>Ga0164294_10002337_pt1 | contig 17159 bp, 17 predicted proteins | sample GEODES005metaG_FD_111479 | JGI IMG/M metagenome (GOLD analysis project Ga0164294, IMG submission 111479) | Oligotrophic lake water microbial communities from Sparkling Lake, Wisconsin, USA - GEODES005 metaG | ecosystem: Environmental > Aquatic > Freshwater > Lake | place: USA: Sparkling Lake...
AAGCCGTAGCTGCCGTCCGGATTGCGATTGGTGGCGGCGCCGATCGAATCCGCCAGGTCCTCCGCCCCCCAGGTCAGCGCGACGACGCGCGGGGCGCCCTTGTAGCTGCCGGTGTGGAACATCGCCTCGGCGGTCTCGGTGATGAGCACGACGACCGGGGTCGATCCCTCCGCGATCCCGTTCGCCACTTCCAGCGCGGACAGGCAATGATCGAGCTTCTCGACGTCGGCGCGGCCGTAGACCTTGGGCAGCATGATCCCGCCCGGCCGCGCGGGCATGATCGCGGCGAGATCGAGCAAGGTGTGCGGGCCGTCGAACGGGTTGATCCGCACCCAGAGGCGATGGCGCTGATCGGGATGCGCGGCGATGAAATCGCGGACCATCGGCCGGGCGCTGGCCTTGCTCTCGGGCGCGACGGCATCCTCCAGGTCGATCAGGACGATGTCGGCAGCACCCTCCATCGCCTTGGTCATCTTCTTCTCGCTATCCCCCGGCGCGAACAGCCAGGAGCGCGCGCGGAATGCTTCGGTCGTGCTCATGCCCCTCCCCTCGGGCGACAGGCCAAGGCCCGTCAATAGGCTTTCCGCGCTGGCGGTCAGATGGGGCGAGCGAGGGTGGACCTGTCGATCTGCGCGACCGACCGGTTGCCGGTCAGGATCATCGCGGCGCGAAGCTCGGCCTGCAGCCGCCCGAGCATGTGCGCGACCGCCGCCTCGCCCCCGCACGACAGCGCATAGACCCAGGCGCGCCCGATCAGCACGCCCTTCGCGCCGAGCGCCAGCATCCGGACGATGTCGATGCCCGAGCGGACACCGCCATCCGCCAGAACGGTGAGCGCATCCCCCACCGCGTCGGCGATCGCCGGCAGGGCGGTGGCGGTGGACATCGCCCCGTCGAGCTGTCGGCCGCCATGGTTGGAGACGACGATCCCGTCGGCCCCCATCGCGGCCACCCCGCGCGCGTCCTCGACATCGAGGATGCCCTTGATAATCAGCGCGCCGTCCCACTCGCGGCGCACCGCCTCCAGATCCGCCCAGCTGATCGCCGGATCGAAATTGCCGCCCATCCAGGCGAAGAAATCCTCCAGCCCGGTGCGCCCCTCCAGCACCGGGGCGATGTTGCCGAGGTGGTGCGGACGCCCGTGCAGCCCGACGTCCCACGCCCAGCGCGGATGCATCGCCGCCTGCGCGACGCGCCTGAGTGACCCCGCAAGACCGGGCGCTCCGGCCAGGCCCGAACGATAATCGCGGTAGCGGATGCCCGCGACCGGCATGTCGACGGTGAACACCAGCGTCGTGCAGCCCGCCGCCTTCGCCTGGGCCAGCAGCGCGCGCATCAGGCCGCGGTCGCGGATCATGTAGAGCTGGAACCAGAACGGCGACGCTGCCTTGGCGACCTCTTCGATCGCGCAGACCGAGACCGTCGACAGCGTGAAGGGTACCCCCGCCGCCTTCGCAGCACGCGCCGCCTGCGTCTCGCCGCGCCGCGCATACATGCCCGCCAGCCCGATCGGCGCCAGCGCGAGCGGCAGGGCGCATTGCTGCCCGAACAATATGGTCGAGAGATCGGGATGATCGGTCCCTGCCAAAATCCTCTGCCGCAGCGGCACGGCCTGGAGATCGGCGACATTGGCGCGCAGCGTCGTCTCGGCATTGGCTCCGCCGTCGACATAATCGAACAGGAAGCGCGGCAGCCGCGCCTTCGCCTGCTCACGATAATCGGCGACGCAGATCGGCTTCGTCATGGCATCGTCTCCCCGGCCCCGGTTGCGCGATCGGCGTGCCCGGTGTCTAGCCTGACAATCCACCCTACGCTTGCTACGAAAATATAAATCCATGGCGGACGACACCATCACAGCGCCCCCGAAGGGCTCCCCGCGCGCGAACAGCCTGGCCGTGCCGCTGCGGATCCCGCTGTTCCGCCGCATCTGGTTCGCCAGTCTCGCCTCCAACCTCGGCCTGTTGATTCAGGGCGTCGGGTCGGCGTGGACGATGACGCAACTCACGTCGCAGACCGACAAGGTGGCGCTGGTCCAGACCGCGCTGATGCTGCCGGTGATGTTCATGGCGATGCCCGCGGGCGCGATCGCCGACATGTTCGATCGCCGGAAGGTCGGTCTCGTGGCGCTTTGCATCTCGCTGACCGGGGCGACGACGCTCACGATCCTCAGCGTGCTGCATTTGCTGAGCCCGTGGCTGATCCTGTCGCTCTGCTTCGTGATCGGCAGCGGCATGTCGCTGTTCAGCCCGGCGTGGCAATCGTCGGTCGCCGAGCAGGTCCCCGCCTCCGCCCTTCCCCAGGCGATCGCGCTCAATTCGATCAGCTACAATATCGCGCGCAGCTTCGGCCCGGCGATCGGCGGCATCATCGTCGCGACCGCAGGATCGGTCGCGGCGTTCGGCGCCAACGCCATCCTCTATCTGCCGCTGATCGGCGTGATGCTGCTCTGGCGCCGGGTCAGCGAGCCACCGCGGCTACCGCCGGAACGGTTCGGGCGGGCGCTGATGTCGGGCGTCCGCTACATCGCGCATTCGCCCCGCCTGCGGGTCGCGGTCGGACGCGCGTTCGTCACCGGTTTCGCCGGCGCATCGGTCTCGGCGCTCATGCCGATCGTCGCGCGCGATCTGCTTGGCGGGCAGGCCCAAATCTACGGCCTCATCCTGGGCGCCTTCGGGCTCGGCGCGGTGGTCGGCGCCGTGTTCGTGCCGCGTGTCCGCGCGAGGCTTTCTGGCGAGGGCGGCATGGTGCTCTCGGCCGCGGTCATGGCCGCCTGCATCCTGGTGGAAGCGTTCAGCCGCTATGTGCCGCTCACCGCCCTCGCGCTGGTGATCGCCGGCGCGATGTGGATGGTGGCGATCACCTCGCTCAACGTCGCGGTGCAATTGTCGGTGCCGCGCTGGGTCGCGGGCCGCGCGCTGGCCGCCTATCAGGCATCGGTCTCGGGCGGCCTCGCCATCGGATCCTGGCTGTGGGGCAATATCGCGCAGGACCATGGCGTCGTCGTCGCACTGGCCGCAAGCGCCAGCGCCCTGCTCCTGACGATCCTGCTCGGCCGCTGGCGGCCACTGGCCACCGTCGAGCCGCTCGACCTGAGCACGCTCGATCTCGACGAGCCGGCCACGGCACTCGCCGTGACGCCCCGCTCCGGCCCGATCGTGGTCGAGATCGAATATATCGTCGATCCCGACAACGCCCGCATCTTCTACGAACTGATGCAGCGGGTCCGGCTGACGCGCCACCGCAACGGCGCCTACGATTGGTCGATCTCCCGCGATCTCGGCGACACGCGCCTGTGGACCGAGCGCTTCACCTGCCCGACCTGGCTCGATTACCTGCGGATGCGCAGCCGCATGACGATGGTCGAGCGCGACCTCCAGAAACGGGCGAGCGATCTTCACGTCGGCGATGGGCCGGTCGCCGTGCGCCGCATGCTCGAGCGCCCCTTCGGCTCGGTCCGCTGGCACGCCGACTCCCCCGATCGAGGGCTGCACGATGTCCTGCCGATCGTCAGTGATTGAGCCGATGCACCGAGGCGGTTTCTTGCGCACCTTCGCCCTGGCGTTCCTCGCCTGCACCGTCGTTCCGGCTTCGGCGCGTCCGCCGATGGGCAAGGTCGCGCTGACCTTCGACGATCTGCCCGCTCTGACCGTGCTGAAGGATCAGCCCTACGTCGACTATCTCACCAAGACCCTGGTCGACGGCCTGAAGCGCCGCCACATCCCCGCCACGGGCTTCGTCAACGAGGGCAAGCTGGATGACCTGATCCGCGCGCGCCAGATCGACAATCTCAAGCGCTGGCTGGATGCCGGGCTGCACCTCGGCAACCACAGCTATTCGCATTATTCGGCAAGCACGGTCGGCGCCCGCGCCTATATCGCCGACATCGTGCGGGGCGAGCAGGTCACCAGGCCGCTGCTGGAGGCCCATGGCGAGGCGATGCGCTGGTTTCGCCACCCCTATCTCGACACCGGCTCGCCCGCGCCGGTTCGTCGGGAGATCGACGGATGGCTGGCCGCACACGGCTACCGCGTCGCGCCCGTCACGATCGACGCCGACGATTGGGAATTCGCCGAGCCCTATGACGATGCGATCGCGCGCCATGACCGTCCCCGGCAGCAGCGCATCCGCCGCGAATATCTGGCCTATACGGCCAGGCGCATCGCCTGGTCGCAAGCGAGCGCCCGCGTGCTGTTCGGGCGCGATATCGCGCACGTGATGCTCCTGCACGGCACGCGACTGAACGCGGACACGCTCGGCGATCTCGCCCGGCTTTTCCGACAGGCCGGGTTGCGCCCGGTCAGCCTAAGCGACGCGATGCGCGATCCCGCTTATGCCACGCGCGACGACTATGCGGGCAAGGACGGCATCGACTGGCTCGAACGCTGGGCGCGAACGCTCCACAAGACGCTGCCCGACGCAGGCAACGAAGATCCGCCGAAGGACATCCAGATCGAATATGACCGCGTCGATAACGACCGCGGCAACAATTAACGCTTCACTCCCACCCGCCGCCGAGCGCGAGGAAGACGTCGACTTGTCGATCGACCAACGTCGCGTTTGAGGCTGCCAGGGCCGTCTGGGCGGAGGCGAGGCTGGCTTGGGCGGTCAGGAGATCGATGAAGCTGGTGCGGCCGAAGTGGAACAGGCGGCCGGCCTGATCCGTGGCGCGGGCGGCGTCGTCGCGGGCGCGGAGCAGGGCGCGGTTGCGGTCGATCTCGTGGGCGTAGGCCGAGAGCGCCGTTTCGGTTTGGCGGAGCGCGGTGATCACTGTGCCGTCGAATTGTGCCGAGGCGGCCTCGGCCGCAGCACCCGCCTGCGCGATGCGGGCGTGGGCGATGGCGCGGTTGGGGAAGGTCCAGGTGACGAGCGGTCCAAGGCTCAGCGAGAGTTGCGATCCGGTGCCGATCGCCGAGATCGGGCCGCCGAACCCCGCCGATCCGCCGAGACTGACCTGCGGATAAAGCTGCGCCGTCTCAACCCCGATCGTCGCGGTCGCCGCCGCGAGCGAGCGTTCGGCCTCGCGGATGTCGGCCCGGCGGCGGATCAGCGCCGCACCGTCGCCGATCGGCAGCAGCTGGGTGAGCGCGGGCGCCGTCGCACAGGCCGCGGCCTCCTTGGGATAATCGGCCGGTGCGCGGCCCATCAGCGCGCCCAGCGCGTAGAGTGCCGCCTCGCGCCCGGCGATGATCGTGGGGATTGTCGCGGCGTTCTGGTCGACGGCGGCCTGCGCGCGCGTGACGTCGAACGCCGTGCCGCGCCCGCCCCGGAACAGCCGCTGGGTGACGTTCAGCGTCTGGCCTTGCACCTCGAGAATGTGCTGCGTTGCCGCCAGCGTGAAATTGGCCGAGCAGACGGCTGCATAATTGCGGGTGACCGCCGCTGCGACGGTCACCCGCACCTGATCGCGCGCCGCCTGTGCGGCATCGGCCTGATCGTTCGCCGCCTCGATTCCGCGCCGGATACCGCCCGCCAGATCGAGCGGGTACGTCACCGTGCCGCCGAGCGCATAGACCGCCGATCCCGGCAGCGGCTCGGCACTGCCCTGCGCCCGTGCGACGCCGCCCTCGCCAGAAAGCCCGGTCTGGATCGTGCGGCCTGCCTCCGCCTGCCGGACGACGAAGGTGGCGCGGCGAAGATTGGCATCCGCCGCGCGCAGATCGGTGTTCGCCGCCAGCGCCTCCGCGACATAGGAATCGAGCCGCGCATCGGCGTAGAGCCGCCACCAGTGATCGGGCAGCGGCGCCTGTGCGAACGCCGCCGCATTGCCGCTGGCGAAGCGTCCTTCAGCGGCTGGCGTCGTCGCGATCGATCCGATCGGGCCGTGATAATCGGGCCCGGCCGTGCAACCGGCGAGCAGTAGCGCCGTCAGTGTCGTTGCGAGTGCGCGTTTCACCGGTGCCGATCCTGTTCCGGCAGGATGGTGACCGTCGCGGTGCGCCCGGCGATCAATTGCGTGCCGGCCGGCATGCGATCGACATGGATGCGCACCGGAATGCGCTGGGCGAGCCGCACCCAGGAGAAGGTCGGCGTCACCTGTCGCAACTGGTTGGAGGTGCTGCTGCTCTGATCGTCGGCGATGCCGGCGGTGATGCTGTCGACATGGCCTTCCAGATCGCGATCGTCGCCCATCAGGCGGACGCGGGCCTTGTCGCCGATGCGGATGTGGCCGAGCTTGGTCTCCTCGAAATAGCCCTCGACCCGGATCGAATCCATATCGATCAGCGCGAGCGCCTGGGCGCCCGCGCCGACATAATCGCCGGGATGGAGATCGAGATTGGTGACGATGCCGTTGACCGAGGCGCGCACGCTGGTGCGGTGGACGTCGAGTTCCGCCGATCGCCGCGCCGCTATCGCCGACGCGAGCGCCGCCTCGGCGGTGCGGACCTGCGCGACATTCTGTTCGTGGGTCTCGGTCGCGACGAGATCGCCGAGCGCCAGATCACGCTTCGCGACCTTGCGGGCCTGGTCCAGCGACGTGCGCGCGCTGGCGATGGTCGCGTCGGCACGGCCGAGGGCGTCGGCGTAGCGCGGCATGTCGACCACGAACAGCAGATCGCCCTTGTGGACCATCTGGTTGTCTCGAACCGCGACGGAAGTGACGAGCCCGCCGACGTCGGTCGCCACACGCACCACATCGGCACGGACATGGCCGTCGCGCGTCCAGGGATCGGTCTCGTAGCGATGCCACAGCCAGATCGCGACGAGCAGCGCGAGCAGCACGATGATGCCGGTCACGAGCCAGCGCAGCACGGCGGAGAGGATGTGGTTCATAGGTGCGGTCCGAAAGAAGCGGTGACGAGCACGGCAAGCCCGAGCACGAGGACATAGAGGCAAAGGTCGACCAGCGGCCGATAAGCGACGTAGCGGTAGGCACCGATGACCTGGAGCAATTGGGTCAGCAGCCCCACCACCAGCAGCGAGACGAGGCCGAGCAGCAGCAGGCTGGGGATGAAGACCCCGCCGATCGAAATCTCACCGGTCATGCAGCGGCACCGTAGGCTGGCGCGTCGGGGAAGAGGTTGCGGCGCAGACTGGTGAGCAGCAGCAGGGCGTTGCGGCGGCGATCGGTCTCCGGATCGTCGGCGAAGGCGGCGACGGTGCGATCGATGTCGGCGAGGATCGCGGGCGGTGGCGGCGTCGGCCGATGCGGCCGGAGCGCGCGGTAATAATCCCCGATCGCGCCCAGCGTGTGATCGACGAGGGCCCGTTCGGCGGGCGGCGCCGCATCGCCGATGGCGCGCAGGCGCCCCGTGACGATGCCGATGCGCATGTCGATCAGCATGTCGACCAGCGGCCGGCCGGTATCGTCCTGCGGGCGCGCCGGCAGCTTGGGCAGCAGCAGGCCGATGCGATCGAGCATCCGTGAGAGCCAGCGAACCTCGCTGTGCGATCGGCCGGTGGCGCGCCGGGCGACATCGCGCCAGCTGGCAGCAAACAGCCGCCCGATCGCCGTTTCCGGTCCCACCGTCTGGAACAGCCCAACCGTCACCACCGCGAAAATCGTGCCGATGATCTGCGCCATACCACCGTTGAGGAACGTCGCGAAATTGGCAGCGTAGGTCGCGTTGAGACCCGCCGTATTGAGGAAGCCCATCGCCGCGCCGAACCCCGGCAGCGTATATTGCGGGCGCGCGAAGATCGATCCGAGCAGCAGCAGGGCGGGCGCGAGGACGGCGGCCAGCGTCACGAAATCGGTGACGCGCGGCAGGATCGCGAAGGCATAGGGGGCGGCCGCGGCGATGCCGATGATGCTGCCGACGAGGAAGCCGACGATGGTGCGGCGGCCGTTGTCGGTCCCTCCGAACAGCGCGCAGCAGACGCCGGCGATCAGCACCGCTCCGGCCCCGTCGCGCCAGGCCGTGCCGATCCACACCGCGCAGCCGATCAGGATCGTCGCCAGCGTGCCGAGGCCGGTCCGCAGTGCCGCGCCGCGATCGCGGTGGAGCGATCGCCCATGCGCGGCCGCCAGCAAATGCCCGACTTCGGGCGTGACCGGCAGCACGGAGGGCGACCGCAGCTGATCGCGCAGGTTGCGGCAATCGCGATGCGCGGCGATCAGCTCGGCGAGGCGCGAGAGCATGTTGAACAGCAGCATGTCTCGCCAGATCGGCCCCTCGGCGCGGCGGGAGGGTTCGAGTGCCCGGGCTTCCGCGATCAGCGCCGCGGCGGTGGCGTCGCGGTCGGGTGCCGCGACGCCGTCCGCCAGCCAGAGATCGACGCGGGCATCCAGATCCTGCACCGCCGCGGGAATCCCGCCGTCACAGGCCTCGAGCGCCTCGAGCCGATCCTCCACGGTCGTCACCAGCGGCAGGAGCATGATCAACTGATCCTGCAGCGCGCGAACGGTGCGGACGCGGGGCACGAGACGCGCGGTATCGAATGGCAGGTGCGCCGAAAGCTGGTCGATCTCGCCGAGGTCGAGCGCGATCCGCCGCCGTTCGGCCCGCAGCGCCGCGTCGCGGTTGAGCGCCAGCGCGCCGCGCGTCCGCTGCTCGACCTCACCCAGGATCTGATCGATCCGCTGCAGCAGGCGCGCGGTGACCGTGCGCGGAAAGACGACGCCGTGGAGCAGGCTGCCGCACAGCAGCCCCAGCATGATCTCCTGCACGCGCAGGATGGCGATGGTGAAGACGGCATCGGGCGTGTCGACCGCCGGGAAGCCGATGATGCTGGCGGTGTAACCCGCGAGCACGAAGACATAGGCGCGCGGCGTCCGGTCGACCTGCGCGACATAGGCACACAGGCCGAGCCAGACGCCGAGCGCGAGGCCGAGGACCATGGGCTCGTTGACGAAGGTGGGCACGAGGACGACCGCCGCGGCGGCGCCGAGCATCGTGCCCAGCCCGCGGAACAGCGCCTTCGACAGGACGGCGCCCGCCAGCGGCTGCGCGACGATGTAGGATGTCGTGACCGCCCAATAGGGGTTCTGCAGCCCGATCCGCAGCGCGACATAATAAGCCAGCAGCGCCGCTACGAGGCACTTCAGCGAAAACAGCGCGGCTTCGGCATCGACCTTCACAGATCACGCTCGCGCAGCAGTGCGGTTCGCGCGTCGATCTTCTCCATCACTGCAGCGGCGACGGCGAGTTCCTCGTCGGAAATGCCCTCCATCAGATCCCGGCGCAGCGCGAAAAGGGCATCCTCGATCCGCACGGCCAGGGTCGATCCCGCCTCGGTCAGCCGCAGGCGGTTGCTCCGGCGGTCGGCTGGATCCGCCACCCGCGACACCAATTGCGCCGCCTCGAGCTGATCGAGCACGCGCACGACCGAGGCGCCCTGCATGTCGAGTTCGGCGACCAGATCGGATTGGCGGACATCGTCCCCGAGCCGCCCGATATGCAGCAGTGCCCAGCCGGCCGAATTGGAGAGTCCCGCACTCGCCAGCGCCCGATCGGCGGCGCTGCGCCAGCGCCGTGCCAGGGGGAGAACCCGGCGACCGAACGAGGCTTCCAATTCGTGCCGGGACTCAATCATTAGCTAGTCAATAATATGGTGAGCAACGATCTCCAAACGCAATTATCGCGAAAAGTTTCCTGGCTGGGTGGGAGCAGGCATTTTTCCCCGCCCGCCTCGCCAGATCAGCCGATGACCCGGCGACGCTCGCTGATGCGGGCCTGGCCGATGCTGTCGAGCAGGCTTTCGAGCTGATCGACGGTGAACCCCGCCGCGAGGAACGCCTTGATCTCCGAAACCGGCAGCCGATAGCCATAGTGCCAGGCATTGACCGCGAGGCGGCGCAGCGTCTCGAGCGCGGGATCCGCAAGGCGGGTCTGCTCGCCGATGCCGAACAGGCTGCCGACCGCGCGGCTCAGCCGGCCGGGCTGGCGCAGGCTGGCGAGGCTGTCGCGCCGGGCCAGCGCGATCGTGGTCCATTCCAGCGCCGAGAACGGCCGGCTGGCCGACGGGTTCGCCGCCTCGTTGGCGACATCCTCCGCGACGGCGAGGGGATCGATGGTGAAATCTCTGTAGGCCATGACGATACTTTCGGAACGAGCGTTGACCTTGCCCGATGACGCAGGTCACCGGGATCGGCCGCGGGGGGCAAGCAGACGGGCATATGCATCCGGCGGGGACGCCGAAGCAGGTGCGGATGATTTTGAAGGACCGCCCGAGGGCTGCCCGAGAGGTTTAGCCGATGTCCATCTTCATGGCCGGTCTCCCTTGATCGATGACCGCGACTCCCGCGCTCACCTTCGATACTGATCGGTATAGATATCCGGAGCGGGTCACGTCAAGGACTTTTGTACCGATAGGTAGAGTTTTTATTTGCCTGGCCAAAGCTGCAGGCTGGTATCGACCAGTTCGCGCAGTTCGGCGCAGGTCGCGCCGCTGCCCGCCTGCACCGAAAGTCCCTGCATGATCGCCGAAAGATGTCGTGCGAGGCCCTTGGGTTCGATGCCCTGCGGCAGGTCGCCTTCATCCCGCGCGCGCTCGAACCGCGCGATCAGGGCGGCCGACGAGGAGGCGCGCCGCTGGATGATCTCGTCCCGGATCGACTCGGCTTCGGGCCCGCAGGTGGTGGCGTTGAGCGCCATGCAGCCCTTCGGATCGCAGCCGCTCGACTGCATTTCCAGCGCACCGAGCAGCAGCCGTTCGGCAACGGCGCGTGAGGACGGCGCCTCCAGCGCGCTCTGGATATAGGCGAGCTTCTCGCGCTCGTAGAGGTCGAGCGCCTTCTTGAAGAGCGCTTCCTTGTTGCCGAAGGCGGCATAGAGACTGGGTTTGGTGATCCCCATCTCCTGCGTCAGCGCCGCCATCGACGCGCCTTCATAACCATGCTTCCAGAAAACCCGCAGCGCCGCCGCCAAAGCATCGTCCACGCAAAACTCGCGCGGGCGGCCTTTTGCAGGCGGAATGGCAACAAGGGTATTCATACCGAACGGTATATAGTGATGCCGCGCGAAAGTCCAAGACTGCTTGTCTATCATCGTATCAGGTCAAACCAGATTGTACGCCGTCCCAAATTTCCTGGCGCGCCATCACTCGCTCGAATAGCGGTGAAACGAGCTGTTTTCTCAGCCAGCGCTGCACTGCTGGCAACGGCTGGGCTACGAACCAGGGTTCGTCCGTCGCGGCGAACTGCCGCACGAAGGGCATGAGCGCGGCATCGGTGAGCGCTCTGGTTAGGCCGCAAAGCCAGGGCTGGTCGTCGAGCCTCTCTTCGAGCGGCGCCAGCAAAGCCAAGGCGGCGGCGCGATGTTCGGTCGGGTCGGTGCCGTGTCGTTGGGGATATTTGTAGCGATCGAGATGATATTTGAAGGGGCCGTCGTTCGCCGCGATGAGAGGGGCGTCCACACCCCGCAGCCAGCCTTCGGGATCATGGCCACCTAGCGCCCAGTGCATGATGTCGAGGCTTTCATCGATCACGCGGCCGTCGGGCAGCACCAGTACCGGCACGGTGCCCTTGGGCGAGGCCGCGGGCATCTCGGGCGGCTTGGCCGAAAGTTTCACCTCGCGAAGCTGGAAGGCCACGCCGCCGATCAGAAGCGCCATGCGCGCCCGCATCGCATAAGGGCAGCGCCGGAAGCTGTAGAAGATCGCCTCAGCCATCGCGGGGCTGGCGGACCGCTCCGACATGCGCTTCGCCGCGGGCCTCGGCCAGCAGGGTCTGGCGATGGCGTTCGGCATAGGCCGCGCGCTGGCGATCGTCCCGGCTGTCGTGGCAGGCGGGGCAGCTGATCCCTTCGCGGTACAGCGGCGATAGACGATCGGCCGGGCTGACCGGCATCCGGCAGCCATGGCAGAGCGTGTGCGTGCCCGGTGCCAGCCCGTGCCCGACCGCGACGCGCTGATCGAAGACGAAGCATTCGCCCTGCCAGCGGCTCTCCTCGGCCGCGACCGTCTCCAGATAGGCGAGGATGCCGCCCTTCAGATGATAGACGTCGTCGAACCCTTCGCCCTTCACGAACGCGGTCGCCTTTTCGCAGCGGATGCCACCGGTGCAGAACATCGCAATCTTCGGCGCATGCCCTTCTGCGAGCAATTGCTCCTTTCTCGCGCGGAACCAGGCAGGGAAATCGCGGAAGGTCTGCGTGGCCGGATCGATGGCGCCGTCGAACGTGCCGATCGCCACCTCATAGTCGTTACGCGTGTCGATCACGATCGTGTCCGGCCGGTCGATCAGCGCGTTCCAGTCGGCCGGTGCGACATAGTGGCCAGCGTCGACGAGCGGATCGATCTCGGGCTCGCCCATCGTCACGATCTCGGGTTTGATCCGCACCTTCATGCGATGAAACGGCATCGCCTTCGCCCGGCTCTCGCGCACGTCGAGCTCTTCGCATCCGGGAATCGCGCGGATGTGCGCGAGGACATGATCGATGCCCGCGTCCGTGCCGGCGATCGTGCCGTTGATCCCCTCGTGGGCCAGCAGCAGCGTGCCCTTCACGCCCTGCGAGCAGCAGGCGAGCGCGAGCGGCCCGCGCAACGCTTCGCAATCCATGAGCTGCGTAAAGCGATAGAGAGCAATAACGCGGACAGGCAAATCGCCGTTGCCTGCCTCGACTTGAGCATCTTTGGAAAATCGCGACATGGCGAGAGCTATACTCTTGACGCAGCTTGTCGCCCAGACAGAGGACCATACAGGCCGTGATCCGAACCTCTTACCGTACGGACGTAAGAGTTCACGCTCTCTCAGCAAGCTGCTCCCGCACCCGCTGTCGCAACGCGCGTTTGTCCACTTTCGTCGTCGACATCGGCCATTCGGAGGCGTGGAGGAAGAAGACGTGGCGGGGAATCTTGTAGCTGGCAATCCTGCCCTTGCAGAAGGCGATGAGGTCGGTTGCTTGCGCGGAGGCGCCCTCGCGGAGCTCGATGAAAGCGACCGGGACTTCGTCGAGGCGTGGGTCGGGGGCGCCGACCACTTCGGCGAGTTTCACTTCGGGATGGCTGCACAGGAAGGCCTCGACCTCCATCGTCGCGACATTCTCGCCGCCGACCTTCAGCATGTCCTTCAGCCGGCCACCGAACAGCAGATAGCCGTCCGCATTGCGCGTGTAGAGATCGCCGGTCCGTAGCCAGCCGTCTTCGGTGAGCGCGGCGGCGGTCTGCTCTGGGTTCCGATAATAGCCGTGCATGACGCAATATCCGCGCACCCAGATCTCGCCCATCTGCCCCGGCGGCTGATCCCTCCCACTGTCCGGATCGACGATGCGGATCTCGACTCCGGGGAACGGGCGGCCCTGCGTGGTCGATCGGGTATGACGATCGTCCTGCGGTTCGCTGATCGCGAAGATGCCCGCCGTCTCGGTCATGCCGCAGCCCTGGATGACCTCCGTTTGCGGCAGCAGGTGCTGGACGCGATCGACGAGCGTTTCCGAGGCGATGATGAAGAGGTGGCGCAGGTTCGGCAACGCCGTCGAATCGAAATCCGGGTGATCGATGACACCCTGGACGATCGCCGGAAACCACGGCCACGCAACGGTGACGCCATAATGCTCCATCAGCGAGATCGCGCGGCCGGCGTCGAAGAAAGCGTCGGTCAGATAGGTGCCGGCGACCCCGACCGAGCCGATGAGCCCCGCAAGCGGCGCGACGTGGAATAGCGGCCCCGCCCCCCAGGCGACGTCGTGCCCGCACTCGGAAAGACGATAGCGGGCGCGCTCGACCGGCCCCCGCGAGGCGGCCTCGTGGGTGAGCATGCAGCCCTTGGGCGCGGCCGTGGTGCCGGAGGTATAAAGGATGAGCGCGGTGTCCCGGATCCGGACGGCGCGACGATATCTCTCGACGAGCGCCGGCGGGACCGTCTCCGCAAGGCTGTCCAGCGTCGACCTCGGCATCATGCCGGCCTTGGCTTCGCCGCCCGCATTGACGATGTGGCGCAGCGTCGGTGCTTCACTGAGCGAAAGTGGCGTGGCCCCGCCGACGGGCTCCTGGCTCAGCGACGGCAAAGCCTGGGCAAGCACTTCGGGCAGATCGACATATTGCGTGTCGGCGCCGCTGGTGACGAGCAATCGAAGATCGGCGTTGGCAACGATATAGCCGATCTCGCTGGCTTTGTGCCGAACGTTCAGCGGCACGGCGACGCACCCCATCAGCGCGATCGCGAAGAAGGCTTCGACATAATCGATGCTGTTGGGAAGGAAGAGGCCGATATTGTCGCCGGGCTCGATGCCGAGGGCGGCGAACCCGCGCGCGAACCGCTCGGCGCCCGCTCTCAGATCGCGGTAGGTGATGCGGCGATCGGGCAGGACGACGGCAAGCCGATCGGGCTGCGCCATCGACGCGCGCAACAGCAGATCGCCGAGCGTCGATACCTCGGTAAACACCTGCTCCGGGGCGACCGGCATCTCTCCCTCCTCATCCGCGCGGCCTGATCGGCCTTGTCACGGCACTTTTTCGTTCGGACTGCGCGATCTGTCAACGCGTATGTTGACATGCACGCTTCCCGTCAGCTTATACCTTCGTGATCGGCCGTCGCGGCGCCGATGTCCAACGTCTCGAATATCGCACGCCTGCCCGCGCCGAGTTTCTTCGCGTTGAGGAGATGAAGGCGGAAGCCGGGACCGAAGCGATGCTGCGGCGTGGCATCGCACGCCATGGCCGCGAGTTCTTTGACGACCGCTGGGACGGTCCGAGTCGACCAGGCGATCGCGCTCGTGTCGAAGAAGCCTTTGAACGAGGCCGGAGACAGAGCCAGGAGCGCGCGGAGGAACCCCGGCAGTTCGCGCTCGAAACTCGCCCAATAGGGATTGTCGCCGACATACTGGCGCCACAGTGCCTGGCGCTCGGCGTCCATCGTCTCGATCTCGCCGGGCGACGTCTGGACCATCGCGGCGCCGACCATCAGCGAATGGACGCCGAGGCCTGCGACGAGCGCGAGAATCTCGCAGATCTGCTCATCCGACGCACCGGCTGCTCGTGCGGCGGTGATGGCTGCCCGGATCGCATCGGGATTGAGGGCCGTCACCGACATCGCGACACCGAGCGCGATGAGCGCGCGGGAGAGCGCGTCGAGCGATTCGCCGTCCCACACGTCGGCCAGGATCTCGGCTGCCTGATTTCGGATTTGCCCCAATGTGAGCATCGTCTCTCCACTTCGTATCGTTCGACATCGTCAACATATGTGTTGACCAATGCCTGCACTGGCGTCAATCTACAGAAAAATCGGAGGGGTTATGTCAGATATCGCCGAACGGCTTCGCCGCCTGGAAGACCGGGCGGAGCTCGACGATTTGAACGTGCGCTACTTCCTCGCCGCGGACGGGGACGATCTCGCCACGCTCCGCAAGACGTTCGCCGAGGGCGCCACCTTCGCGGTGTCGGGCAATGTCCTGGGCACCGGCCCCGACGGGATCGTCGATTTCCTGGTCGAGCAGCGCGGGCACATGGGGCTGACGCTGCACACACCCAATTATGCGCTCTACACGTTCGAGGGTCCGGACCGGGCGAAGGGGCTGGTCGGCGCGCATCTCGAACTCGTGCTCGGTGGCCAGTCGGTCTTCGGCGCCGTTCGTTATCAGGACGATTATGTCCGGACCGATGCGGGCTGGCAGATCGGAGCCCGCGACATGCGGACCATCCACATCGCACCCTGGGCGGAAGTCGGCGAAGCCTTCGCATCCGCCACGCCGCAGCGCTGGCCGGGCGCACCGGCCGCCCCTTCCGACTTTCCGCGGCGATAGCCCCTTCATCACCCACGAGGACGCACCCATGACACTGAGCCCATCCGAACAGCTGGTCGAGAAAGCCGCGATCGAGCGGATGATGTACGATTATTCCTACCACCTCGACATGAACCACCCCGAGGAGCTGGCGGCGCTGTTCGTGGAGGATTGCGAGGTCAGCTACGCGCCCAATTTCGGCGCGGCCGGCATGGAAGCCTACAAGAAGACGCTCGAGGGCATCGGCACCTTCTTCAGCGGCACATCCCACCACAATTCGAACATCGTGGTGGAGTTCGTGAGCGATACCGAAGCGACTATCCGATCGATCGTGCTGGCGATCCACCGCTACGTGAAGGAGCGCCCCGACGGCATCCTCTACGGCCAGTATTTCGATACGGTCGTGAAGGTCGACGGCCAGTGGAAATTCAAGCGCCGCGAACTGCGCACCACGATGACGACCGACTATCACGTCCGCGCCTTCAACCCGATCGGCCGGGCGGCATGACCGCAATACTGATCGAACATGCCGGGCCGATCAGTTGGATCGTGCTCAACCGGCCCGAGGTCGCGAACGCGCTCTCGGCCGACATGCTCGATCAGTTTTCCGCCGCGCTGGAGACGCTGAAGACCGAAGGCGGCGCCGTCATCGGCATCCGCGCCAACGGCAAGGGTTTCTGCGCGGGAATGGACCTCGGCCAATATGGCGGCGCGGCGGCGATCGACCCGGTGGCCGATGCCGATCGCCTGACGCGCAATGTCGCGCGGTGGCTGGCGATCTGGGACCATCCCAAGCCGGTCATCGCGGCGGTCCATGGCTATTGCGCAGGGGTCGGCGCGCAGATGAGCGTGTTCGCGGACATCACGGTGGTCGCCGACGACGTGAAGATCAGCGAGCCGGGCGTGCCGATCGGCGGCGGCTTCATCGCGCCCTCCTGGGTCGCGCATGTCGGGCCGAAGCGGGCGAAGGAATTCGCCTTCGTGCCCGGAAACGTGATCGATGCCGAGACGGCGGTGGCCTGGGGCTGGGCCAACCATGCGGTGGCGCCCGATCGGCTGAGGGAGGCCGTCGAGGCCCTCGCGGCGCGGATCGCGCTGATTCCGGCGGACGTCCTGCGGGTCAAGAAGCAGTCGATCAATCGCGCAGCCGATGCAGCGGGCTTCCGCCAGGCGCTCGGCGCGATCGCCGAGTCCGACGCGCTGCTTCACCTGTCGCCCGCCGTGCTCGCGATCCGCGAGCGGATGGCGAGCGAAGGGCTGAAGCCCGTCCTGGCCGACTATCGCGGGCCGTCGTCGACGGCGCTCATGCAGCAATTCAAGGAGTGAAGAATGGCGGATGTGGAATTCACGATCGATGGCCATGTCGCCAAGGTGCATCTCAATCGGCCGCAGGGCCTGAATGCCATCACGCAGGAGATGGACGACCTGCTGTTCGACGCCTGGCACAGCATCAACGACGATCCCGACGTCTGGGCGGTCATCCTCTCCGCCGAGGGTGAGAAGGGCTTCTGCATCGGCGCCGACGTCTCCGGCGGGGCCGAGCGCAAGACGCGGATGGCG
>Ga0164294_10002338_pt1 | contig 17152 bp, 18 predicted proteins | sample GEODES005metaG_FD_111479 | JGI IMG/M metagenome (GOLD analysis project Ga0164294, IMG submission 111479) | Oligotrophic lake water microbial communities from Sparkling Lake, Wisconsin, USA - GEODES005 metaG | ecosystem: Environmental > Aquatic > Freshwater > Lake | place: USA: Sparkling Lake...
GAGGTGTTACGGTGGCCGCACGGTGGCCACGGTGACTGCGCGAGCGCGCGCACCGGCTATGGCGTGCGTCAGTGGGCCCGGCCGGCTGGGCTATGCGCTATGGTGTTTCAACATAGTGGGGGCGCGTCGAGGGGCGCGCGAGATTTTGACCTTGGGGGACCATAGGCAGACCATATAGGGTAATTACCTGTGAGCGGTGTTGAAACCCTCCCCCAAGCGCCAAGGTCAAAATCTCGCGCCCCACACTTCTTCGACGCCCCACTATGTTGAATCACCCTTAGGGTAAATGGGTAAATATTATCTGAGTGATGAAACCCTGTTTCAACATAGTGGTACGTCCGCGCCGGACCTACCGTTAGAGCGGGCGACTCTGCATCTCCGGTGGATCCGGGCTAGATCCGGGCGGTGCCGAGCGGGATAATGGCGAGCTGCGTGGTGAGCTTCACCATCGCGGAGGCAATATTTGCTTGAGGTTTGCGAGTTGAGGTGGCCGAGGAAGAGGACCAGGAAATGCTTCAGGTCGCACGCGCAGCGCACGCCGAGAGAGAGCGGCTCCGGCTGCCCGTGAGCTCGTGCCCGGGGGCTCCTCCTAAGGCTCCTCCTGGCCGAGCCACGGCGGGGGAGAGACCGGGGAACCGGGGCGGGGAGTTGACAGTTGTGCACTTTGTGCCCGCGCCGGCCAGGGCGCGGGGCGTGGCGGACGCGGGACGGCACCGGACCACCGGTGCGCGGTGGGTTTCGCGTGGTCGTGCGTTCGGGCTTCGGCACGTCCGGCCACGGGCCACCGCGGACGGCAGAAACGCCGCGGTCGGCGGTCCCGCGCCGCCGCATTCTTTGCTTTTGCCGTGGTCGATTGCCGTGGTCTAGGCGTCTAGCGTCTCGGCCCGGTTTATTAACCGCCCAAACCGCGCCGACGCACCGGGATTCCGGATTGCGCGATAGCCGCGCGAGACGCGGGCCCGGGAGACGTAGGTCGTAGCTCGTAGGCCGCGCTTTCGTTACGGGCAGGGGGCGGGGGGGTCGACCCGGGGGGTGGTGGGGGGAAATACCCTCTGCAGCTCCGCAAGCCACGTAGTATAACGTACGCACCCACGACCCCCGCGCTACCCCCGCGCCCAAAAGAAGGGACCTATTAACGCCCGCTTGGCGTGGCACACCCGATCACTACGGGCTTTGCCCATCAACAGGATCAGTTCGGCCTGCTGCCGCCTCCGCGGCTCTTGCCGGCACCTCTGCCTTCGCCACGCACGTGTCCGGGCCCTTGGCTCTTGCTGCTACCACCTCGCCCCCCTCTGCCACCGCCTTTGCTGCCTGCACCACTGTAGGACGTGGGCGGAGATGCATCAGTGCCCATTGAACCCGTTGTAGGGTCGACCACCCCTTTGGCAAAGTAGGGGATTGAACCCGTTGCAGGGTCGACCACCCCTTTGGCAAAGTAGGGGAGGTCGCCGTCTTTGTGTGCAGCTGGGGCACTGGCGTCACCGGCAAGACCTTGCGCGTGTGCCACAGCATAAGCCGCAGCCGGCACCGGTTGTGCCTGCTGCGTGTGCGGCTCGAGGGGCAGCGGAAACCCAGATGCCACATGCAGAACCTGATCGACAGACAACGGCAGTGGTAACTGAAGGCGTGGAGCTGCTGATGAAGCAGGAGGCCACGGAGCGACGCCACCAGCAGTCGCCAGCGGCACTTCCATATGGACGGCGAGGGCAGAGCCTTCATCTGATCCTGCCCCGGGCATTGCAGCGTCACATATGGAAGGCAAGATGTGGGCAAGGCGAGGGGCGCATGAGGAGATTGAGGTAGAGCAGCTGCATCCGCCGATATATCCTGGCAAAGGGAACACGCCTGCGCTTACGAAAGAAGGGATGAGACGCCGAGTCAGCATACGAGGTTCCGAAATTGGGAGGCGGGAAATCCGGCTCGTGTGCACCTGGGAGATGGAGTGGCAGGCTGCGAGCTGCGCTTCCATCACTCTGATAGAGCGATGACTGTATGGAAGATGAAAGTGCCGTCAGCGAAGGCAATTGATGGTTTGACGCTTCAGTCGGCGAGCAAAACTGTAAAACCGAGGGCGGCGGCAATGGCAGAAGCGCGGGGCCCGGCTCATCCAGCCCGAGCGATGCAAGTACGTTCGAGAGCGGTGACGGACAGGACAGAGTTGCGCTGGCTGTATGCGAGTCTGCACGAGAACCGGTGGCGGCAAAGTGTCCGTGCATCGCATGCAAAGAGGAGCTGAACGGTTGGCGATAGGCATCCCTTGTTTCGTTGTCATATCGACTGCTCCCGTCACCTAATGGCGCCGCAGCAACGGTCCGAGTGCTGTGCTGCAACGGCTTCACGAACGACTCACAGTCTCCAGAGCTGCCATAGTCCGCACAGGCCAGCATATGATTCAAGGCGCGGTTGCCGCCGCCCTGGGTCTCATGCGGATTCATATGAACCGTACCGGTGTGATGAGTGCCGGCGCAGCGGGCTTGCTGGGCGAATGGCAGCAGGTTCGAATACGAGACGCTCTGCGACGGCGCGTGGTTCGCATGCAAATGGCAACTACTGACCGGGGGCAGCGGCCATGGCATCATATCAAGCCCTGCACCAGGTTGAGCCGCTCCCATGCTCATGCCTGCCTGCGACGGCAGCTGATAGGGAAGCGGTGGTGGTGGTGTCCTCATCGATGTCGATGACTGTGGCGGCGGCGGTAACGGCGGCGGTGGCCGTGGCGGCGGTGGCGGGTCTGGTACAAAGACGCCGAGCATTTCGGGTGCGTGCGGCGCGTGCAGCTGTGGCTGCCCGACAGCGCCGCCGAGAGGAGCGACGAACTGATGGTGACACGGTTGATAAGCCGCCGTAGGCGGCGACGGGAACGGCGCGTACATGGGCGGATGCGACTGCTGGTAAGGATAAAACGGTGGCATGGGCGGCTGGGCGGGTGGCACCCATCGAACGGCGCTGCGGTTGTAGTCCGGATCGAATCCTGCTTTGCCCTGCAGCTCATGGCGATTCTCGGCGCGCACCACCTTCTTGCCCTTCTTGCCGTTGGAGCCACCGGCTGCCGTGCAGCTACTCCCGGAACCAGCACTGGAACCGTGTGGAGCACTGGCGGCGCATGGACAGCTGCTGACGTCGCTACTTCCGCCGCAGTCGCACACCCTGTCGATGCCGCCAGGAGCACCGGCTCCACCACCTCCGCTCACACCATGCTCGAAACCACGCAGCGCCAGGGCAGCCGCAGCCGCAGCCGCAGCCGCTGCCGCTGCCGGAGCCGCTGCCGCTGCCGCTGAATTCGCAGTAGGCTCCGGTGCTGGCGCTGGCACGACTGGTGATGAGTCGTCACCCTCGACGGCGTCACTTCCGAAGATGCGCGCCTTGGCCACAGCGTACGCGTTCGCGCGCTGCCGTAAGCGAGTCGCTTCCTCTTCGGCGCTGTGCTTCGGCGGCGGCGCCTTTGCAGACCCGGGAGCGCTCTGCGGACGCACGAGCATCTTGACCTTCTCCGCTGCGATCTTCGTCGGTGCCGATTCATCGACTCCTACTGGCACCATCCTTGTCACGCAGGAGGTCACGCAGCGGCAGACCACGGCGTTTTCCCCACATGATGGAATAGAAGTCACGGACTCGCTTCTGAAACTCCGTTAACGCTCGCGAAAACCCCTGTTGTACATGTTTTATGAAAAAAAGGTTCGATACACATGTCCCAAGTTTTCGTGTGACCTCGGAAAGACGACGCAAGACGATCGGAGTTGCCGCGCGTCACTTTCTCTTCGGTGAGTTGCTCAGGGACACCCGAACCGCCACACACGTCTCTCACGGCCTCACTCACACGGAGGCACCTATTCCTTCGCAGTCAGCGGCGTCACCAACAATATGGAGCAGGAAGGTGGTGGCACCGAAAAGGAGCGCCTGGCGGAGGCAAGGCAGGTCGTGAAGCAGCAGGCTTTCTACATGAAACGGTCACTTGATCAGCGCAATCTGCGCGATGCACTCAAGCATGCATCGCAGATGCTCGGCGAGCTCCGCACTTCCAATCTTGGCCCCAAGGTGAATGGACTAGTCCGCGGTGGCGCTACGCACGCCCGTGGGGGCTGATGCCGCTGATGCTGCACATTCGCTTGGGGGACTTAGGCTTGCCTGCCTCGGGGGGGAAAGCCGGCGGGAATGATTCGGGCTCCGCTACACAAACCCTGTAATGAGCTGTGCCGCGTGACCGATTGTCGGTGATGCAGGCCTACTACAGCCTCTACATCGACGCCACAGATGAGCTTCGTCACATGGAGAGCTACATTACAGCTGAACACAAACGCGGACGTCGCATGCTCGAGGTGCGACTTCGATTTCCTCTCCGACTGGCTTCGGCCAGTGCGCTTTGGGCTGGACTCCGTGCGCCTTCACTCCTAGTGAGTGCCGCAACACTAACTTTTGCCCGTCGATTCTTGTTTTTTGGTGGGGGGCACGATCGCAGCTATACGAGCTGGTGCAGCATGCGGGCAATGTGCTTCCGCGTCTCTACCTGCTGCTCACCGTGGGCTCAGTATACATCGTCTCCAAGGAAGGTGACGGGAACGGGAAGCTCTTTTGGACTCCTTCACCTTCTGAGTCCCTGCCTGCACTTCTGCACCACACTGCACTGTGCTGCTTTGCACAATGAGTCTACGTGCATGACGGGTGTCCACCTACCTTTTGCGCACCGCAGCGGCGGCAAAAGACATCCTGACCGATCTCGTGGAAATGTGCCGCGGCGTGCAGCACCCGATGCGTGGCCTGTTCCTCCGAAACTATCTCGCGCAGGTAGCCCCTTTCCCTTCTCTCACGGCTCCTAAGCGTTATCTGATATCACTTTGTGCCTCCCCGCGCACTTGCGAGCCCCCAGGCATCGAAGTCGAAGTTGCCCGACACTGGCTCTGAGTATGAAGGCGCAGGAGGCACGGTCGCAGATGCAGTCTCGTTCCTCCTGTCGAATTTCGCGGAAATGAACAAGCTCTGGGTCCGCATGCAGCACCAAGGTCCTGTGCGCGAGCGCGAGCAGCGCGAGAAGGAGCGCATGGATCTGCGCATCTTGGTTGGTACTAACCTGGCCTCTCTCTCGAAGCTTGAAGGGGTCGACCTCGCGATGTACCAAAGCTCCGTCTTCCCGCAGATCCTTGAGCAGGTGCGTGAGACCGTGAGTCCCAGACCAGATGCCGTCTTCTCCTCGGCTCACGACATAAATCTTTTCTGGCTCAGGTTGTGAATTGCAAGGATGCCATCGCGCAGCAATACCTCATGGAATGCTTGACTCAAGTGTTCCCGACGGAATTTCACATTCCGACACTTGATTTGTGGCTGCAGCATACAAAGTGGCTGTCACCGGGATGTGAAGTCAAGCAGCTGCTTATCGGCATGCTAACCCGCCTTCAGGCGGCACCAGTCGAAGATGATGACGCCGGTGCAGAAGCGGACGAGGCCAACCCGTCGCCGTTTTCTCGCTTCCATGAGCATCTGGCTGGTCTCGCTCCGGACGCCGCGACTGGTGAGGCCGTCCCGGGCGTGTCCACGTTCGAGCCAGTAGCACTCCTCGAGCTGTACGACGGTCTGCTCACCTTTTCTCTCGCTGTGTACCCCAAGCGCCTCGGCTACATCGAGGCGACCTTGTCAGCGTGCCTTTCTCTCCTGGAGTCATCACCCAAGGGCCTTGCGGTCACGAACGCCAAGGCCGCAAAGGTACTGTTCGGCCTCGTCTCTCGGCCGCTCGAGCATTTCTCCGCAGTCCTGGCCATTCTTCAGCTGTCGTCCTGGCCGCCGCTTCTCGCACACCTTTCTTTCGGGAAGCAGAAGGAAGTGGCTGCGGTGCTCGTTGGCGCTGTGATTGCGCAGGGTGTTCAGATCACAGCATCTGCAGATGCCGGCAAGTTGCTGGCATTCGTGAACCCTCTCATGCTGGACGACCCTGATGACGAAGTCGACCAGGATGCGGCGCGGGAGAAGGCGATCGATGAGGATACTGCCGCCGAGCTTGGACCTGTTTCGCGGCTCATCCACGCATTCTCATCTCCGTCGACTGACGATCAGTGCCGTATTCTCAACGCAACTCATCGCCAGGCATCTAACGCTGCTCACCGACGCTCGCCCTTTGCTCTGGTCCCCGTCGTCTTTGCATGCTTGCCACTCGCGCGGGCGATCAAGGTGCGCGTCGACAACGGCGAGGCAGTCGAGGTGGGGGTGCACAAGCTTCTGTCGTTCGTTGCTACAATTATCCAAACGCTTGTGCCTCTCGCTCCGATTCTTGCTCTCCGTCTGTGTTTACTGTCCGCGCACGTTGCCGACACTGTCGGCGAGGAAGGAGACGCCTACGAATTCTTTACGCAGGCTTTCACTACCTACGAGGAGGCAGTCTCCGAATCACGGGCGCAATTGGCTGCTGTCACGCTTGCGTGTGCCACCCTCCACCACACCAAACGGTTCGACGCCGAGACGTATGATACCCTTGCTACCAAGACTACCCAATACTCAGCCCGCCTGCTGAAGAAGCCGGATCAGTGCCGCGCGGTCGTCAAGGCAGCACTGCTGTTCGCTTCCAATAACAGGAATACTGAAGGCGAGGCTGAAGAGCCGACGAAAGCAGAGCGCGAGCCAAGGCGTGTGCTCGAGTGCCTGCAGCGCGCCCTCAAAATTGCCGATTCTTGCAAAGTCTCCTCGACGCATACGCCACTGTTTGTCGAGATCTTGGACGCGTACCTCTTTCATTTCGAAAAGAAGAATACCGCCGTTTTGCCTTCCTATCTTTCTTCTCTGCTCCAATTGATTGAGCAGCAGGTGGCCGAGGAGAGTGCGCAGGCAGGGCCGTCTGCTAAACACTTTGCCAATTGTCAGGTGCGCCGAGTGGCCGCCTGACATGTTCCGGAACACCACATCTTGCATCGAGGCTGACCGTTGAATGCCTGTGTCAGGCGTACGTGGCATCGCGCAAGATAAAGGACGCTCGTTTTGCAGAAATCGAGTGAGAACAGGCGCGACTCGATGTACGTGCGATTCGCATCGCACATGCACACACTTGTCGCATTTTCTCATCTGCTTGTGGTGATGAAGAAGCGGGCTGTGCGAAGCGGCGCACGACCATACGAACAACACCGCTATTTGCATGGATTGCAGCCGCAGCTGCCGGATCTCATAGTGGCGTGCCAGAGCTGCTGGGCCCAGTTGAGAGAGGGGAGGTTTCCGACGGGCACCTCCGTTGAGGTTGAGCGCTGCAGCCGCCCCGTCGCTTGAGGTCAGGGGCTTGGGGCGCTTGAGGGACGTCGCGGGTCGTGCGACTTGTGCGAGGGTGAGAGGCCTATGTGAAGCCCTTGTCTGAGGCCACGGCTTTTTGCACGTGATCGAAGCGGGGGCGCTTCGATGAACGCGGAGGGCGGAAAGTGTGCATCAGTGTGTGTGTGTGGTCCTGTTTTGTGTGTGTGTTAAGAAAAATCAGGACCACATAGTTCAGCGACGCTCTCAGCACGCGCGCGGGGGGGTGTGAAGTTGAAACAGGACAACGGCTTGAGTGTGTGAAGTTCAAACGGATCAGGGTGTGTGTCGAGGAAAATCTGCTTCATAACCTTGACTTCGGCTTCTTACACATGTACCGACTCTCCTGCAATCCACACATGCACTGCGGTGAGGTGCATGTGTGGATGACTCCAACTGCGCCGAGGGCATCACTGCTCTCGCTGCCCGACCGCCATCCATGCGAGCGCGTTGCTTGCATCGATCCACCAGAGCTCTCACGACATTTTCCATGAAGGTGAAAGACCTGACGTCACCTGACGCGAAAGGGCTGGCGTGGCCGTCGGCGGGCAGTCTTCAGGCCTTCGTTCAGATCCCATCGTACGAACTAAACGTCTTTTCATTCGTTATGCACAGGTGTGTTAACTCGTGAGTCGAGTACAAAAGGCACTCACGATCAGAAAACACGAGCGCAGGGCTCGATCCGGAAGAGATGATGATGCTCATCCGGTTCGCACGGCCAACACTGGGGCACGGGCACGGCCTCCGGCGTATGGCCGTCACGCATGGCGCGACCGTGTAAGGCTCACGTGGCCGAGGCGCCGTACAAAATGAGGGCCAAGATGACAAGAGTGGTTCCCTGCACGAACTTGGGCCCGAGCCGCTTCCCACTGCGCAGCTGAAGCAGAGAGTTAAGTATGATTCCGATCGGTGCTGCGAAATTCTTGAGCGTTGCCGTCGTATACTTGAGCAGCAGAGAAACGAGCAAACCGCCGAGAGAGTCGAGGCCGACCATCGCCCACACGGACGTGGTATAGCCCTGGAAGAAGCCGTTCGCTTGGAGGGCCGCGCGATCATTCGCGATCATGTGCAGAGAGGCGAGCAGCAGAGAAACAGCCGCCACCTGCAGGTTGCGGGCAGCCAGAGGAAGTGCCGAGCTCTTCAAAAGCAGCTCCATCACGCCGCCGGCAAGGCCTGAGCATGCGCACGCAACAAGGACGCCGACGAGACCTAGCACTTTATTCCTGTTCTCACCATTTCCTGAGTCAGCAAGAGCGGGCGCTGCAACTGCTGGCGCAGTCTCGGCGGCTGAGTCAGCAGGTGCGGGCGCTGCAACTGCTGGCGCAGTCTCGGCGGCCTGGCCCATCTGTACCAAGACAACACCAACAGTCAGAAGCACCACGCTCAGCCAGCGCAGCCAGGGCTCCTTCTTTTTTAGCAGCAGTCGACTTGCGATCATTGCTGCAGCGATCTTGAGCTGATACGTGATCTGGAATGTAAGCGCATCTAGGTGGCCGAGCGCCGCGTATATGACGTTGTTCTGGATGGTGTACAGAAGCGCGGGAATAGCGACTCGTGCTAGCTGATCGGGAGAGCCAAAGAGAGTGTGTGTCACCGCAATGAGTGCCGCCCGCAGCGACGGAGCGGACCCATACATTGCAGTCACGGAGATAGCCAGCTTGATCAGCTCCGATAGTGTGACCGCAGTCGAGTTGAGATAGCGGCGCGGCTGGCGCTGCGATTGCGCGGCGAGCAGCAATGCGCCCAAATTTACGCCAAGGTATGTCGTGAAGATGAGGGCCGCAACTAAAGAGTCGCGCCCGGGCATAGGAAAGGTCGAATCTGCCGGCGCCGTACCGGGCGCAAAATCGTGCCGGCCGCAGTTCGATGGAGCGGGAACCTTGGAGCGCCCATAGCCAGTGGAACGGGCCTGGTGTGTTCACACTTAATGGGCGAGCGGGGCCGGGGTCGTCACTGCAAGCGTTCAGAAGTTAATCATAACGTCCCGCTATCGTCTTTCGGGATGTACGGGCCAGACTCCCAACACAGTCCCATCGAGATCGACTATCAAGCTTGGAGCGGCTTGGCGATAGTAACATAATTTGCCTGAGATCTTCCGTCTCCGGGCCGGTCCGACCCACAGTTGACTACTACTTCAGCATTCATGAGGCACAAACGGGAAACGGTATAACAGTGGAACAGCGTGCAACACGCCGTGACCCGACCCTTGTATCACGCAACGCGTGAAGCTCTCCCGACGAATGCAGGCGCAATCCCGAATCCCATGGCCGCCGGAACAACCCGTCGCCTTACCGTTGACCTAAGAGCTAAGTGCCGTCAGCATGGTCCGGCTCCGGTTGCGGTGAAGCAGGAGACTCATGTGGGGGAGTCAACTCTCCCATCGAGCCGTCTGCAGGGCGTACGGAGGCCGAGGCGCCCGCCGGTTCTGAGCCTTTGACAGCCTGCAGCGCCACGGCGGCAGTCGGGACGATGGTAGCCTCCGGGGGGAAACCTGCTGCGAAGGTCGCCGGTGTTGAGGGCAGCGGCGCTGGGACTGGCGGAGGTGGTGCCGCTGCGAATGGCGGCGGCGAGAATGGCATCGGGGCCGTGAGCGGCATTGGTTGGCCCGGGGCGAAATGCAGCGCATGCAGTGACGCCGGCGCATGGTAGGCAGCATGAGGTGTTGGCACAAATGTCGTCGGCGCCGCCATGGGGTATGGGACTGTCATGAAACCGGAAGGGAGCCCCGGAGGCGCTTTCGCATCGGGCGGAAGCAAATGCTGCGGCGCGTGCAGCTGATGAGCGTAACGCAGTGCTGGCGGTGCTGGCGGTGCTGGGTCCGTGGACAACTGCGGCGTATTCTGATTTGGCGACCCTTGACCATGCTGCCACTCCGGCTGCCTCTCTGGTGCCTTTTCGGGAGGCCTAGGAAGCTCCTGAGGATGTGGCTGCTCCGGCACCTGGGTCGACAGCGCCGGCGGTGGCATTGGTGGCTGTGCCTGCAGCTGCTTTTGCAGCTGGAGCATGGCGGCTTGCTGCTGCACCACTGCGGCAGCTTGTGCGGCGGCGACCTGCGCGGCAGCGGCCTGTGCAGCGGCGGCCTGCGCGGCGGCGGCCTGCGCGGCGGCGGCCTGCGTGGCGGCAGTGTGCGCGTGCAAAGCATAGACGGCCGATGGATCGTGAGCCCACGCTGCCGCCATGTTGGGATCGCAGACCGCAGCCTTTGTCGGGTCCTGTGCACAAGAGGCGAAATCGGAACGCACATCAACAAGCAGTCACTCCCTTTTAGGCCAGGCCACGTGCAGCACTCTGAGGTACGAATGATGTAAGAGTGGGGAGACGTGCAGACTTACTAAGGGCGCCATCGGAAGCGGCAACGGGGGCCAGGGCGGCTGAGGGTGAGTCGTGGCTGCGTATCCCAAGGCCTCGAGCTGCGGTGCTCCCGGCCTTGGCACGCCATGCGGCGCGTAGGCGGCCATGTGAAAAGCGCCGAACGCATGCATCGGGTGCGGGTGCGTCAGCGGCGCGTATGCACGAGCGGCAGCGGCGACGGCAGCAGCCCCAGCGATGCCACTTTCCTGCACGCAGGGAACGGGAGACAAGAGATGCTATCAAGGTGGCCAGCTGTTTGGGCATCAAGCGCTTGGATGGCATTCGGACGGCAACGCACACGCACCAGAGGAGGAGCGAGATTCGAGTATGCGCGGGCAGCTGTGCGGCGCTCGAGAATCTGTGCGATGGTCTCAGCTGTCACCCGTGGCCGGCCGCGCTTCTTCTCCAACCGGCTGCTTGCGAGAGAACACATGGGACTGGCAACGTGAGAGCAGGATCGCGCACGCGCTCAGGCCGGGTAGGGGGCTGGGCCGTCGCGCACCGTTTACACTCGAACCCCCGCGCAGTGCACTGTTCGCACTTGCCCGTTGGCGTCATGACGCACTTCAATCGATTTTCGTGGCACAGATCGCATGCTTTTCGCAACCTCGGCGCGGGCCCGCCGCTCACAGGAACGGGGACGGGGACAGGAGTGACTATCGACGCACTGTAGGGCCACGGTTGCGCGTACGCCGCGGCGCAAGCGGGCATACTGAAGCCCACTGGTGGAGCTGCAGGAAGCGACAGGCTCACGGCTCCTCCACCGCTATTGGGCTGGTTGGCAACCGCAGAGGCCAACATCGAAGGTGCCGCTCCATAGGGTGCCATCATCGGAGTTGGTGCTCCATTCGCGGGCGACTCATTCGACGTACTGGGATGGTTCATAATTTGCCCGAGGTCTGTTAAAGACACGGACGATCGCGATGAGCTTTAGAAGACGATTGACCGCGATCGGTCAGTGGGCGGCAGCGGGTCAGCAGTGGAGGGACCTGCCTCGGAGTTTAGGAATTCTCGAACGAGCAACGTCGCCGGAAAAAATCCATTTATTTTATTCTCATAATTCATTCATTAGGAGCTTGAGTAACGTTAGGAAAACCCGCCATGGCGGACGCATCATGATCCCGCTCAAATGGGTCCGCAAGTTATTAACATCGCGTTGTGCTGGCAGTCCGCCTACAACAACCTTTTCGAACAGAACTTTAGGGTTTGGTGCGAGTATCGGGAACACGTGGCGCTAGCCGCCCAGAAGCTCGCCGCAACGTATCCTTGGCGACAGGTCCGGTGACGTCGCGACCGTCGAGAAGATGCCGGATAGTGATAACGAGCCGCAAGCGCTGAAGGAGGTCCTTGAAGGCCTGGCGCTCTCGCAGCGGCCACAGCGCACGGAGGGTGCTGAAACTGGCGACGATGCGCCCCATGCATTCTGGGATACGCAGCCTGTGCCGCACGCCGGCGAAGACTTGACGACAATCGACGTCTCGCAGATGGGGCCAATCGACCCGGCGGACATGGACGCCGTGCGCAAAGAGCCGTACAATCTGCCCCCATCGTTCGAGTGGTCCGACGTCGACCTGGGTGACGCTGCACAAGCCAAAGAGCTATACACATTGCTGCATGAAAACTATGTTGAGGATGGTGATCAAATGTTTCGTTTCGACTACTCAGTGCCCTTCTTGAAGTGGGCTCTGCAACCACCTGGATCACTCATCGAGTGGATGGTGGGGGTGCGAGTGAGCCAGACCAAGAAGCTCGTGGCATTTATCAGCTGCACGCCGGCCGTGCTCACCGTGCATGGAACCAGGGTGCAGCCCCATCACGCGCTCGCGTCCAGCGCCACGGACAAGGTTGATGCATTCGCTGCTGCTCCTTCAGCAACCGGCGTAGGAGTCGAAGGCAACGCCACCGTCAATGATGGTGACGTTGCAGCTGCGGGATCATCGAGTGCTGCGATGCCAACGCCACCTCCTCCTGGACCCACACCTGCTGCCTCAGCATCGTCCTCGTCCACTGTTCCAGATGCCGCCGCCGCAGCAGCAGCTGCTGCGGCGGCTGCTGCTGCTGCGGCGGCGGCGGCGGCGGCGGCGGCGGCGGCGGCCGCTGCTGGCGAAGCGGGCGAAGCTGAAGCAGAGGCAGACTTGGCCGTGGTCGCTGAGTTTGAAGGCGGCTCGTTGGTCGAGGTCAACTTCCTCTGCGTCCATAAGAAGCTGCGCTCCAAACGGCTTGCGCCCGTGCGCGCGCCGCTCTTCGAAGTGTTGGAGATCCAGGTCGCCCTGCCCTTACTATTGACACGTGCGTGCGGCCGCCTCCACTGCTGTCCTCAGGTGCTCATCAAGGAGATCACTCGTCGTGTCAATCGCCGCGGCCTCTTTCAGGCCACATACACGGCGGGCGTCGTGCTCCCGAAGCCGGTAGCCAAGTGCCGCTACTGGCACCGTTCGCTCAACCCCAAGAAGCTCATCGAGGTGGGCTTCTCTCGACTGGCACCTCGTATGACGCTCACACGGACCATTAAGCTCTATCAGCTGCCCGAGCAGCCGCAGGCGCGTGCCACCTTCTTCGGCCGCTGCTCCACGCGCTGCGCCACTTGCCGCTGACGTCGCCTTCTGCTGCTGCTATGCCACGCCCTCTGTCCACAGACACCCGGGCTGCGGCCGATGCGCGAAACCGACTGCGAACAGTGTTGCGCAAAGCTCAACGCTTTCCTGACGCAGTTCAAGATCGCCCCACAGATCTCCCTGGCCGAGTTTAAGCATTGGATGCTCACGCAGACCGGTGTCATCTACTCGTATGTGGTGGAAGATCCCGTTTCGAAGGAGCTGACGGACATGGTCTCGTTCTACGCGCTGCCCTCTTCCATTCTCGGCAACGACAAGCATAAGACGTTGTGCGCCGCCTATGCGTATTACTACTACCACACGGCCACGCCACTTGCGCAGCTGATGAACGACGCGTTGGTCTTGGCCAAACGGCTCGACTTCGACGTGTTCAACGCACTTGATATCCTCCAGGTGCGCCAGAGACTGCAACGCTGAGCGCGCCTATCTATCCTCAGCCAAAACCTTTCACTCAGCCGCATCCGTGACTGACTGCCGCGCCTTCTTCCGCGCACCATTGGCAGAACGAGACCTTTTTGAAGGAGCTCAAGTTTGGCATCGGCGACGGCAATTTGCAATACTACCTGTACAATTGGCGCGCGCCCTTTGTCCAGCCCAGAGATGTTGGGCTCGTTCTGCTTTGAGATCCCGCGTGGAGATCGCGTGGAGGTCGCATAGCCGAGGGCCCGTCGACAAGGAAGGTAGTTGCAAGCACCCCAGCCAAGCGTTTCACGTACCTGTTTGATGGCGGCCGTGGCATGATGAAAATGTGGGATGGCAGCATGAGAGCGGGTCGGATAAGCGGCGAGGATAAACGGCAAGGCAGCGCCAGGTGCAGCCGATGCAGATGCAGCCGATGCAGGTCAGCGGGAGCGATCGCCGTGTCCAAGAGTCGCTGATTTTCGCTGCTGCGAACTGGGTTTGGGTCTCGATGGGCGGGGCGCTGTTGCGCTTCCAATCGCACGGGGGGTGCGTTCCGCGATGTGAGACGGATACGGTGGGGTCGCATGCCGAGCGTGGTGCGTGTTGTCCATCAGGTAGACCCCGATCCGATCGCGAGATCTCGGGTCGCGGGGGGCGCACGCGCGTGTGACGTGTGGTGCTAGTGTGGTGCGCGCACACTTTCTGTCCCTTGGATGACTCCAGCTCGAGTTGTGACCAGGGCCGTGGGCTGGCCGCGGTATCGTCAAACCAGGGTCCGGACCAGGCTCCCCGCGGGGGACCGAGCGGCTGCCGGTGCCGCCCGGGCGCGCCCCGGGTGCTCGCGCGAGTCGCGACACGTGCCGCGGAGCCGCGGTATCGAGTCCGGCCGGGGTCGAGTGGGCGGCGGAGCGCCGGCGCGGGGTCAGCACGACGTGCGTGCGATATGGGCATGACAGGTGTTATTGTTAATTTTACGCGTCGTTTACCGTGATCCGTGTCGTGAGTTAACGTTATTCAATTAATTATATTCGTTCGCGCGCGCGACGACGCGAACGGCCGTAAACCCGTAATACTAATAGGTAATACGGATACGTAACCCGGGGGAACACCCGGCGCGGGACGAGGGCGGGTTCCGGGTATGTGCGTCGTATGACCCCCGCGGACCGGGTCTCGGAGCCTACGATCCGGGACGACGAATCGCGAACCGGCGCGGGTCCGCGACGCGCTCTACCGTCGCGCGCAACCCACCGTCCCATACAGCCGCCGTCGTATAGAGGAAAATCGCTTCCACGCGGAATGGTTACCATATTAAGTGCTTGCATAATCGATAATGGTCGTTGGTCGTCGCTTCCATAACGTTGGCGAACTCAAATTGCAATAACGTTAAGGTGCCGTCAGGCTCTAGTGGAGCAGCTTGGCCGATGAGAGGATGCGTGAGGGCACGAGAACCCCAATCCGCACACGTCGATGTTGAGAACCCACCGCGCGCCACCGGCGACGGCGGCGTACAGGGCCGCCGGGGGGGCGAAGCAAACGCCAAGAACGGCCCTGTACGCCAGCCCCACGATCACCAATCTACAGACCGCAGAAACCTGCGAGGTGCTGCTCGCTTCGACGAAAACCACCCTGGGGCGTCCATGGCGACAGGAAATCACCGTCACCATTGTTGACGAGACTGCGCTGGTCTCCCGCGGAGACCGCACTGGTCTCCACTTCAGCGGCGGGAAGCGTCGCACGTTGCGGCTTCTTTGGCCTGCGCGTCTGATTGCTCGACCGCTTCGTGATCGCCTTCTCGTTCGCCTTTTTGATGTCGTCGTTCACAAGCAGTGTCAGATCCAATCGCACATGCTGAACAGTCTCATTCGGATCGCACAGCGTGTCGAGGCGCATCGTGACGATCGCCGGCACGAGCACGGAGTCGTTCAGGGTACACTCTCCGGAAAGCAGCCGTTCCACCTCCTCTGCCCGTGCGGCGACCTCATCAGCGATGACCGTCGAGCGGGACGAAGGCAACGTTCGGTGAGTGCGCGAAGATCCGGGGCTAGAGGCGGACGGTTCTTTGCTTGGGGGTGGCGGGAGTGGTGTCGGCAGTGCTGGCTCTTCCTGAAGGTAACGGCCGCTGACGGAGAGCTGGAGCTGAACGCGGCCGTTCTTCTTGACGCGAAAGGCCAGCCGCATGATGCGCGGCGGCTTTGGTACCGTTGGGGCGTCGGGAAGAATGGGCGGCAACGCCGCCGCCGTTGCCGTTGCGGCGAGCCCCTTTTTCGCAGGTCGCCTCGCGCTCACGTCAACGGGAGGCAGATGGCCAGGCTTACGCGCGTGCTGGCGTGGAAATTCCGCCAGAGAACTTGGCCGCTCACCGGCGTCATGGCTGTGGATGGGGGATAGAGGGGGATGCGAACCACCAAGCGGTGTCGAAAGAGTGGGCCGAACGAGTGGCGGCAAGAGGGACCCTGACGACTTTGATGGCTGGATGATTGGGCGCACGGAGGACGTGGTGAGGGCGCTGACTGCGCCCAGGCGCGCAGCGAGGAGAGACGACTCCTTTACCCAGACGGCTCGTGCTCGGACCTGCCGATCAGCAATCTTGTTGCGCTTTTGGTCCAACAGACGGCCGAGCTCCAGGTTGCTCTCGTGCGACGCTCGAACGTGCTGCTGATGTTGTAAATCGCTGGCTGAGGGTCGAAGGGCTGCTGCTCGAGCGTCCATGAGAGCTGCCAATTCGTTTGCGTTCTCGAGCGCTTGGCGTGTCGCCGCCAGTCGCTCCTGGCTCATCAAGCGTACCACTTCCCGCCCCTTCTTGGCTCCTTCTACTAGCCCGAGCAGCGGGGGCTTCAATGCTTGCAACAGAGATGGCATGGACTGCGAGTTCTTGGGGTTGGTGTCTCGTTTGCGGCGCGGCAGTGGCTGTGCATCAGTCGAATAGGAAAGCTCTAGCTGCGCGTGGCCACTCTTCGAAACCAAGAACCAAAGGCGGATGATCAGTTGAGCGCCATGTGCCGCTCTCACGTGGGAGCGCAAGACCGGTTGCCGCCTTGGGCTCGTGGTACCCTTGGGCTCGGTCACACGCTTGCGTCGTCGCGCCACCGGATGAGCGTCGATCAAGGGTAGGAGCTCGAGCTGCAAGTTGCCATCCTCCGAAACGAGAAAGAAAAGGCGCATGATTGGCGGGTGTGGGGTAACGCCCTGTTCCTTCGCTGTTCTGTCCGCCTCATTCGTCGCGGGGCCAGGAACTAGTTGCCCTCGGACCTGGGCCTTGGTCCAGGTCTCGCCCTCGGACCAGGGCCTCGGAGTTGCCATCGACAGCGGAACGCGTCTGCAGGTCCGCCAAACTTGCATCTTGAAACGGTTCGTGCGACCTAATAGGGCTTTCTTGTTAACAGCGAAACAGCAAGCAAGCAAGCAAGCAAGCAAGCAAGCTTCACGATCGAGCGGCTCTCTCATGTTGGGAAGCATGAGCAGCATGCCTCGGTGAGCGTTAGCGGTTCTGGGCATATCTCTCTCCCTCTCCGCCCACCCTTTCCTAC
>Ga0164294_10002339_pt1 | contig 17152 bp, 19 predicted proteins | sample GEODES005metaG_FD_111479 | JGI IMG/M metagenome (GOLD analysis project Ga0164294, IMG submission 111479) | Oligotrophic lake water microbial communities from Sparkling Lake, Wisconsin, USA - GEODES005 metaG | ecosystem: Environmental > Aquatic > Freshwater > Lake | place: USA: Sparkling Lake...
CTTCGACATTTGCTGGCGCTGTAACGATTAATAACAGTTTGAATGTCACTGGAGCGGCAACTTTTAATTCCGGTCTTACACTAACAACAGGTGTTGCTACAGTATCCTCACTCAATGTAAGTGGAACATCGACATTCGCTGGCGATGTAACGATTAATAACAGTTTGAATGTGACGGGAGCTGCGACATTTAATTCTGGTCTTACACTAACAACAGGTGTTGCTACAGTATCCTCACTGAATGTAAGTGGAACTTCAACATTTTCAAGTGCAGTGACGATTAATAATAGTTTAAATGTGACGGGAGCTGCGACATTTAATTCCGGTCTTACACTGACAACGGGTGTTGCTAGAGTATCCTCCCTTAATGTAAGTGGAGCTTCAACATTTTCAAGTGCAGTGACGATTAATAATAGTTTAAATGTGACGGGAGCTGCGACATTTAATTCTGGTCTTACACTGACAACGGGTGTTGCTACAGTATCCTCGCTTAATGTCAATGGAGCTTCAACATTTTCAAGTGCAGTGACGATTAATAATAGTTTAAATGTGACGGGAGCTGCGACATTTAGTACATCTCTTAATGTAAGTGGACCAATTACTGCAACGATCCCCCAATTTTCAAATGCTGCTTGTTTTTTGCAACCTTGTGCATACTATTTTCAGTATAATCAAACAACTTTTGCAAAAAATACATCTGCTCAATACTTCTTTGGTCCAAGTACTCCATCATCAGGAGTTGGCATATCATTGACTGAGGGTTATAATTATGAATTTGAAATGTATTTACCACTTTACACTAATTCAACATCTACTGTAATAGTTTCACCAAGCATTGGTTTAGGAGCTGGAAACGGTACATTTTTTGGTTCTGCAATTTTTATAACAGGATTTTTCAATTATGATACATGGAATCCTTCAGGTCTTACTGGTTATGTTAGTGATACATATACAAATTATCTACCAGCAAGCACAATTAATATCAGTTCTAATCCAACTACAATCGCACCAACTGTATCATTATCTGACCCTCCCTATTATTATCCCTGTACAGTAAAAGGCTCCTTGTATGTTAACTCAACTGGAACATTCAAACCTTATTTTATAATAAATGGGTTGTTGAATCTTCCTCAATACATTATGGATAATGGTGCTTATATTAAAATATGGAATTTTGGAAACTCTGCAACTCAAACGAATCAATCATCAGGAAGTTGGTCATAAAATGAAATTGAAACTTAATTTCTGATAAAAAAATTTTATTTTTTTATATAGAAGAAATGTCATTGTATACTACTTATTATTTATCTGAATCTTCCACTGTCATCAAACCCTGTAATCAGGCTAGCTTAAATTTTTATCCAACGAATTGTAGCAATGTATACTCTGTTGTCCTATGTTACAATAATACAACATTATTGGGAACTGGAACTTTAGTTGTTGGAAATGTACCCGTCGTTACGATTCAATTTCAAGGAGTAACGAATGCTACCGTACAACTTAGCAGTGATTATGTATCTGGCAGCATTAAAATTACACAACCTGTTTGGAAGGATCCCAAAGCAATTACTCTATTGTTCATGAACAGTCGTCTCACTTACAACTGATTCTTCTTGGCCATCAATACGACCCTCTTTGATGTTTGGAATTGGTTTGTCCTCTAATTCTGCCAATTCTTTACTAAGCTCTTCATTAATTTCACTTTCATCAAAAGGAGGAATTGGTGCTGGAGAATCAGACATTGTCATATTGGAAGCACCCGATGTCATTGAACTAATGACTCCTAAAATATTACTCATCATGGGGGCCATGTCCATAATCGGGTTTGACAATTCAGTTTCAACTTGGTTATATTCAACTTGCTGTGGTTGCATCTGTTGTTGAGCTTGTACTGTTGGCATACTTGGCATTGACACAGGACGAGAAATCATTCTTGGAGCGGTAACAGGTTGCACAGGAATCGATGGTACTTCAGGAATTGAGGAATATAAAGAAGGTCCTAATAGATGACGAAACAGTTTGTCGTGTCCTTCCAACACACTTTGTTGTGATAAGATTTGGCTTTGTAGAGATTCAATTGCCAACATCAAATATTGAGTCTTTTTATTAAAATAATAAAAAACTGCAAATACCAAGATTGCAAAAGCAATACATTGAATTATAAATAATGTAGATTGTTGCATTTTAATACCAAAAAAATATTGCTTAAATAGATTTTTAATTGGATTATATTTTGCAATAGTATATACTTTTTCTATTGTAATTTAGGGTCTTTCATACTAATTTAAGCAGGTACATTATTTCTTAAAAATGGAAAAAATGGAAGATGGAAATCTTGATGAATTAGTTGCCGCCTTTAAACAGTTGGAAAATATTTCACCAACAGGCGCTAAAACTGGAACTTTAATGATTGCAAACGACACGGTTAGTCCAAAGTGGAAATCATTTTTAAATTCTTATGGAATTTATGTAATCTTTTTATTATATCTCATTATTGTTATTGCTGTACTTCAACCCTACTTTCTCTTTAAAAAAAATGACGAAACTCAAAAATACAAATTTCTTTGGAAACGATTTTTTATTACTCTATTAATCTGTTATATGGTTCTTGTAGGATTATATATTGGTTTTCAAGTGTATATATCCAAATCACAATAATTTAAAAATAAAAATGTTTGTAAATAAATGTTTGAAAAAGATGCTTCTATAATGATGACATTAATTGCCGAGTCATACCGCTTAGTTCAAAACCCAAAACAAATCATTAAAAAAATAAATAAATGTCGAACAAGCAAAGCAAGAAATCAAAATAAATTTGATCATAATCCATTTGATATTACTGCCGAGGATTTTATTTGTCTTGTTTATTATGTCGAAAGCCAAAAGATTCGAGTCAAAATTTATCGCCTTGATAAAGCAAAATCTGGATGGAGCCAATCACTACAAGTTGTAATTGCTGAATCGGAGACGATATCCATTGGTTCCAATGTAACAAATCTTTTTGAAAAAGAATGCGAGTTACAAATTACCGTAAGTCCCTTTGTCCCCATAAATTCACACATACCAAAGTTAATTGTTCAAACTGGATATACTTGGGATGAAACTAATGTCACTGTACAAAGTTTTATAGATTTTAATCCTCATTATAAATATATTTTCTATAACGATGATGATTGTTTACAATTTTTCAAAGATCATTATCCGGATAATGTAAAAGACTATTTAAGCCTTGTACCCAGCGCATATAAGGCAGACCTTTTTCGGTATGCATTTTTATTAAAACACGGGGGTTGTTATTTTGATCATAAATTAATTTGTAGGATGCCTATTGACAAATTTTTAACTTGCAATCAAGAAATTGTATTATGCGCAGATTGGAACTATGATGAAAATCTTGATAGTATTCAAGACTTGTACAATGCAGTCATTATGGTCGTACCAAACCATCCCTTGCTTAAAGAAGTCTTTGAGCAATCGATTTATAATATCAGAAATAGATTATATTTAGACGGAGCATTTTCTGTAACGGGCCCTCGTTTGTTGAAAAAATGTTTTACTAAACTATATAAAAATGATTTTGACCCCATTAAATTGAAACATTTGGCATTCCAACCATGGAGTAATCATAAAAATATGATGGTTATGCATCGGAAAACGCAAGAAATTTTTTTAAACAAATCTATGCTTGTCCATAATCCAAAGTCTGGCGAATATCATGCTTTATATGCGGCTAAAAAAATTTACAATGATGTTATATAGATGTTATACAGATGCAGCATCAGGTACTGATAAAGGCAAATAAAATATTGTAACTGTACCTAATCTTTCCACACCTGTTGAACCCGCAATTGAAATTAACTTGTTTTTGTAAGTGACCACAGAATGAAATTCTCTTCCTTGTATTGGCGAGTGTAGTTTTTTCAACTTTGAATCCACAAGTTTAAAATTATTCTCAAAAATAAATTCTTTACAATGGTGAGTTTCCAGATCATACCGATAAATTTTATTCGTTCTTGAATTGTCATCGTATCGACCACCAAAAATCCACACAGAATTTTGTAAAGCGTCAAAACTAGAACCTGATGCAATATAATTGCTTGGAATATCTCCTAAAACAGTGCATTGTTCCCAATAAAATGTCAATAAATTTAGTTTATAAACTTGCATTTCTCCAGGAAATGATTCATATTGTCCTCCATTCATGATATATAAATAATTATTCAAAATAAAACTATTATGCTTATACCGCGCAGTGGGTATTTTGCCTATGGTGTGTTTTTGACTCCATTTTTCAGTTTGAAGATCGTATTCATAAATATGATTATAGAATATAACTCCATTAGTTCCTCCAAACACATATAATTTATTTTGATAAAAATCAATTGTCGCTCCATAAGATGCAGGAGGTCCACTATTTTCCATAGTATGAATTATTTTTTGGGTATTATCGTCCAAGTTTACAATTATAAAAATGTCAGAATTACTACGACCCCAATTTTCCCCACTTCCACCAAATATGTATACAATGTTTTTATAAGGATGAGAACACATTGCACTCGATGCTAATTTTGGTAGTACATCAGCAGGTATTCGTGAGTTGTGTAATTTATTGTAAGTTATATTTTTATGGTTCAAATCAGGCAAATCTTCCAAATCCATTATATAAAAATCTGATTTACACTTATTGCTATTATAGCCTCCATAAATAGCTAGATATCCATTTGGTAATAAGACAGTATTATGACCACTCATTGCCATATTTTTGGTTGAGTTTTCTAATTCCAAATCAAATGTTACGGATGATATATTTTTACTTGTACAATGATTTTTTTTCTTCCAAAATGGAGTAAGCATGATTTTTATTTGAGATTTAAATATTAAAATAATTCATTTTTTAATATTTGCTTATTTTAGTAATCATGGGAAACTTGAATATGAAACCGATTCATCCAGATTTGCGCGACTGGCTGTATTCAAAAAAAATTCCATCTAGCGAGCATCAACAAATTCAAAGATCAATCGAAATAATTTGTAATCAAATTAATGGGGATACTTTTCACATTTTGGGCAAAAAATTTAAAATAGAAATTTCTGATTTGCCGAATCACGAAGAAGATGCAAAATTTTGGGATGAAATTGAACGATTTCCTGCCTAATTTGCTGAAAAATTTATATTTTTCGCGTCAAATAAATGCAACACCAACAGCAAAAACATCAACAACAACAACATCAGCAGCGCCGTCAACAACAGCAACAGCAACAGCAACAGCAACAGCAACAGGGCCGTCAACAACAGCAACAACAGCAACAGCAACAAAAGCAACAACAACAAAAGCAAGTCATTCAAACCTTGTCGATAGGTCCTTTGAACAAAAAATATAAAGAAATCTTTAGAGAGCATTTTGATGCATTTAGAGATATTATTATTCACAGTGAAGCCGTCGTCGCAGGAGGTGGAGTCTTGGCCATCTATGCAGGATATGAAATTTCCGACTTGGATATCTATGTCAATACAGAAAATGCCAAAGATTTGTACATGACTCTTCGAACTTTTGGATATTATTCGAATTATGAAAGATGGGGAAATATAGCTCCACCTTATGACGATTCATTCTTTCGCAAAAATAATATTTTGGCGCGGTTCCGTCTAACACACATTGCCAGTAGAGCTGATCATCAACATGCTTTGGTTAACTCTAATCCTGCTGATGTTTACCCGCAGCAAAATGGATTATGGCATTGTAATTCTTGTGGACGAGCGAACTTAATTGGTCCAATGTGGCACTGTCCTGACCCTCAATGTGAGTATGATCTATGCCAGACGTGTTATCTCCACGTGACCAATCAAATAAAAATACCGCATATTGATATCATGATGATACCTGATCGCATTCCTGTACGACAAGTCGTGACGAATTTTGATTTGTCGTTTTGTCAAGTTTGGTATGATGGTCATAAAGTTGAAACCAATCACAGGAAGGATATTTTGACAAAACACGGGTTTTTACAAAAAGATTATCAAGAAGCATTGTTTACCAAATTCAATTGGTTTATCATATCTCGTATACGAAAATACAATGATCGCGGGTTTGAAGTACAAGTAGCCTATACACCTGTTTTACAAAGCTTTTTCAATAAAGTGGATGAAGACTTTGAATTAGAGGACTTGGATATCACCAAACCAATCTTTATCAAAGTAACGGTAAACCATTTCATCGCTGGTGATGGAATTGTCATTCAAGATAATATTATTCATTTCAACTTACACGAGGATCCAGGTCCTTATGGTATGAATTATATCGAAAATATAAATTTAGTAGACGAGTATGGCGAGGGTCAGCATCGAGTTTTGACAGACGAAGAAGAATGGGTGGCCAAAAAAATTTATCGAGCTCTTATTTATAAGCAGTCTTTCCGCCAAATACCACCTTGGGGTCAAGGGATTCGCGTAAGTCGAGGAGATCGTGATGTATTATGGATAATTGACCATCCATTAGATCCACCAAATATGGAAACGGTTACTGAGTATCTTGAGGAAGAAACATTACCGTTCCAAAGAAGAAACTTTTTAATTGACGCATTCGAATCTATCGTTTATTACAATGATAAAGATGCATATATGTCAATTATAAAAGAATGGACAGGTCTTGATGATGAAGATTTTGAAATGAGGGAATCTGAGCAACAATACGAAACTGATGGACCAGATATTATTCGTCGAACACCACAACAAAATAAAAAGCAAGCAGACTTGCACAATTTGAAAAATTTTTTGCAAGGATCTGGAAGCATTGCTAAATTACAAAATATTTCAAAATCAACAATGTTACAATTTATTCGCAAATTTAATCAAAGTGCTCGACAACAATCAAGCACACAACAACTCATAGCGATGCTTCAAGCACAAAAAGCACGAAAAATACAACAAATGAAAGCTCAAGCTGCAAAAAAAACAGTTCAAATCGTGCAAACCGATATTTTTGGAAATGATATTGTTGACCCCGTTCTTGGAGATGATGGAGTTATATATGATAAATCCAGTTTAGAATATTTATTTGCACGAAATCAACAAGGACAATACTTGAACATGGCGACTTCCGATTTTTACAGAAAAAAACCAATTTATAAAATTATTGGTGGTTCTGTACCATTAACAAAATATCAAACCAAGCAACAGATTATGAAAAAATATCAAACCCTTGCTCCATACTTGAAAAAGCAAGAGAAGCCTCGCCAGCAACAAAAGCAGCAACAAGGGCAGCAACAGCAACAACAATATTTCTATGCCAGTTAGCGCAATCAAGCATAAACAATATACATTCCTTCTTTTTCGACAAATCCTAGACTTTCCAAGGAATTGATAATGGGGCCAACATCAACAGGCAAATATTTTTCTATCAAATCGCTCTTCAAAATTTTCTTGTTTACTTTCAAGTCTCGCATTATACTAGCTTTTATTCTATCTTCTGCTGAACACAAGGAAGGAATTTTTGTTGGTTTTGAAGGCACTGAAGAGTCGATACACATTACTTGATGGTTTCTTGCAAGATGCGGTGAAACAATGTAATGATCTCTTTGGAGTGTAACAACATGCTTTTTAATTAAAATGTCAAGTATGAATTGTATGTTTTCTTTCGCAAGATTCGTAAGCTCACTTATCTTTATCGTCGTTAGTTTGCAATAATCATTAAAGCAGAACAGTACAACAAATGAGAGAAAATCAACTTTTAATTCTGCAAGGCCAAATGTTATAGTTACAAAGCTACTTTCGTACACCCACTTTAATTTTCTGCTTGGATAAATTTTCTTGTAATTTTCTTCGTGTATGATTTGCAATGATGAGATACATTCAGGTATGACTAGATGAGGATACAATATCTTATAATTGAAAGTGTCATTAAATACAAATAATTTATCATAGATATATGATTCATGACCAAAATCCAATAACAACTTTTGGTATTTTGTTTCACATACTTTTGGCAAATTACTGTAATTCATATAACTTTTTATTATGGATTCCTTCTTGATCATTTGCATGAAATGATTACAAAATTGTTCTTCATTACTGCAAAAAGGTACTAGATAATTATATTTTGCATCTTGAAATACCATATAAGCAAGATCATAGTTGTCCCGTTGACTTAGTTTATGTTTAATTTCATTTTGAATCACATTCAAATCAACGATTACAATATAATTTTGTAATTGCATCGACATTATATAAATGTCTCGTATAGATTGAATATTGCTATATTGCTTTCTAATAAAAGCCTTGCATAGTTCGTTATACCTCTGCAATAAAGGTTTATAATAGCTTAGAATTTGGAAAAGCTTTTCTAGTTTGGAAGAATTATGCTCAAGACAAGTGGTTACATAATCATCAAATTTTGGATATTCGATTGCATTTATCAAAAATAATCGACAGATTTCTTCATCATTCTTGTCGATTATCATCGTTTCAAAATCCAACATTGAATATCCTTGATGTTGCATAAAAAATTTCTTACACCATATATAAAAATTATCCAAATACAAATCTTGATTAAACAGTTCTACAATTTCTCTTTCAATATCCATAAATTTGCGCAAACTTTTACCATTTAATAAACATTCCTTGATGATTGATTCGTAACTTGGTACATGAACGATAAAATACCAAGTTTCGCCAACAAGTTCTTCAAAATATTTGTATTTACCAGGCGCAATTGGATTAAAAATATGATGCTTTCGAATTACCTGTCGATTAAATGTTTCATATTTTTCCTGCAACGCTTGAATATTTGTAAAAAAATCTTGATAAGCAGATTGATACTCTTGCAAATTTTCAAATGATTTTATACCTACCACTTTGTCTATAACTTCTGAATGTAATTTATTATAAAAATTTAATTGTTCATTATTCATGGGCTTGTCGTTGGTTACAATATAACAATAATAATCAATTTTTACAATGCTTCCCAAATTTCTTCTACAAGTCCGTATTTTATACAAGTTTCTGCATTCCATAATTGATCTTTTTTGAGTTGTTCTTCTAGATCTGTGGGTGACATTTTTGTTTTTTTCAAGTAAATGGATTTAATGTGTTCCATTAGCATTTTCGAATTTTCAACACTTTCTACCATATTTGAATACTTTCCCCATGTTCCAGAGCGAAGTTCGTGAATCAACATGAAGGAATTGCTAGTCATAAATCGTCGTGTTCCTGCAAGTGCCAACAATGTTCCAGCAGAGGCAACATAACCCTTGCTTATTGTATAAACTGGAACTTTCATGGATGTAATTGTATCCATTACAGAAAAAACTTGAAACAAAGAACCACCCGATGAAGTAATGAATAATTTAATTGGTTTTACACTTATACTGTAGTCTACACTTGACAAGTCATCATCATTTTCAACATCTTTCAACTTTTCCAATAACTTCTTCTTCTTCTTCAAAAGTTTGGACTGTAAATTCAAAAGCTCGGTAATTAATTTAGTTATGCTTGTTTGACCAATGACGGAATTGAAATGAATTTCATTCGTGCTTTCATTTACATGAATCGATGTAGACTCTTTTTCTACGATAGATGAATCGCCAGTGCTCATTTTTATTTTTTGGAATTTACTCTTAAATAAAAATTGAAGTTTGTTGTTCAAATCTAATCAAATTCTAGATGCGAAACTTTTTATTGAATTCTATACATTTTCCAAAACTTCATCCGTCAAGCTGTGCGAAAAAGTATCCTTGGGGATGGAGATCACAATATAATATTATAAGATGTGTCAATAAACATCAACGAGAACCCGATATGTATGATTCTTTTGATAATTATGATCCTGATGAATTTAAAAGAGGATGTGCACAAGCCTATATAACTATTTTTAACCAATACAAGTATGGTCACAATTTCTTGGATAAATCTTATTGTTCACCAGCATTATCCATTGCTCTTAATTTACTACGAAATAATTCAAAATTTACGGAATTACAAGTTCCCAAAATTGAAACAATTCGAATAATTGACAATTGGGAATTATACGAACGCACAATGTCAAATTCTAAATATTTGGGATTATTGGATAAAAAAGAATTAAAATTAGAAATTCTACAAGGTATGTTAGGTCCAGAAAAAGAAATTTATATACCATTAAAACATCAAGTAAAAGTTCATTTTGCTTGTAATAAACGACACGACATTTGGGTTCTAGAACGCGACCTTAACAAAGAAGATTCAGATTGGCAAGTTTGCAATATTAATCAAATAATTTTTTGAAAATCTTGAATAATAATAGAAATGCAATCTAAATATTTTTTAGGTATCGGAATTAATTATATCGGAAGCACATCTGAGCTTCAGGGTTGTATCAATGATGTAATCGCTACAGAGAAATTTTTTAAAACTAAATTTCCAAATTTACAATCAACTTTTTTAACTGACTATACAGTTAAAAAACCTACCAAAGATGTCATCTTGACACAATTACAAGAATTATTAGTAAAAAGCAAACCTTTTGATACTATAATTTTGCATTATTCAGGACACGGGACAAGCATCGCGGATAATGATAATGATGAAAATGATAAAAAAGATGAGTGTATTGTACCCATCGACATGTTAATTATAACAGATGATGAACTAAATAATTTATTAAATACCAATCTAAAACCTGGTGTCTTTTTATTTTGTTTATTTGATTCATGTTTTAGTGGTACTGTTTTGGATCTCAAATATACTTGGATCTCTTCATCTACTCCTATTCAAAAGAATAACGATAAACCACAGCCCCGAGGAAAAATTATAATGATTAGTGGATGTCGAGACGATCAGACTAGTGCCGATGCATTTATCAATAATAAATATTCAGGAGCTTTGACTAGCGCATTTCTAGATACATATACAATGTCCTCAAGTTGGACAAATTTAGTTGAAAATATACGAGGCTTGTTAAAAACTAAATATACTCAAATTCCATTATTATCTTTTAATAATGGAAATATAAATGACAGATTATTGTAAAAGTAAACAAAACTTGGGTACGATAATCAGTCGTTCTTGAGGCAAAAATCCTTCTTTTTTATGTAACAAAAATAGATATCCTTGTCCTATCCTATAATTTTGTTCCATAGCATCATCTACTAAATGTTCTAGTTTGGTATCCACGACTCGAATTTTAAAAAATCCCAATTCGGCAAAATAAACTCTCCATGTTCCTTTTGTAATTTTTTCATATAGGTACCCAATAATCTCTCCTTCTTGTATATCTTTAATTTTTTTATTAAGTTCCAACGAACGGTGAAATTTTTTAGTAGCCTGGTCTAATTCATTGATACGAACAATATCCATTTCTAAATCGTCATGATAAGTTATACGCCAATGAATTAAACAATCAATAATTCGGCGAATCGGTGATGTAAAATGAACATACTTTTTGCAATTTAATGAGGCATGATTTTGTTTAGACAATGAATAAGTTGCTTTTTCCATTGTATATTGTTTGAATGCAGTGTCAACGCAAGGATCAATATGTGTCATATTATATTGACGTGACTCTTCCTGAACTCGATTTGGCAAATCAAATTGAGATCCAATATATTGATTTGTTTTCATCATCCAATAGCTCACTAGTTCGTGTGTGTCTAATACTTTTTCATCAACACAATTCGTCCAATCTAAAAATTCGCGAACCATAACATTTTCAGTATCATCATAATGAGTTGGACAAGAATTGATAATCCACGATGGAGAATGTGTAATATTGGTACAATTATTATTTTCGTCGTAATGAAAAAATACCGAATAAGCTGCTCTTTTTTGTCCTTGAAGTAATGATGATTTTTCTTGAATTTCAGTGGACCATAAAGGTATCATATCTGAATTTCCAAGATATAAAGTCGAAAACGCTTGCTGTACTCGTTCCATCATTGCTTGACGATCTAACCAATAAGTTGGTTGAGCAATATGAACACCTACAATTAAAGTATTTCCTTGTTGTTGAAATGAAAAGGCATCATCAATATCAATACAACCTTTTGGATCAATCGAAAATACTTTTAAATGCGTGTAATCAATACGACATATTTTAGATTCCATTTCAATATTTTGACTCAATATCTGTTTGTAAGGCTTCCGATGGACTTGATGATGATATAATAAAGCGGTTATTAAATTTGAAGGTTCTGCAAGTCCGATGACATGATATAATTCAACTAGAGGCATTTTTTCCTTTTCTTCTTCATTGCAGCGGTGCAACATAAAAACAATAACAATTTTGCCTTTTAATTTGCCTCCATAGACAACTTTGACAGGTCCAATTTGATGATCAAAAGGTGTGCATTTATAAATTGTTTTTCCAGTTTTTGATACTCCATATTTTAATGTATTGTATGTACATATAATTCCCACTTGTAACTTCATTTCTATTATTTTTTGAAAAATAGAAATTCCAAACAATTTTTAGTAATAATTGCTTAAAATTATGTAGGGATTTGTCGAATTTATATTATTCGTATCTGCTGTCGGTACTTCAGCTGGTAATACAGAATAAATCACTGGAGATGGGTACTCGAAACCATAATATCTATTTTGCGGAATGGTAGCTGGAACTTTGGGTATTAAAGGATTTAAAATTAAATCTGGGTTGGTGGGAACAATTAAGGGTGTTGGAGCAGGTGTCGGACTAGGTGTAGGCGTTGGTACTGGGCTTGGTGTAGGGGGATTAGCGGGTAAAAAAGATGAGTAATCCATATTCTATAATAATTAAATATTTTATTTTTCAAGATCGGAAACATAGATTTTCTTTTTTGACCACATTTCTGTATAAGGTAAAATAGAAAATTCTAATTTACAATGGTGTCTTTCTGTAAAGGATAAAATTTTTTTATTGGTTAGGACATCAATAATATAATTATTTTCATTATACTTCATAACATGTATGACGCTGTCATCGATTAGATGTAATCCGTAACCAAGATAAAATAATGTTGTGCCGTATACTTGTTTAAATATTCCTCCAAACATATAAGGACCTGTAATAGACAAGAAGGAATTGCCATAATAGTTTGATTTTATGTTGGCAACACATTGGTCGATACATTTTTTCATAAGTTTATGTTGAGGAACAATATAAATAAATCCATTGATTATTTTTGGATTTTCTCCCAATTCGTGATTTGAATTTAAAACAAGACCCATTGTAGCTTGAGGATAAATAATTTCTCGAAGAGGATTTACTAATTTTTTATTAATATCAATATACACTCCACCGTGATGAAATAAAAAGCAATAACGAAATAAATCAGCCTTAAAAGCACCCGGAATAAGTTTCAAATAAGCATTTAAAACATCTTTGGCAAAGAATTGTTTAATAAACTGAATTCTAGCCAAATCATCAAAAAAAATAATAGTATACTCCGGATTCAAAGTTTTTATTATATTTAAATTATCGAAACAAGCACCGCTTTCATGAGTTGTACAAATGATAAAGGGAATCTTTTGACTATAATTAGCTTTATATTTAGGTTGCTGCACAAATGATTCTTTATTTTTGTGTCGAAAAAATACTAATAGTGTAATGAACAATATTACGATATATAATAGTATAATCATTTTAATATACTAATTAAAAATTTTTAATGTTGAATGTTTATAAAAGAATTAATGAAAAAAGTACTTGTTACTGGCGGAAGTGGTCTTGTTGGCAATGGTGTAAAAAAAGTGTCCACTGTTTATCAAGATGACTTGGAATTTATTTTTGTTGGATCTCAAGATTACGATTTGACGAATAGCCAAAAAGTGGAAGAAATGTTTACTACAATACAACCCAATTATGTAATACATCTTGCGGCTTGTGTAGGTGGTCTTTTTAAAAACATGAATCAAAAGGTAGAAATGCTTGAAAAGAATTTGTTATTAAATTACAATATTATACATTATAGTCATAAATTTGGAGTAGAAAAACTAGTTGCATGTTTATCCACATGTATATTTCCAGATAAAGTTGAATCCTACCCCATACAAGAAGAAATGCTTCATAATGGTCCTCCTCATTCTTCCAACGATGCGTATGCTTATGCAAAACGAATGATTCAAATTCATTGTAAAGCCTATCGTGACTGTTATGGTAGCAACTTTGTATGTGTATCTCCAACCAATATTTATGGACCCTATGATAATTTTAATTTGGAAGATGGACATGTTTTGCCCTCACTCATTCATAAATGTTATCTAGCGAAAAAGGACGGAATTGATTTCATTGTTCGTGGTACAGGAACTCCCTTACGACAATTTATTTATGCAGAGGATGTTGCTTCACTCATAATAAAAGTTTTGTTGGCAAAAGAAACTCCAGATAATATAATTTTATCAGTTTCGGAACAAGAAGAAATTAGTATTGCAAAGGTCGCCAACTTAATTGCCAAGTTTTTTGATTACGAATCTCGACTTAAATTTGACTCAAACTATAGTGACGGACAATACAAAAAAACTGTATCCAACGAAAAAGTTTTACAATTATTTCCAGACTTTGAATTTGTTCCTGTTGAGCAAGGTATACAACAAACCATTGATTGGTTTGTGAATAATTATTCAATTGCTAGAAAATAATTTTTTTCTTAAAAAATAGTTAATTAAGAAGATGAAAAAATGATGAAAATTCAAAAAATCCACTCTAAAACAAGCATGAAACTATTTAATGCATTTGTTGTCCCTTTAATGATGTCTGCCATTGGAGATAAAAAAAATATAATGAAGCAATTACACGGCGAGTGGTTAATTAGTCATAGTAGCCATCCTTTGTTTGCCAAGCCAAATTCCAAGTTTATTACAATTTATCCGCGGAAAAAATTTATATTAAGTCAAGAAATGTATTATGGGCCGATATTATATTCTTTAAAGACTTCGGGTGTTTATAGAATTAATGGCAGTGAATGCTGCGATACCGAAGATGAGGGTAATGATCTATGTTGTAATATTGAAATTAATTGGCTAGAAAAGAAATTTTATATCGAGTCTTTTTTTGGTATCGGTGTAAATGAAATACCGAGTCAAGTTTTCAAACAGTTTATTCCAGAAAACACGACTCTTTCGATTGATATCATTGAACCCAATAACATTTATTTTTCAGACGACAAACATGAATTGCATATTGTTCGAAACATGCAACCTGTAAAAACAACAAGTAGCACTCCTTTATCACAATTTATATTTGCGCAGATTTTGGGAAGCATACTATTGAATGTATTGCATCAATATTTTAGAGATTTTTTTTGAATTTAATTAAAAAACCCGTGGTGTTGTTTGAAATAGGTTCCATTGATTCCACATTTTTTTTCATCATTGCGACAAATATCTGCAAATTCGTGGAATACTTGACCAGTAATTACATTTTTATGTCCAAATTTAGTACATTTTGCAAGGGCTTGATTCGTCAATACATCCTGTTTGAAATAAATGCAATCTTTACAGACGGGCTTGTCCAAATTTTTAATGGTTTGAGGGGTCAAAAATCCCAATAGAACTGAATAGAGTGGTATTTTCATTTTTGTAATCATTGGTAAAAATTTGGAATCGAGTCAATTTTTACCAAGGAAAAAATTTTTAGGATTAATAAAAAATGCAACAGCAACGAATTTGTAAAAGTAATTTCTATAAATCTCCCAATTTAATTGGTTCCGGACTTTCTACGCAAGTTTATCAAGCATGTCAAAAAAACCGTCAAAAAGATTGTTCGTACATTTATAAAGACTATTTACCGGATGCAGAAGAATTACAATTTACTTTGCTTGCATCAAAATTAGGACTTGCTCCGCCATCACAAGTCATTGAATGCGATGGAACTGCTTATTTAATCCAAAAAAAGATGACGGGTACTTTGACACAGTTCTATGAAAAATATCCCGAGCATATCGAAACTGCTAGAAAAAAGGTGAAAGAAATCATTCGAGATTTGCTCAGTGTAGCCAAAATTGAACACGGTGACTTGTGGAGTGATAATATTTTATATGAAAATGTTGGGACAATTGAAAATCCAAAATTTAAATTTTATGTCATTGACTTTGAATATTCTCGCGATTTGACCAATTTGTTGCAAGATGTTTCCAAAATATCAAGAACCTTGGCAGTCGCCGTTCGAAGGGGAGACGATTTTTATGATGTCATTCGATATGAACCTAAAATGCAACAATTTGTTGCTAAAATACTACAAGCACCAACTTTTCCGTAATTTTAAAAAATGATTAAAAAATAATCAATGTACATAAAATTATACTGTAATATGTTTAATTTACCGATAGACATTATTCGACACATTTATACATTTGAGTCTACAAAGAAAGATAATTTTGCAAAGGTAATTCATCAATTGAAAATGCGCCAAGTTTTTTTTGAACTATATCATTCTGATAAAATAGATTCCATGGAACAGTTTATGGATTTTGATGATCTATTATACGACGAAATTCGTATTGATGATGAATTAGAAGTATACGGTGATGAAAATTGGTTCGAGGTCTACTTTCGCAATAAATGTCTTTGGCATCGAGTATTAGGGCGAAAACCAAGACTCCCATTTATCCAATTTCAATTAATATTAAAATATTACGAGATTTATAATCAAGATTATGAAGGATTTGGTTGTGAAGGATTTGGAAGAGCTTTTCAACACAGAATTTGGAATATTTAATCATCTTTTATTAAATGCAAAAGCTCTTAGTTCACGCTGTATCCATTTATAAAAGTTTGGATGCATTTCTAATTCCTTGTCCGACGGGTTGACACAAACTGCTATTTGTAGCTCTCGTTCTTTCATTGTTGGAAATTTTCTCATTAATTTATCTTCCAACTCCATTTTAGCCAAATCAAAAGCAAGCTTTCCTTGTTGAACGGCAGACTTGTATTCCTCCGGAAAGAGCTTTTGTAAACTAGCCAAGAATTTTTCCAATTTTGACCGACGATTTCGTGATGTATCTTTAAGGATAACTTGTTGCACCATATTTTTCGCCATACGAAGCATTTTTGTCATCTTGTCTTGTTGTACAACCGGTTGTACGCTTAAGGAAGATTTTGGTAACAAATCTTGTTTTTGTGCAATCAGCTTTTGGACTTGTGTCTTTTTCTGTAATAGAGTTGCGCTTTGAGGATTGCTTTTTAATTGTTTTTGTATGGCTCGCAA
>Ga0164294_10002340_pt1 | contig 17152 bp, 9 predicted proteins | sample GEODES005metaG_FD_111479 | JGI IMG/M metagenome (GOLD analysis project Ga0164294, IMG submission 111479) | Oligotrophic lake water microbial communities from Sparkling Lake, Wisconsin, USA - GEODES005 metaG | ecosystem: Environmental > Aquatic > Freshwater > Lake | place: USA: Sparkling Lake...
GAACTCGTCGGCCGCAGCGCGCCGCAGCGCTCGCAAGCGATCAGCGTCGCGCGCTTCGTGATGCAGCCAGGCGCGGCCATGCCGATGATGGTGACCCGCGAAGGGCACGAAGTCATGGTCGTCAGCGCCGGCAAGGGCCGTGTTACCATCGGCGACAAGACGCAGGACGTCGCGCAAGGGTCGGTCGTGCTGCTGCCGCCCGGCGTGCCGCACAGCATCGCGGCAGACACGCGGCTCGAGTTTACCGTCAGCGTCGCGCCTGCCTGGCAGCCCACGGACGTGACCGTCCTGCCGCCACCCAAGCCCTGAGCTTACGAAGCCCGGCGCAGCCGCGCGGCGACTTCTTCCTCGGCCAGCAGGCCCCGCGCGTCTTCGGCCGGCAGCGCGGCCCAGAACAGGTAGCCCTGCACCAGCTCGCAGCCCGCTGCCTGCACCAGCAGCCGCTGCACTTCGGTCTCGACGCCCTCGGCGACGACTTTCATGCGCAGCGTCTTGCCCAGCGTCACGATCGCACAAAGGATCGAGTGGGCATCGCGGTCACGCTCGATGTTCTGCACGAACGAGCGGTCGATCTTGATCCGGTCGAATTGGAACGAGCGCAAGTAGGACAGCGAGGAATAGCCGATCCCGAAATCGTCGAGCGCGACGCGGATGCCCATGCGATTGAGTTCGCGCAGCACGCCGATCACATGCGCGCTGCGATCGAGCATGACGCCTTCGGTCACTTCGAACACGAGCCGCTGCGGGTCCATGCCGGTTTCCTCGAGCAGCCCCGCCAGCATCGGGATGAAATCGCCCGCCATGATCTGCAGCGGCGAGAGATTGACCGCGATGTCGCAATCCGGCCAATCGCGGCACTCGGTGAAGACGTGGCGAAGCACCCAGGTGCCCAGCGGGATCATCAGCCCGCCTTGTTCGGCAATCGGCACGAACAGATCGGGGCGGATTTCGCCGCGTTCGGGGTGGTTCCAGCGCAGCAGCGCCTCGAAGCCCTGGATCGCGCCGGTGCCGGTATCGACCACCGGCTGGTAGGCGATGGAAAGCTCGCCGCGGCTGATCGCAAGGCGCAGTTCCATCTCCATTTCGCGCCGCAATTTGACGCTCGCGTCCATGTCCGGCGTGAAGCGGCGGTAGCGGCCGCGACCGCGCTGCTTGGCGCGGTAGAGCGCGATGTCGGCGCGGCGCAGCAGTTCGCCGGGATCCTCGCTCTGTTCCGGGCCCCAGCTGATCCCGCAGCTGACCGAGACTTCGAGCGTGTTGCCCGAAATCAGGAACGGCCTGCGCATCAGCTGGATGATCTTGGCGCCGAGCTGGTCGGCCGCGCGCGCACCATCCTCGCTGGCGTGGAGCAGCACGAATTCGTCACCGCCGAAGCGCGCGATGAAGGCCTCGCGCGGCAGCGCCTCACGCAGGCGGTGCGCAACCTGGCGCACCAGTTCGTCGCCGACATGGTGGCCCATCGTATCGTTGACCAGCTTGAAGCCGTCGATGTCGATATAGGCGATGAACAGGTTGCCCTGCGCCGCGCCATCGATGAATTCGCCGAGCAGCGTGCGCAGGCGCTGCATGTAGTAGACCCGGTTGGGCAGGCCGGTCATCGCATCGTGGAGCGCGTTGTGCTGGGCTTGCGCTTCGCTGGCCTTGAGCTCGTTGGCGGTGAGGCGCATGCGCCGCACGATCACCGCGCCGCCCGCAACGACGCCGAGGAAGAACAGGATGAAGGTAACGAGCACCGGCGCGGTGCGCTGGACGATCTTGGGGCCCGGGACCTTGGCGGTCCAGGTGATCCAGCCGATGTGATCGCCGAACGCGGTGTTGAGCGGCACCGCATTGCCCCCACCGATCAGCGCCGCGTCGTGACGGAAGCTGATGTCGCGCAGCACGAGATCGCTGCCCATCTTCTTGAGGATCGAGCCATCGAGATAGCGCACCGTGGCGACATAATTGGGCTCGCGCCGCAGCAGGCCGTAATCGTTGTCGGGCACGATCGCGACCACGGTGAGGAAGGCGGGCCGATCGCTGCGCAGCACGGCGGTCGCGGCCCAGCGATTGAGCGGCTGACCGGAAGCCGCAACGGGCCAGTCGATATCAGCCAGCTGCTTCATCTGCGCGATGCGTCCGCCCAGCGGCACGTTCTTCTTGGCCCGCGCGATCAGATCTTCGACATGCCAGCGCACCTCCTGATAGCCGGCGTCCCCGGTCGGCCGCCCCTGCGCCCAGCCATGGACCAGCGTGCCGTCGGGCTTGACGAGGAACATCGCGTCGGTCTCGAGGTTGTTCCACACGAAATCGCCAAGGAAGTGGTTGGCCCAGGCCTCGTTGTCGGTGAGCACCGCGTTGCGCATGGCATCGTCCCAGGTGAGCTGGACTTTCTGCGCCGCGACGATCGAGCTGCCGAGCTGGTCGAGATAGCGGGTGACGAGCACGCGCTCGTCCTCGCGCGCCAGTTCATCGGCGATGCGGGTCGAACGGGAAAACACGGCCACCAGCAGCGCGGACAGGGCAATCAGCGCAAGGAATGTCGCGAGCGCAATCCAGCCCGTGCGCAAGTTGCGCACAGAGCTTCGCGTTCCGGCACTGCGGAGGACATGATCCAGACCCATCGCACGGGCTTTACTGGCAGGATGGAAAGAAACGGTTAGCGCCGCTTACGCAAACTCGGGAGCTTCGCCGCCAAAATGGCGTAATTCTCGGGGTTTGCGAGGGTTAGCATGGCCTAACCGGCCATTTTCCGAGAGGGGGGAGAGCGTCGCCCGAAATGCGTTGCAATCGCGAACCGGACTTGCCATCGTCCCGAGTGACCCCCAATTCCTTGCAAACATAACCAACTCGGGAGAATTCCGATGCGTGAGCACCTGCAGCACTACATCAACGGCGCCTGGATCGACAGCGAAGGCGGCAAGCGCCACGAAGTGATCAATCCCGCGACCGAAGAGGCCTGCGCGGTCATCACGCTGGGCAGCCAGGCCGATGTCGACAAGGCCGTCGCCGCCGCAAAAGCCGCGTTCCCGGCCTTTGCTGCCACCCCGGTGGCCGAGCGCAAGGCGCTGCTCGAGCGCATCCTTGCCGAATACAAGAAGCGCATTCCCGATTTCGCCAAGGTGATCAGCGAAGAAATGGGCGCGCCCATCGGCTTTGCCGGCACGGCGCAAGTCGGCGCAGGCATCGGCTATATCCTCGGCACGCTCGAGGCGCTCGAAGGCTTCGAATGGGAAGCCCCGGTGCCCGGCGCCAATGCCCGCTTCGTGCACGAGCCGATCGGCGTGGTCGCGGCGATCACGCCGTGGAACTGGCCGCTCAACCAGATTTGCGCCAAGATCGCGCCCTGCATTGCGGCGGGCAACACCGTGGTGCTCAAGCCCTCGGAAGAGTGCCCCTCGAACGCGGTGATCATGGCCGAAGTGATGCATGCGGCGGGCGTTCCTGCCGGCGTGTTCAACCTCGTGCAGGGTGATGGTCCCGGCGTCGGCGTCGCGCTGACGGTCCATCCCGATGTCGACATGGTGAGCTTCACCGGCTCAACCCGCGCCGGCATCCAGATCGCCAAGAACGCCGCCGATACCGTGAAGCGCGTCCACCAGGAACTCGGCGGCAAATCACCCAACCTCGTGCTGGAAGACGCAGACTTTGCCGCGACCTTGCCGGGCACGCTGCAGGGCATCGTCGCCAACACCGGCCAAAGCTGCATCGCGCCGACCCGCCTGCTCGTGCCCAAGGCGCGCAAGGCGGAAGCCGAAACCTTCGTCAAGAACTATTTCGCGGCAGTGAAGGTCGGCAGCCCGGAAGAGGACGGCGCGCATATCGGCCCGGTGGTCAACAAGGCGCAGTGGACCAAGATCCAGTCGCTGATCGACACCTCGATCGCCGAAGGCGCGGAGCTGCTCGAAGGCGGCCCGGGCCTGCCCGACAACGTCAACCGCGGCTACTTCGTGCGCCCGACCGTGTTTTCGGACGTGACGCCGGACATGACGATCTTCCGCGAGGAGACCTTCGGTCCGGTCGCCACGATCACCACCTATGACGGCATCGAGGAAGGCATCGAGCTTGCCAACCGCACGGCTTACGGGCTTTCGGCGGTGGTCACCGGCGATGTCGAGACGGCCAAGGGCATCGTCGGCCGCCTGCGTGCAGGCCTCGTCGCGGTCAACCAGTGGGGCGGCGTCAAGGGTGGTGCGTTCGGCGGCTACAAGCAATCGGGCAATGGCCGCGAAGGCGGCGTCTACGGCCTGCGCGACTTCATGGAAGTGAAGACCATCGCGGGGGCCTGAGGCCCGGCGATCAGACTGAACGGCAAGACCCCGCGCTGCTTCGGCGGCGCGGGGTTTCGTTTGTCCTCAATAATCCTTGCTCGCCTTGAGGTTGATGCTCTCGTCGCCGATGGTCGAGATCGTGCCCAGCAGCACCAGCCAGCGCGTGATGCGAAACTCGGCCGAGGTCGCGCTGTAGCCGCGCCCGTCGGTGATCAGTTCGACGAAGATGCGCCGCCCGATATACTTGCCCACCGCCACCGACGTGCTGCGGCCCACGGCGGCATCGGCGCTGACGATGCGCAGCCGGTCAAGCCCGATGGCATTCCTCAACCGGTTGATCGGATCGAGCCCGCCGCCGCTGCGGAAGGCAGCCAGCGCGGAGGCGAGCTGGACCGCTTCGGGCGCGGAAATCTGGGTGATCGAGCTGCCGAACAGCATGCGGCTCAAGAGTTCTTCCTCGGGCAAGGCTGGTACCGAGCTGAACGTGATCTGGGGCTTCAGCGCAGAACCGCTGATCGCGATCTTGGCGCTGACCCCGTTGGCATCGCCTTCGGCCACGATATCGAGCCGCGGATCGACCGGCACTTCGCCGACAAAGCGGATGCGCCCGCGCGACAGGTCGAAGCGCCGCCCGGCAAATTCGTAGCTGCCGCGCACCAGATCGGCGCTGCCGAAAATCTGCGGATTGGTGGTATCGCCGCGCAGCCGCACATCGGCGCCCCATTCGCTTTCGAGGCCGAGCCCGCGCACGTCGATGCGGTCGGCGCCCGCCGCGTCGATGAGGTACTTCCACGGCGTATAGGGCGCGCGCGGCGGGGCGATATCGGCGCGCAGATTGCTCTCGTGCGTCGTGATCGCAGGCAGCTGTTCGGTCACGCTCGCCCGGCCCAGCGTCCAGCGCGCGCGGTCGAGATGGACGCGCCCGGCGATCGTGCCGCCAATGCCGTTGGAGATGAGCCGCAGCGGACCGGTCACCGTGGTGGCCATATCGTCGCGGTTGATGAGCAGCGCGCCCGAAGCCGCGATCCTGAGATCGAGCCCGACCCCGCGCGTGGCCAGATCATTGAAATCAAACGACCCGCTGCCGCTGACCGTGCCGCCGCCCGGCGTGGTGCCGCTGAAATGCGCGAGGCTGAGCCGCGCATCGGCAAAGCTGCCCAGAGCCTCGACCTCGCGCACGTCGGAGCCGGTCAGGTTCGATTGCACGCGCAGCGCGCGCGTTGCCACAGCGCCGGTGATCACCGGGTGATCGATCGAGCCGGTCACGCTCGCCGCCGCGCCGAGCGGGCCGGTGAGATCGACCACCTCGATCGCCGCGAGCCGCCACAGCGCCTCGGCCGGGCCGCTGTAGCGCACTTCGGCCTTGAGGCTGCCGCCGCGCAGCCGTTCGAGCATGGAGCCGCCGCGCGGCAGATCGGTGACCAGCGCCTGAAGCCGCCCGCGCATGGCCGCGCCTTCGCGCGCCACCGCGCGTATCTGCAGCGCTGCCGGATCAAGCTCGGCCACGAGCGCGAGATCGAGCGGTCTTGAGCTGAGCACGAGGCCCGAGCGCGTGAGCCCCTTCACTTCGACCGCGGCATGGCCCGCCGGCGCGCCGAGATGGTCGTTCTCGTAATCGATCACGCCCGAAGCAAGACCGCCGAGACCGAGTTCGGGCAAGACGATATCGAGCAGCGAGAGCGGCAGGCGCGAAAGCATCAGCTTCAGTTTGGTCGCGCCGCCCAGCACGTGGCCGCTGGCGATCACGCTGCCCCGGCCGAAATCGACTTGCGTCGGCTGGAGCCGCCAGCCCGCCATCTGCCCGCTGCCCGCCTCGTCTGGCTCGCGCTCCAGCACCGCGCGGCGCGGCATGGAAATCGCGCGTCCGGCATAATCGCCCGCCACAAAGGCGACGATCCGCTCGGGCGAGAACGCGGCGGTGCCTTGCAGCGCAAAGCTCGTGCCGCGCCGCCCAGCGAGCGAGGCGGTGACGCTGCCCGAACCGTTGACCAGCGCGGCATCCGCGATCAGGCGGCCGATGAAGACTTTGCCCGCGCTGATCCCCTCGGCCTTGAGCGAGGCTTCGAGTGTCGAATTGCCGTCTTCGAGCCGGCCCTCGGCGGTCAGGCTGGCATTGCCCACCGCAATCGGATTGTCGCCGCCAAAGCGTGCGCCGCGCGCGGTGATCGCGGCCTTGAGGCGCTGCCCTGCCCCGTCCGGCGCAAGATCGACCGTGCCGCGCACCCCGCCGCCCGCCAGCGCGAGGCTGCCCGTCACGCCGGCCTTGGCGAGCTCGAGGCTGCCGGTCACTTCGGTCTGGTAGACAGAGAACTGCTCGATGCCGAGCCGCACCGGCCCGTCCTTTGGCGCGGTGAGCGCGAACAGGCCGCTGAACGGGCCGAGACGCGAGTCGCCGCGCCCCTCGATGCGGAAGCCGTCGCCCGCCGGGCTGAGCGCCAGATGCACGTCCTTGATGCTCGCGGCGGGGAAAGGTTCTGCAAACACGAGGCTGGCGCGCGGACCTTCGCCGGTCAGCGCCGCCTCGAACGTGAACGGTCCGTAGTCGAGATGGCGCCCTTCCCCGGCAAGGCTCGTCACCCCGTTCGGCAGGGCCCAGCTGTGGAGCGCCATGGTGAGCTTGGTGGACGCAAGCTCGGCGCGGCGCACCACCAGCGGCTGGCTGGCCCCCAGCGCCAGGGCGACGCGCGCGCGCAGATTGCCGCCGGTAAGGGTGGCAAGCGTGCCGTTGTCGATCCGCGCCATGCGCCCCGCACCATCGGCGGTGAGCGCCCAGCCCTGCCCGGCGCCGAAGGTGAGCAGGATCCGCGCCTCGCCATCAACCAGACCGAGTTCGGGCAGCACGATGCCCCGCGCGGTGACCGGGCCGGTCAGCGCAAAGCGGCTTCGCGCGAGATCGCCATCGAGCGCGAGCCGCGCCGAGGCGCCTTTCAGCACGAGGTCGAGCCGATCCGAGGCAAGCTTGCCGCCGGCCAGCACAAGATCGCCGGTCAGCCGCGCCCCCGGCAGGCGCGGATCGAGCATGGCCTGTCCGGTCCGCACCCCTGCGGCGGTGAGCGCCAGCGGCAGGCGCAGCCGTTTGCCGTCCCAGTAGGCGGTGCCGGCGGTGCGCAGTCCTTCGGCCACAACGGACCCGCTCTTGAGGCGCGCGGCGCCGAGATCGTGGATGATCGCGAGCGCGGTGAAGCGCCCATCGACCGTGGCCTTGAGCCGCACGCCCGCCAGTTCGGTGCCGGAGCCGGCCAGCATCAGCTCGGGCCGGGTCAGCGCGGCGCGCAGTTTCACCGCCTCGGCACGGTTGTTCACCAGATCGAGCGCGCCCTCGGCCGTCGCCGCAAAAGCCGCCCCGGCGGCGGTGACATGGCCCTTGATGCGCCCTTCCGCCGCCGTGCCCTCGGCGACAAGCGAAAGCCGTTCACCCAGCGCGCGGCGCGTCGCGGCGGCAGTAAAATCGCCGGGGAAGATCTGGCCCGCGAGGCGATAGCGCCCGGCGCGGTTGCCCAGTTCGAAGGCGGCGAGCTTGCGGGCGTTGTCGGTGGCTACGCCCCAGCCGTGCCATTGCTGGAATGTGCCCTTGCCGCCCGCACGCGCGGCGATGTCGCGCTTCACGCCGGTCAGCGCGGCAAGGAGGCCGTCCCTCGGCGCATTGTAGATCAGATCGAGCGCGAACCGGTTGCGGTCGGGCTCGCTGTCGAGCCGCAGGCGCAGCCGGTCGCGCCCGCCCAGCCGCCCGCCGAGGCTGACGAGCGCACGGCCGCGACGGATATCGGCGCGCGCGGCAAAGTCGATCCGCCGTCGCTGGCCCGTGACGCCGCGCTCGATGATGAGGTTTTCCGCCACCAGCCGGTCGATGCGGATATCGTAATCGGGCAGGATCGGCGCATCGGGATCGCCGGGATTGAGCTTGGGCGCGCGCAGCAAGGTGGCGCGGCGCAGCACGAGCGCGCGGATATCAAGCCCCTGCAGCAGCCCGCCCCGCGGATCGAGCCCGAACCACGCGAGCGGGCGCCAGTCGAGCGTGGCTTCGGGCACGACCATGAATCGCCCTTGCGGGTCGCTCAGCACCACCTCGTGCAGGCTCATCGCGCCAAACAGCGTACCCTCGATCCGTCCGATGCGCAGGCGCAGGCCCGATTGCGGCTCGAGCGCGGCGATCCGGTCGGCGACGAAGCGGTGGCCGAGCGGCGAATCGAGCACCACCACCGCGCCGCCCAGCGCCAGCACCAGCAGCAACCCCGCCAGAAATAGCCCGCGCCCCCAGCCGATCAGGCGCCGCAGCGCGCTCTTGCGCGGCGGGCTCGATTCGGGGGGCGGGGCGCTGGCCATCAGAACGCCTGCCCGAGGCTGACATAGACGCCGATGCGACTGTCGCCCTTGGCCGGATTGACCGGCGTGCCCAGATCGATGCGGATCGGGCCGAAGCTGGTTTCATAGCGCAGGCCAAGCCCCACGCCGACCTTGAGGCCGTTGATCGTGGGCGAGGCGGTCGTGCCCACCGTGCCCGCATCGACGAAGGGCACCACGCTGACTGCGCCGCCCATCAGCCCGGTCTTGACCCGCGCTTCGAGCGAAAACTCCGAAAGGCTGCGCCCGCCGCTGGGATTGCCGAGCGCATCGCGCGGGCCCACCGCCTGATAGGCAAAGCCGCGCACCGAAGCGCCGCCGCCGGCATAGAACAGCCGCGAGGGCGCGATGCTGTTCACGTCGGTGCCGGGCAGCGTGCCCAGCCGCACGCGCTCGGCCAGCACCACCCGGCTGCTGACCGGCTGGTAGGCGCTCGCATCGAACTGCGCGCGCAGATAGCTCGAGCGAATGCCGTTCTGCACCGAGATTTCCGGGCTCAGCCGCAGCGAGACGCGCAGGCCGCGCGTGGGATCGAGCAGGTCGTTGCTGCCGTCGTAAGCGCCGCGCAGGGGCAGCGCGCCGATGAAGTAGGTCGTGCGGGTGGAGCCGGCTGCAGCGGGCAGTTCGCTCGTGGCCAGCAGTTCGAAACCCGCCGACCAGACCCAGGCCTTCTGGAAGATCAGCGTGGTCTGCTTCTCGAAGGTGGCCGCAAACGACAGCGTGCGCGCGCGGAACGCACTGGTCCGGCGGGTCTGGGCATAGAGATCGCCGGTAAGCACCTGGTCGCGGCCGAGGAAATTGTTGCGCCGGTAGGTCGCCCCCGCCAGCTGCTCGCGCGTGCCGACCACGCCGCGGAAGCGCACAAGGCCTTCGGGCGGGAAGAAATTGCGGTTTTCCCAGCTCGCCTCGACACGCAGGCCCTCGCCGCTCGAATAGCCGATCAGCCCGGCAATCGTGCGCTGCGGCGCCTTGGCGAGCGTGACATCGATATCCGCGACGCCGGACGTTTCACCCGCCGGAGGCGCGGCCTCGCGCGGGGTGACGGTAACCGCCGAGACGAGGCCGGTGGCGAGGATCGCCTGCCGCAGATCGTCGATCCGCGAGCGGCGGAACGGCTGACCGGGGCGGAAGCGGGCCATGCGCGCGAGATGGCGCGAGGAGAGATAGTCGGGCAGCGAGCTGCGCACAGTGCCGAACAGATATTGCCCGCCGCTGACAACCGGCAGGGTGAGCTCGCCGGTGCGCGCGGCATGGTCGATGGCGAGATCGGGCTGGCCGACATCGGCAAAGGCATGCCCGCCCTCGCCCAGCGCGGCGATGAGGTGATCGCGCTCGGCGACGATGCGATCGGTGTTGACCGGATCGCCCGGCGCCAGCGCAAAAGCCCGGGTGAGCGCCAGGGCATCGCGCGCCGCACCGATATCGCCCAGACTGATTCGCGACAGCGCATAGCGCGGACCCGGATGGACATCGAAGCGCACCCCGACCTTGCGCAGATCGATGGCGGCGGCGGACCCGCTCCCTTCGGCCGGCGCGACATAGCCGGTCGTGCTCTGGTTCACTTCGGCATCGTAGTAGCCGTAGATCCGGAGCACGCGCTGGAGCAGATCGGTATCCTGCCGCGCGCGCCGGGTGAGCTGCGCGAGGTTGTCCTCCTCGTTGCCGAACTTGCGTGAGGCGGCGAGCGAACCGAAGCGCGCGGCGACCGCCTCGCGCTCGGGCAGCGCATCGGCCTCGGGCGGGAAGGCGAGCACGAGCTGCGCCGTGATCGGAAACAGGCTGGCGCCCGGAATCTGGCCGAAGCCGCGCCCGCTGCCCGGGTCCGCGTCGCTCGCCAGCGCCTCGCCGGCCGCCTTGGCCTGCTCGGCGGCCTGCCCGATATCGGCATCGGGGGTGAGCAGCGCGATCGGCGGCAGCTCGGCCGCATCGGGCCAGGCCAGCGTGATCGCCGGAATGCCGGTCAGCGGGGCGATCGCCTCGGGCGCGAGCAGGGTGGCGGGATCGGGCACGGGCGCCTTGGCCGCATCGGTATCATTGGCCCAGGCTTTGGCATCGTCCATCGCCGAATCGGGGATGAGGTCCTCGAGCGCCTGGTCCGCCTCGCGCGACTGGGCGTGCGCGGATTGCGGCAGAGCGGGGCCGAGCAAGGCCAGCAGCGCCGCCAGAACAGGTGCGGCGGATGGGCGCAAGGGATCAGATGTGGCGGTACTGGGCCTGCGCGGCGGCGAGCCCGTCCTTCCCGGTATCGTCCGCGATTCGGCGGTCTGCCCCCTTTGCGGTCGCAGCGCGGCCGATCGCGCGGGCCTGCTCGTCGGGGTCAAAGCGTTCCCATCCTTCGCGGCCCAGGCGTTCGAGCGGCCGATAGCGGACCTTGTACTGCATCCGCGGCGATCCTTCGACCCAATATCCGAGGTAGACATAGGGCAGGCCGATCCGTGCGGCATGGAGGATGTGATCGAGAATGATGAAATTGCCAAGCCCCTGGCGCCCACGCCCTTCCGCATCGACATGATCGGGCTCGTAGAAGCTGTAGATCATCGAAAGGCCGTCGCCCTGCCGGTCGGTGAGGCAGGCCCCGACGAGCTTGCCCGGCTTCCCGTCGACGCTCGGCTCGCGGTACTCGATGACGAAGGTCGTGACGGGCGTGTGCTCGACCATGTCGGCAAAGTCCATCTCGTCCATCGAAGCCATGCCGCCGCCGGGATGTCGCGCGGCGAGGTAGCGCTGGAGCAGCTCGAACTGTTCGGGCGTCGACCAGGGCTTGCACGCGGAGACGACGAGATCGCTGTTGCGCCTCAGGTTCTTGCGCTGGGTGGCCGAAGGCACGAACTCGCCAGCCACGACGCGAACCGAAATGCAGGCCGAACATTCGATGCAGCTGGGGCGATAGGCGACCGTCTGGCTGCGGCGGAAGCCGATGCGGCCGAGCGCATCGTTGAGCTCGTCGGCGTTCGGGCCCTTGAGCTCCGTGAACACCTTGCGCTCGGTCTTGCCCGGCAGATAGGGGCAAGGCATCGGGCTGGTCACGAAGAAGCGGGGAAAGCGGACGGGCGCAGTCACGGCCTTGGCTGTATCCTCTCGGCCTCCGGACCATCCGGCGGCGCTGACAAAAGGAACATGCCTCAGCCGCGCGCTTGGTGAAAGAGCCATTAACCAGCAAAGGTAGTTAACCGGCAAGGATTTCGAACTGTTGCTGCGCGGCACCAGTGCCAGGCGTGCCGAAACGGGATGCCCTGCGCTCCAGCTATGACGAAACAGCCTTAACCGAGCTCCACCTGCTGCACATCATAACCCTTCGCGCGAAGGCTCGCGACAAGGAGGTCGATCTGCTCGCGGTCGCGCGCCTCGCACTCGATCTCGGCGGTGAGGCCCTTGGCCGGCAGCGAGGTGAAGATGCGGTTGTGCCAGACTTCGAGAATGTTGACCTGGTGGCGGTTGAAATCCTCGACCACCTTGAACAGCGCGCCCGGCCGGTCCTGCAAGGTGAGCCGCAGCCGCGCGAGTCGGCCCGAGCGCGCCAGATCGCGCAGCAGCACGTTGGCAAGCAGGCGCGTGTCGATATTGCCGCCGCACAGCACGAGGCCGATCTTGCGCCCGGCAAAGCGCTTGCGGTGCGTCATCACCGCCGCCAGCCCCGCCGCGCCCGCGCCTTCGACCACGGTCTTCTCGATCTGCAGCAGGAGCGCCACCGCCGTTTCCAGCGCCGGTTCGCTCACCAGCACGATGTCGTCGACGATCTTCGCGAGCACGGCCGAAGTGAAAGTACCCGGCTCCTTCACCGCGATGCCTTCGGCAATGGTATCGCCGCCGCAGGGCAGCTCCAGCCCCTTGAGCTTGGCATACATCGAGGGAAACAGCGTGGCCTGCACGCCGACGAGCCCGATCGACGGCTTGATCGCGCGCGCCGCGGTGCCCATGCCCGAAAGCAGCCCGCCGCCGCCGATCGGCACGACCATGGTCTCGATCTCGGGCACGTCCTCGAGCATTTCGAGCGCAACGGTGCCCTGCCCGGCCGCGACCCGCGGATCATCGAAGGGATGGACGAAGGTCATGCCGCGTTCGGCTTCGAGCAGCCGCGCATGGGCATAGGCCTCGTCAAACGTCTCGCCCTCGAGCACCACAGAACCGCCGACGCTTTCGGTCTGCATGATCTTCACGGTCGGCGTGGTGCGCGGCATCACGATGGTGACGGGCATGCCGAGCCGCGTGCCGTGATACGACAGGCCCTGCGCATGGTTGCCCGCCGAAGCCGCGATCACGCCTTTCGCGCGCTGCTCGTCCGAAAGCTGGAGCAGCGCGTTGAGCGCGCCGCGCTCCTTGTAGGCGGCGGTGAACTGCAGGTTCTCGAACTTCAGCCAGATTTCCGCGCCGGTGATCTCGCTCAGCGTCTTGCTGTGCAGCGTGGGCGTGCGCACGACCTGCCCGGCGATCCGCGCGGCCGCGGCGCGCACGTCGTCGATGGTCAGGAGCGGGCCCGTCGCGGCGGATGCAGAGGCGAGCGAGGCGGCGGAGGACATCGTCATGATACCGCCCCTAATCCAAACCTGCCCGCAAGGGAACCGCCGAAGCGCTCAGCGCGCCGCGCGCCGCAGACCAAGCACATGGAGCACCGCCAGCACCGCCGCGATGGCGATCGTATCGGCGATCCAGTCGCGGATATCGCAATCGCGGTGCAGCGCGGGGATGGCCTGCAGGACCTCGACCAGCGCGCCGAGGAACGAGAGTCGTTCGGCCAGATGCATTTTGGAAAAGCGCGGAAAGGCAAAGGCCCCCAGCAGCGCCAGCGTGCCGAACGCAAGCATGTGCTGCGCCTTGTCGCCCAGCTGGTGCAGCTCGGGCGGATGCGGCAGCAGCGCCAGTGTCACCGCGCCCGCAAGCGAAAGCCAGAAGGCGGGGGCGGCAAACGCAGCGATCTCTGAGCGGGTGGGCATCGGCCCTGCGGCTAGCCTGTGCGCCCCCCGCCCGGCAAGCAGCGTTTGCACGGCCGCGGCGCGATCAGGGGCTGGCACAGGCAGGCAAAGCGGCTAGAACCCCGGTCCATGACCGACGCACCTTCCTCCCCGCCGCCCGTCCCCCTTAACGTGTCCTTCCTCGGCCTTGGCGTGATGGGCGGAGCCATGGCCCGCCATCTCGGCACCGCCGGACACCGCCTCACCATCTACAACCGCACGCCGGCGCGCGCGGAAGGCTGGCAGGCCGCGCACCCCGGGCTTGCCGCGCGCATCGCGGCGAGCCCGGCCGAAGCGGCGGAAGGCGCGGACGTCGTCATCACCTGCGTCGGCAATGATGATGACCTCTCGGATGTCGTGCTCAGCCCCACCGGCGTGTTCAGCACCTTGCGGCGCGGCGCGCTGTTCATCGACCATACCACCGTTTCGGCGCGGATTGCCCGCCAGATCGCGGTGGAAGGGCGCGACAAGGAACTGCTCTGCGTCGATGCCCCCGTCACCGGCGGACAATCGGGCGCCGAGGCCGGCACGCTCTCGATCATGTGCGGCGGCAGCGAAAAGGCGGTCGATGCTGCGCGCGGCGTGCTCGCCGCCTATGCCAAGCGCGTCGTCCATGTCGGCAAGCCCGGCGCGGGGCAGACCGCCAAGATGGCCAACCAGATGTGCATCGCCGGGGCCATCGCCGGCCTTGCCGAGGCAATCCGCTTCGCACAGGCCGCGCGGCTCGATCTCGACAAGGTGTTCGAGGCGATCTCGGGCGGCGCGGCGCAATCGTGGCAGATGGACAACCGCTGGCACACCATGGCCAAGGACGAATTCGACTTCGGCTTCGCGATCGACTGGATGCGCAAGGACCTGGGCCTTGCCATCGAGGAAGCGCGGGGCGTTGGCGCGAGCGTGCCCGTCACCGGGTTGATCGACCAGTTCTACGCCGATGTGCAGGCCTTGGGTGGCGGCCGGCAGGACACCAGCGCGCTGATCCGCCGCTTGCCGCGCCGGGGTGGCGCGTGAAGGTGCGCCCGCTTCTGCTTGCCGCCGTCGCCGCCCTCCTCGCCGCCCCCGCGCTCTCCGAAGAAGCATGGGCCGACACCCTCGTCGTCAACGTCCAGGGCCAGACCATCGGCGCCGACGGCCATGTCGAGCGCTTCAAGGCCCTGCTGTTCGATGATGCCGGCGTGGTCAAAACGCTGATCCACGAAAGTGAGAAGACGCCGAAGAAGGGCTTCCAGTACCGCATCGACGGCAAGGGCCGCATCATGCTCCCCGGCCTGATCGACGCGCATGTCCACGTGATGGGCACCGGCTTTGCCGCGCTGACGCTTGATCTTTCGGAAACCAGAAGCCTTGGCGAAGCGCTGGCAAAGATCGCCGAATATGCCAAGGCACACCCGGATCGGCCGTGGCTGATCGGCGGCGGCTGGAACCAGGAACGCTGGAAGCTCGGCCGTTTCCCGACCGCTGCGGAGCTCGATACGGCCGTAAGCGACCGCCCCGTCTGGCTCGACCGCGCGGACGGCCATGCCGGCTGGGCCAACAGTGCCGCGCTCAAGGCCGGCGCCGTCACCGCCGCCACGCAGGCCCCCGCCGGCGGCGAAATCATCCACCTCGCGGATGGCAGCCCTGCGGGGGTGCTGGTGGACAATGCCCGGTCCCTCGTCGAAACGCATGTCCCCCCGCCGACCCCGCGCGATTACGATACCGCCTTCGCGCTCGCCCAGCAGAATTTCTATCGCCGAGGCCTCACCGCTGTCGCTGACATGGGCGCGACTTTGGAAGACTGGCAGACCTTCCGCCGCGCCGGCGATGCCAACACGCTCTATGTGCGAATCATGGTCTATGGCGCGGGGATCGATAACACGATCCGCATCGGCGGCCCGGGCCCCACGCCGTGGCTCTATGCCGATCGGCTGAAGCTCAACGGCATCAAGCTTCTGCTCGATGGCGCGCTGGGCTCTCGCGGGGCGTGGCTCAAGGCCCCCTATCATGACCGGCCCGATACGCGCGGCCTGCCGAACTTCACCCAGACCCAGCTTGGCAACCTGATGAGCCGCGCGGCAATGGACAACTTCCAGATCGCCGTCCACGCCATCGGCGACGAGGCCAACGCCGTGCTCTTGGGCGCGATGGAAGACCTTTCGCAGACCTACAAGGGCGACCGGCGCTGGCGCATCGAACACGCGCAAGTGATCGATCCCGCCGATTGGCCGATCGCCGCGCGCGTCGCCAAGTCCATCGGACTCATCGCCTCGATGCAGCCCGTCCACCAGACCTCGGACCGCCTCATGGCCGAAGCGCGGCTCGGGCCGGACCGCCTCACGGGCGCCTATGCCTGGGCCTCGGCCAAGGCAAACGGCGCTGTGCTCGCCTTCGGGTCCGACAGCCCGGTCGAGCTCCCCGACCCGTGGACAGGCTTTGCCGCCGCCATCAGCCGCACCGACGCCGACGGCCAGCCCCCGCTCGGCTGGCAACCGCAGGAACGCGTCGGGCGCGAAACCGCGCTCGCCGGCTACACCGCCGATGCCGCCTACGCCGGGTTCGCCGAAAAGCGCTTCGGCCGCCTTGCGCCGGGCTTGCGCGCCGATTTCATCTTCGTCGACACCGACCCGATGACCGCGAGCCCCGCGCAGATCCGCACGACCAAAGTGCTCGAAACCTGGGTCGGCGGCGGCAAAGTTTGGGATGCGGCCAAACCCGAAGGCGGCGCAGCCGGCGCGGAGGCGGTGAAGCGCTGAGCGCGTAGAACCGGCGACGACAAGAAGGAACCAGGCAATGGCCGAATTGATTCTGCATCACTATCCCGAATCGCCGTTTTCGGAAAAGGTGCGCGCCATTCTCGGTGCCAAAGGGCTTGCCTGGCGCTCGCTCCTTGTCTCGATGGTCATGCCGCGCCCGGCGACGATTGCCCTCACCGGCGGCTACCGGCGCATTCCGGTGCTACAGGTCGGCGCGGACGTCTATTGCGATACGGCCCTGATTGCCGCCCACCTCGATGACCAGGGCGCCGGCGCCAGCCTCTTTCCTGCAGGCCAGCTGCTCGCCGCGCAGACCCTCGCGCGCTGGGTCGATACCGAATTGTTCTGGGCAGCGGTCACCCTGCGCTTCCTGCCGGAAAACATGGGCAGCTTCTTTGCCGATCCCGCAACGGCCCAGGCCTTTGCCGAAGACCGCGCCAATTTCGCGCAAGGGGCGCAGGTGCGCCGCCCTCCGGTCGATGAAGCGCAGTCCCGCTACGCCCGGTTCCTCGTGGAAATGGATGCGCAGCTTGCCGATGGCCGGCCCTATCTGTTCGGCGCAGACTGGAGCGTCGCCGATTTTGCTGCCTACCACATGCTGTGGTTCATCCACGCCGGCGGCGGCATGGCTGATCGGCTTGCCCGCCGAATCCACGTCGCGGCATGGATGGACCGGATGCGGACCTTCGCGCAGCACCCTGGCGAGGCGATCTCGGACGAAGACGCGCTCACCATTGCCCGCAAAGCCGATCCGATTGCCGTCGAAGCAGCCAGCGACATCCCCGGCCTCGCGCCCGGTTCCATGGTCGATGTCGCACCGGTAGACTACGGCATCATGCCAAGCCGCGGCACCCTGCTCCGCTGCGACACCGATACCATC
>Ga0164294_10002341_pt1 | contig 17146 bp, 12 predicted proteins | sample GEODES005metaG_FD_111479 | JGI IMG/M metagenome (GOLD analysis project Ga0164294, IMG submission 111479) | Oligotrophic lake water microbial communities from Sparkling Lake, Wisconsin, USA - GEODES005 metaG | ecosystem: Environmental > Aquatic > Freshwater > Lake | place: USA: Sparkling Lake...
CAAGTTTTGATTTGTCGCCGGTTGCCCACTTGAACTTGCAAAACTTGAAAGAGTTTCTTCATCCATCATTACAGAAATGGTGTTTAGAAAATATGTTCTGAATTGATTTAAAATTTGAAAGCCTTGTGCATCAATGTCGCCCCAATAGTAAAATTGCTTGCTTTTTAGCCAAGCAATGTCTTTGAGGTGGCTCACATTAAAACCTCCACCACTCCAAACTGCAATTGTCCTTGTCAAGTAGGGTAATGTGAGAAAATTCATTAGGTTCTCGGCAACAAAAATGTTGTCGCAATGAGAGTGAAAATCGTTGAACTCAGAAACTGTCAATGAAATATCTGTTGCGTTGTCAAGCGGTGAAAGTGTTTTGTCTAAAAACCTGATACGGATTAAATGCTCTGAGTATTTGAGATTGAAACGAATTTCAAATTTTTGCTCATCTCTGTTGATGTGTTCGGGAATAAGAAATTCTAAAAGGGATTGAACAATCACTTTATTGTCCCAAATATATTTTGTGTGAATGTCAATGGGTAATTGTCTGATGTATAAATCAGGCCTAGGAGTTGTTAAAAAATATTTACAAACTTTCAAAGTGTTAATCCAAGTGTCGTGTTCAACCAACCTTGTTGGATAAACTTTTATCCATTCAATAAGTAAAGGCAATTCATGTTGAATAAGGGAATAGTTTCTTAGGAATATTTGATACTCCTTTTCCTTTCTCGCAACTCTCAAATAATCTTCAATGCTATCAATGGAAATTTTTTGTGGAACTGGTTGCTTCCCGATTTTATCAAACTGTCTTTCCTCTATGAATAGGGTATAGCCAATTTTCTTAACTGCTTTTGAATTGTTTGAGAGCAATTCAATTGATTGCTTGTAATTAGAAAGTTTATTCAAAATATCTTTTGAACTGACTTTGCCAATTCTACTAATATCCTTTGGAAAATACCCAACGGCATTAATGGTAGAAAGTAAAACATCTTTCCACCATTTCAAGCATTGTTCTTGTATTTCCTTTGGTGTAATCATTAATTCGCTTCAGTTATTACAATCCTATTTGTATCAAGGTTATACAAATGTTTAGCTGATTGGTATTCTTCAACTGTCATATTCTGTAATTCAGAATTATTTCCTTCTGTATTAGAAACAAAGTGAACGGAGTTGATGTAGTTTTCAATTACATGAATTTTTTGCAATGGCGTTACAATCAATAATTGCAAGTTGAGTTTCTTGAATAGTTCCAAACCATATTCTGCACTAGAATCACTTCCCTTGCCAAATGCTTCATCAATTACAGCGAAGCGAAATGATTTGCTTTTCGGTTCACCTATTTTTAAGCCGAACTGATAAGCCAAAGCAGAAGCAATAATTGTATAAGCTAATTTTTCTTTTTGTCCACCTGATTTCCCTGAACTGCCTGAATAAAATTCCTTTTCTGTATTATCGGCTAAATATTTTTCGCTTGCGTTAAAATCAAACCAATTTCTCACATCTGTTACTTTGTTTGTCCAGTCAATGTCCTTGTTTTCATTACTCGTAAATCTATTTAAAATTTTCTTAACATCTAAAAAGCGGCTTTCATTGTAAGCATCTGTTGTATCTAAAATGTTACTGTAACATGCTTTCAAATCCTCTTTGAACACTTTGATGTCGTGGTCTCTGTTTCGGTCTGCAATCAATTCAATATAAGTTCCTTTGTTAAACTCAATTTCCTTTAGATGTTCATTGATGTTTTTGATTTTGTTGCGGATTTCCTTTTCGTGAATGTCCAATTTGTTATCAAAAGCAACAATATCATCTATGGTATTTTTATTCAACATTGTTTTAAGAGTTGCTTCGTGTTTCGGCAAACCCTCTTTGATAATTTTTTCATGTTTATCTAAGTATTCATGTCTTGCTTCTATTTCGTCGGAAAGGTCAAGAGAGTCAGAAGGAAACTCGTTTTTATATTCCTTCATCTGTTTAATTATCTTATCTCTCAACGTGCTTTGTCTTCCTCTAATTCCGTCTTTCTCTTTATTCTTATCACTGCGTAAATCCTTTTCAGCCTTATCAATATTTTTTATGCTTAAAACAATTTCTTCATTTTCCTTTTCAATTTGAGGAAAAAATATTTGCCTTTCATTATCAAGAAGCGTTTTTAAAATTTGATTGCATTCCTCGATTGCTTCCTGATGATTTTTTATATTTTGCTCAACAACTCCCGATTCTTTTGTTTTTGATTTTTGAAGTTCTTCCGTTTCATTGATTTCTTTTGAAACCAACTCCAATTTGTCTTGAAGTGTTTTTAGGATATCATTACTACTTTTTAACTCATCTCTTTCTTTTTCTAATGAGATTATGGCTTCAACCTCATCTTTCCAATTCAGATCAAACCAATCTTTGTGGCTGATTATTTGGTTTAACTTTTCCTGAAAAATGGTGATGTTATTTCTTTCTGTTTTGAGGTTATTTATCTCTTCTTCAATTGCTGCTTTTTCAATTCGCAATACATTCAAATGTTTTTCAATTGCCCTTACTTTTTCTAGGTTATTCCAACCTAAAACAAAATTCTTTCTATCCCATAAATCCCTTCTGTCATCTTTTGTATGGCGTTGGCTTCCTGTTTTGAATTGACCCTCTTTTGTAATTACATCGCTTTGCCTTTGGAATTCTTCTATAGAAACACCTCTTAAATTAAATCGCTTTTGCAGTTCGCTTTCTAACCAATTCTCAAAAGGTGTATCTGCTTTAATGTCAATTTTATTTACTACTGAATCTACATCAATATCATTTGAAAATTTATTCGGCTTGTTGGAGTAAGGCACTTTGAAATATTCAAACCTCATTCCCTTGTTCCTACTATCCATTAAACGCCTTGCGTTAATGTAGTTGCTAATTTGAGTGTAGTGCTTGTCAGGAACTAACATACTCACGCCAAAACCTCTTAACAATCTTTCTAATGCTCCTTCCCAATCCTTCTCATTATCATTCACCTTTAGCAACTCACCAACAAAAGGAATTTCTTCTTCGTTAATTTCTAAAGCGTCTGCCAACAGTTTACGGATATTTAAGAAATCCAAAGGAATTTGATTTTCTCTTTTCTTTAGTGATTCAAGTTCTTTGGATTCAGATTCTATGCTTTCCTTAATTGTAGTTTGCTTTCCAGCAAGTGCTCCATATTCGGGTAAGATTGCGTCTTGTCGTTCCTTTAATGCTTCAATTTTATTTTCAGCATTTTTAAGATTTCGGAAAAATGTTTTATCGGTATTTGCATTTTCTAATCCGCAAAATGTTGTGAGGACTGAATATGCTTTGTGTTTTTCCTTTTTTGTTTTGCTTAATCCCTCTTTCTTATCAATGTCTGCTGCAATTTCTTTTAACCTTGCACCTCCATTATTATCAATGTCATTATTGATTTGTGTTTCGGCTTTTCGCTTTTCTTTTAGTGTATCCTCAAATGTTTTTAGTTGTCCACCAATTTGCAGTAATTTTCTTTCGCAATCTGTTATTTCAGTTTCAAGCAATGCAATTTTCTTAGAAGCAAAGTAGCTTGGAACCGATTGAAGAATGTTATCTATACCTTGGATCCTTTCTTCAAAATTTCTAAAATTTTCGCAAAAATCTACTAATGGTGCGAGAGTATCTTTTTGTTTTCTTGCGTTTTGAACTGCATTATATGCTTTGTTCAAATCATCAAAGCGTTTTTTCAAGTCCTCAATTTGTGCTTTAATTTCCGTTCGTTCCAACATTTGTTCTCTTACAAACAAAGTCAAACTGCTGACAGATTTCATTGAAACAGTCTGATAAAACAAATCAATTGCTTTGTCGGTTTGCATTCCGAACAAATGTCGAAACCGCTGACTGTATTTTGAAAAATTGTCGTCAAATACTTCCGTATTTGAAAGGTCCTTCATTCGCTTTCTTAATTCTCTTGCATCTTCAATTTTTGAAAAGTTCTCCTTTATTGACAAGGGTAATTTCTCTCTAATGATTAGCAACTTTTGGGGTTTATCATTCTCAATCCAAAATACTTGTGCTAACGAAATTGATTCATGGTAGCCTTCATTATTAAAGTTGGCGATAACAACAGTGAAAGTAGCATCAGAAGATCCGTTGTAGCGAAGCGAAACGGCTTTCTCTCGTGAATCAGCTTCTTCACTTTTTGTGTTTTTGTATTCGCCTTTTATGTAAGAGAGTAAATTTCTCTCGTTCCTTTCAGCACCTGCCGCTTTGTTGAAATTGATTTTTTGGTGTGGCACAATCAAACAAGTCAAAGCATCTACAAGGGTAGATTTACCTGAACCCACATCACCAGTCAATAATGAATTACTTCCATTGGGTTCTATCTTCCAAATTTTATTGTGGAAAGTCCCCCAATTGAATATCTCAACCGAATGTAAACGGAAACCAATTTTTGTATTGTCGCTATTGAATTCTAATTGACTCATTCTGAAATTTGATTAGTATAGGTTTTAAGTTTTTCCAAAGAATCATATACAACATCAGCGTTTACAAATGCTTTGATGATTCGGTTTATCTCATATTGTTCATCATCAGTTTTCATCTTCCTCAAGAATCCTTCCTCAATCACTTTTGTGATTGCAGTTTCTATTTGTTTTTGCTGATTTGCTTCGTTGGTTGTTTGCTTATAAAATGGTTTTACTAAACTTATTATTTCCTCTTTCGATAAAATAGCTTTTGAAGATTCCCCTTCTCTGTCATTCTCAATTAAGTGTTTGCGAAGCAACAAACACAAAAGTGAAACATGGAAATTGAGTGGTCGTTTCTGAATCAATTTTGGTGTTTCTTCTTCTTCTTCCTCACTTACTTTTTGTTTTAGGTAAGCGAACCCTTCTGACTTATCAATTATTACGTCAAGATTTATGTCGGCAAAATATTTTTTTACATCTGCTTCGTTTTCTGGCTTTAAAAGTTCATCCCATACCTTTTCATTATGGCTATAAACAATACCTTTCAACAAGGCAACTAATATGTGTGAATATGGTTTTGTCATTTGCAGAAAATTATTTGAGGAACTTTTACTTTAAAATTTTTATTCGTTTTTGAATTTTTTATATAAATGAAATCGTATTCATCTTCTTTTACAATGTGTCTGCTTTTTTCGTTAGATGCAATTTCTACATAAGCGACAATTTCAGCAACCCCTTTTTTAATCTCAAACTCTTTCACAAAGTCGGTAAAAGAAATGTGAGATTTGTTTTTCAGAGCTACTTTTATGTTGCTCTTCAATTCTGCAATACTTATTTCAAATTGTTCAAACAATGGGTTATTGTCGCCAGTGTTCTTGCCTTCTTCAGGGTTGTTATTTGCAAACTTTACTGTCTCTGGTGCTTTGAAAAGCGGTCTGTCAATTATCAAATCAATTTTTATCACTTCATCCAATTGCATCAATTCAAGTTTAGTAAAATCTTTATCAGCGTTCAAGCTGATAATTTTTAAAGCATCTTGAATGTTGTCGTAAATTCTTTTGTTCTCAAAAAAGGATTTGTGTTCCAAATACTTTCTTAGTTGTTCAAGTAATGAATTGGTTGATTTCTTCGTTTTATCTCCCGCTTCAATCAAGTTGTTTCTCACATTGGCAATACTGAAATTTTCACTTTGCACCTCTTGAACAACTGGAATATCCAGCACTTCGGATATTAGTTTTTCGAACTCCTCTTGTTTTGAATGCGATAAAAGAAACTCCCAAAATGCAGTGAAACTTTTTCCTTGGTCTTCTTCAAATATATTGGTCTGTTGTTGGAATAGATCTTCTAAAACATCACCTTTTACTAATGTTGTTGTGATTATTTTCTGCCTGAATCTTCTGTCTAAGTCACGAAAGTTTTGTTCTACTTGTCTAAAGTCCGCTAACAAATTCTTGGCTGTTTCCTCAATAAGAAAATACTGCTCTTTAATTTGTCTATCGTCCAATACATCCATCTTACCGTTCTCAACATCTTGTATTTCTTGTTCAATTTGTTTTTTCTTTTCAATCAACACTCTCATTCTTGACGCTCTGTCTGTTTTGGATTTGCTTGAAAGTTCTTTCATACTTTCAAACAAATTTTTCAATCGAGATTCTTGTCCTACAAATTCTCGTTTGTCTAAACTGTCAATAAGTTTAAAGGCGTTTTCAGTTGCTGCCGTCAACTCGTAAAGGAATACATCATTTTTGGTTGGATACTTTCTTAAATACCCTGCGTTTGTCCAGTCGGTTAAATATTGTTTGGGTTGTCGTGTAAATTGGTTATCGTCTTTGTTTAGAAAGTAGAGATAGTCCGAAAGAAATTCGGTCAATTCTTTCTCCGAAATAGTGTCAGTCTTAAAGCCATTTTGATTTTTCTTGAATGACTTGAAAAGAAAACTAATAATCAAAGCCGCATTGTCAGCAGTTATGAGCGTAACTGTCCGATGCGATTTAAGTAATTGATATATTTTTTCAAAAGTCATTTCGCTTTAGTCATTATAACAAATGTGTAAATAATTGTCTTGGGTGCGGTTGGGCAAAAGCAAATGTGCTGCAAATAGCATTGGCTTGTGTTTCGGCTTTGCAGCTCTTTTGATTTTGCGAAGAATTGCCTTTTTTCATTTTGTCATTGTCGTTTAATTGTGTCACTTTCGGTGTCGATTAGGATTGCTGCTAACGTATCCATGGCTGGTACAGAAAGCATTTCATCCTAAAATATTAATTGGAAACTATGAAGTTTAAAACTAGTAAAATGTTTCATACGAACCTAAATATGTTTTTTTCGCTTGCCATGTGTTACAAGCTGCTTTTATGCTTTATAATGATATTCAAGCAAAAGTTTTTCAGGAGTTTTATTGACTCCACCGTGCATACTGTGTCGTTTAATTTCTATATTATTTTGTTCGTCTTGCTTAACTGTGAAATACCAACTCCATATATTACCAGTAATGTTTTTGTAAAGCCATACCCAGTACCTATCTGAATCAATAATTGCAGAGCGAACAAATTTTAGTGGTTCATATTCCCCGACAATTCCTTCAATTTCCGCCTTCATTTGTTCTTCTGTAACGGGGCAAGATTTAATTGTATTATTGTCTATACTAGGGAAATCCATATTTATTACTGAGAGATACGCATCATCATTCACTAAATAATCAGTCTTCATAAATGCACTATTTGTCGATAGAAAATTAAGGATTTGCTCCCAAAATGTTGTCATATTTGGGAAAAACGATAATTTTCGTACCCGATTGACAAGATTGGATAATTTGTGAATTTGACTTTGGTTCGGGGTGATTTCCGATCTCTTTGCAATCCCACAGAAGTCCAAAATTAAAAAAATGGAATTCAAAAATCTTTTGTCGCTCTCTTGCTCAGCAATCAAAATAGCATAGTCAATAAATTTAGATACATTTTCTTTCTCTTCAATAAATTGATCCGTTAAATCATCAAACAAACCATATGTTACTAACCTGTCATGAATTAATGGATAACCATACCAGTCTACGCGAATCTTATAAAAGTTAAAAAAATCATCATAAGATTTATGCTCAATTATCTGAGGTATTAAATTCTTACCAGGTGCTTTGTCTATTAAAAATTCTCTCATTGTTGATTAGTTAAAATTGCTTTTAATGTTTTGCTACTACAAGAAGTTTGCGGATTTAGAATCACTAAGCTGACTGCTAGTAAGAATGTAATGAGATCCTGGAGGTTCTGTGGCATGGTGTTTTGGTTGTTAATTGGAATTAATGATTTTCGTTCCTTCTTAAAATACTTCCTTTATTTCTAACACAACATTACACATACAAACCTCAACCTATTGGAGGTCTGATTAAATGCTTATTATTTTTTTAAAAATATAACAGGATTGACATGTACCTCCAGGTATAAATCATATTTCATCAATGCCTGGTTGCAAATTGAAACATGTGAAAGCATCCCTTTTTAGTTCGGTGGCTAGGGCAGGCTCAGCCACCGCGGACAATACAGCGACATCACAAAATTCCTCTGAGATTTCAGCTACCTCGAACCGAATACCAATTACCCGAAGAAGTATGGCGGTGGCTGAGCCTGTCGAAGCCACCAATAAAAAAAGTGAAGAGGCTAACAAATTTACATAGCGAATAGTATGACAGGAGTTTCCTCGCGTTGCTCGGAATGACAAAAGAAAGCCTCACCTTCCTCTTCGAGAGAAGGTGAGGGGAAATAATTTACTAAACGTCATACCTTTTTTTTAGATCGCCCTATAACACATTCGGGATGTCCTTCGTTAATTATGCAATTTGTGCAATTAATGTGCAATTAATTGATATCTGTTTTTTTCATGATTTCAATGTGGAAAATGCTCCTGCACCTTTATTTTCCGCCAATTTAATGTAGATGCTTTTTGCCGTTGGCATTTTGCTCTAAGTGTCTCGGTGGATTGAAAGGGCGAATTATGAAAGTATTTGGGTTTGGATAAACTTATTTTCCATTTATTCTAATTTGCAATTCCAATATCCTTTCTATTAGCTGGTCAAATTTCAAAGTCTCACCATAAATCATAAAGCTCGTCATTGCCTCATAATCTCTTTCATAATTTTTAATTACACTATCCGGAGGGATGATCCTTATTTTACTTGGTATATGATTAGAATAAGCAAGTCCTCGTAATGGATTAAACTTTTCTCTATGTGAAACAATATTGTTGTACAATTCTGAATTTTTCAAAGCGTCAATTCCGTGTTCGGTATCCATCAATTTTTCCAAATCATACAAATGTCGTGAAAGTCTGTCAACACGGATTTTTTCAATATCTTGGGAAAATTCTTCGTGAAGCAAAAATATTTTTTCTAAAAATGTTCTTTGCGGTAGCACAGTTGGTATTGCAAAAGGAGCATTTACAAAATTTTGTTCCGAAAAATTTTCGCTTAAAATTGAGCTAATGTTTCTTTCTACAATTGGTTCCATTAATGAACGTGAACTTACTTCAATCAAAACCCTTTGCGGTAAATATGCTGATGTATCCATTACTGAATTATAATGAATTTCAATTACCTGCGGATCTTTGTCTGAATCTTTTACTGGTTGTGCAAAAAGTTTACATTCCTCAATTGCTTTCCATTCTGTTAGCACACTAGTCAAGTCAGTAAGAAAAGTCGTTGATATGAATTCACAAGATTGTTTCCTTAAATTTTTAATTTGCGTTTTACTGATGTCGCCTTCAAAACCAAAAAACCTTCTGTCAATCGCCAAATCAATATCTTCCGAAAATCGTTCTATCAAATTCCATGCTTTGCTCAAAGATGTTCCACCTTTAAAAACTAGGCTTCTGCTGCATGGCAAAGAAAAAGACGCCTTCAATGCCAATGTTACCCACCAATCCTTTTCAATTGCCACCGATGGTAAACCTGTTAATTCCGTTGCCTGATTCAGAATTTCAATTCGTCTTTCCTTTGATAATGATAGCCAGTTGGTATTCATCTAATTTCTTGTTTTAATATTTTATTTATCCAATCTGGTGCAAGTCTGGCATCATTCAATATATATTCTTTTTTCTCCTTTTTTAGCAGCATTTGAATTTTTAAAATCGTTTCATCATCTAGGTTTGTTTTACCAATCGTTTTTAATGCTTGAATAACTAAACTACTTATTTCACCTTGTGCCAATAAATTTTTCGGACTTGTATTTTTAAATGTAATTGTTCGCTTTCCAACTTTAATACTTCTTGCTGCTCCATCTGTCAGATAAACAACTTTCATGGGAACTTGAGTCGATAAACCCAATTTATTTAATGCCTGAACTCCTGTCGTTACTATTCTTGCTTTGTCGCGCCTTGCAATTGCTTTGGCTATATCTTCGGTTGATGGAAATAAAACGCCCAGCTCTTTATCAATTTTGGGATATAAGTATATACCATGAGCCAAACTTACAAGTATGCCCTTTTCTTTCAACCGCAACAAAGCTTTCTTTACGCTCTCAGAATTACCATAGTCTAAGAAGTCGCCCACAAAAAGAACACTTCCTGTTGGGATTGATTTGAGAACTTCGGCAATTTTGCTTTCAACTATTGTGCGTTCCATTTATACCTTTATTTCGTCCCAAATTTACTAAATATTTGGGACAAATCAAAAACCTTGCAGCATCTTGCTAATCAAGACGATTTTACTTAACTACAAAATCATTACCGAATCTTTCTCCGCAAAACCTTCAACAAGAAACTATTCAACTAATCTACCCCTCAAACCTCTTCTCACTCAACTTCTTCCCATCAACACTAATATGGTTAAAAACGATCTGCACCTTTTCATCCTTCCGCTCCACCTCAACCTGTAAAAACCCTCCGATAATATTCAAATACTCATGCTCCGGCAATATTTCATCCTTCTTCCAGCCGCCTGCATGCTCGTCACTGCCTGGACCACAAGCAAACTCATACGTGCCTGTTTTACTGTGCTTCGAAATATATTGCCAATGCCTGTCTCCACATACCACAAAAGTATTTTTATCGGGTGCAATCAGGTTTCTGATTACATCGCCTTCAAACTTGTAATTGCTGTTGGAATGATTGTCTTTTTTCTGTGGACGGTCAGGACCGATGATTGGGGTTGGACTAATCAACACCTTAAACGTTGCGTCCGATTGCGCATAGGTATCTTTGAACCATGCCATTTGCTCCGGTCCCCAAATCGTTTTTTCGGGTCCGTCTGGCAACTCATTTGGCACCCTACTCTCTCGCACATCAAACATCCAAATCTGAACATCCTTGCCCCACCTAAATGTTCTGTATGGCTTTGCACTGCTGGGTACCTGCTGCCTAAACAATTGTACCCCTTGCTGAAAAGTGAACTCCCCCATGAACTTGTTCGTTGATGCTGGATACGAATCGTTCATCCATGTATCATGGTCGTCTTTCATGAAATAACAGGGCACATTCTTATAAAAAGCAACCGCATTTGTTAAGCTGTTCATCCGCTGCCAATTCCACCTGGCAAGCGATAAATTCTTTGAGATATGATCATGATACAACACATCGCCTGTATGCACCAAAAAGTCTGGATCCAACGCCTGCATTTCCTTGAAAATCTTGAATCCACCTCCCGCTGGGTCATCCTGATGCGTGTACTCATGGCAAGTTGTTACCATGAATTTCACTTTTTTCGATTCCGTTTTTGATGGCGCCGTCCTGAATTTTCCGTCGATAAAATTCGTACCTCCCCCACTGTTTCTCGCCTCAACTTTTATCTCATATTCTTTGTTGGATGTCAATGTTGTCAACATAAATTGTCCTGAATAATCGGTTGAATCATCAACAGCTTGCCAACTAGTTTCCTTCCATTTTTTATCTCCCTTCACCCGATACAAAACCCGCATCTCACCTGCCGTTCCTGGCACAGCACCATCAAGGGTTTCAACGGTTTGTCCATCAGGCATCACCGATTTTGCTGGCCTATTGGGCCTGTCCTGTTTGTACTTTTTACTGAAATAATCTAACGGATGCCATTCATTATTTGAATCATCCAAATACATGGATGTTGGCAATACCTTTTTATCCATCACACGAACTGCTGCTTTTGTCAACCTTGCCCAAACAACCGCTTCATTGGAAGAAATCTCTCCCATTTTTATTCCCGTAGTGAAATACGGAATGTCTTTCATCATGGTGTCTGTCATGGCTTGCACCATCGGCATGGCGGCTACTGCACCCAATGAACTTTGCTGTATAAATTTTCTCCTTTGCATGTTTCAATTATTGGCTGATGGTAAATAAAATAATTAATCTTTCTCGGCATGAATATACTGTCTTTCGTGTTCACACAAAAGATCAAAAAGTTTCCATGTAACTGAATTTGGTGTGCATGGAGGATAGAGGGTTTCATCCAATTGACTGATGGGTACAATTCTTTTTGTTGAACTTGTGATGAATACTTCCTTTGCCAATTTTATTTCTTCCAACAAAATATTTCGCTCTACAACCTTCATGCCTATTGCGTTTGATATCTTAATGATATTTTTTCTGGTGATGCCTTTTAACATGTTTTCAGCAGGCGTGACCAATTGATTCTGCTGGGTAACTATAAATACATTCGATCTCGGACATTCATTTACCATCCCATTGTGGTGATACAAAATATCATCAGCTTGCTTTTTTTTCATCCAAGGCTGCAGCCAAATGGCCATCAAATAATCAGTGGTTTTTACTTCTGATAATTGGCGTTGATACGCATAGCTTGCCAACACAAATCCTGCATGATTGATGCTATCTGCTGGTGGTGTAATCTGTTGCTGTACGACCACCAAATTGGGTTCTCCAAGCTGATACCCATCAACAGAATCTCCCCCAGTCAACAACAAACGGATGCCTGAATTTTTCAACTTGTTCTCCTTGATCAAATGATGCACAATCATGGTTAATGCATGTCTTGATTTTTTCACTTCCAACCCCATCACATCAGCAGAATAAAAAAATCGATCTAGGTGGTCATCCAAAAAAAGTGGAACGCCTTCCGACACCCGCAAGAAATCAAAAATCCCGTATCCTCTTAACACCCCCAAATCCTGAAGAGAAACCCCACTCTCTAACACCGGCTGAAACCGGTCATTCGCAAAGCACAACAGATCCTGCATATAGAATTATTTTACACTAATTTCTTGTAGAATAAAATGTACATTTAGTAACCCAAATTCATTTTATGCAAGATACTCATTTACACCACGAATCTCACCTGCAAAGCAGCGACCTGCTTACAGATGTCGTCATTGGCATGAGCGATGGTCTCACCGTGCCTTTTGCGTTGGCTGCTGGCTTAAGCGGTGCCGTTCATGGCGATGTTAGCATCGTATGGATTGCCGGCATCGCAGAAATTGCAGCAGGATCAATAGCAATGGGGCTTGGAGGGTATCTCGCAGGAAAAACTGAACAAGACCACTACGCGAGCGAATTGAAAAACGAATATTGGGAACTAACCAATAAAAGAGAAGCCGAAATCCAAGAAGTTAGAAAAGTTTTTCTAGACTGGGGTCTTTCAAAAGAAACCGCTGAAGAGGCTACCATGGAAATCATCAAAGACGACAAACGCTGGGTTGATTTCATGATGAAATACGAATTGGGATTGGAAAAACCAGACCCAAAGCGCGCCACAAGAAGTGCATTTAACATCGGACTCAGTTATGTTGTTGGAGGATTCGTCCCTCTGATTCCCTATTTCTATGTCACAGAGGCTGTTGATGGCCTAAAAATATCCGCCATCATCACCCTAATATGCCTTTTTATTTTCGGATTCTTCAAAAGTAAAATCACCGGCATCAACCCGTGGACTGGCGGATTGAAAGTAATGATGATTGGCGCATTGGCTGCAGGTGCCGCATTCACCATTGCCAAACTGATAGAAGGTGGTCACTAAAATTTAAACGATTCAACAACAGATACAATGAAAAAAATCACATTCAAGTTCAAACACTTCTTATCTCTTTTTTTTCTTGTTGGCCTTGCCAGCCTTATTCTTTCGTATAAAAATCCTGTAGTGCAGGATCTAAAAATATCCACCAAAGACACGTTGACGGAAGCACAAAAACGACTTCCAGAAAATGCTTTGAATGGACTAATCCTTGCGCAGGGATTGGAAATAACGCCCTTTGCCGTTGAGCCCATGCTAAAAAACCCAACAAACATCGATGTAGACCAACGCGGTAGGGTTTGGGTTACCGAGGCATACAATTATCGCCCCAACATCAACAAGAATCCAACCAATCCGCTGGGCGACCGCATCGTGATTTTGGAAGACTTGAATGGAGATGGGAAAGCAGACACTTCAAAAGTATTTTACCAAGGCACCGATCTTAATGCCCCACTTGGCATTTGTGTGCTGGGCAATAAAGTCATCGTTTCTCAAAGTCCCTATATATGGGCCTTTTATGACGACAATGGAGACGACAAAGCGGACAGAAAAGAGGTGATGTTCAGCGGCATTGGTGGGGAGCAACACGACCATGGAGCGCACGCCTTCACATTTGCAGCAGATGGAAAATTATATTTCAACCTCGGGAATGAAGGTAAACAATTGAAAGACAAAGACGGAAATCCAGTACTCGATCAAGATGGCGATCCGATTGGTCCGAAAAAATACAAACAAGGCATGGTGTTTCGTTGTGATACGGATGGATCTCATGTTGAATGTCTAGGCAACAACTTCCGAAACCCTTACGAAGTTGCGGTTGACAGCTATGGAACCATGTGGCAGAGCGACAATGATGACGATGGAAACAAAGGCACACGCATCAACTACGTAATGCCTTACGGCAATTATGGCTATACAGATGAAATGACCGGTGCGGGATGGAATGCAAACAGAACCAACATCGAAGAACAGACCCCATTAAAACATTGGCATTTAAACGATCCAGGTGAAGTGCCAAATCTTTTGCAAACAGGTGCAGGATCACCAACCGGGATGGTTATTTATGAAGGGAAATTGCTGCCCGAAATCTTTCAAGGACAAATGATTCATTGCGATGCTGGTCCAAATGTAGTGCGTTCATACCCTGTGCAGAAAAATGGTGCTGGATATACTGCAGAATCAATCAACATCATCAAAGGAGAAAACGACAATTGGTTCAGGCCTGCTGACGTAAGTGTTGCTCCAGACGGTTCACTCATTGTAGCAGATTGGTACGATCCGGGTGTGGGGGGACATGGAGCAGGAGATCAAACAAAGGGCAGGATTTATCGTGTTGCACCAAAAGGCGCTGCATACGCGGTTTCTAAAGAAGACTATAGCAATCCAGCCGGTGCGGTTGATGCCTTGCAAAATCCAAATCTTGCAGTTCGTTACTTGGCATTTTCTGCCCTGCAAGGAATGGGAGCAAAAGCGGTGGCTGAATTGGAAAACTGTTGGAAAAACAACGAAGACCCAAGGATGCGTGCAAGGGCATTTTGGGTTTTGGTGAAGATGAAAAATGCCAATCCGCAAGCATACATCCAACAAGCCATTAAGAGCGATAACGCAGACCTCAGGATCATGGGAATCAGAGCAGCACAAGAGCTCAATGCAGACCTGCTTGCTGTTCTAAACGAATTGGTGAACGACAAAGATGCGCAGGTGAGAAGAGAGTGTGCAGTGGTGTTAAGACACAACAAAGCGCCAGAAGCAGCAGCATTGTGGACCAAGTTGGCAATACAACACGATGGCAAAGACAGGTGGTATCTTGAGGCACTGGGCATTGGAGCAGACAAGCAGTGGGATAGGTTCTTTGCAGAATATCTCAACACCATAAAAAATCCATTGTTAACGGAAGGTTCGCGAGACATCGTATGGCGTGCCAGAACAGACATGTCATTGCCCTATTTATCAACGCTGGCCGCTGATGCAAAAGAACCATTAAAATCCAGGTTGCGTTATTTCAGGGCATTTGATTTCAATGAAAGCGATGCAAAATCTACAGCCTTGATCAACATCATCAAGCAAAATACAAGCAACGATGTTCAACTGAATAAAATCGCGTTACAATCACTCAACAAAAAGAATATTGCAGACAATATCGAACTGCAAAAACCACTGAATGAAGTGCTTTTAGCGATTTATGGTTCAAATGATTATGTTGAATTTGTCAACAAATTTGATGCAAAAAAAGAAGATAAAAATCTATTGAAATTATCGCTCGATAGTGCAAACACAACAATAGGAAAAAATGCAATAGCGTTGTTGTTGCAGATGGGAGGCAATCAACTCGTAATGACAACCATCAACAGAAAAGACACTGCAAAACAAAGTGCAGCAGTCAATGTATTGTCACGCGTAGGAAGCAAGGAATCTGTAGAAATCATGCAAGTGGTGTTGGTTTCAACAACGGCTTCACAAAAATTAAAATTGCAAACAGCACAATCAATAGGCAAATCAAATTTAGGAGAACAAACCGTCTTGGCGCTTTTGAAAGAGAAAAAAATGGATGCCGCTTTGATACCAGGATTGGTGGCCAGTGTACAATCATCAAGGAAGAAATCGGTTAGAGAAGAAGCGCTCACTTACCTCCCTCAAACAACCTACAACAAACCGGTAAAAAAAGAACCAACCATCAGTGAGTTGACTGCATTAAAAGCCAATACGGCAAAGGGACAAACAGTCTACATGAACAATTGTGCATCTTGTCACATGGTTAATAACAAAGGCCTTGATTTTGGACCAGCCCTTTCTGCCATAGGATCGAAGCTACCCAAAGAAGCCTTGTTGGATGCCATTTTACATCCATCAGCAGCAATCAGTTTTGGTTATGAAGGTTGGGAAATCAAGATGAAAGACGGATCTACAATCGCGGGGATCATTGTCAGCAAAACAGACAAGGAAGTTGAAATGAAATTTCCAGGAGGCGGAAAAATAAAAATCAACAGGATCAACATTGTTGACATGAAAGAAATGAAAGAATCCATGATGACTGCTGACCTGCATCAATCTTTAACCAACCAAGAAATGGCGGATTTGATTGCGTATTTGTCGGGGTTGAAGGGTTGAGAGTTCCTTTGATTTGCTCCGGAGCCTTCCCTTGCTCCGCTCAGGATGACAGTGCAAAAAAGACTCCCCTCCTGGACAGGAGGGGTGGATCCAGACCGAGCGAAGCGAGTGTCTGGAGACGGGGTGGTGGAATCAAAAAGGCGTTTCTGCATTCAAGCAGAATGATGGAGCTCAGCATTTTTGAAATGCTGCCTTTATGGTTGTTAGAACATATTCAAGATCGTGAAATATCCATTTATTTTCAAATCTCAAAACTCTGATTGAATGCTCTTGTAAAAACAATTCTTTTTTTAAATCTTTTTCAATCCCATCCCTCCAATAATGATTTTCTCCATCCAATTCAACAGCCAATTTTTCTGAAGGGCAATAGAAATCTAATATTAAATTTCCAACACTATGTTGTCTCCGAAATTTCCTTCCTGCTAATTTTTTGCTGGAGATGTGTTTCCATAATTCTGCTTCAGCAGATGTTCCTATATTTCTTAATTTTTTTCGAAAAGTTATTAGGTGTTTTCTATTGTGATCTAATTTCATGAATGCAAGTAAATGCATCTTAGAAGCTCCAATTAGTGTAAATCACCAAATTTATTATGTGTTTTTCTGTTGATTGATGCACATCTAGATATGTAGAAATTTGCTATTTTTAATTCCACCACCCCGTCTCCAGACACTCGCTTCGCTCGTTCTGGATCCACCCCTCCTGTCCAGG
>Ga0164294_10002342_pt1 | contig 17140 bp, 13 predicted proteins | sample GEODES005metaG_FD_111479 | JGI IMG/M metagenome (GOLD analysis project Ga0164294, IMG submission 111479) | Oligotrophic lake water microbial communities from Sparkling Lake, Wisconsin, USA - GEODES005 metaG | ecosystem: Environmental > Aquatic > Freshwater > Lake | place: USA: Sparkling Lake...
CTGGCGTGGTTGGTGGCAGTTTGGCTCTGGTGCCCTTGGTGATATGGGTTGCCACATCATGGACGCAACCTTCAGCATCCTCGGCCAGCTCATCCCTGAAAAGATTGACGCCACCAGCAGCCCTATCTCAGATACCTGCGCCCCAGTCTGGAGCGATCTCGTTTATCACATGCCTGCCGGTAAGCACGCGGCACTCACTGTTTCATGGAACGACGGCTCCAAAGATGGCAAGGCAAACAAGCCAGCTATCTCCCCGCACATGACCAGCGAACTGGCCATCAAGGCCTTTGAAAAAGCCAGCAGCGGCATGATGTTCATCGGCACTGAAGGCACCATTTTTGAAGGTGACGCCTATTGCGCCAGCCCGATCATTTACAATGAAGAACGTTATCTCCAGACGCGCATGGACATGAAGGCCGGCAAAATCGTCAAGACAGAAACCCGCAGCATTATGCCAAACAACCCTCAAGGCGAGTGGGCGCACCACATCGTCAACGGCGGTCTACCAGCCTCAAACTTCGACTACAGCGCCCCGCTGACCGAATTTGTGCTCTTGGGTAACCTCGCCGTCCGCGCGCAGCAAAGCGTGCAGTGGGACAAGCAAGGCATGAAAGTCAGTAATGCTGAAGCTCCGAATAAATTTGTCGCCCGCCCCGCTTACCGCGACGGCTGGAAAGCCTAATTTTGGCGGCCTTCAAAGCCTACTCCATTCAACCCCAGTCCAGCCTGTCTTGACTGGGGTTTTTCTTATTCAAATGCTTTTAACTGAGTCCATAGTCAGCTCATGACATCGACTCAGCAGGGCCAAATCGTCGCTCTACAGACAGATTGAAGAATGGCAGAACTAGATGTGGCGCTTTTCACCCGTATTTGAATTGATCATTTTTCACCATCCGCGAACATGCGTCAGCTGATGAAACTTCGCAAAAATTTTGACAGCTTGAAAATTCTGCGCGTATCCTACATCCCGACAACTTTTCATGCGTACGACGCCTTCACTGCTCCCGGATAAAGAATTCCGCTCTCCTGCTCCGGGTTACTGGAAAGATCAAAACATCTCTCAAGATGATTGGAATTCTTCAGCTTGGCAGCTACGCAATCGCGTCACGACTTTAGCGCAGCTCGAAAAGCATCTGATCCTCTGTGATGAAGAACGCGCTGGTGTTCTGCTGAGTGGTAACAAGCTGGCGATGGCGATGACGCCTCATTATTTTAATTTGATTGATCCGGTGGATCCTGACTGCCCGATCCGCCGACAGGTTATTCCAAGGATCGAGGAAACCTGGGAAGATCCTGATGAAATGGCTGACCCTTGCGGTGAAGACAGCCACATGCCAGTGCCTGGATTGGTGCACCGTTATCCTGACCGAGTGCTTTTTTTAGTGACCGATCGCTGCGCCAGCTACTGCCGCTACTGCACGCGAAGCCGAGTTGTCAGCGGAGTCGGTGAGCAAGAGCTGCATACTGATTATGAAGCTGCTTTCTGCTACCTAGAGCGCCATGATGAGGTGAGAGATGTGCTACTCAGTGGAGGTGATCCTCTGCTCTTCAGTGATGGCAAGCTGGAGGCGATCCTCAAAAGACTGCGGGCCATCAAGCACATCGAGTTCCTCCGAATTGGTAGCCGGGTGCCCATTTTTCTACCTCAGCGAATCACGCCTGAACTTTGCCAGATGCTGGCGCGCTATCATCCACTGTGGCTGAGTATTCACACGAATCATCCGCGTGAGTTGACCACGGAGGTCAAGGAAGGCCTAGAACGACTAGCCAATCACGGCGTGCCATTGGGAAATCAAAGCGTGCTTCTTCGCGGTGTGAACGACGACGCGGAAGTCATGAAGAGCCTTGTGCAAAAGCTCCTCATGTGCCGAGTTCGACCCTATTACTTATACCAGTGCGATTTGATCCAGGGTAGCTCACACCTACGTGCTAGTGTGAATACAGGGGTCGAAATCATCGAGCAACTGCGAGGCCACACCACTGGGTATGGGGTGCCACAGTTTGTGATCGACGCTCCTGGCGGCGGAGGAAAGGTGCCAGTCAATCCTGATTATGTTCTGATCAGAGATGAGCAGCGGACTGTGATCAGGAATTTTGAAGGACGCAGCTTTGAGTATCCTGAACCTGCCTTAATACGCCGCTAGTGTTTAGCGAAGTGTCCTCGGGACGAAAAGCCACTGCATCCCAGCTGCCTTAGCTGCATCGATACCTGACTGGCCATCTTCCAAAACCAAACAATCCTCTGGTGGGATACCCATGCGCTGAGCGGCTAGCAAAAACATATCTGGCGCTGGTTTTCCATGGGCAACCAGTCTCGGTGTGATGATGATGTCATCAAACAGAGACAGCAGGCCGTTCGCCTCAAGGCAACCACGGACAATGTGCTCCTCACTACCAGAGGCGACGGATAAGGGCATTTTGCCAAACATGGATCTGGCAAACTCCGCTACGGGATCAATGGCTTTGATCTGAGGGATCAACGTTTCAAACAAATCGGCTTTGTAACCAGCGACCGAATCAGGATCGATGAAGGTGCCATACTCAGCATTTAAAAGCTTCACGACGTCCTGCTCACGGACACCAGCCTTCGAGTAAAAATAATTTTCCGTAAAATCAAAAGGAGCCTGATGATGTTTGAGCGAGGCGAGCCAAGCTTCGTAATGAAGCGGCATTGAGTCAACGAGGGTGCCATCGCAATCAAAAATAACTGCGTGGAAAGGTGAGTCAGGGATAGTAAGCATGGAAAAAACGCGTTCATTGCAGCGTGTGAATGGATTACGATATTCAGATGAAATTGCAATTCCCAGCGCCAGACTCCTTCACTAAAGACTTGCAGTCACTTCAGCTTATTCTTCCATGAAAAACCTCCCCACTGCCTTTCAGCGTAGCGCTCTCTGGACAGCAATCACCGCCGTATCAATAACGATTGTTGGCGCATTGGCCATTGGCCTTATTTACCTTGGAACCCTCGTCATGGGCTATTTGCAGCCCATCCTGGTGCCCTTTGCTGTTGCTGGGGTTCTTGCTTACCTCTTGGAGCCGGGAGTTTCATGGCTGGAAAAACGTGGTGTCAAAAGACAGCCTTCGGTCATAGCGGTGTTCCTTTTGTTCACACTCGCACTGGTTGGTCTAGGCTGGTGGGCTCTGCCTAAAATTGGAGATCAAACAGCTAACTTGGCCAAGAAGGTGCCTGCTTACAGCATCAAGGCACGTTCAGCGCTGCTGGATTTTGCGGGGAAGCTAGAAAAGGACTACGGCATCACCTTACCTCACCTTCCTCATTCGCCACCTATGCTGACAGAAGTGCCTGAGGTGGATCCAGCAGCCATGGCACCTGCAGTCTCCTCATCTCTCGAGAAAAGTGAAAAACTGGAAGAGGTGAACGCTTGGGATCTCGATCTAAAAACTCTGCTCAGCGGCGATTGGGTGACGACAACTCTTCCCAATGTTTTAAAAAATGTTGGGAAATTCATTGGTAGCAGTGTCGGCGGCTTTCTCGGTGCCTTTGGCTTTCTTCTCAGCTTGATTATCGTGCCACTTTATCTGTATTACTTCCTGATTGAGAGTGCCAAAATCAAACAACAATGGTCAGACTACCTGCCACTGAGAGCCAGTGCATTTAAAGATGAGGTCGTTTCATGCCTGACTGAGATTAACAGCTACTTGATCGCTTTTTTTAGAGGACAACTTTTTGTTAGCGTGATCAATGGCTTAGCGACTGGCGCCGGACTGATGATTATTGGTTTGGATTTCGGATTGCTGATTGGACTAGCTCTTTGTATTGCTGGCATCATTCCTTACCTCGGTATTGCTTTGTGCTGGATCCCAGCAGTCATTATCGGTGCCGTTCAAGGCGGGAGCCTTTTAATTCCGGGCGACCCGTGGTGGGCACTACCACTTACTGTGACGATCATTTTTGCCATCGTTCAACAAATTGATGGACTCTTCATCACACCTCGCATTGTCGGTGAAGCAGTTGGGTTACACCCTATGACAGTGATCGCTAGTGTGCTCGTCTGGGCACTGCTTCTCGGCGGCTTACTCGGGGCCATTCTTGCCGTGCCGATGACAGCTAGTGTGAAGGTTCTTTTCCAACGCTATCTTTGGCGGGCAAGGATCGCTCCGCAAACGGTAGGAGGCGCCCGCTCACCGTAATTAAAAACACGACCATGAAAAGGGCGCGCTAAAAATAAATCCAAAACTCAAAGTCAGCTTACCAACGCAAACGAGCACCCGTTTTGAAGGTTCTCGTGGCATCTCCAAAATCTGCGCCGATGTTAAAGTCCACCTGAGGGAAGACGCGGAAATATCCGCCGAAATCAATGACCTTGCTATCATACTCACTGGCACTACTCACAGTTACACCTGCCTGCAATTCCATCCAATCCACAACTTGGTAACGCATGCTCGGGCGAATATAAATCCCGCCATCGGTGTAGCTTTTGTTGACGCCATCTGCCTGAAAGTTTGCATAAACCAATCCGACCTCACCCACGAAGTGGAATTTCTGCGTGACAGCAATGTAAGCGCCACCACCGATGGTGATTGTCGAAAGCTTATAATCGGCATTGGCTGCATTTTTGGCCGACCGCTCGCCACTGCCACTTCCCCAGCTGAAGCCACCTTTGAGAAAGAAGACTGTGGGCAGATCCATCACAAGCGCGACGCCTAAGCCATGGCTACCATTAGCACCTTCGACCTTTGGATCGACAAAGCGATAGCCTGCATCGACGTAGCTATAATTAAGAAGAGGTGTGCCCCCACCCATGCTTTGGGCCATGGTGCTGCCCCAACTATTAGCAGGTGCATTCTCTTGATAACCCTCATAGCCCATTCCTACATTTGGATCGACCATGGTAGGTCCAGCATAAGGGGATCCGGCAGCAGGTGCAGGTAAAGTCGGCGACATGCCAGTGTAAGGTGCAGGTCCACCTAGCGTAGGTGGCATTGTCGGAGGAGTCGGTGGCGCCATGGGAGCAACAGGCGCTCCAAAGCCAGCACCGGCAGCAGGATAGTAAGGAGCCTGACCACTGGCAGAATGCAGAAGGAAAACAAAAGTCAGTGCGGATAATTTGAAAATGGTTTTCATGGGCGTGCTTGATGAACCTTAAATATTTAGACTTGCTAATAATCTTTCAAAAATGCAGATTGATCAAGTATTTTCATTGGATTCTGATTTTTTTAGTCCTTGGAGTCGCTGAACATTTAGGTCGATTACCAGGTATAATCCTTAAACAGGACAGACAGCGAGGATCTAAATCAAATTTTGTTGACTGACAATCAACTCATTAATACATGCAACGACTCCTTAAAGATCAGAGACCTCTCGATGATGTCTTACCCTGTATCCACGGTTTTTGAGAAGCTGAATGATGCCATCTTTCGACGCCAAATGTCCGGTTCCAATGAGAACCATGACTTGTTCTCCGTTTTTCAGCATCCTATCCAAGCGATCAATCCAGCTGAGATTTCGATTTTTCAAAAACAAATCCATCAACTCTGGATAGCGCTCAGCCTCCCGAAATAACATTTCATGGAGAGCCTCCAAACGACCATCTTTCCAGGCTTTGATCATCTTTTCAAACTCCTGAGACATACTAGCCACCTCAGCCAAGGTTTGCTCCAACATGTTTTTTTGTTGATCATTGGTTAGCTGAGAAAAGAGCTGGAGCTGAAATTCCACAGTCTCAAGCCCCTCCCCAGGCTTCCCCTCATGCTCAGCGCGACTTTCAAAATGCTGATCCACCCCCATGTCAGGCCGTGCCCCTAGAGCAGCATATTCAGTTGAGGTAATAATCAGAGAGACGAACCAGGGACGAAAGCGATTCAGCAAAGAAGCCTCGACCCTATGAGCCGCCGCCCAGGTTTTTACATCAACCCAAGTTTTTGCACTCACATTGGCCTCCAGAGAAGTGTCTGAAGAGTACATGCCCAGCTCCCGCATCCTAGACGCCATCGCAGGTCCCGCTCCTGATCCCGGAGGCAACTCCAGAACCAATTTATCACTTAAATGATAAGCCGCTTCATAACCGGGTGATAAGGGATAATCACTGTCACGCAAGATATGGATCGTCCCGCAAAGGAAGAGTCGACCTGGCTGCCCGTCTCGGTCTGCCACCCATACAGAGCCTGCGGCATCACCCAAATCCTGCTCGATCTGCTTTGTCTCGATCTGAGGTGTTGGCGGCTGGGCCTCAGGCTCTCGCCGACAGGCGGAAGCTGAAACTAAAAGCATAATTGCCAAGAGGCTTCGGACAAACATCACCCTTTATCCAAACACGCACCATCGATACGAATCAACCTCGAAGTCATCGTAGTTCAGCGTAACAGGATGTTCAATCGTAACGACCAAACCTGCACCTTGAAATCAGAGAACGATTTTTCGTGCAGTCATCCAGGATGAATGGAAAGAACCTTGCTATTCGAGTCGTGTTGATTGATCTCCTTTTCGCATCATCGTTATCTCCATGTCTGACACAGCAGCTGCCGCCTCCCTCGTTTCCGGATTCAACAAACTCAAAGCTGCCCTTAGCAAGCGAATCGTCGGTCAGGATGCCGTCATTGAGCAGGTCTTCATCGCCATCGCTGCCGGCGGACACAGCCTCCTCGAAGGCGTTCCTGGACTGGCCAAAACTTTACTTGTCAAATCTCTAGCTGACGCCATGCACCTTGGCTTTCGGCGTATTCAATTCACCCCGGATCTCATGCCGGCTGACATCACAGGCACCGAGATCATTCAGGAGGATGCGGAAACGGGACGTAGGCAACTCGTTTTCCAAAAAGGCCCGATTTTCTCCCAAATCATCCTGGCGGATGAAATCAACCGCACACCACCCAAGACTCAAGCAGCGCTGCTGGAAGCCATGCAGGAAAAGTGCGTGACCGTCGGCCAGACAACCTATGAGCTTCCAAAGCCCTTCTTTGTGCTAGCCACTCAGAACCCAATCGAACAAGAAGGCACCTACCCACTGCCGGAGGCTCAGAAAGATCGCTTCTTATTCCTCATCAAAGTGGACTATCCAAGCCGAGATGAAGAGCGTGAAATCGTCGCAAGAACCACAGGAGGCCCACAGGAGGAAATCGAGGCTGTCATTACTGCTGAGGAATTACAGGCAGCCCAGATCCTGGTGCGAAAAGTTCCGGTTCCAGACCATGTCACCGATTTTGTTCTGGACCTCGTCCGTGCCACACGCCCGAACGAACCGGATGCTCTGCCCTATGTGAAAGAGATGCTCAGCTGGGGCGCTGGCCCACGAGCCAGCCAAATGCTTGTCCTGGCAGGTAAAGTGCGTGCTTTGCTACATAATCGCACGCATGTGACCATTGATGATATTGAAACCCTTGCCAAACCAGCTTTGCGCCACCGCCTAGTGCCAACCTTTCACGCTGAGGCCGAAGGCATTAATGTAGATATGATTGTCTCGGAGATTATTAAAAAGATAAAGAAGACAGAGGGCCGGGTGCTGTAATACCGCTGAAAGAATGACAAACGGGTCAATTAAAATGACGCAAGAAGCTCCAATGCTCCATTTCTAAGCTTCAGCTTGGTGCTTTCCTTTCGTTATTTGATCTCCGTCATTGATTAGTCATTCGGATCTATTCATTCGTCCTTTTTAATCCAGTGGCCACCCTCTCCTCCATTCTCGAAGCTGAAGACATCACCAGTCTGCATCACCTACAGCTCTTTGCACGCACTGTAGTGGAAGGATTTACGACGGGTAACCACACTTCACCGCATAAGGGTTTCAGCGTCGAATTCCGCCAGCACCGCCCCTATGTGCAGGGTGATGACATCCGCAGACTCGACTGGAAGATTTTTGGCCGCGCAGATCGCTTTTATATTCGCGAATTCGATGAAGAAACTAACTTGCGAGCCACGATCGTACTCGACGCCAGTGGCAGCATGGGATACCGCGGGCAAAAGGGCGTGCTCAAATTTGACTATGCACGCAAGATAGCTGCTGCCATGGCCTACTTGCTCATGTCACAGCAGGATGCCGTAGGCCTGATCACTTTCGATAGCAAGGTCCGAGATTTCATACCCAATCAAACTCGGATTACCCATCTTCATCACATCCTGGAGACAATGATCAAGACTGAACCCGGCCATGATACCGATCTCGCCCCAGTTCTTGAATCTCTTGCTCAGCGATTAAAGCGCCGCGGTATCGTCATCCTGATCAGCGACTTCTTTGATGATCCAGCAGCCCTCTTAAAAGCTATCGGCGTTCTTCGAAAAAAAGGTCATGAAGTCATCGCTATGCATCTGTGGGATCGTGATGAACTAGAGTTCCCCTTTGGCCAATGGGCACGCTTTGAGAACTTAGAACAAGACGAAGACTTTCTACTGCTCGACCCAGCCACGATCCGTCAACGTTACCTCGAAGTTTTAAAAATCTTCCAAGAGCAACTCAAGGACGGATTTCGCAAGCATCAGGTCGATTACCTGCCACTTTGCACCGATGAGTCACACGCTGCGGCCCTGAGAAGCTATCTAGCCTTGAGAATGCGATGAATTTTCTAAATGCCATTCTCCTCGCTGGCGCTGCGGCTTTTTTAATTCCGCTGCTGATTCATTTGCTGAATAAACGCAAGGTGCAAACCGTGCGCTGGGGAGCCATGCATTTGCTCAAGGAAGTCATCAAGCAACGAAAACGGAAACTCAACATCGAACAGTGGTTGCTTCTGGCTGTGCGCATTGTGATACCCATTGTGCTAGCCCTTTGTTTAGCACGACCCGTTCTAACCGCACTGCGATCCTTCGGACTTGGAAAATCCTCCTTAGTGGTGTTGTTGGATGATTCATTTTCCATGCGCGCGCCTTCGGCTGGCGGCTCACCTGCAGAACGAGCTCGAGTTGATATCGGACACATGCTTGAGGCACAACCCAAAGGATCAGATGCCCAAGTCGTTCTAGCCGGAGGCAATGCCAGACGGCTCTTAGATCAATCAACGAGCACGCTAGACGTCATCCCCAAACAGCTCTCGGATAGCACCAATCAGTCAGGACCAGTGAAGATCAATGACGCGCTCCAGACAGCCGCAGCCTCACTATTCAAAAGCACCAGCGGATCACGAGAGCTCGCCATCGTGTCAGACTTCCAGGCTAGTGATTGGCAAAGCGCTGCCGATGGCGCGGCTTTGCCAGCACTTGAGAGCCTTTTGAAACAGGAACCAAAACCTCAGGTCACCTTTTATCGACTGGCCAGTGATCTGACTGAAAATCTCAGCATCGCTAGCGCCGATCTCTCAGCGCTCGTCGTGGCTCAGGATCAGCCCATCGGCATGCGTGTGCGGATTCAGAATCATGGCAAGCGACAGTGGCAAGATGTAGCCGTGCATCTTGAGGCAGATGGTGCACGCTTACGAACTTCCCGAGTTAGTTTACCCGCTGACGGAGAAGCCATCATCAGCTTCACTCAGGCTTTTGACAAAGTGGGTGATCATTCTCTAGCCGTCCGCATCGAAGGTGACAGCTTTGCCGACGACAATGGTTTTTACTCTGTTGTTCAAGTGCGTAACCAATTAAATGTTCTTCTCGTCGATGGCAGCCCAAGCACAGAACCCCTTGAAGGTGCCGCAGACTTTCTTGAGCTAGCCTTGACACCCTATCAATCTGCAAGTGCCTCCCTGAAAGATCTAATCCGCATTACCAAGGTCGAGGCCAAACGACTCAGAGAAACCGATTTCAAAGGCATGGAGGTCGTGGTGTTAGCCGATGTCGATCGGATCCAGGGGAATCGGCTCACCGAGCTCGATAAATTCGTCAAGTCAGGTGGTGGTCTCATCATCTTCGCCGGTCCACACTGCGATTTAGATTGGTATAACCGCGATTTTTTCCGCAAGGGCGAAGGACTACTCCCAGTCGGCATCAAAGGAATGCAACGGGCGCTAAGCACCTCGATGCCAGCGCGCATTCGTCAGCAGCGACTCACCCATCCAGCCACCCTCTACTTCAATGACTCACGTGGCGGACGCCTTCAAGATGCTGAATTTCAAAGTTGGCTTGAATTTGATCTCGCTAAAGAAACAAACGTTAAACCCATTCTGGAATTGGATCGTGGCACGCCCTTGTTCATTGAAAAAGCCCATGAGCGTGGCCGTGTCATCTTTGCAGCGACCACTGCTGATGCAGAATGGTCAAACCTGCCTCTGCAAGCCTTTTACGTTCCACTTATGCAGCGACTAGTCACTTATCTGGCCACACAAAGCACCATCAGCGCTTGGGATCAAGTAGGCGCACCACTGCGGATCGTCTTCCCAAAAGATCGTGTCGGTCGCGAATACACCCTGACTGATCCTACTGGCCAGACACAGGTCCTGAAAGTCAACGCTGATGCTGATAAGGCACTGCTCGAATCCAAACCCATCTCCACACCTGGTATCTACAAGCTATCACAGGCTGGCGAGACCCACCTACTGGCCTATAACCTCGACCCTGCCGAATCCAATCTAGTCGCCCTTCCCACTGAGAAGATCAAAGCCCTCGCCGATCGTCATCAAGCCTCCTTTGTGGACTCCTTTGAAGGTTGGCAGAAACTTGACCGCACTCGCCGACACGGCAGCGAACTTTGGCAACCGTTTCTCATGGCCCTGCTCGCTTTGTTATTCTTTGAGGTCTTACTTCAACAGAGAATTGCTCGTGGTTAGTCAAGCTATAACAAGCAACGAATTCTCGCATTATCAATCCATCACATTTTTCACCTTCAACTAACCACTCATAACCAATCACGAATCACTGGCAACACCTCATGAATCCAAGAACCGAAACAACCCTCCGCTTCACCAGTGACTACCCCGTCATCACCGTGTGGCTATTGGCGTTTGGATTGGCGGCTACCATGTGGTTTCTGTATCGGCGTGAACTGAAATTTGTGAGTAATCGCTGGGGTTGGATGCCTGCGGCGTTGCGTTCAATGGCCGTATTTCTGCTGGTTCTGGCGTTATCGGGACCCGTGATGCGCCGTGAGACAACCCAGAGACAGCTTGGGCGCGTCGTTTTGGCCGTAGACACATCAGCCAGCATGAAACTGGAAGATGACAATAAAGAGCCGCGACTTCTACGTGCTGAAAAAATGCTCCTTTCCAGCACGACGCCACTTCTCAAAAAGCTCACAGAAACACAGGACGTCGAACTCGTGCTACTCCGTGGACAGCAAACACAACGTGTCTGGTGGAATCGCCAAAATGGCAAAGACACTTCTGGAGACATCCCTCTAAGCTTTGGAGTGCAAGCTGATGCTCCAATTACCAACTTGGACAATGCCTTAAAGGACGCCCTCGGTCCGGTCACTCCAGGCACGGCGCTAGTCGTGCTGACCGACGGACAGCACAATAGCCCCGGATCACCCGAAGAGTTTGCCAGTGTGATGAAGCAATCCAACACACCTGTATTCACGGTCGGCTTCGGCACGGAGGTCCCGCCAGCCGACCTCAGTGTGCTGAACGTGATCACCGCAGAATCGGTTTTTACAGAAGAAAATCTCCAAGGCCGCGTGATGATCAGTGATTCTCTGCCCGCAGGAACTCCCGCTTTGATCAAAATCACCAGTGCTGGTAAAACCATGTGGGAACAGTCCTTTTCGGGAGATGGTAAAGGTGAACGCCGATTTGACTTCAACTTCCCAGTGAAAGAACTGCCGGAGGCAGCTGCAACTGAGCGCGACAAGACTTTGCGACTCCTCAATGTCCAGGTCGCCGTCCAGGGAGAACGTTCCAATCTTGAAAAAACACGCTCAAACAACAGTCGTGAGGTAGCACTGCATCTCTTGACTAAAAAACGTAAAGTCCTGATTCTAGATGGACGTCCACGCTGGGAGACTCGCTACATTCATAACCATTTTGATCGCGATGACCGCTGGGAAGCCAAACTTATCTTTGATGATTACTCGGAAAAAATCGACGAAGGCAGTCTTCAAAAAAACTTTCCCATCACCCGTGAGGAACTCCTCAGTTATGATCTTATCCTTATTGGCGACATATCCCCTACCCGATTGAAAGAATTCCAGCTCGACTGGCTTGTGGAGTTTGTTGAAAAACGAGGAGGCGGATTAATTCTGATCGACGGATTGCATGGTCATCTCAAAGAATGGAACCAAGGCAAAACAGCCTCACTCGTTCCAGTAACATGGCCAGCCAAAGTCGAAGCCCTACCAAAGAATATCCTTTGGCATCTCACCCCTGAAGGCGAACGGCAGCAAGCGCTGCGGCTCAGTGACAGCCCAACAGCCAACAGTTCCCTTTGGCCAACCTTGCCTGAAATGCGCTGGGCTGCCCAAGTGACTGCACAGCCTGGCTCAGTCACCCTTGCCAATCTAGGCACCACACCAGCCGCTGTTTTTCGCCCAGTTGGTGCAGGAGCTGTGCTTTTCTTAGCCACAGATGAACTCTGGCGCTGGCGTTTTCAGGTCGGCGATCTCTATCATCAACGCCTTTGGATGCAGCTAGCTGCTTGGATCGCAGCACCGCCCTTTCAGGCTGAAGACAAACAACTTTCCATTGGCACCGATCGAATGCGCTACACACCAGGAGAAAGCAGTGAAATTCGCGTTCGTGTTCGGAATCCTGCTGGTGGCACGGTGACCGATACCGAACCTCAAGCCTTCCTTTTACTCGATGGCAAAGAGATTGCCACGCTGGAACTAGAGCCAGACCCATCACACTTTGGTATCTATCGCGCCATGACGCCCCCTTTAAAATCGGGAGCTTATGAAATTGCGGTCAGAGCAAGCCCGACGAAAACACGCAGCGATCTCCGACTGTCTCTGCGCGTAGCAGATGTCGGTAATCCTGAATGGGCCACACTCACCATGAACCGTCTGCTGCTTGAATCCATGGCCACAGCGTCAGGAGGCCGCTTCCTGCGTGAAGAACAAGCCGCCACCGAATTACCCAATCTTCTGCAATCTATCGATCGCAAACAAGTCACCATTCAAGAGACCAATCTCTGGTCTAGCTGGTGGTGGTTCGGGGCCGTTATTTTTCTTCTCAGCGCCGAATGGCTGCTAAGAAAAAGAATCAAGTTAATTTGATGATCTATCCCAGGAGTTTACTTCTTCTTCAAGATTACATCACCCAAACTGAACATAGGCCCATAGATAGCGTAAATGAGAAAGCCAACGATGACGCCTAAAAAGAGCATGGTGAGGGGCTCGATGAGCTTGTCCATCGAGGCAGCAAGACCGTCGAGTTCTTCTTCATAATCATCAGCGATTTCAGCCAACATCTCCGTTCCTGATCCCGTTTCAGCTGCTAACTCAATCAAACCACAAAGGTTTCGCCCATCAGCACCTAACCAATGAGACTCCATCAAAAAGGCTTCATGAAGATTTCGACCAACCGTGATATGATCCCGTAACCTGGTGAAAAACTCTTTATAGTGGTAATGCCAAGAGGCAGAAGCCGTGATCTCTAAGGCACTCGTAAGACGCACATTCGACTCGGTCAACATGGCCATCGTACGGAAACCACTCGCAGCCGCCGCCTTGCGCACCAGAGTAGCAACGATGGGCATCTTTAAAAGAAGATCCTGCATGATACGCTTTGACATGATTTTATCAAAATTAGTTAAAAGCATGTAGATCGCAACAAGCGGTACAGCAACCATGTAGGGCTTGTGCAGAAAGAGATCCGAAAGGGCAATCAATGCCTTGGTTGCAAATGGCAGCTCTGTCCCGAAACTTTTAAAGAGTTTAGCAAGAGCCGGAACCAGCGTAAAACTCATGATGATGACTACAATGACACCGAGGATCATGACGATCGCTGGATAAATCATGGCGCCCTTAAGTTTCTTGAGTGTTTTTGAAGACTTTTTCTGAGCTAGACCAATGCGTTTGCAGACACGGGATAATTGGCCTGCCTCTTCACCCGCATAGAGGAGAGATAGAATATCTTCGGAAAACAGATCCGGAAATTTCGCCATCGCGTCACTAAACTTCTCACCCTGAGCAATCATGGTAATCACATCGGCAATCATACCTTTGTATCGAGGAGAAGTCACACGATTGACCTGAAGCTTGAGGCTTTTGGTCATGCTAATGTTGCGCTCTAAACAACGACCCACACCCGAAAAGAAAGAACCGCAATCTTCAGTTCCAGGCTTTGGCGATGTTAAAAGCTGAAGCTTTCCATCAAAGCCTCCTACATCTTCGATCGCCACCGTCTCATTCGCAGAAATGCCACATCCGATGATGGCTTTTTCATGGGTATCTGTGGCCACAAGTGTGGTATTCTTGTGACCCGTGTTCACATTGGTTATGACGACTCTTTTTACCATGGCAATCGCTTGGAGCGTTAAGGTTTAGGCGGACGAAGAGAACCGGGAAGATTTGGCCTATAAACCGTCAGCGTGAAGGGGGCCCCCTGAGTTTCGACATTATCAAAGCCTTGGGTCGAAATGTTTGCTGAAGCTATTACAAATGCGACCTCCATCGTACCTAAATTGGATGGATTGGCGGTCCCAGCTGCGACGATAGTTGGTATTCCATTGATGATACGATTCAGAACAGGATTGTTTCCTTGATCAGGCATGATCGTCATCACAGTCCTAATACTAGGAGCCGTTGTAGAGATGCCGAGTTGCCACAATCTAGCCATGTTTTCCTGATAATTCCGCGTGACTGCCACGCGCCATGACAGCTCCTCTTGTAACATTAAAGTTGAAGAAAGACTCACGGAGGCAGCCATTGCCACTGCAATGATTGATGAGGCTGCAAGCAGCTCGATAAGCGTGTAAGCTGATTGAGCAGGTTTTTGAAGAGAAGAAATGAATGGGAAAATAATCATGGCTGCTTTGGCAAAAAGTAGGATTCCAACCATGCATCGCGGGGAATGAGAGAGGCATAGGCAGGACCAGACAATGTTCCGGCAATGGGCACACTCGCATCAGAAACAAAGGTTAGACGAGTCGCAGCGAATCCGTCACTGATGTGACGCTTCACCGTCCAATTGGTCATCATGCCTCCAATCCAAGTGACACTTCGTGTTAATGTCGGCTGCAATTTCATGATCGTTAATTGCCCTTCATTGAGATAAACCATCCGCCAACTTCTGTTGGCCGTTGCGGCAGGTTCCCCAGCCCAATCAACCCAATTCAAATACAGTCCACGAGTAATAGGTTGTACCACTTTCACCCCAAGAACAAAACGTCGGTTATTGTCACCAACAAAGGCCATGTTAATGAGTGGCGGAGATGTCGCATCCTGAACAATCGCAATCATGATAGGAGCCATGCGGCCAGCCGCCTCGAAAGCAGCGGCGGTTTTCTGGCCTAAAAAAACGATCTGATTCACCGGATGCTTTATCCTTAAATGCGTTAAATTAGTGTGATCCAACTGAATATAGAGAGTGCGCATATATTCGTTTGTATAATCAAACGGTGGATAAATCGGAAGGCTAGGAGAAGCGCCAGTGTAATCATCCATCCAATAAGGCCCTGTCGTCATTGCAGTCTTTGAATAAACATCCAAGGTCACATAATCAGTGCGTCCAGCAGTCTTCTCACGATCCATAAAGTGCCAGAGTGAATTGGAAGGATTTAAATCGTTGTAAATGACATTGAGAAACCCTTTAAAACGATCTCCTGGCGCAGCGGAAACAGGACCTGTCGTGCTTGGAATGGAAGGTAAATTCGATGGAATGAGCTTCAAAAGCCCTCCAGTAAAAGTTCCAAACACTCCTCTGGCATTGTATGAATCGTGGGATTGAATCGAAAGCGTTCGAGTTTGAAATGGCAATTGCAACGGACTTGGAGTCGTCTTAGCAAAAAAAGAGGCAGGATCACGCACCACCGTGCGTCCATTCACTGCCCAAATGGCCGTGCTTGCTGTTGTGTTGACGATTTCGATTTGGATACTCCCATAAACGCCACCTTCAGGCTTGCGATAATATGAAAAAAGATCTCCAGCAAGCACTGGAGGAAAAGACTTCATGAATGAAAACGAATTATAGTCATCGACATTCGTTAATGCACCAGGGCGTTTCAACTGTTCGGTTGTTAGGTAAGACGTCGAAGGTCTGGCCCCATTGTAATTGTATGGGAAAACAGTATTCATGTTTCCAGGAATCCGCGTCGAAGAAAAAACATTCAGTAAATTCCAACCATCAAAGGTGTTAATGCCACCAAAGTTGGCACCAAGAAATCCAGACACGTTACCAGCCATCGTGGAGTTTGGCTCGAAGCCTTTATCCATGGAACATTGCCACGCTAACATGCGTGAATTTTCCACAGAGATACGACGCTGCACAGCATCCTGCATAAGACTCACCTGAACCGCCCGTGAACTCATCAAAGAAATCCAGGCGCTCATAAACATACCCATAACAACCATCATTAACAAGGCCGCAGCCATAAGCGCACCCTGTTGCTTTTTAGAGGTCTGTTTCAGTTGAGTTTGCATAAACGTCAAAGTGCAGGAAACATCGGGACCGTGAACAGGAAGGAGGTTCGCCCCCCCATGTGATTGTAGGCCTGACGAGGATCAGAAACGTCTAGGGTGTTGCTCGAAGCGGGCTGAGCTAGGTTTTTAGCTCCTGGATCAGGCCACCAAATGAAATAAAAGGGTCGCTCAGCCGCTAATTTAAATCTGTCTATCGCTATGCTTTCAACTAAAGCCAAGCGGGTAGAACGCTCAAACGAAATGAAAATAGGAGCAAAGCCATCCTTGGCCCATTCAGTCGTTTTCGATGGATCAGGCCTTGGGACAGAGGGAGGATAAAAGACCTCATATCCACCTGAGAAAACCATTGGAATAAAAGAACCCGCAGCACTTGAACCGCCTCCACTGGTGCCTGTCGGCATTGTTGCCAAGACAGGATTATCTGCAAAACGTCTAACACTTGCATGAAATCCTTGCTGTTGGTTTGTTGAGGTAAGTCTCAAAACATCAATTTCATAAATGCTAAGAACTTTGAACAACTGTTCCACCTTACTGAATGTAAGCATAAAAACCGTGGCATTTTCGGCAGGCTGTGTCGCCAGGGTATTTTGCGGATTACGGTAATCCACATACTGAGTGGGCAAGACGACTTTGAGGTCATCGACCAAGTGTTTCCTGAATTTTTGAGACGTGTCCAATTCGCCGTGAATTGTCGGATTAATAGAAATGGTGTGCGGTCGATAATCATTTAATCCCAAACGGTA
>Ga0164294_10002344_pt1 | contig 17134 bp, 14 predicted proteins | sample GEODES005metaG_FD_111479 | JGI IMG/M metagenome (GOLD analysis project Ga0164294, IMG submission 111479) | Oligotrophic lake water microbial communities from Sparkling Lake, Wisconsin, USA - GEODES005 metaG | ecosystem: Environmental > Aquatic > Freshwater > Lake | place: USA: Sparkling Lake...
GACCGCCCGCCGGGGCGCCGACCTCGTGGGCGGGCCCGAGGGCTCGATCTTCTTCAACCCCAACGACGAAAAAGAGGCCCGCGCCCTGGGCGACCGCTCGCCGCGCCAGTTCTTTGAGGACCTGGCCAAGGCCGGCAAGTTCGACTTCCTGATCGGCGGCGGCACCATCCAGCCCGATCCAGCGGCCCCACGCGGCGTCTCGGCCTTCAACTCGGTGTATCTGTTCACGCGCGAAGGAAAGCTCACCGAGCGCTACGACAAGATGGTGCCCCTGCCCTTCGGTGAGTACATCCCCTTCTCCGACACCTTCCCGATCCTGCGCGAGTGGATCGAGGGGCCGGGCGACTTTCAGGCCGGCAAGCGGCCCACCGTCTTCACCGGCCACACCGCCGATGGCAGCGCGTTTACCTACACCGTGCCGATCTGCTACGAGGCCATCCTCGAAGGCCAGATGTGGACGATGTTCCGCGGTGAGAAGGCCGATCCGGTCGATCTCTTCGTCAACATCACCAACGATGGCTGGTTCGGCGACACCGCCGCTCCTCACCAGCACGGCATGCTGGCCGCCGTCCAGGCCATCCACTTCGGCCGGCCGGTGGTGCGCAGCGCCTACACCGGGATCAGCTTCAACGTGACCCCCTGGGGCGAGTTGGAGCACGTCACCGCGCCCTTCACCGAAGAGGCCCGGGTGGTGGAGCTGCGCTTGTCGCGGGTCAACACCGTCTACACCGCCGGCGGCTGGCTCTTTCCCTACCTCTGCGTGGGCGTGAGCGCGGCGGCCTTCGCGCTCGGGAGGCGTCGCTCGCCCCTGCCCAGCGCCTCCTGAACAGGCTAGGCGGCCGCCCCTTCGGAGCCGCCCATGTCCCGCAACAAGCCCCAGATCCACCGCAAGCCCACCTCGCCCTGGTTTGAGAAGGTGCCGGATGACATCCGCGCCATGCTCACCGCCCGGGCCAGCGAGGATCTCCCGCCCCTCTTCGTGAAGCGCATCAGCGCCCGGGGCGAGGCCGCGGTTCCCGAGCTGATCAACATCCTCATCGATCTGGAGCTCTCCGACGAGGCCTCCCCCGGCGGTGGCTGGGCCCCCATCCACGCCGCCGGCCTGCTCGGCCACCTCAAGGCCACCGACGCCATCGCCGCCCTGCTCGACGTCTTCATGGGCGTGGAGATCGACGATGTGCTGGCCGGCGTATCGATCTCCTCGCTCATCCAGATGGAGGGCGCGGCCATCGCCCCCATCCTGGAGACCGTCGAAGGCCTCGACATCGAGAGCTACCCCGACCACTTCGCCGAGCTGGTGAGCGCCCTCGTCGAGCTGGAGTGCAGCGACGAGCGCATGACCGGCTACATCGACGATGTGGTGGACCTCTCCAGCGTGCTCGGCGCCGTGCTGCTCTCCGCCCACTACGGCGAGGCCGCCAAGGAGCGCATCGCCAACCTGATGGAGGCCGAGCCCATCGAGGTCGCCCCCCTTGAGGTCCCCCCCGACGCCGAAGACGAGGAGGGCCTCGACGAGGAGGAAGAAGACGAGGAGGAGGAGAACGAGTTCGCCGGCATGCCCCACCCCTACCTGGAGCTGGTGGCGATCTACGAGGAGCTCGGCGGCGAGCTGACCCCCGCCCAGATCGAGAAGCGCGACGCCGCCCTGGTTTGGGCCACCGAGCACGGCCTCGCCCTGCCCGGCGACGGGGAGGAGGTCGACGAAGAGGGCGACGCCGCCCCCGCCGCCAAGCCCGCCGCTGCCCCGCCGGCCGGCCAGCGCCCCGGCCGCAACGACGACTGCTGGTGCGGCAGCGGCAAGAAGTACAAGAAGTGCCACCTCGACGCCGACAGCGCCCGCTGATCCGCGCAAGGGGCCGTGATGGCGCCCGGTGGCCGCGGGGAGTAGCTTCTCCCCGTGTCCACCGACCTCACCGACATCCACGCCTCCTTTGACGACAACCAGGCCGTTTGGACCGACGGCGCCGTCGAGCTGCCGCCCTGCCCGCCCCTCACCGGCGCCCAGAAGGCCGATGTGGTCATCATCGGCGGCGGCTTCACCGGCATGTCCACCGCCTACCACGTCTCGCGGCGCTTTCCCGAACGCAAGGTGGTGCTGGTGGAGGCCCGCCGGGTGGCCAACGGCGCCAGCGGGCGCAACGGCGGCCAGCTCCTCAACTGGGTCAACGGCGTCGACACCACCGACGCCGAGCTCACCCGCCGGGTCTTCGACGCCACCCTGCACGGGATTGAAGGCGTGCTCGGCATCATCGCCCGGCACGGCCTCAACGTGCGCCACGCCCGCGACGGCGCGCTGGAGGTCTTCACCCAGGCCGCCGAGGCCGAGCACGCCCACGAGAAGGTCGAGCGCCTGCAGCGGTGGGGCCTGCCCCAGCGATTCCTGCGCGACGCCGCCCTGAGCGACACCCTGCGCATGAACGGCGCCGTGGGCGCCATCCTCGACCCCACCGCCGGCCAGCTCAACGGCGTGGACTACCTGCGCGCCCTGCGCCCGGTCGTGGAAGCTCAGGGCGTCACGATCTACGAAGACAGCCCGGTCACCGCGGTGGAGCTCGGCCGGCCCCACCGCGTGCGGTGCCTCCAGGGCAGCGTCGAGGCCCCCACCCTGGTGCTGGCCACCGGCGGCTACACAGCGCGGCTGGGCTTTTTTCGCAGCGGGGTCTTTCCGCTGCACAGCCACTGCCTCGCCACCGCCCCCTTGCTGCCCGAGGAGCGCGAAGAGCTCGGTTGGCGCAGCGCCCGCTCCTTCTGCGATGACATGGACCGCATCTCCTACGGCTGCCTCACCACCGATGGCCGCATCGTCTTCGGCGGCGGCAGCAACGCCGCCTATGACTACGCCTACGGCGGACCCACGGCCTGGCGCTTCTCCACCAAAGCCGCGATGGACGCGATCGAAGCGCGGCTCCACCAGTACTTTCCGCGCCTGCGGGCGGTGGGCATCACCCACCGCTGGACCGGCACGCTGGGCATCACCCTGTCGCGGGTCTGCTCGATGGGCACGCTGCCGGGCCACGACAGCGTGCTCTACGCCGTCGGCTTCAGCGGCCACGGCGTGACCCTGGCCAACCTCGCCGGAGAGGTGCTGACCGATCTATACAGCGGCGACAATGGCCGCTGGCGTGGGCAGCCCTTTCTGCAAAAGCGCCTGGGCGGCATTCCCCCCGACCCCCTGCGGTGGATCGGCTACCATCTGTACACCCGCCTCACGGGCCGCTCGCCCCGTCGCTCCACCTGATCAGGAACCTTGATGAAGCGCCCCCTGCTCCTCGCGCTCGCCGCACCCTCTGCCCTCGCCCTGCCGCTCGGGCCCGGCGTCCCCGTCAAGCGGGTGATCCCGCCGCCGGTCATCATCAGCGGCGTCTCCAAAATGACCGTGTCGATCTCCGGCGTGAACGGTCCGGCGCTGACCACCGAGCTCGTTTCGGCCCTGCAAAGCAAAGACCGCGTCACCAAGGGCGTCGACGGCACGGCGATGGCCAAGGCCGCCGTGGACGGTGTCTCTCAGATGGGCGCCGCCTACGCCCAGGCCCTGGTGCCGATGGGCGGCAAGCTGGCCGGCGGCCTCGTCAAGACCGCCGGCGACATGGCCGAAGACAGCATCGAAGATCACCGCATCCTCCTCAACGATGGCCTGCGCATCGATGTCTTTGAAATCGTCAAGACCAATGGGCAGGCCGGCCTCGCCGGGGCCTCGTCGGTGGAGGAGAAGACCGAGAACTACACCCAAAAGGTCGCCGCCAAGGACGACAAGGGCAACGAGATCAAGGACGCCAACGGCAAGACCGTGATGGTCGAGGAGGCCTGCTTCCGCCGCACCGTCACCGCCTCGGTGCCCTGGGCCGTCACCAGCAACAAGGGCCAGAAGCTGGCCGGCGAGACCTTCTCCGGCAAGAGCAGCTCCGCGGGCTGCGGCGCCGACATCAAGAAGGTCGCCAAGAAAGAAGACCTCATCCCCGGCGCCCTGGCCGGCTTTGGGCTGCAGATCGCCAACACCATCGCCCCCGCCTACGAGCTGCTCCGCCTCGACATGGACCGCGAGAAGGCCATCGCCGAGGAGATCAAGCTCGCCCGCAAGGGCCAGACCTTCCTGGCCATCTGCGGTATGCGCCAGGTGCTCAAGAGCCGCCCCGAGCACAACGAGGCCCTGTACGGGCTCGGCGCCCTGCACGAGGGCATGGGCTGGTACGACGAGGCGCTCGCCTACTACGGCAAGGCCAGCGGCAACAACCGCGGCGCCGCCAAGTCCATCGAGCGGGTGAACGCCCGCAAGGGCCAGATTGACACCCTGGCCACCGCCTACGGCACCCGCTTCACGGTGCCGGCCCCCGACTACGCCACCTGCCCCAAGGTGCCCGATGGCCGCGAGGTCTACACCAAGAAAGACCTCGATCTCACGGACGCGCCGGGCGGCAACGCCCGCATGACGCTGGAGAAGGGCATGAAGCTCTACGTCGTCGAGGAGGGCGCCGACTTCACCAAGGTGCAGACCGTCGACGGCACCCAGGGCTTTTTGCCCACCAAGGCCTTGAAGTAGGCCCTACTTGCGGCGGGCCCAGACGCTCAGCTGGAGCTGCCCGCCCACCGCGAGCCCGAGGTCGGTCTTGTAGTCGCTCTCCGCATCGGCCACGTCGAAGACGCTGGCGATGCCGAGCTCGGGCACCACATAGAGGCCCACGCCCATGCCCTTGTCGGCCTGGGCCCCCATCCGCACCGCACCCAGCAGCATGAAGTTGGCCGGCCCAAAGCTGGTGTTGGTGTCGAGGTCAACCGAGAAGCCCGGCTGCACCACGCCCTCGACCTGCTCGGCCACCTTGCGCTTGATGTTGGTGTTGAAGGCGTTCACGCCGAAGTGGAGCTGGTTGGCGGTGTCGCCGCCCTCCGGCGCCCGGTTGTTGTTGCGCGCCTCCCAGTAGTCCTTGGAGGGCTCCTTGCGGGTCATCGAGGCCACCAGCTCCAGCACATCCATCTGGATGGTCCAGCCCTTGGTGCGCAGGTCCAGGCTGGGGAGCTGGTGGTGCGGCGAGACCCAGGCCGTGCCCGCCGGCGTGTCATCGACCTTCACGACGTCGTCGCCGGTGGTGCAGGGCTGGCCAAAGCCGTTGCCCGCGCAGGGCCCGCCCCGCGTCTCATATTCATGAGAAAACGCGTAGGTAAAGCCGATGCCGTCGGCCTTCGCCGCCCCAATCCACGCCATGAACAGTAGCATCCCATGCCCCTTTACGGGCAGGAGCCCGCAGTTGGGTCGCAGCCCGCCCCTTCGACCGCGCAGGTGAAGGTGGCCTCTTCGCCCGACACGTCCGTAACGAGGGTGATGGTGCCTGCGTATTGCTGCTCTTCTTTAGGAATGAACTTGACAATAAAGCGAAAGGTCTCGCCCGGCGGGATCGACTTGGGCAGGGGCAGGTCGGACACGTTGACGATGGAGAAGACATCGTTGCCATCGTCGGTCATGCGCACATCGGTGAGCGCCACTTTCTCGGAGCCCACCGAGAGGATGTTGATCGCCCGCTGCATCGGCTCGCCGCCAACCTCCAAGCTGCCAAAGCTGAGCGGCGCGGGATCGCAGGACGCCACAGCCCCATCTGGCCCCGTGTCGAGCTTGGTGTTGTAGGCCGTCAAGCCGCATCCAGAGGCCAGGAGCAGCGAGAGCGCGGCGACGCGGGAGCGAGAGACCATGGACCACCTGCGATCAATGTCCCCAGCATAACGCAGGAGGCCCCAACTCCGCTCCCCCGCCCCGCCCGACGGCGCGCCGCCAAGGTGGAACCCCAGCGTTGCAGCGGCGTGAAGGGACGATAGCAGCGCCCCCACGTTTGGAGTCGGTCATGATCCCCGCCATTCCCCGCAGCTCGCTCCTCCTCCTCTCCCTGCTGGTCGCCTGCGGCGAAGGCGACAAGAAGCCCGCCAAGGCCGATGAGAAGGCCAAGGCCGCCCCCGCCGCCGAGCAGAAGCCCTACGAGCCCGCCCAGGAGCCCCTTGTCGGCCCGGCGGCCCCCACCATCCTGCTCTCGCAGGCCTGGTTCAACAAGAACGCCGCCGGCAAGTCGGTGCCCGGCCCGGCCCGCCTGCAGATCTGGCGCCAGGGTGCCGAGGGCTGGAAGGCCAGCCGCCTCGAAGATGGCGACTCCAACGTCTTTCACAAGGCCCTGCTGCGCGACGGCAAGATCTTCACGATCGCCGGCGAGAAGGCCAACCTCAAGGTCTGGGGCTTCGCCGACGGCAAGTGGAGCCAGGAAACCCTGTGGAGCAAGTCCTGGGGCGGCAAGTTCAACCGCATCCGCGACCTCGAGATCGGCGACGTCGACGGCGACGGCAAGGACGAGTGGGTGATGGCCACCCACGACGGCGGCGTCATCGCCGTCTACAACCCGCCCGAGACCCCCGGGGCCGCCCCCGAGATCATCGAGCTCGACGCCAAGCCCGACACCTTTGTGCACGAGATCGAGATCGGCGACATCGACGGCGACGGCACGATGGAGTTCTTCGCCACCCCCTCCGACCGCAACTCGTCGAGCGACTCCCAGCCCGGCTTTGTGGTGATGTACCGCTTTGACGGCACCACCTACAAACGCACCGTGGTCGACGGCGAGGCCGGCCACACCCACGCCAAGGAGATCCTGGTCAGCGATCTGGACGGCGACAAGAAGGCCGAGTTCTTCAGCGTGCAAGAGGCCCAGGTCAAGGGCAACCAGATCCTCCACCCCGTGGAGATCCGCCAGTACACCCTGCAGAAGGACGGCACCTTCAAGGCCGAGGCCATCGCCACCATCAACGATCGCCAGACCCGCTTCCTGCTCGGCGCCGACTTCGACGGCGACGGCAAGAAGGAGCTGATCGCCGCCGCGATGAAGACCGGCCTCTACCGCCTCACCCCCGGCAAGCCCGGCGAGCCCTGGGCCCAGACCAACTTCGACGCCATCTCCGGCGGCTTCGAGCACGCGATGCACGCCTTCGACATGGACGGCAACGGCGCCCCCGAGCTGTACGTCGCCAGCGACGACCAGCAGGAGCTGAAGAGCTATGTCTGGAACGCCGCCACCAGCTCCTTCGATCGCACCCTCATCGGCAAGATGGAGAAGGGCGTGATCACCTGGAACATCGAAGCGGGCAAGCTCTAAGCCCGCAGCCGCGCGAGGGACCCATGGCGGAGAAGCTTCAGGATCTGTTCATTGGCATCGCCGGTCTGATCGGGGCCGGCAAGTCCACCCTGGCCACCGCCTTGGGCCACCACCTCGGCCTGCCGGTCTACTATGAGCCAGTGGCCGACAACGAGTACCTCGCCGACTTCTACCGAGACACCGCCCGCTACGCCTTCGCCACCCAGATCTACCTGCTCAACCGGCGCTTCGCCCAGCACCAGGAGATCATCTGGCGGGGCGGCGGCGGGGTGCAAGACCGCACCATCTACGAAGACGCCATCTTCGCCAAGATGCTCGTCGACATCGGCCTCATGGAGGAGCGCGACTACCGCACCTATGTCTCGCTCTTCCGCCACATGAGCAATTTCATGTGCCGGCCCAACGTGATTGTCTACCTCGACGTCAAGCCCGAGCGCAGCATGGAGCGGGTGCTGCTGCGCAACCGCGAGGTCGAAAAGGGCATCAGCCTCGACTACTTGAAGGCACTCCACGCCGAGTACGAGCGCTTCATCGAGAACATCTCGCGCACCATCCCGGTGATCCGCGTCGACTGGGACCGCTTTCGCGACGTGGAGGAGATGGCCGTGGTGATCCAGCGCGAGTACCTCGACGCCAACTTCCTCCGCCAGGCCCGCTGGGAGCCCACCCGCGCCTGAGCCCGGGGGCTCATGGGCCCGCCGCGCGCGTCCGACTCTCCAAGAACTTGTGTTGTTCGCCTTGGAGAGCCCATGGAAGACCAGGTCCTGCCCGCCCGCTCCTATGACATCGAGCAGCTCGATCCCAGCACCGAGCTGCCCCGCCTCGCCCTGCAGGCGAAGGCCGCCCTCGACCTGGAGCTGGCCTTTCTGCGGCGCCTGAAGCTCCCCGAAGACGCCACCATCGTCGATCTCGGCTGCGGGCCCGGCCACATCACGGCGCACCTCTCCCGCCTCGTGCCCCGGGGGCAGGTGATCGGCGTCGACATCGACGAGGGCCTGCTGGCCCAAGCCCGCGCCCAGGCCTCCGCCCAAGGCCTGCACAACGTGCGCTTTGTGCGCACCTGGGCCCACGACGCCCCCCTGCCGAGCGGCCAGGCCGACCTCGTCTACGCCCGCTTCCTGCTTCAGCACCACCCCGAGCCCCGCGAGGTGGTCGCCGAGATGTACCGCCTCGCCCGGCCCGGCGGCCTCGTGGTGGCCCTCGACACCGACGACGGCGCCCTGGTCATCCACCCCGAGCCCGCGGGGCTGCAGCGCCTCCTCGCCGCCGCCGCCAAGGCCCAGCGCCAGCGCGGCGGGGATCGGCAGGTCGGGCGAAAGCTGCGCGGCTACCTCGCCCAGGAGGGCCTGCACGCGCTGCAGGTCGACCTCGTGCCCTTCACCTCGGAGCTCGTCGGCATGCGCACCTTCGCCGAGATCTGCCTCGGCTTCAAGCGCAAGCTGGTCGATCCAGCCGACATGGAGCCCGCCGCCGTCGAGGCGGTCATCGAGGCCGTCACCCACCTCGACGCCCGGCCCACCGCCTTCGCCCACGCCCTGGTCTATGTCGCGCAGGGGCGCCGCCCCGGGTAGAGCCCCGGCATGTGGCTCCTCCTCCTCGCCTGCGCCCAGCCCTCCGTCGCCCCCCGCGCCGAGCGTTGGGCCGCGCACCGTGAGACCCTCCGGCAGACCCTCGGCGAGGCCTACGACGCGCCCCTGCCCTCGGCCGACCCGGCGCTGGCCGCCCGCGGCGCCGAGATCTACACCAAGAGCTGCGCCCCCTGCCATGGCCACTCCGGGCGCGGCGACAGCCCCCGGGGCCCCACCCTCTCGCCGCCGCCGGCCGACCTCCTCGAAGGCGAAGGCGCCACCTTCTTCTCCGACGCTGCCCAACTGCACATCATCGCCGAGGGCATGCCCGGAACGGCGATGCCCCCCTGGTCGCGGGCGCTCAGCCCCGAAGAGCAGCGCGCCGTCTACGCCACGGTGCAGCGCATGCGCGGACAGACGGGGGTTACCGACTTCCTGCGTTGATCCGTCCCCTTTGGAGCGCGCCGGTATCTCCTGCGCCCTGTGGAGGCCGAATGGATATTCAACGTCTGCACAGCCTGGACCAGGCCCGGGCCCTGGCCGACTGTATGTATGAGACCTATGGACTGACCTTTCTGCGTCGCTGGGTGTATGAGCCCGCCGAGATCCTGGAGAAGAACCGCAAGAACGAGGTCCGCAGCTATATCGCCGTCGAGGGGAGCGCGGTGGTCGGCCATCTCGCCGCGATGGTGCCCGCGCTGGGCCTCACCGACGAGGGGCAGCCGATCAGCGCCCCCGGCCTCGCCGAGGTCGGCCTCTCGGTGGTGCGCCCCCAGGCCCGACGGCGCGGCATCCAGGGCGAGCTGGCGATGGCGCTCTTCGCCGACGTCTACGATCGCGGCCAGCACGGCGCCATCATGAAGTGTGTCACCCAACACACCCGCAGCCAGCGCACCGCGATGGCCATCGGCGGCGTGCCCACCGCCCTGGCGCTGGGCGCCATCCCCCGCTGGGTGGTCTACGAGGGGGAGACCCAGGACCCCAACCAGCCGATCTCCACCCTGACGGTCTATGTGCCCACCCGCCCCCTGCCCGCCGCCCCGCTGGCCCTGCCCGAGGGCCTCGGCTGGATCGCCGACCTCGTCGACCCGGCCGGCGCCCGCCGCCTGCCCCTGGCCCCCGGCCCGGCCCGCGTGCAAAGCAGCCGCATCCTCACCGACTGGCAGCCCGACCGGCAGCTCGCCACCCTGCACGTCAGCGCCGTCGGCGCAGATCTCATCGAGCGAATCGACGAGCGCCTCGCCTACCTCGCCGGCGGCCACATGGACCACATCACCGTCTACCTGCCCGGCGACGAGCCCTTCGTCGCCGGCCTCGGGCCCGCCCTGGCGGCGCTCGGCCTGCGCCCCTGCGGCTGGCTGCCCGGCTACCTCCACGGCGGCCGCGACGCCCTGCTGCTCCAGTGGTCGCGCAACCTCGCTCCCGATCCGGCCCAGGTCCAGGTGGTGGATGGCCTCGCCCAGCACGTGAAGCAGGCCATCTTCGCCGCCAGCCCCCGTCCCGGCCTGCGCCTCGCATCTTGACGCCCGGCCTTCTGTGCCTAGTCCTCCCAGGCCATCGCGCGTGGCCCGGCTCCGGGAGCCCCCGTCGAGCCGCGCCCATCCCAACGGAGGAATCATGGAGTCGCACCGCTTCGAGGCCGATGTTCGGCAAATCCTGCACCTCGTCACCCACTCGCTCTACTCCGACCGCGAGATCTTCCTGCGCGAGCTGGTGAGCAACGCCAGCGACGCCCTGGATCGCGCGCGCTTTGAGAGCCTGCAACGCAGCGACCTCGCCGACTCCCTGGGCGAGCCCTCGATCCGCGTCACCTTCGACAAAGAGGCCGGCACGCTCACCCTCTCCGACGACGGCATCGGCATGACCCGCGAGGAGGTGGTGCAGCACCTCGGCACCATCGCCCACTCCGGCACCAAGGCCTTCGCCGCCCGCCTCAAGGCGACCCAGCAGGCCAAGGCCGAAGGCGACGAGAGCGGCGACGACAGCGGTCTGATCGGCCAGTTCGGCGTGGGCTTCTACTCGGCCTTCATGGTGGCCGACAAGGTGGTGGTGCAGACCCGCAGCGCCCTGCCCGACAGCGAGCCGGTGCGCTGGGAGTCCGATGGCGGCGAGGCCTACGCCCTCGACGCGGGCAGCCGCGACAGCCGCGGCACCGAGGTCACCCTGCACCTGCGCGAAGACGCCGCCGACTTCCTCGATGTGGCCAAGCTGCGCGGCATCATCACCAAGCACTCCGACTTCGTCTCCTGGCCCATCCTCGTGGACGGCACCCGCGTCAACCAGGAGCGCGCCCTGTGGACCCGCGCGCCGTCGGAGATCACCGACGAGGAGTACAACGCCTTCTACCGCCACGTCAGCAATGACTGGCAAGAGCCGCTGATCCGCGTCCACCTGCGCATCGAGGGCAACCTGCAGTACCAGGCCCTGCTCTTTGTGCCCAAGCACCGCCCCTACGAGCTCGACCGCCTCGACTACAAGGTCGGCATCAAGCTCTACCAGAAGCGGGTGAAGATCCTCGACAGCGCCGACGCCCTCCTGCCGCGCTTCCTGCGCTTTGTGAGCGGCATCGTCGACGCCCCCGAGGTCGACCTCAACATGAGCCGCGAGCTGCTCCAGCAGACCCCCGTGCTCCAGGCGATCAAGAAGCAGCTCACCAAGCGCATCTTGAAGCGCTTCAAGGACGTCTCCAATTCCGACCCCGCCGCCTGGAGCGACTTCTGGAAGGAGTTCGGCCACATCCTGAAGGAGGGCATCCACGAGGACGGCGAAGACAACAAGGACACCCTCACCCACCTCCTGCGCTTCAAGACCACCCGCTCCAACGGCGAGCTGCGCAGCCTCGCCCAGGTCAAGGCCGACCTCGCCCAGGGCCAGGACGAGATCTGGTACTACACCAGCGTCGACAAGGAGCGCATCGGCGCCGCCCCCGTGCTCGAGGGCTTCCGCAAGCGCGGCTGGGAAGTCCTGCTGATGGACGACCCCGTTGACGAGTGGGTGGTGATGAACATCCGCGAGTTCGACGGCACCAAGCTCAAGAGCGCGATGTCGGGCGAGCTGCCCGAAGACAAGACCCAGGAAGAAGACCCCATCGCCAAGGCCGCCCGCGACAACGCCACCCCCTTGGTCTCCTGGATGAGCGGCACCCTCACCGGCGCCGTCGCCAGCGTGCGCGTCTCCACCCGCCTGACCGACTCGCCCTCTGTGTTGGTGGACCAGGAAGGCGGCATGGGCGCCAACCTCGAGCGCATCCTCAAGGCCGCCAACCAGACGGTGCCGGCCGCCCAGCGCGTGCTCGAGATCAACCCCGAGCACCCGATGGTGAAGACCCTGGCCCGCCTCAACGGCGAGGGCAAGACCGGTCTGGAGCCCTTCGCCCGCCTGCTGCTCGACCACGCCGCCATCGCCGAGGGCCGCCTCGACGATCCCGAAGGCTTCGCCAAGCGCCTGCAAGCCCTGATGGAGAAGGCCGCCTCGGCGATGTAGCCGACCGCCCCTTCACCCCCGAAGGGGCAGCCCCAGCGTCTGGAGCGCCGACCGTGTGTCCGCCTCCAGGCGCTGGAAGGCCGGCAGCGGACACCGTCGAACACCCCCCGTGGCGACGGCGGTGACGATGGCGTCGAAGAGGTTGGACTTGCCCACCCCGTTGGCCCCCACCACACAGGTGAAGGCCCCGAAGCGCACATCGATGCCATCGAGGTTCTTGAAGCCATCCACCTTCAAGCGCGTGAGCATGGCCCTGCCTCCGAGCCCCGCCTAACTCCCCCGCCGTTCGGCCAGCCGGCGGGCCCACCAGGCGAGGCGCTCGCGGATGGTCTTCTCGTTGCCGCCCTCGGTGGGCTGGTAGAAGCGCGGCAGAGCGAGGCCCTCGGGGCCGTAGGGCTGCTCGACGATGTGGTCGGGAAAGTCGTGGGGGTAGAGGTAGGCCCGGCCGTGGCCGAGCGCCTTGGCGAGCCCCGTGGGCGCGTTGCGCAGGTGCAGCGGCACCGGCAGGGCCCCCGTCTTGCGCACCAGATCGAGGGCCGCGTCGATGGCCTTGTAGGCGGCGTTGCTCTTGGGCGCCGTCGCCAGGTAGGTCGTGGCCTGGCCGAGCAGGATGCGGGCCTCGGGCATGCCGATGCGGGCGATGCCCTCCATCGCCGACACGGCCACCTGCAGCCCGCGCGGATCGGCGTTTCCGACGTCCTCGGCGGCGAAGATCACAAGGCGGCGCGCCAGGAACATGGGGTCTTCGCCCCCCTCGATCAGCCGGGCCAGCCAGTAGAGCGCCGCGTCGGGCTCCGAGCCGCGCAGGGACTTGATGAAGGCCGAGACCACGTCGTAGTGCGCGTCGCCATCGCGATCGTGGAGCAGGGTCACCCCCAGCTCGGCGAGGCCCGCGAGGCTCAGGCGCCCGCGATCGGCGAGGCCTTCGAGCAGGCCCAGCGCCCGACGCGCGTCGCCGTCGACCACCTGGGCGATGCGCAGCAGCAGGCCCTCTTCGGGCACCAGCCCCCGGTCGCCCAGGCCGCGCTCCGGGTCGCGCAAGGCCCGCTCCAACAGGCCCACCAGCTCGGCCGGCGTGATGGCCTGCAGGATCAGCAGCTCGGTGCGGCTGCGCAGGGCCGGTACCAGATGAAAGGCCGGGTTCTCGGTGGTGGCGCCCACCAGCAGGATGCGGCCGGACTCGACGTGGGGCAGCAGGGCGTCTTGCTGGGCCTTGTTCCAGCGGTGAATCTCGTCGATGAAGAGCAGCAGGCGCCGCGGATCGAGGGGCAGGTCGGCGTCGAGCACCTTGCGCAGCTCGCCCACCCCGTCGAGCACGGCCGAGAGCGCCACGAAGCGAAACCGCCCGCTGCTGGCCACACAGCGAGCCAGGGTGGTCTTTCCGGTGCCCGGCGGCCCCCAGATCACGATCGAGCGCAGCCGCCCGGCCTCCAGCGCCGCCCGAAAGGGGGCCCCCTGCCCCACGAGGTGCGCCTGACCGACGATCTCATCGAGGGTACGCGGGCGCATCCGCTCGGCCAAGGGGGCCGCGGTCACGGCTGGGCCTCCACCAGGCCGCCCGGGGTCCACCGGTAGATCTCGGTGGACAGCGGGTGCTTCGAGCGGCTGTAGACCTCCAGCGTGAGGCCCGGCAGCGCCTTGTGGCCCGCCTCACCCGACGCGTAGAGCAGGGTGCCCTGCTCGGGGATGGCGATCCACAGCGGGCCCTTGGCGGCGAGGCTGGCCCAGGGTTCGGCGGCCAGCACGAGGCTGCTCACGAAGGGGTTGCCGGTGATCACAAAGGCGCCGTGCCCCAGATCAACAGGCTCCGCTGCGCCCGCCCGGCTGACAGCGCCCGGCAGCAGCTTCTCGCGGAGCTGGCGATCGGGCACCCCGAGGGCGTCGAGCTCCGCCTCGCCCAGGTAGCGAATCGCCTGGGGGGTGTCGTGGACATACACCACCACGAGATCGCCCACCAGCGGCTCTTGCTGCAAGGCCGGCGCCCCGCTCTCCACCACCGCGGCGGCGAGGCTGCGGGCCCGCACCACCGGCACCGTCGTCCCCAGGGTGGCTGGAGCAGGGCGCACCGCCAGGGTCAGGGTGTCGATCAGCGCCGCCACCTGCTCTTTGCAGGCCCGCTTGGCGCCGCCGCACCGCGCGTAGAGGCCGGCCCCGTCGATGTTGTAGGGCTGCTTTGGGCAGGTGAGCGTCAACGCGCCGGGGCTGGCGCTGGCCACCGCGCACTCCGGCAGGGCCCGCGCCAGCTCCTTTTGCAGGGCGGCAGCGTGATCATCGAGGGACCAGCCGCGGGCAGCGGCCGGGAGGGCGAGGGCGAGGGCGAACCACATGGGGCCTGCCCTATCCAGCTTTGGCGAGGCCCGAACGGCCGAAGATCCGCCCCAGCGCAGGGGCTTAACGGATCCACCCTCCTGAACGAACAACGAACTTTCACCCAACCGATCGGTCGAAACTTCGTTACAGAAGCAACACACCTGATGGAAACAAGGGGCGCCCTGAATTACGGCCAACACGCCACCCTGACGAGATTCCGCCCCCTGTCTCAGATCAGGGCCCGGTACCGCTTGACAAGCCCCCGACACTCTGCGGGAATTGATCAAGCTGACCCTGGGCGCCCCGCCGGATCGGGGAACGCCACCGCCAACTTTGGCTGGAGAAGACATGGAGACCCCTTGGCGCCAGATCGGACGCTACCAGATCGATCACCAGATCGGCGTGGGCGGAATGGCGCTGACCTTTCGCGGCAAGCTCGGTGGCGTGGGCGGCTTCGAGAAGCTCGTCGTCATCAAGCTCATCCACCCCAGCCACGCCGGGGACACCAGCTTCCTCGACATGTTCCTGGATGAGGCCCGCCTCACGGCCCGCCTGACCCACCCCAACATCGCCCAGATCTTCGAGATCGATGTCCACCAGGGTCTGCCCTACATCGTGATGGAGCTGGTGAGCGGCCCCAACCTCTCCCAGGTGCAGCGCAAGCTCGGCACCCCCACCGCCGCCGACTATGGGCCGATCGCCCGCCTGATGGCCGGCGTGGCCCGCGCGCTCTCCCACGCCCACCAGCTCACCGACGACGAAGGCAAGCCCCTTCACATCATCCACCGCGATGTGAGCCTCGGCAACATCGTGGTGGCCCCCACCGGCACCGCCAAGCTGATCGACTTCGGCATCGCCCGTTGGGCCAACCGCAACCACATGACCGAAGTGGGTGTTCTCAAAGGAAAAACACAGTACCTCGCCCCGGAGCAGATGGCCGGCAAGACCGATCAGCGCGTGGACATCTACCAGCTCGGCGTCTGTCTGTACTGGCTGTGCGCCGGGGTGCCCCCCTACGGGGGCGACAACACCCTGGCCATCTGGACCGCCCAGATGGAGGGCAAGCTCCGGCCGATCACCGAGGTGGTGCCCACCTTCCCACCCGGCCTCGCCGCCGTCATCGCCAAGGCGATGGCCACCCATGTCGAGGAGCGCTACCAGACCGCCGCCGACCTCGCCGAGGCGCTGTCTGCCCTCGCCCAAAGCGATCCCGCCCTGCAGGCCACCGACGAGGACGTGGTCAGCTGGCTCCACCGCCTCTTCCCCGACACCGAGTGGGGGAGCTGGAACCAGCGCCTGCGCGAGCCCGCCTCGGGCAGCCTCTCCGGCCTCTCCCGGCCAAACCTGCCCATCGAGGCCGGCAGCTACTCCAGCGCCACCGGCAGCCGGCCCCTGACCGCGCCGATCACCGGCGGGCAGCCCCGCCCGCAGGGCACCCAATCCACCCAGACCCAGACCCAGGCGATCCCGGCGCCCACCCCTGCCCAGCGCTGGGGCCGCCTCGCCGGCGGCGCCGCCTTCATCGCGCTCACCGCGCTGCTGGCCCTCTCGCTCACCCAGGAGCCCGAGGCGCCGCCCCCCGAGGCCCTCACCGCCGCAGAGCCAGGGCCCGAGGTGCGCGCCGCCGCCCTGCTCGACCAGGCCGAGGCCGCCTTGTCGGTGCCCGATCTGGCCCTCGCCCGCAGCCTGATCGAGCAGGCGAAGACAGGCGCGATGGCCAGCCCCGAGGTGGAGATCCGCTACCTGCGCGATCTCAAGACCTTGGAGTACCAGGAGACGCTGGCCAAGGGGCGCGCCGCCTTGGCAGAGGGCCGCTACGACGAGGCGCGCCTGATCGCCCGCACCCTGCTGGATGTCAACGTCGAAGACGCCGCTGCGCGCGCGATCCTCGACGGGGTGGTGGCGGCGACCCGCCCACCGCCGCCACCGCCATCCCCGAGCGCCCGCGCCGAGCGCAGCCAGCCCGAGCTCGTGACCGTGGTGATCAACGGCCCCGTGGGCGCAAGTGTGGATGTGGACGACGTCAACGTAGGGCTCGTGCCTGCGACCACCCGGGTGACCCCCGGCGTTCATCGGATCGCGGTGCGCAAGGCCGGCTTCATCACCTTCGAGGAGTCGAGCAACTTCCGCGGCAAATCCACGACGATCACCGCCGTCCTCGACCCCAAGCCTCCCGAACCCCAAGCCGTGGTGGCAACGCCAACCCCTCCGCCGCCCGCCCCGGAGCCCACTCCGCTCCCGGTGGTGCCGCCGCCCACCCCCGAAGAGCTCGCCGCTGCCCACCCACCCGAGCTGCCTCCAGCCCCCACCACCGGGCCCACCGCCGAGCCCGCCACCCAGGTGGACCGCACCCGCACCCCGGGCCAGGGCTCCACGGCCTCGACCTCCCGCACCAACCAGGCGACCCCCAACTTCGCCGCGATGGCCAGCCCCTCCGACGCAGGTCCCACGCCTACGCGCAGCGCCAGCGCACCAACCGCGGTCTCCGTCCGCCCGCCGGTGGCGCGGGGCGCCAAGCAGGCACCCAGCCCCGCCACCCCCGCACCGGCGCCGGTCGCCAGCCCGACAACGCCCACGCCGAGCCCCGCCCAGCGGCCCGCCATCGGCGGCGCCAAGTCCCCCGAGGCCGTCGCGGCCGCCGCCGCCGCGCCC
>Ga0164294_10002345_pt1 | contig 17132 bp, 15 predicted proteins | sample GEODES005metaG_FD_111479 | JGI IMG/M metagenome (GOLD analysis project Ga0164294, IMG submission 111479) | Oligotrophic lake water microbial communities from Sparkling Lake, Wisconsin, USA - GEODES005 metaG | ecosystem: Environmental > Aquatic > Freshwater > Lake | place: USA: Sparkling Lake...
AAGTCAATCTTTTAAGTCAATCTTTTAAGTCATTCTTTTAAGTCATTCTTTTAAGTCATTCTTTTAAGTCATTCTTTTAAGTCATTCTTTTAAGTCATTCTTTTAAGTCATTCTTTTAAGTCAATCTTTTAACCAATCTGAACTAACAAATTTATCAAACTTTATATACAATGATAATTGATTTGTCAAAAACTTCTCAAAAAACTGTTTTGAAACAATCGGCATAAATTTTTGCTCTAAAAATCCTTTTGCCTTAAAATATGATTTATAACCTTTATATAATTCGTCAAACGATATTAATTCCAAACTTTTATTTGTAGTTTCATTTATTAAATTTACTTTATGTGAATTCAAAAATTCATTTATATCATCTTGTTTTGACCATAAATTACATCTAATATTTGTTATATATTTATTATCAATTACTTCCACTTGTGGTGAAAAATAATGACAAATCATTTTTATCATATTTACATCCGATATTTGAGAATTCTTTGGATCCGCATTTTTATATAATGTAGCAAATTCATCTATTTCATATTCATCATCAAAATTATTATCATTTGTAACTGTTATATATTTATCCCAAAAAGATAAAAATGTTTTTACATTTGGTAAATATTTACTTGTTACTTTTGTGAAAATAGTCGCACCATTATCATTCGTATTTTCTAATTTACCTGATAAAATTGTTAGCAACTGATTTGAATAAATCATATTTGGAATATTTAAACTTGTTAAATACAATTTCCATATATAATGCATATTTTTCCATGTTATATTATTAGAATCACTAGAACTAACAGGTTCAATACATTGTCCTATAAATTCATCTACAATTTTTTCTATTTGATTTTGAACAAAATATAATACATAATTCTTTATTACATCTTCTGTCTTTGTCTTCAAATAATTGTCAGAATTAGTATATTGATCAGAATAATGAGTTGCTACACATAATAGATCAATACCAATATTATTTAATATAACTTTTATAATATCATAATTAAATGTTTCGTTTGTTTTTATTAACCGATATAAGTTTAGTTTATGCGAATCGTGAAATTTTGTAATAAAATTATTCATTATAGAATTACCTGTTGTAACGTATGCTATAGAATCTATCATTGTAATCAATTTCTTTGAGTTTGGACTAACAAAATATAATAAATTTTCAGTATTTTTTTTCAATATACAATCCCCAATTACTGTTAAAAAATATTTAGCTTCTGCTTTACTTTGAAAAATTGTTTGTAAAAAACCTAATACATTTTGAATTGTATATGTTTCTGGAGTAGATTTTAATAATGATCTATCTTTTATCTTTTTTAATATACTTTGTTTTGTTTTATGTTTCCATTGAATTAATTTACCTTCATCTGTTATTGTTGAAAGTAAATGATGATGTATATCATCTTCTTTTATTATTTTATATGTTTTACCATCATATTCATAATAAATATTATTGTATGGCATATAATAATAAGGATGTTTACACAAAAATACTTTGAAAAAGTTTTCTTGTTCTAAACTTAGTTCATTGATTCTAGAAACACGCTCATCATATTTTTTATTTTCTTGTTCTAACATATTCGGCAAATTGAATAAATGGGTTTCCAAACGATTTTTCATATAGGAATTATCTTTGTATTTCGTAAATAAATATACAACAATATTTCCAATATCTTCTATTTTATCAAAATCCATTATAAGAATTTTAATATTTATCTTTAAGTTACTTTTCAAAATATTATATTATGTATCTATTATAATTAGAATAAATAAATGAAGACAAAAAAACAAAAACGCATCAATCTAAGATATTTACCTAAACGTTTAACTTTTAGGGACAAAAAAAAACAAGCTCAAATGATTTTAAAATCTAGAAAACTTTATAAAAAAAATAAATATTATACAAGAAAACCAGTCAAGTCTTTCCATTCTAAAACATCTAAACATATCCTAAATGCTAAAAAAATGTACAATGTTGATAAAATTGGCGCCACAAATCTTTTAGCAAAAAAGACTGGATGTTCTAAATCTTCTTTACAAAAAATTATTAATAAAGGAGAAGGTGCCTATTATTCATCCGGTTCCAGACCGAATCAAACTGCCCAATCTTGGGGTAAAGCACGTTTAGCTAGTGCTATTACAGCAGGAAAAGCTGGTGCTGTTGATTATAATATACTAATTGACGGATGTAAACCTGGATCCAAAGGTTTTAAAATGGCACAATTAGCACATAAAAAATATGGGTTTGGAAAAAGAAAAGTACCAAAAGTTAAAATATAATTTATTATAATTATTTTTATAAACAAATAAGTATTTAAAGATTTGCGTTCAAAATCTACTATAATGTCACAATTTATCAATAAGAACGCATCTACCGATGGCAATGTTTTAACTATTAAAACTGTTCAAATTGCTCCATTTCGCACTCTTATGACTGCTTTAAAAGATATTCTTTTAGAGACTAATATTTCTTTTCAACCCGATGGTATAAGAATTATTAATATGGACAAATCTCATACTATTCTTGTTCATCTTTATTTAGCTGCTTCCAATTTTGAATTTTATGAATGTAAAAAAGAAAAAATTATTATTGGTGTTAATATGTTCCACTTATTTAAGCTTATTAATTCTATTGATAATGATGATACTTTAACTATTTACATTGAAAATTCTGATTATTATGATGGAATTGTTTCTCACCTTGCTTTAAAATTTGAAAATGGCGATATTAAGCAATGTAAAACTCAAAAACTCAAATTGATTGAACCTGAACAAGATGAATTAGAGGTTCCTGATGTTAAGTTTTCATCTATTATTAATCTTCCATCTGCCGATTTTCAAAAGATTATTCGTGATTTATCTTGTATTTCGGATAAATTAGAAATTAAGTCTGTTGGCAATGAACTCATTTTTAAATGCCATGGACAATTTGCTTCTGCTGAAATTCATCGTGCTGAATCTGATGGTTCTATGGGATTCATTGTGAAACAAGATTCTTCTAAAGTTATTCAAGGCGAATTCTCTTTAAAAAATCTAGGCTATTTTATTAAGTGTACTAATCTTTGCTCGCAAATTGAAATTTATTTAGAAAATGATTTGCCTCTTATTGTTAAGTATGATGTAGCGTCACTTGGGTCCATTCGATTAGCACTCGTGCCGTTACCCTCGGTATAATCTGTATTTATAATATTGTTTTTTTTTTATAACGTAGTAAAAAAAAGTTGAATTTTAATGTATTATATTCTAATATATTAATATTATAATGAATTTGAATTTAGGAAGAGATAGATGTTGTACTCTCCCTGTTAAAAGAGATATTAATGGACCTCAAGGTAGTCAAGGAAACTTTGGGCAACTCGGAGAAATTGGATTAACTGGGTCCACTGGAGTCACTGGGTTCACCGGAGCCACTGGATTATGTTATAGAGGTTATAAAGGACCTCAAGGTCTTCAAGGATATCAAGGAGGACCAACTGGACCACAAGGAGCAATAGGACCTACTGGTTCCATTGTACCATCTACTAATTCTATAAATTGTAATTTTAGTTTTACAACTAATGAATCTGCTTCTTATGATTTGAATCCAGTTGATTTAACTAATTTTGCCACATCTCCTATCAGTAATACAATAACACCTATATTAGCAACCAATTATTCTATTAATTGGACAATTTTTGAATCTTGGACTGATCCTAATACTAATTTTGCTGTTAGATTTAATAATGGAGCATATTCTTATCCCATAATTTTTAGTGCTGATTATCCTATATCATCAGGGTTTAATAATACTCCGTGTGTTATATATACAAATGGTACTAATTTATATGGAATTGGAAATGACTTTATTAATTTAACCAATTCTTTTTATAATATTGAATTAATACAATGGACTACATCTGGTAACACTATTAATATTCCTAATAAAACCGTCAATTTTAGCATTACATTTGTTCCTATGTCATAAATAAAAATATTATTTATATATATTAATGTCCACTTTTGATTATAAATCGTATTTACTTAGTAGAAACTTATGTAGTAAAAATTTTAATTTAATACCTGGTCCTAATGGATCAATTGGCCCTCAAGGAGCAACTGGACCTAAAGGTGTCCAAGGATCAACTGGACCACAGGGAGCACAAGGAGCACAAGGTGCTTGCTGTGTAGGTGCTCAAGGAGCTACAGGTCCACAAGGTGCTCAAGGTGTAGGAGCTGGAGTAACAGGTCCTACGGGACCAACTGGACCCCCTGGTCAAGGATATGCTATTAATACAACCTATAGTGATTATCTAAGTTTAACTAGTAACTTTTCTAGTCCAGCGTATTCATTTCCTTTTAATACTTTACCATCTGGTGGAACATGGGCTTTATCATGGTCTATTTTTGAATCTAATTTTTCTGATAATACCAATCAATTTTGTATTACATTTGATGATGGTACCAACGAATACCAACCCACTATTTATAATAAAAATAGCCCATTTTACTTAATTACAAATGGAACTAATACTACTGGTTCAGGAAATGATATTATTACTCTAGGTGCTTCCGCTTCTTACAATGTAAATATATATCAATCATCTACTGGTTATTCAGGAGATAAACCTTTCACAATATCAGTGACATTAATTAGTCTATAAATAAAAAATTATTAAATAAAATTATTAAATATTTTATAGTAAAAAGGATAAAAAGGATAAAAATATATAAATTATTTATTTGTATATAATAAATAATGTTTAACGATTATTCCAGATCTTTAGGAGCCAGAAGATGTTGTGATTTAAAAAATGTAATTAATGGTGCACAAGGAGCTCAGGGAGCTATAGGACAAGGAGGGCCTATAGGACCAGCCGGTGTTACTGGAAGTACAGGACCTCAAGGTGCTAGAGGAGCAACAGGTTGTAAAGGAGCTACTGGAGCCACTGGAGCAACTGGAGCAACTGGAGCAACTGGAGCAACTGGAGCAACAGGTTCTACTGGCTCTACTGGCGCAACGGGAGCAACTGGAGCAACTGGAGCAACTGGAGCAACTGGAGCAACAGGTTCTACTGGCTCTACTGGCGCAACGGGAGCAACTGGTCCTGCTGGTATTAGTGGTAATTTACAAGTAACATTAGATTTAGGGAATACCGCTACTGGTACGAATGCTACAATTAGTCTTACGAATAGCGGTTATACTACTACATACGGACATACAGGCCTACTTGGTAGTGGACCAGTATCTATAACTTCTTCCGCCAGTCCCCTTACTTTGAATGCGAGTGGTGGAAATATTGATATATTGGCGTCAGACCAAATTGAATTGACTTCAACTGGAAGTTTTTTGAATATAACTTCGCATGATAATATGAGTTTAACTACTACTGGGGCAGGGCAGAATATTAATATTACGGCAGATGAAAGTATTGCTTTGACTGCTGTTAATAGTGGTATTAATTTGACTGCTAATAATGGCGATGTTGATTTGAATACGAGCGATTATATAAATATTACCGCAACTGATGGTATTTTTTTGACTGCTATTAATGAAAATATTACTCTAACACCAAATCCTTTATCTGGATATCTCATCTTCCTAAATCTACCGACTTCGCCACCATCAGTATCGGGTGCGGTTTGGAGAGATAGTTCGGACTTCTTACGTATCGTCCCTTAATAATATAATCTCCACAGAGAGAAGCGATAAAGAGGCGGTTTAAAATATATGGAGGTTAAATCGTCTCTGCTCGGTCTCTCTTCACAATAAAACCCACAGCATCTTCACTCCTACAAAAGAACCTATAAAACGGGTATTTAATAACCACCATGCCTTTCTGCTTACGAGGTCTGCTATAAAAAAAGTATTCAAAGTAATCAAAATCTAAAAAGTCAAGAATGTAATAACGCATATCTTTCGGCAATTTCTTAAAAAATGGTATAATTTCCATACTATAATAATTTTGTAGTTAATACGAACGCATCTTTTACGATTTATTGTAATGAGAATGATAATTCAACAGGTAATTATTGGTGAGTAGTTGTTAATCCTAATGAATGGATTGCTAAAACAGGAGTTATTACTGCTAATCCTGCTTATAACAGCAATTATAGTATAGCAGTAGTAAAGGATTCAGTCAACGATGCTTATTTTGATAATACTTGTGTATAAAATATCGTTATAATATAATGTTAAGTGAAGTTTTTTGGGTTACTTTTAGTTTTTTTGGTTATACCTTTTTTAAAGGTTATTTTTAGTTTTTTTGGTTATTTTTAGTTTTTTTGGTTATTTTTAGTTATTTTTAGTTTTTTTTGGTTATTTTTAGTTTTTTTAGTTTTTTTTGGTTATTTTTAGTTTTTTTGGTTATTTTTAGTTATTTTGGTTATTTTTAGTTTTTTGGCTATACCTTTTCTAAAGGTATATATATATAATGGCATTTACAAGATTTCATGACGACCCAGCAAGAATTACAAAACAACTTCAACAACAAACTGATCAAGAAAGATGGTATTTAGATGTCCCAGGTTCAGGTGATAAGCCATGTTTCATGTTAGATCCTCAAATTATTCCTCAAAAATGGGGAGGCAATTTATGGACTGATTGTACTGATATTTCAAGTTCACTTTTAGGAATAGATAGACAATTAAATAGGGATTGTTTAAACAAAGAAAAGTATAAAAGACAAACAGTACACGCTTCCCCAATAGATTACCCTGTATGTGACAAATTTTTAACTACAGAACAAAGTAGAACTGTTATGCCAGCATGGACAGCAAGAGATTTAACACAAAATCACGCATATATTTTACCAAACAATCCGCAAGCTCATACAGAGATGCCTTTTCAAAATTACTCTAGTACAAGAATTTTAGAAAAAGATAGTTTCCAAAGAGAATTTGATTGTGTTCCACCGAATGATCAAAGTTATACCGTTCCAGTACAAATTCAAAAAGGCACATATGTAGCAGGAAGAACAACATGTTCTGTAACAAATGATTGTGAAAGAGTTTAAAAATGTCATTATAAGAAGAGTTATAGATATTTTAGTAATATAGTTGTCTAAAAAATAATTAATATTTTATTTTTTTACTTTGTTATAAAAGTAAAAAAAGTATATGTATATATATAATATGGAAATAGCTATCCCATTAGTAGCATTAGGAGGTATGTATGTTATTTCAAATCAAAATAAAAACAACTCTTCCAATGAAGTAAAAAACGATAAGAAAAAAGGTAAAAAAGAAAATTTCAATAATATGGGTATAAGAACAAATTTAGGTACAAGAAACACAGAATCCCCATTATCAAATTATTTACCAAATACAAATATTCCTCCACAAAATTATCCAATAATGAATAACAAAGAATTAGTAGATAATATTCAGGAATATCCAAATCCAAATGTAGCAACAGATAAGTATTTTAACCAAAATGTTTATGAAGAAAAACAACGTGCTGGCGTTCCTATTAGTAATAATATTCAGCAAATTTATTCATTAACAGGAGACTATTTATCATCAAAAGAATTTATGCATAACAATATGGTTCCATTTACTAGCAGTAAACCTTTTGGTCAAGTGTATAACAATAATAATGCCGAAACAATTTTAGATAATTATGTAGGAAATGGCTCACAGACAATTAAGAAAATAGAACAAGCGCCATTATTTAAGCCAGAGGAAAATGTACAATGGGCTTATGGTATGCCAGATATGAGTGATTTTTATCAATCAAGACAAAATCCAGTAAATCGCAATAACATGGTTAAACCTTTTGAATCAGTAATGGTTGGACCTGGTTTAGATAAGGGTTATACCGCAGCAGGTAGTCATGGATACAATGCCGGTATGGAAGCACGTGATAAATGGTTACCAAAAACGGTTGATGAATTACGTATTACAACAAATCCAAAACAAGAGTATAGTTTAGCTGATTTACAAGGTCCAGCACAATCAGTTATAAAAAATGTAGGTATAGAAGGCAGAGTAGAAAAATATAGACCAGATACATTTTTCATTAATACCCAAGATCGTTGGTTAACCACAACTGGAGCTGAAAAAGCTGGAAGAATGGTTGCTGAGGAAATTCAAAAAACATCACATAGAAATGATACAACAACATTTCAACATGGAACCCCAAATGCTATATTAAAGACAGCTAGTTATGTTCCAAAGAAATATGAAGAACCAAAAAAAAATCAATTAGAAGGTTTTGATGTAGGTCACTCTAATGCCGCAGGTACTGGTCCACATAATGATAAAGATCAACAATTAAATAGTCATACAAATTATGCGAATAATAGAGCAATTAATTCACAACCACAGACATTTGGTACAGGATTTTCAAGAGCAATTGGAGCAGCCATTGCTCCAGTAATGGATATCTTAAAACCATCAAGGAAAGAGGAATATAGTTGTAACATGCGTATATTTGGTAATTTAGGAGGTGAAGTTCCAGGAAACTATGTATTAAATCAAGGTGATGTTCCTACAACAACAATTAAAGAAACCACTTTATATAAACCAAATGGATATATAGGAAATCAAACAGATAATGCGGCATATTTAGTTAATGAACAACAACCAATAGCAAATCAACGTGATACTACAAATTGCTCACAAGTTATGGGTGTTTCATCAAAATATGGCAACAGGCAATACGATGCTGAATATAGACAAACTAACAGTGAAGCAAAAGAAAAGAGTATTGTTGGTAGAACAAATCAAGGTAATTCAAAGCAATTTAATCCTTATATTAATGTAACATTATCCAAAATAGATTCTGACCGTGAAAACAATAGATTATGGGCGCCACAATCTGTAATTCCAAATGGACCATCAGTTCAAACATATGGTAAAGCAAATATGCCACAATATTATGATAATTGTATTGGGTGCGAACGTATTTCTCCAGATTTATTGAACGCTTTTAAAGAAAATCCTTTTACTCATAGTTTAACAAATTCTGTATAAATATTTATATCTATTTATTAACAATTTTGTTTGTTAGTATTAGTATTAGTATTAGTATTAGTATTAGTATTAGTATTAGTATTAGTATTAGTATCTGTATTCTCATTTTTTATTATATTTTTAGTAATATATAATGAATAAGATTGTATAAGAGAAGATACCAAGAAATATCCAGTGAAATAAGTGTAAATAAATAATGTAGTGGAAGATTGGCTTAAAAAACAATATAAAATTGAAAGCATAACAAATACGATCCTGGTGTATAATTTATTATATGAAAATTCTTTTTTTTCTTTTTCTTTTTCTGTATTTATATCTTCAACTATATCTTTATCTACTTCAGAATTCTTTAAAAAACGTTCAAATATTGGCTCAACAAAATTAATAAGAAGGAGTATAAATATTAGAAAATAATCAAAAATATGTAAATAAGTTATTTTGGTATAATCTAATAACACAACTAACAATAAAAACGAGAAAATTAATGAATATTCATAGGGTTGATTAAAAGCTAATGGATTGGATAAATAGTTACAAAAATTACCTAAATAAAAAAATATAAAAAATAATGGATCTTGTATACCTAAAGCGGTAATACATATATAATGAATACCTTTTAAATATTCCATAAAAGTACTATTTTTAAATTTTTCAAGGATATAATTATCTTCTAAGTCATCATATAATTTACAAACTATTCCAGCAAAAATAGCAACAAATAAATATGTAAACATTTTATATAAAAAAACATAATATAATTGTATTTTATTCCGAATATGATAAAAATAATAAATACGTAATATTAAAATATAAAAACACTATTTTAATATTAGTAAACCATTTTAAAATGACAATAAATATTCATGAAAATATAAAAGAGAAACTCAAATACTTTCACAATATAAAAAAAATTCCAAATATAATTTTTAATGGTCCAAGTGGTTCAGGTAAAAGTACAATAGTGAATGAATTCATTTCATTAATTTATGATGGAAACAAAGAAAAAATAAAAGATTTCGTAATGTATGTAAATTGTGCTCATGGAAAAGGTATAAAATTTATTAGAGAAGAATTAAAGTTTTTTGCGAAAACCCATATAAATTCAAATGGAGGAGATACATTTAAAAGTATAATATTATTAAATGGAGACAAACTAACAATGGATGCTCAATCAGCATTAAGAAGATGTATAGAATTATTTAGTCATAATACAAGATTTTTTATAATTGTTGAAGATAAATATAAGTTATTAAAACCAATTTTATCCAGATTTTGTGAAATCTATATATCAGAACCAGAATATAAAGGAAAACAAATTAATTTATATAAATATAATTTGGAAGAATCATTTAAATTATCAAGTGTTAAAAATCAAAGGAATGATTGGTTAAAAAAAGAATTACAAAAATCTATTTCTAATGGAGAAAAAACAACTGAATTGGAAATAGAGGAATTTATAATAAAATTATATGAAAAAGCATATAATGCGTTAGATATAATAAATTTAATAGAAGATGGAACCATAGAAATAAATGAAGAAAAAAGATATGAATTATTAATAGCATTTAACAAAGTAAGAAAAGAGTTCAGGAATGAAAAGTTATTAATAATGTTTGTTATAAATTTTACTTTTTTAGATAAAGAAACACAATTAGAAAACATATCATTTATGTAATATATCATTTATGTAAAATGTAATATATTGATAATAATATAACAATATATTACTATAAAAAATCTAAAATAATACATTAGTTTTGTCAATAACAACTTCTTTGGAAATATTCTTAATAATTTTATTATAGTTCTTTTGTTGTTCTTCCTTAGTTGAACCAGACATAACTTCGCATATCATTTTCATATATTTATCATTTTGTTTAGATTCTGGATTATTATATTCTGGATTTGCTTTTTGCCATTCAGGAATTTGTTTAATATTTTTATTGGCAACTATTTTAATAGCATTTGTTAGTTTATCTTTGGTTTCATTATCTTTAGTCCATTGATTATCATCTTTAATATACAAAACATCTCTTTTGGAGTCACTACAATGTATGGGTCTTTGAGGTAAGTCAATATCATTTAAATTTTTAATAAATATTTTACTGATACCTTCAGCATAACCTAATTTTCCTGTTTCCTCAAGATCACTTATAGAAACTTGAATTTGATTTACAAAATCCGATAAATTAATAGCATCTTTACATGTTTCATTTAAAAATACATTAATGTTAAATTTGTTATTATTATTAACTGTATTATTAATAGTGCCAGAATTACTATTTTGAGCAATTTCAAATAATTTGGTATTTTGTTCCATAAGTTGTTTATTTTGTTGTGAAAGTTGTTCAATAAGTAATTTATTTTGTTCCATTAGATAATCTTGGACATTTTTGTCATCTTTTATAACATCAATAATCATTTTTGTTTTATTTAACACTTCACATTTTTTAATATGTTTCCATAAACCACTATTGGTCTTATACATTTGTTTGCAGTGCTGACATTTGTATTCATTATTCTCATAATTTGCTACTTTTGCTATTTCCGATTTGCTACTTTTGGAAATATTATGTTTATAAGTTGCTAAATGCTTATCATAATTTGATTTTCGTGACGTAATATAGTAACAAAAATCGCACTCGTAAATTTTCTTAGTTTTGCTATTTCCTAAGTTTTCCATTTATTTCCTAAAGTAGCAAAATAAAATATTTTTAAGTACTTTTTTAAAAAAATGAGAAAAAAAATATCGTAACACATTTTTTCCACTTTTTTCAAAATTTAGAGCATTTGCGTCACAAATCTCATTTTAAACACCCTTTTTCAAGACTTTTTTGGGAAATCCGAAAATGGACATTTTTAAAATGTCCAAAATCCATTTTCCTTTTTACTTTTTGGAAAATTTCTGTTACTGAAAAATACTACCAAAATAAACTAACAAAATATCTGATGATTTATGGTAACATTACAGAAAAAATAATTGTGACGATGATTTTTTTAACGAAGCTTATAAAAATTTAGTAAAAAAAATAAGTTTAAAAGATAAAAATTAAACATCAAATAAATACATTATGGATGATTTCAATGTTAGTTCATTACATGAATCAAAGAATGAATGGGGTGCAAGATTATTAACAATTTTAACACCATTATTAATTGAAGGATTTAAATCAATCTTTGATGAATCATATAAACTTTGTAAAGAAAACGGAGAAGTAGATAAATATTTAATGACATTTCAAAACTTTATTACAAGAATTCCAAAATGGAATGCGACAATAATTGAAACAGAACGTAAAAGAATTGTTGATAGAAGTAATTGTTCATATTTAGAAGAATTAGTAACATGTATTCATATAGTTCAATTAAAGATCTTAACAGCTATGCGTGTAGGGCAAAAACAGAAAAAGATAGATATAAATATTCCAAAGTTAGATGATTTTATTCATAAAGCATATATAAATGTTGCTAGAAAAATATATAAAAATGTATATCTATTTGAATTAAATATATCACCATTACAAGTCCAAAAACATAATAGAGAACTAGAAATAATAGTTCAAGAATGTATATTAAATGCTGTAAGAGAAAGTATTCCAGTTGAAAGTATTTTAAGAGCTTATATGGATGAAACAGTTGAAGAAGATATTGTTGAAGAAATAAAAGAACAAATAATAGAAAATCCAAATCCAGAAGTTAAAACAGAATCGGAAGCGATTTTTGAAGGAAAGGATGAGAATGTTAGTTTAAAGTTTAATGATGTAGATACAGTTTTAAGTAAAAACGGCGAGGAAGAAATGGTGAATGCTCCAAAAACAATTGAAAGATTAGAGGAGATAAGTAATTTAAGAAATATGCAAAGAAAGATGGAAGAAGCCGAGGAAGAAGAAAAATTAAACATATCAAATGAAGAAATATCATTAGATGGTTTAGATGTTCATGTAATAAATCCTCCAGAAATAAAATTAGATAATGATTTATTGTTAGAAGATATAGAAGTTTTAGCATAATTTGCCACCGCACGCCTCATTTTAGAATAAATTGGTAGGACACTTATAAACAATTTTAAGGAAAAGAGTCGGAAAGCAACAGGAGACTTTTAGTAAACGTAGTTTTCTGATATAATATAATAATAGGAAAGGTTCGGCAAACAGCAGGTGACTTTTAATAAACGTAGTTTTCTGATATATAATAATAGGAAAGGTTCGGCAAACAGCAGGTGACTTTTAAAAAACGTAGTTTTCTGATAATAGGAAAGGTTCGGAAAACGTAGTTTTCTGATAAATGCGTTAATAATAAATAAGAAATTTAAAAATATATTTTACTATGGATAATATATTTTTAATAGCAGGAGTAATATCTGTAATTTTTTTAATCGCAAAGTTTTTAGAAATGAGATATATAGATAAAGAGCCAAAACCATTGAAATATTTAATAAGAGATACATTGTTAGTTTATTTAAGTGTAGTAACTGGTAAATTTGTAGTAGATCAATTAAATCCAATTATAAATGAAACAGCGGCCCCAGTAATACCAATAGCATTTACAGATAATCCTCCATTTTAACGACCAGTCCATACCTTTACAAATGGATAAATAACTTTATTATTTTTTAGATCTTCATTGTATTCTTCATAACTATACTCAAATGATTTATTTTTACACATTATATCGCCAAAAAGCGAATTAATTTTATTTAATTGTGGATATTCTTGAGTAAATAACAAGCCCATAATACGTTCTAAACAACAACGGTCTGGTCTATTGTGAATTACATTAACTAAATTAGTAATATTATATTTATTTTGTAATGATTCTAAGAATGATAATTTTATATAGCATTGTGTTCCAAATACTAAATTAAAAGAGCTGTCTTTATTTAATCCAAGAATATTAATATCATTTCCTTTTAATTTTCTAATAAGTTTATTATTATTATTTAAACAAGAAGAAATACGAATTATATTACCTAAATTTTCTTTATCATAAATATGATGCCAAAATGGCATAACAGGCATATTAAAAGTTTCAAAAGGCACTCTTCTATGAATAAAACAACTATCATGAATAATAACCGCACTAGGAAACCATTTATATTTTAATAAATAAAAATATGGAAGAATTTCGCCTCTGCCAGGATATTCTGAATTAATTATAGTTAATTTTTTATATGGAAATTGAGCTTTAACAAATTGTGAGTTACTATTATCGTCAATAACAACAATTTTTTTAAAAGGATAAAAAGTCCTAATAAGTTTAACACATTGATTCCAATATCTATTTGTTAATTCTGAATTAACATGACGTGTAATAATAAATCCAAAATCATTCATTAAAATAATATATATAAATAATATTATTTTAATATTTAAATTTATAGAATATTTTAAAAATAACAAGGTAATTCATCAATATTAATAATTTGTTCATTTTGTATAGTATTTTTATTAGATACAATAAATTTACTAAATTCTTTGCGTTCTAGTTGTGCTATTGGTGTATGATTATGTACATAACGAGCAATCATTTTATATAATTTAAAGTCAGGATAACGTTCGGTTCCATTATTTTTATATAAAACGTTAATACCATTATCATCTACACACCATTCAACAATAAGTTTAACAATTGGGGAACATTCATCAATATTTTTAATCATATCAAAATCATCAACAACATAGTCAAATATAGAACATGCTAATCTACATAAATCAAAACTGAAATTAGGTTCTAATCTAGGTTTTTTCTCATTATAATAAGGTTCAGTATTATATTGTGTCGCGGCATCACCAGCAGTTTGGAAACTATCACTACAAAAAAGTTTACCATTAAATTTATAAATAGCACGTCCAAAATCAATAATTTTGTATAATTTGCCAAATGTGGGTACTTTATATGTTTTCTTTTTATAAGTGTAATATAAAAATTTTTTGTTAGTAGGTATATACATAATATTATTAGTATGTAGATCGTTATGTGTGAAAGAAAATAATTTTTGATAAGTAATAAGAATCATAATAATTTGCATTAAAGCAGAAAACCATTCATCATCGGATAAGTTACCGTTAATAATTAAATTATCAAAAGTATTTTCACAATGTTCCATACATATTACTTGAACTGGGAATTTTGGAAATGTAGCAAAAAGTGATTCCTCTTCAGCATCGTCATCGCTGTCATCATCATTTTCATTGTCATCGCTGTTATCATCATCATCATCATCATCATTAATATTTGAATTATTATCAGATTTATCAGAATTATAATTTTTAGTGTTACATTTATCATTATCGTTAGTATAGGATGTTCTAGAAGAACATGTAGAACCAGATTTAAGAGTTTCAGATTTTTTGTCTTTAATGGAAGAAATATCAAAATCATTAGAATTAGTAATATCAATTAATTCAACACCCATTGTTTTGATATCATTTAATGAAATATGATTGTTGTTAGTTTGAAAAATATTGTCAAAAATATTTTCATCAATAGATTTTAAAGATAAAGCAGATGAGTTAGATTTTAAACTAGTAGATATGTTTAATGGTTGTAATTTTTTAATTTCTTGATTAGTAATAAGATGAGAGTAATCATCAATATTGAATAGAACATTCTGTTGTTTTACAAAAAAATCAGATTGTATAAGATAATCTAAATCATCAATAACATTAAGTTTATAATCATTTTTGATAGCTAAAAATGATCCATAATATTCAACTCCATGAATAAAATTATGTTCATGTAATAATTGATTAGTTAAAAATGAGAAAAAACCATCAATATATGAAGAATTATTGGGGTCCGATATTTTGCTATGAACAGTGATATTTTTATCAAAAGATGGTAAATTAAATAACTGTGTGTCTAAATAATTATATTTGCCAACTAAATATTTAAAAGGATCCAAAAGTGGAGCCATTTTAATAAAAATTTTTTGACTATTAATGATGTCATTGTCATCATCAATATTTTTTAATTTGGATAAAAATATATGTTGATGTTCATTATGTTTAATATCCTTAATATCAGAGATGGACCATTTATGATTTAAGTTAATAGAGTTAAAATTAGAATCATTTAATGAAAAAAATCTTTCATAAATGGGAATGTAATTTTGAACATCAGATAAATTAATGTTTTTGTTAGTTAGGAACTTGTTAAAAAGAGAGGTATTTTTGCGTTTTTGGTAGTTAACCGAAATAGTCATTAGCTAAATAAAATATAAATTAAATAAATATTTAACTAATTATTTTATCAATTATTTAATAAAATTATAAATTTGCTAAATAAAACTAAAATAAATTGCGTAAATAAAATGTTTTTATTTAGTATAATAATTATAATGAATTTGGAACTAAAAAGGTTTGATATGAAAAGTATTAGTTTTAAACCGAATGAGTCAAAAGGACCCGTTGTAGTTTTAATTGGTCGTCGTGATACTGGTAAATCGTTTTTAGTAAGAGATTTATTATATTATCATCAGGATATTCCAATTGGTACTGTAATTTCAGGAACAGAAGAGGGTAACGGTTTTTATGGCAAATTAGTGCCAAAATTGTTCATTCATAATGAATATAATACAGCTATCATTGAAAATATATTGAAGCGACAACGTGGTGTATTGAAGCAAATTAAAAAAGAAATGGAGCAATTTAATAGGTCTACTATTGATCCAAGAACATTTGTAATTTTAGATGATTGTTTGTATGATAATACATGGGCGCGTGATAAGATGATGCGATTACTTTTTATGAACGGTAGACATTGGAAGGTAATGTTACTTATCACAATGCAATATCCTTTAGGCATCCCTCCGACGCTCAGAACTAACATTGATTACGTCTTCATTTTGAGAGAACCATATATCGCAAATAGAAAGCGTATTTATGAAAACTATGCTGGTATGTTTCCAACATTGGAGTCCTTTTGCCAGGTGATGGATCAATGTACAGAAAATTATGAGTGTTTGGTAATAAATAACAACGCAAAGTCAAATAAACTACAAGACCAGGTGTTTTGGTATAAGGCAGATGCTCATAATGACTTCAGATTAGGGTCAAAAGAGTTCTGGGAACTATCCAAACAAATAAATGATGATGATGAGGAGGAACAATATGATCCAAATAATGTGAAGAAAAGAGGTCAAGGACCCAAAATTGCGGTAAAAAAGA
>Ga0164294_10002346_pt1 | contig 17131 bp, 18 predicted proteins | sample GEODES005metaG_FD_111479 | JGI IMG/M metagenome (GOLD analysis project Ga0164294, IMG submission 111479) | Oligotrophic lake water microbial communities from Sparkling Lake, Wisconsin, USA - GEODES005 metaG | ecosystem: Environmental > Aquatic > Freshwater > Lake | place: USA: Sparkling Lake...
AGATCCGCTTGCGGGTCTTCTTGGTTGCGATTTCGAAGCCACTATCGGCAAAGGTAGTCTGTTTCATGCCTCGATTTTATCATCCCACGGTCTGAAACGACCGTGTTTTGCAGACTTTCCCTAAATCAAGGTGCTTGACGTGAAATTAACAGATATTAAGTTGGCAATCGTAGGCCTGGGATATGTAGGTCTTCCACTTGCCGTCGAATTCGGGCGTAAGCGTCGTGTAGTCGGTTTCGATATCAACCAGCGCCGTATCGACGAACTGAAGATTGGTATCGACTTCACACTTGAGACGACCAAGGAAGAACTTGCCGCTGCCGAGTACCTAAGCTACACCACCGACCTTGATGACCTGCTAGGTTGCAACTGCTACGTCATCACCGTTCCCACCCCTATCGACGAGCACAAGCGTCCGAACCTCACCCCCCTCAATAAGGCCTCCGAGACCGTCGGCAAGGTGCTCAAGAAGGGAGATATCGTTATTTACGAATCTACCGTTTATCCTGGATGCACAGAAGAAGATTGTGTCCCTGTCCTGGAAAAGCATTCCGGACTCAACTTCAACCAGGACTTTTACTGCGGCTACAGCCCGGAGCGCATTAATCCCGGTGACAAGGAACACCGCGTAACCACCATCAAAAAGGTGACAGCAGGTTCAACACCTGAAATCGCCGAGCTCGTTGATGCGCTTTACAACGAGATCATCATTGTCGGCACCCACAAGGCCGACAGCATCAAGGTCGCCGAGGCCGCCAAGGTAATCGAAAACACCCAGCGTGACCTCAACATCGCCCTCGTCAACGAGTTGGCGCTCATCTTCAACAAGATGGGCATCGACACCGAGGCGGTACTGAAGGCGGCCGGTAGCAAGTGGAACTTCCTTCCCTTCCGCCCGGGATTGGTCGGTGGTCACTGTATTGGCGTCGACCCCTACTACCTTACCCACAAGGCTCAAGCCATCGGCTACCACCCGGAGATCATCCTGGCGGGACGACGCCTCAACGACAGCATGGGCACTTACGTCGTCGCCCAACTGGTCAAGGCCATGACCAAAAAGCGCATTCAGGTCGAAGGCGCCAAGGTGCTGGTCATGGGCCTCACTTTCAAGGAAAACTGTCCCGACATACGTAATACTCGTGTAGTTGACATCGTTGCGGAGCTGAAAGACTACAACTGCGACGTCGATGTTTACGACCCCTGGGTCTCCATCGAAGAAGCCCAGCACGAATACGGCCTCGCGCCCATAGCCAAAGCCAATGCTGGTACTTACGACGCCATCATCTTGGCTGTTGCCCACCACCAATTCAAAGAGATGGGCGCAGCTGCAATCCGAGCTTTGGGAAAGCCCACTACAGTGCTCTATGACCTGAAGTATGTGCTATCGGTTCTGGATTCGGATTTGAGGCTGTGAGCATGACCCCATACGAAACACTAAAACAGCAACTCAAGACCGAACCAAAAACCTGGCTAATTACCGGCGTAGCCGGCTTCATCGGCAGCAACCTGCTGGAGGCCTTGCTCAAACTTAACCAGCGCGTCGTGGGCTTAGACGACTTCAGCACCGGTCACCAGCGGAACCTTGACGAAGTCCAAACCCTGGTCACCCCAGAGCAATGGGCCAACTTCTGGTTTGTGAAAGGCGACATTCGCAAGCTGGCTGACTGCCGGCAAGCGTGCACAGGCGTGGACCATGTGCTCCATCAAGCCGCCCTGGGCAGTGTGCCCCGCAGCTTGGCTGATCCCATCACCACCAATGACACCAATATCAACGGCTTTTTAAACATGCTGGTCGCTGCCCGTGACGCCAAAGTGCAAAGCTTTACATATGCAGCTAGCAGCAGCACATATGGCGACCACCCGGCCTTGCCCAAGGTGGAAGAAAACATCGGCAAGCCGCTCAGCCCCTATGCAGTGACCAAATATGTGAACGAGATGTACGCCAACGTGTTTGCCCGCAGCTATGGCTTCAAGGCCGTGGGACTGCGCTACTTCAACGTGTTCGGCCCTCGCCAGGACCCCAATGGCGTTTATGCCGCAGTTATCCCCAAGTGGACGGCAGCGCTCCTCAAGGGCGAAACGGTCTTTATCAATGGCGATGGCGAAACCAGCCGCGACTTTTGCTTTGTGGCCAATGCTGTGCAGGCTAACCTGCTCGCTGCCTTTGCACCAGAGGACTCTCGTGACCAGGTATACAACGTTGCTGTGGGCGATCGGACCACGCTGAACCAGCTCTTTGCAACATTGCGAAACGCTCTGAAAGGCAATGGCGTTAGCTCGGCAACCCAGCCCAATTACCGCGACTTCCGAGATGGTGATGTGCGTCACAGCCAGGCAGATGTCGGCAAAGCGCAGTGCCTGCTGGGGTATGCCCCAACCCATCGTTTAGCAGACGGTATTGTGGTGGCGATGCGGTGGTATGTGGGTCAGGCAGAATGAATAGCAACATCAACCAAATGGGTTGCTGATCGCCCGGCTTCATTTTTTATTAAAATTGTCAAAAAAAACATACATCAAGATGAATATCAAGGACAAGTCGTTGCTAATAACTGGCGGCACAGGCTCTTTCGGAGAAACCATCCTAAATCATTTTCTCCATACCGATATTGGTGAAATTCGAATTTTCAGCAGAGATGAAAAAAAACAGGAGGACTTGAGGCTCAAATACAGAAATCCAAAAATAAATTTCATCATCGGCGACGTTAGAGATTTTAAGTCCATTAATCAAGCACTTTGCGGTGTGGATTATGTATTTCAGGCGGCGGCACTCAAGCAGGTTCCCACTTGTGAGTTTTTCCCCTTACAGGCCATTCAAACGAATGTCCTCGGTTCCGAGAATGTTTTGGAAGCCGCTATTCAAAATAAAGTCTCTCGCACGGTCGTATTGAGTACGGACAAGGCGGTTTACCCCATCAATACTATGGGAATGACCAAGGCACTGATGGAAAAATTGGCCATTTCAAAAGGCCGGGACCCACGATTAAAAGATGCGGACGCGAGGATCACGGTAACCCGCTATGGCAATGTCATGTGTTCACGTGGCTCAGTAATTCCCTTGTTCATCGATCAGATTAAATCCGGCAAAGAGGTCACCATAACGGTGCCTCAGATGACCCGGTTTCTGATGTCATTGAATGAGTCTGTCAACCTTGTTCTGAACGCATTCGAAAACGGCAACAGCGGTGATATCATGGTTCAAAAGGCACCCGCCTGTACGGTGGAGGATCTCGCAAAAGCACTACTCGATATATTTCAGGCGAAGAATTCAATAAAAGCTATTGGATCGCGCCATGGAGAAAAAATTTATGAAACACTTTGCAGCCGAGAGGAAATGTCAAAGGCGCAGGATTTAGGCCAGTATTACAAAATACCTCCCGACTTGCGAGATATGAATTACAGTCGCTATTCAAGTACGCATCTAGCCGATGATTCGGCAGTTTCTGAGTACAACTCAAGCAATACCTATCTTCTTTCGCATGAAGAGATCATAGCTACGCTCATGCGGCAGCCCTACGTACGGGAGCAACTGGGAAAATGAAGCTGCTGATACTCGGTGCGCAAGGTATGCTAGGTCAAATGGCCCAAAGATATTTTTGTGGGAAGGCTGGCTTTACCGTCGCTGCAATTAACAAACGGTATGAGGCACAAAACCACACTCAATTCATCGAGCAGGTTAATTCATATCGTGCAGATATCGTACTGAACTGCATCGGACTGATCAAGCAACGCTGCCCCGCTCGGAAGGACTTGTACGACATCAACGCTCGGCTGCCAGGGCATCTCGCTGCCGGTTTGCGTCCGGATACCGTACTGGTGCACCCATCAACTGATTGCATATTCAAGGGCACCCATGCAGGCATGTACAGAGCGACTCAGGCGCCCGATGCTGAGGATGACTATGGCATTAGCAAATCTATGGGCGAACTCGCTGTCGCGCTGCGCCCGAAGACCATGTTAATTCGTACGTCAATTATAGGACCTGATGCCCGTCCGGACGGTCTAGGCCTCATGGCATGGTTCATGAAGCATGCCCGTGGTGCACGCATTAACGGCTATACCAATCACTTATGGAATGGAATTACTACGTTGCAATGGTGCAAATTGGTGGCATCACTGCTTGAAGAAGCACGCGAAAATGATCATGCGCAGATCGTACAACTGGGATTGAGCAAACCTGTTTCTAAGTACGATTTGCTTTGTACCATTAATAGAATTTTCGATTGTGGATTAGAAGTGTGCCCCCATGAGGATACTCACAATATTAACCGGTCCTTGTTGCCGAATCTTGTTGTTTCCCCTATTGAACAACAACTTCAGGAACTTGCCGCAATATGAGTGCAGGCACAGTAGTTCAATCCATCGGTTTGTTGGCTTTGGCAAGGCGTTTTATCAATCGCACACGCTCCAAATTCCAAAGACAGCGTCACCTCTTTGCGGGAATGTATGGACTGGAAATTGGAGGGCCCAGCCATGTATTTAGTGAATCCGGTCCCCTACCTGTTTACGGGATCGCGCGCCGAATCGATAATCTCGATTTCTCCAAGTCAACATTCTGGATTCCGGGTTCCAGGGCAGAGAAATACCGACCTTCTCTGGATTTGGAAGCTGGGGACAGTTTCTACTTCGACAGCAATGGTATTAAAGATATGCCATCGGGACGATATGATTTCTTGATCGCGTCCCATGTGATAGAACATTTAGCCAACCCGATCAAGAGTGTCCTTGAGTGGAAACGGCTGCTCAAATCAAATGGCGTAATGATCATTATAGCGCCTTGCAAGCACTTCAACTATGACTGCGATCGCCCAACAACGACAATTGCGCATCTTATCGAGGATTATCGGAGCGATATCGAGGAAGACGATTCAACGCACATGGATGAAGTTATTTTGAAACATAATATTAAAAAAGACAAGACGGTCTCGAGCCTAGCCCAGCACATTGAACGAACGAAGCAAAACTATACTAATCGCATCATGCATCACCACGTATTCGATCTGAAATTACTTCGAGCCATGGGTGAGCAATGTAGCATGCGAGTTCTCGCGAGTGAGTACATCCTGCCAAGGCACGTGGTTTGCATCTTCAAAATACATCCATGAAGGCTATTTACATTGTTCGCCTCGACGATGCTCACCCGGGGCAATTTCAATCACGCTGGGATCAGATTGAGCGAATCCTCGATGAGTTCAGCATCCAGCCCATCGTCTCCATCATCCCGAAGAACAAGGATAGGTACAACAGCTACGGCGAAGGTTCTGAAGCTGATTTCTGGGATCGTGCCCGCAAGTGGCAATCCAAGGGGTGGGGTATTGCCGTGCACGGACTTCATCACCTACTTCGGACGGGCCATCGCTCGATCCTGCCCATCTCGGAATATTCGGAGTTCTCAGGCAAGCCATATGACATGCAGTTGTCAATGCTCGCAAAGTCTGTCGAGATTCTGCGCAGTAACGGATGTTCAGCTAATTACTTTGTCGCGCCAGCACATGGCTACGATGAACAAACCTTGGCTGCTCTCAGGCGCCTGAATCCGCCACTTATCGTCTCCGACGGTTTCGGCTTCCGTCCCTATATCCAAGACGGGATCAAGTTCCTCCCTCAGCAGCTGTGGCGAGGGAGATGGCTTCCGTTCGGAGTGTGGACTATCTGCCTGCATCCGTCCAATATGACTGAGGCAGATTTCGTGCGCTTCACTCACTTTGTACGTCGCAACTCTGCCAATTTCTCGACGCCACTTCACGCTCTGAAATTCATCGATCAGACAATGCTTGATAAATTCTTTTGCTTGACCCACGAAGCCGTTTTCCGCATGAAGGAGCGCCTGACCCGCCGCTCCGTCGCGGCCAAATAAGCGGGAGTTGCATGCTGAAGAAAATCTGGTTTGACCCCGAGCCCAAAGTCGCGTTCGCCACCAAGTACATTCAATCCACAGCGAATATTGATGTTGGGTGGATGATAAAGCATCCATTTCACACCTTGACGGTGAATCTTCAACAGCTGGAAGAATGCATCCTGTCGCAATGTACGCCCAATTGTCGCAATGAAATCCGCAAAGGCAGCAAAATCGGATTGAACTTTCATGCTGGCCCGACGACGCAGGCAGATGCTAATTTTATCCGTCACTTCCTGAGCACGAAAATGCTTGGAAGATTCAGCCGCGACTATCTTGCTGATCCACAAGCCTTGGTTTGTACTACCAGTCTTGATGGGACTCGGCTCGCGACACATCTGTATGTGGCTTCACGCCAGGCCGGAAGGGCACGTATTGTTTATTCGGCTGTAGCGGATCCAACATCCATCGCAAGCCCGGATGGAATGTCTCCCCAGAGGTTGATCGGCATAGCCAATCGCTTCCTTCATTTTTCAGCCATTCTACATTTCAGGGCGCAGGATCTGAGTGTCTACGATTTTGGCGGCATCGGTCTGGAGGAAAATGACCCAAAAATCAAAGGAATCAATGAATTCAAACGATCGTTCGGAGGCACCGAGGTAATAGAGTACAACTACATTCCTATATGGATTTCCATGGTCGAAAAGATTCTTCAAAGCCGTGCAGCCCGCAAGCATCGGCACCGGGAGCGCAGTCAAGTTGGCTAAAAGATAGACGTAGCGTTGTTCAAAAACTACCTCATTACAATCGCTGGTCGGGTCGCTGGCGCGCTGGCGGTATTCCTGTCTCTTCCAATACTACTTGATCATCTTGGGCCCGGTGAATACAGCCTGATTGCTTTTGCGTCCTTGGTTCAAGGCTACGCCAACATTCTTGATGCGGGTCTTTCTCCCGCGCTTGCAGCCAATGTGGCAAAACACTGTGAGCACAGGGATCTGACACTACGTATCATTAAATCATCGATACGTTCGTTCATCATCAAGTTCACCAAGTACGCGTTACCACTATTTTTGCCACTGATCGCAACTGCATGGTTGACATTGCCCGGCGTTTCGCTCGAACGCCTGGTCCTCTTGTGTGTCATTTTGCTGCTGGATGCCTCAGTATCTGCGGTCTTCAGGCTTCAGTACTCTGCAATTCAAGGCTTCGGGGACCACGTCGTCGCGAATAGCATGCACACGCTGAACATCGTGCTTCGAACAGCCATTGCGGTAGGTGTTGCGGTCTACAGTCACCAAGTCGAGTACCTCTACATCTCGCAAGCCTTGATCACGGTCGCAGCGATCCTGGTGAACTTCGGTTACTACAGGTCCAGGCGCTTCCGACCTTCGGAGGGACCGGTTCAGGAAACCGGTACCACTCAGGGCGCCGTCACCAGGGATCTGACTGCGATTGCCATCTTCCTGGCCATCATCAATAGCATTCCATTGATCGTGCTGGGTCGGCTGGGCGTTAGCAACGAGCTGAACCACTTTTTTTTGGCGGCATCGCTAGGCGGCATCGCCGCCACCCTTCAGGGCTCGCTGATTTCCGTCATGATCCCAAGTCTGTCACGGGAACTAGCCAAGGCGCCCCCCGACAACTACCTCCGGGACTTTCGGCGCATTTCCCGCAAAGTTGTATCTGTATCCTTCGTGCTGGGTGCATTTGCCTTCTGCTTGGCCGAGCCGATCGTGAGTGTGTGGATCCGTAAAGCCGGTGTGGACCTTGTGCTCCTGACGGCGCTATTCCAGTTTCAATTAATCTCCACAGCCTTTGTCTCGCTGACCATCGTCCCCTATGCACTTTCCATCCCGATGCGGCAGACCCGCATCCAGTTAATCGGCGTTGGAGTTTATCTGCTTGCCTGCTGTTTTGTTATGCCCTTGGCCCGTTACCTTGGCAATATCGAGATATTCGGGCTGATTACTATGATGCTCGGAGTTTTTTTCTCGATAGGATACTTTCTCGCTTCGTCGCATCTTATCCGCCCAAATGCTCGAGATGTTCAGACTTTAATATTCATTGCAAAGCCGGTGCCATATATTGCCACGGTTCTCATTGCAGCTTGTCTGAGCGGAAAAATGTTGTCATCCGTTCTTAGCGCGCCCGCCTGGCTGATTTCGATTGGCATCTATATAATTTTAATTTTCGTAATTTTTATGATCGCTTGTAAGAAAAAATCGCTGCAGTTGAACGGAGACAGCTTGTACTCCAAGGGGCATCGTCCCTGACGGCGGTTTTGCTGAGTGGATAACATCAACGTTAAATACCCACCCCATGACGAAAAAGCTTGACATCATAATTCCTACCAAAAACCGCTACAGCACTTTGGTGCCTGTTGTGTGCGCCATCTTGTCCAGACTGGAATCCCAAGACTATCGCATCCTCATATACGACAACACGCCTGAGCACGCACGGCCGGCCTTTCCTCAGTTGCCCAAAGATCCGCGCGTGTCCTATCACCATGATCCCCAGGACATCGATGCTGTCGAGAACTTCAACCGCGCCCTCGACCTGGTCCAATCTGAGTTCGCGATCCTCATCGGTGACGATGACCTCGTTCTGCCTAGCGTGTTCGAAGCTATCTCGCAGATGGAGCGTCAGGATCTCGATTGCCTGATACAACAGCGACCGACCTACTATTGGCCTGATGTGAAATTCAGTCTTGAAATCGATTATTTCCTGCCTGCATCGCTGCAGATTACCCGCGAGATCACAGGATCGGTGATCAACCTCGATCCGATGAAAGAACTGGAAGTCGTTCTAGAACGTGGCGCCATCTACCTCTACAAGTTGCCTGCTCTTTATCACGGCCTATTGCGCACACGAATACTGCGACAGATTCGCGAGATGTATGGTACGTATGTTCTGGGTCCATCGCCAGACATCAGCCTTGCATTGCTCATCGCATATTCGATTCGGCGATACGGAATGTACGGTACGCCCTTTTCCGTCGCTGGCGCATCTTTCAACAGCGCAGCAGGCATGGGCCGCCGTGGTGAACATAGTGCGACGTTAGATCGCGTACCGGCGTGGGTGCCCGGAGAGATGATCAAGAAATGGGACCCGGCTCTGCCGAAGATATGGAACGGGTTTACTGTTTATGCGCACAGCCTGTATTTGGTAGGGCAAAGTGTCAAGCGACCAGTTAGTATCAACTATGAAGCCTTGTACAAGAAAATACTTTCCGACAACTTCCTTGATATTCAATTCATGATCGGAGAAAATGCCCCTATACGAAAACCAAAGCTTGGCACTATTGTCGTGGGACTTATGACTTACATCCTGCGAGCGATGATTCAGCATGCGCCGAACCTATTGCTGAATGCGATGGTTAGAAAACATCGAGCATTTCGCTTTGCGGCCTTTTATACCGACATCAAAAATCCAGAGGCTTGCATCGAGAAAGCCAAATCTCATATCACCAGTTTCGCCTCTCATCATCAGTGAACCAATGATTTGCAATTAACCAAGGAACCAGTATGGTCACAGAGAGTCGCTCTGACATTGAAATCAATATTCAGGCTCACAATAAGATCGCGGCTAAGTACGCCTTGATCCATGGCGAGATATACAATAAGCACGAACAATTGCGCCTTCATGCTACGCTGAAGGAAGCTATGGATATGGTCCAGTGCGATAAAACTACGGAACGCAAGCAGGTACTGGACCTAGGTTGTGGGGCTGGTAACCTGACCAATCATTTGGTGACTTTGGATGCCAAAGTAATTGCCGCGGACGTGTCGCCAAATTTTTTGACTCAGCTCGGGCAAAGATACCCTAAATCTGCGGTTACAACCTTGCAGCTGAATGGAAGCAACCTCTCTGACATCAAAGACGCCAGCATTGATATGGTCGCGACCTACTCCGTACTGCACCATATCCCGGATTACCTGGGGATCATCGACGAATGCATGCGGGTGCTCAAGCCAGGCGGCATTTTGTATGTCGACCATGAAGTGCCAGATGAGTATTGGTCCCACACCTCCACCTTGAAGAATTTCTACAAAGAAGTCCAAAGCTTTGGTCCTCCTTTTCTCACGAAATTTCTCAGGCCAACGAACTACGTTGACTTCCTCATCAGAAAACTTCACAACCCTCGTTATCGCCGTGAAGGCGACATCCATGTTTTTCCTGATGACCATATTGAATGGCAGAAGATCGCTGAACGTGTTAGCAAGCATGGCGACATGCTGGTTCAAAGAGACTACTTGCTATACCGATCGGGCTACAAGCTCGAAGTATATGAGGCATACAAAAATAGCCTATCGGACATGCGACTGGGAATATACCGAAAGCGGAAATAAACAATGCATGGTATTAGCACCAGGCCAGTGCAACACTTGACGCATAATTCAAGTCTCCCGTTGCTGACGGGCGTGCGAATTTACATCTATGCGCTGCCGTTCACCTACGCCCTGAGCATTGCTGACGGTCGCTTGACCATTTCATTGTTGCTGAGCGGCTGGTTGGCCACACTGCTGACCCTCCGTCTGATCAGCTATGCCGTGGCAATTCCTAGGCTGAAAACAGCCTTCCTACTGTTCCTAGCGTTTCTTTCTTTCCTACCTCTTAGTCAATTGTTGACGGCCACCGTTTCGAGCAAAAGTCTTAATCATCTTCTTGCGTACGGAATGAGCATTTTTGGCTTCGGATTCATCCCCATGCTCGCTGTTGCGAATATATCGGCCCCTGGTTGGGCTGAGGTACTTGTCCGCGACATCATGCGGACAGCCCGCATAGCCGCGCTAGCTGCGGTCCTTCAGTTCATCAGTTCGAACTTTTTTGGGGTCTTTTTCGAAGACTTGATCTACTACCCGGACACCATTGAAGCCAAGTCGATGTTCCTTGGCCTCTTCTACCGGTCTCGGGGATTTGCGGCAGAGCCAGGTCACTACGCTTTCACACTTGAGTTGCTGGCCCCTCTGTTGTTATACGGTCATTCGGTTAGACAGGAAAAGTCAAGCCTTATCATCATCGCAGATTTTTTTCTGATACTGTTGGCCTTGCTGAGCATTGGCAGTCCGGCTGGTTTACTGTTATTTGGCTCAGGTTTTTTGCTGGCTGCCCTGCTGTTCCCTTCTCGAAATGTCGCCCCCTTGTTGTGGTTAGGCCTTATTTCATCAGCTATCACTCTCAGTTTGGTCAACATCATCGGCAATGAAGTTAATCAATCGAACTGGCTCGATTTACTATCGTCTCTTTTTTTCGACAAGCTTGACTCAACATCCGCGACAGATAGAGCCGAGCGCATTGATATCGGTCTAAAACTCATCGGCGAAGCATCGCCGTTACAGCTACTGCTTGGTTATGGCCCCGCCATGCACGAATCCCAGAAGCTGGGCGAGCAAACCATCATTCAGTTCTATCTGCTCCTATTTCTTGAAGGTGGCGTGCTTGGTATGCTGCTTTTTTTGGGAGGGTTCGCATGTATGGTAGCGCATGCGATCAAGCGACTAGGCCCAGGACGCGTATTCTATTTCTGGGCACTACTGAGTCTTGCGCTGCACTATTTTTTCATCTCTAACTACTATTACCCAGTAATCTGGTTTATGTTCCCATTGCTGCTGATCATGGAAGCTGTTCATGAAAAGCGATGAGGTGAGGCTTCGCGCTGGCATCACGGTCTTTCATGTACTCCCATCGCTTGCGGTCGGGGGAATCGAGACCATGATCACGCGGTTTATGGCTGAATGCCCTCCGGAGATTGACTATCGCTTGATCGTGTTGAGCTCCGAGGACACAACGGAAATTCACTTGTCCGCCACGATTCGTGAAAAGGTCCAATACTTGGGCTCAAGTAATTCTCCGCTCACTTACATACGTGCGGTATTCAGTCTCATTGCTCGCAGAGATGCGATTATTGTTTCGTCCACCTGGAAATCAGCTCTCGTTGTATTGCTGGCAAAGCGCTTTGTTACGGTTGCCCGACACGTAGCGTTCACGCATCGATCATCCGTGGCTCACCGTATCGATCGGATCCTGCGCACTTGGCAGGTAAGGCACTGCCTAATTAATATCGCGGACTCTAAAAGTTCGGCAGTATGGGTAAGCCATGCGACGGGGCGATGCGATGTGACCGTAATGGATCCGATATTCAAACCACCGGCACACCGATCTCCCAAGACACAAAGCTTGACTATCTGCTTCATCGGCAGGCTTGCCCCGGTGAAGAACTTAGAGACGGTCTGCAAGCTTGTAGAGAGATTGGCGGCACAAGGACTTTCCTTCGCCTTTCACATTTATGGACCTGACGCAGGCAGTAAGCATTTGGTAAATCAATGGATCGCCATACATCAACATGACCGCGGCAAAGGCGGCCCAGATGTTGCCTATCTTGGCCTTGTTCCCCCGCAGGATGTTCACCAAGTAGCCGCACGCTACAACTTCATTCTGTCATGCAGCCATACCGAGGGCTTCGCCATGTCCATCGCCGAAGCGATGCAAGTCGGTACCGTACCCATCGTAGGCAAAATAGGCGGACCTTCCACCTACTGTTGTGAGGACAACGCAATAGTCCTTGATGACTATACCGAAGCAACGCTGGAGAGCGTCGCCAGAAAGGTATTGGAAGTCTGGTCTTCGCCCGCCCGTTATCGTTCAATGTCAGAAGCCGCAGCGCGCACCTTCCTAGCGAATCAGTTCTTCTCCATCCAATACGCGACCTTACTGAAGCAGGCAGCAACCATGCCGTTTCACTCTACTATACACTCATGATTTTAGTCGCCAAATTTGCCATCAGAAAAGTGCGTGTTCTCTTGGAACGAATGCAAGGCCTTGACTTTTCCTCAGTTATACAACCGGAAGAGTTGGGCTTGGATAGCAACTCGGTCTACCGAGGATCTCCGTCCGGCAATAAGTGGCTTCAAGCCGTTGTGGCTGATCTGCCACTGCGGCCTTCGGATGCCATCCTCGATATCGGTTGTGCCAAGGGCAGCGCTCTGGCCTGCATGTCGAAGTTTCCCTTCGAGCGTGTAGAAGGCATCGAGATTTCAACGAAGCTGGCCAACATCTGCATCCGCAACTTCCAGCGATTGAAAAGACCGCAAGTCAAGGTACACAATATCGACGCAAGGTACTTCAAACATTTCGATGAGTTTCAGTATATCTACTTCTACAATCCGTTTCCCGTGCATGTTCTTAGGATGGTCCTGACGAGCATCACCCAGCAATTATCGCCCGGAGTGGAAGTCATCATTATCTACAACAACCCGCCCTGCGAGCGCACGATCGAGGAGTTCGGCTTCATCAAGTGGCGGATCTATCCCGACGAGTGGGGAAACGGCATTCACATCTATACCAATCGTCACATTGGCGGCAAACTATCAACTGCTATCAGCTGAATTATGGTCGACACGTCATCTATCTCATCTGAGTATCTGTCGGAACGATGCAATTGGCAATATCATGATGGAGGCTCTTAATGCTGCACACATGGTTTGAAGCGCGGCGTGGCTAAGCACAGACGCGTGGCTTACGTTGTTAACAACGCCGCGTTTTTTGTATCGCATCGCTTGCCCTTGGCTTTGGGGGCGCTAAGTGCAGGCTTCGAAGTAATGCTTTTTACTGGGCAGGCTGGAAGTGAGCGAATGGAAAGTGCTGCTGTTTCTCAACTGGCCGTAGAGGGCATTGACCACAGGTGCATTATTTCGCGCAGCGCGGGCGTTAACCCACTGGTCGAACTGCTGGGCGTGTTGCAATTGATCTGCTTCATGATTCGATATAAACCTGACGTGGTGCATTGCGCTTCGCCCAAGGGGGTTTTGTACGGCGGTATTGCGGCTCGTATCTGTCGCGTACAGGGTTTGATGCTGGCAATTTCGGGTATGGGCTATGCGTTTACTAACGGTACCGACCAAGGAGTAGCGCGCAAGGTCATTAAGCGCATTTACAGTGGCCTTGCACGCGTAGCGTTTCGTCATCCCAATCTGCGGGTCATTGTTCAAAACGAAGACGACCGTACAGAGGTAGTGCAAAGTGGTTGGGCGGTTCCGGCACGAGTGACGTTGATTCAAGGCTCCGGGGTGGATCTGACTTTGTTTGACCCAATCGAGGCGGTAAGTAAGAAACCCATCGTGCTTTTACCTGCACGAATGTTGAAAGACAAAGGCGTGCTGGAGTTCGTGGCCGCTGCTAGCCAACTGAAGACGCTGGTTCCTGAGTGGCAATTTGTGCTTGCAGGCGCTGCAGGTTACGACAACCCCACTGCGATTGCTCATGCAGATCTAGAGCGTTGGCAGGCTGAAGGTGTTGTTCAATGGCTAGGTCATATAGATAACATGGTGCCGTTGTTCAATGAGGCATCCATTGTCTGTTTGCCGTCGTATCGCGAAGGAATGCCCAAAGTATTGCTGGAAGCTGCAGCGGCAGGTTGCGCCGTGGTGACGACAGACGTCGCTGGGTGTCGCGAGGCGATTGTGTCGGGCACCACCGGCGATCTGGTTCCTGTGCGTGATGTCGACGCCTTGGTCGCAGCACTTTTTTCGCTTATCAAGGACGATTCTCGTCGGCAAGCATACGGAGAACATGGTCGTCAGCGAGCCATGGCGAGGTTTTCTGTTGAGTCAGTAGTTCAGCAAACAACAGCTATTTATAAGGAGCTGCTGAATGACCAAATTAGGTAACCGGCTCATATTACTCGAGCTTAATGAAATCAATTTCGATATCGTTGAAAAATATGTTGCGGCCGATTCAATGCGATTTCCGGCTCTCGCCAAGCTGCTCCAAGGCGCAAGGATTCGCACCACATCTGAGCAAAATTACGAAGAGCTGGAGCCGTGGATCCAGTGGCCTTCTGTTCATACAATGCAGACCTTTAGAGAACATGGCATTTTTCGCTTGGGTGATGTAGTGGCCGCAAAGAGCCCTCAGATTTTTGAGCAACTGGAGCAAGCTGGCTATACAGTTGGCGCAATTTCGGCGATGAATGCAGAAAACCGGCTTAAGCGTCCAGCGTACTTTATTCCCGATCCTTGGACCAAAACCCCGCCAGATGCCTCGTGGTGGAGCCGCTCACTGAGCGAAGCTATTTCGCAAACTGTGAATGACAATGCACAGGCTAGAATTACTACCAAATCGGCTCTGCAGGTGATTCTGGCCTTATTGCGTTTTGCGCGCCCTAGTCATTACGGCATGTATTTGCAGTTTATAGCCAACAACCGTAAAAAACCGTGGCTTAAAGCACTGGTGCTCGACTTGTTGCTCCATGATGTACATTGGAATATGTTCAATGAAAAGAAACCTGATTTTTCGACCTTGTTCCTGAATGCGGGTGCGCACATTCAGCACCATTATTTCTTCAACGCCGAGCCACTTCGCAATCAGCTATCAACAAAGAACCCTGATTGGTATATCAAATCGGGGGATGACCCAATCGCCGATGTTTTTAGTTTGTATGACACGATTGTCGGGGAATATTTTTCACGAACAGACACCGAAGTTGTTTTGGCAACAGGGTTAGCACAGAAACCCTATGACCGGCTAGAGTTTTATTACCGACTTAATTCACATGCGGATTTCTTGAAAAGCTTGGGTATTGATTTCTCTGGTGTCTACCCACGAATGACCCGAGATTTTCTGGTCGAATTCGAGACAGAAGGGCAAGCCCAGTTGGCAGAGTCGATTTTGGCTAGAATTCAGGTTAAGGGTGACAGTAGTGCATTATTCGGTGAAATCCACAATCGAGGCAAGAGCCTGTTTGTTTCATTAACTTACCCAGATGAGATTACCGAGTCCACAAAATATATTATTGACGAACGCACAAGACTCCTTAAGCCGCTGGTCAGTTTTGTCGCCATCAAAAATGGAATGCATCAGGCAGAAGGCTTTGCATTTTTTACATCTGGTGTTAAATCGCATGCACCAACAAACATGGCGCATGTCGCTAACATTGGCAATTCAATTTTGGAATATTTCGGTGTTCCGAATTAAGCTATTCAGATTCCACGGCCCAATCCCACCGTCCCATTCGCTCTTCATCTCGCGGACCATCGTTTTGAACAGGGTATTGCTGATGCGCTTAAAAGAGGTCTCATACTTTTGAGCACACATAGGACGGTGCCGCCTCATCTTTGCTGCGCTATCGGCTTGGAGTGGTAATCCCCCCCGTTTTCCGATGCTGCCAGAAGTAGAGGGTTAAGCAGCTGTCTGTCAGCTAGTCTCATGAAAATTTTTGACGCTTGTTATTTCGGCGATCTCACTGACTAAGCAAAATGTAATCCCAGACTTCGACAGCTCTGTAACATACATCATAGCTACCGGGATGCATGCGAGCGTCTGTTCAACGCAATTGAGCCTGGTAGCATACCGTCAGCGAGGGCAGTCAGCGACCCAGTTCTCCAGTTCGAGCGCTGGTACCCGCTCAAATTCCGCGACGTTGTTGGTGACCAATACCAAGCCTTCGCTCCGAGCGTGACCTGCAACGTGTAGGTCATTCACCCCGATGGCTTGACTGATTTTTTCGAGCGCAGCGCGGATGGCACCATAGTGCTGGGCGGCCTTCGCGCCATAGGGCAGCACCTCAAGCCGGCTACAAAAGTCCTCGATGGCCGCCAAGTTCTCATTCACGCGCTGACTTTTCTCGGCGCCGTGTATCAGTTCGGCCAAGGTAATCGACGACACGGCCATGCGACTGGCGTTGGCGTTGAACCTAGAAAGCACCTCGAGCGGGCGACGTTTGAGCACGTAGATGACGATGTTGGTGTCGAGCAGGTAACGCAGCATCAAAGCGCTTCCCGCTCTGGTTGCTCCTGGGAGGCTCGCTCGGACAGGAAATCGTCACTCACACGCGGCCCATCCAAAAAGAAGCTGTCCCAGGTCTGACCGATGGGAGCGATGATGCGCTCTTGACCCCTAACGCGTATCTCCACCTTGTGCACACCCTCGGGAAAACGAACGTCCAAGGGCAGTCGGACGGCTTGAGTACGGTTGTTGACGAATACGGTATCAATGGACATCTTGGGCTCCTTGTGTACGAATATACGGCGAGCGAATATGGAATCTCAGGGGTCGTCAAGTCGACAGCAGACAGTGCTCAGCGCTGTTTGCCATGGAAGCCAGGCGGGAGAAGGTAGCTTGGTGTAGTGCAACGGCTGCACCAAGAGCTACAGGCTGTTGAGGCCTTGGCGCCGTGTCGGCTGCGCACGACCTGGACTAAGGGCGAGGTGCTCGACGTCGATGTCGAAGCGGCGTTGCGTGGCATCCCCGCCCTGACCAGCCTGGTCGATCCAACGGTCTTCAGTAAGGTGCACCTCGCCG
>Ga0164294_10002347_pt1 | contig 17129 bp, 16 predicted proteins | sample GEODES005metaG_FD_111479 | JGI IMG/M metagenome (GOLD analysis project Ga0164294, IMG submission 111479) | Oligotrophic lake water microbial communities from Sparkling Lake, Wisconsin, USA - GEODES005 metaG | ecosystem: Environmental > Aquatic > Freshwater > Lake | place: USA: Sparkling Lake...
CTTGTCGTCGTTGAATAGCAGCCATAATTTGACGCTCCATGACAGTAAAAAAAGCGATAGCTAAAAGCAATGGTAAAATCATTCCTACAAATAAACTAAGTAATTCTAAAAGATAAAGCGATTGTATATACATTTGAGGTTCAAAAAGGAAGTCCTCCAAGAATCAAAAATCTAGATGTAAACGAATTAGCATTGATATTCAAATTCAAGACATCTTTTGTATATATACTCAATCCGAAGGATGCGTCTTGTATCTGATTCTATTTGTTCCTGCTTTTTTTATAACAGCCCCGTATGTATCTATATACTTGCAATCAATGAACTATTTCCGAGAGCTTCAGGTAGAGGAATGCCTTAAGTGCAAATTTGGTATAATCTGCAACACATTTAAACTTTAGGTATTTTAATCTACTTACTTAAAAAGTAAATAAAATTAAAAATGCTAACATTAAAGCGAATAGTGCAATCGCTTCTGTTAATGCAAATCCTAAAATTGCTAGACGAAATAATTCATCTTTTTCGTTTGGATTACGAGATACTGCTAATACTAGAGATCCAAAAATATTTCCAATCCCTAATGCGGCTCCGGCTAATCCTATACTAGTTAAACCTGCTCCAATTAATTTTGCTGCTGTAACTAACATTAATTTGGTTTAGTCATTCTATACACTACTTGTTTATGAGAGAAGTTCTCCAACCTTTAGAACTGTATGAACAAAAGATTATAGAAAAAAGAAAACATCAACCCCGAATAGTATAAAGATTTATCTCTTAAAAATTTTCTTAAAAATATATATCCCTTAAAGATTCTCTTAAAGATGAATATCTTAAAGGTTTAATATCCTAAAGATTTATAGAAAGAAAAAATCTTAAAGAGTGAACATCGGAACGGTAAAACGATCTCCTTTGCACGAGGCACATAAATTAAAGTACCACGTAATGTTTTAACATCAAAGTAAATATACCGCGGAATATATCAGTGCACTTTTTTAAATCGTATAAGTTGGCGTTTACGTCTCTGTTTATATTTCAAAGAAATTAAATAGTATAACACTGCAAGTGGTCTACTTGTATGTTTTTTTTTTAATTTATCAAAAAATGGACGAGATCGTTTGGTATATTTCAAGAATAAAGACTTTATATAAATATGTAAATATAAATATTTAGCTTCTTCTTCAACGCGATATCTTTCTTGAAGAAATAAAGATGTCTCTTGAAAAGTAAAAGATCATTTTTTCTTTAAATAATCTTTAACTTCAACTAAAGTCACCTTTTTTTCTTCCTCTTCTTTAGAGAGCTTTTCTTCTTCCTCGTCACTTTCTTCTACAGGACCTCTGGCTAATTTTATTTCCTCAAGAGGTATCTTAAATTTACGCATTAATGTGATTGGGTGTTCTTCAAGTGTTTTTAATTGCTCTAAAGAAACCAAATAAAGACATGACGAATAGCATTCTTTAAACGATAAAAAAAAATGCCGAAAGTCACGAAACAATGCATAATTTTTAAGCAAAAATAACATAAAAACTCTAGGACTTTGTTTAGAGTTTTTGACTTTTGCAATATTTTTTCAAAAAAAACTGTAAAGGAAAACAAAATTAAAAAATAGATCTGGGAATTGTGTCTGCATCGCATCCATTCGTTTAAGCGCCGCTTGTATTCTTGGATTGTGTATATAACGATAGACTAGCACATAATCCCAAAATTTTCTTAATAATTTACGAATAACACGTATAATTTTGCGCAAGGATGCAATCATTTTTAAAAAAATTAATCGACTTCGCCAAATACTATAAAAGCTACGTCTATACTTAAATCTTCTTAAACGCAATCAATTTAATTTTCTTTTAAATAATCGACCCAAACGACGTCGCATTACAAATTTACCAAAAACTCGGAAATAAACACGTTGAATCATATAATTCGACATGATATGTCAATATTTTTTAGGCAACGATATTGTATATCCAATTTTTATTAAAGCACTTGGACATTTTTCTAAACGTTTATTGTTTAATAAAAGGCCTTGGTGGTGTACAAATTGATTACATGCATAAATCGTAGGTAATAATCGCATACGAAATAAAAACATATCTGCACGTTGTTCAAGAGACCCAAAAAAAGATTTATTTCGATCGAACGTATTCAGCATATGTGTTTTATAAATACTTCGAAAAGCAACTTCTGTAAGTTTTCCATAAAATTGCCTTACTTGTTGTTTTAAATAAAAAGTATTCCGATATCGAGATTTACCTCCTCGAGGTTTTACATGGAGTCTTGCAGGTCTTATAAAACGTCGTGCAATTGTTCATTTCATCGTTGTAGCGACCAAGACATTTTTTCGAAAATAACCATCACGATAAAGTCTTTTACACCGAATACTAAAGAAATGACGCAAATGCGAATTTTTATAAGCTCAAATTTTATTCTTTGCTTGAAATGCAATCTTATATCTAGGTTTGTATACATTTATCTTGTTAAGTATAAGAGGTTTTTTTTCCATTTTTAGTTTTTATTATTTTCCTTCACGTTTTCCTTTTTTTAATTTAATTTTTTCTTTGTTATAATGAATACCTTTTCCTTTATAAATATCAGGTATTCTAAACCGTTTTATTTCTACTGCAATTTGATTTACCCGAGCATTTTCAATTCCGGAAATGACAAGAAGGGTACCTTTATGTTTAGCACAAACTATTTTTATATCTTTAGGAATAGTATAACAAATTTCATGACTAAATCCTAATTTCAATATTAAACTATTTTCCCGAAGAAACGCTTTAAAACCTACACCCACTAAACGTAATTTACGTTTATATCCTTTAGTAACTCCTAAAAGAAGACTACGTAAAATAGCTAAATAGGTTTGTTTTAAAGCTGGATTATCCCCAGATAAACAATAAATCATAGAATCTTTTACTAAAAAAACAACTTTAGAACTTTTTTTAACTATTGTACCTAAAGGACCTGCAACACATACATAATTTTCTCCTGACGTAACTTGAACATTTTTAGGTAAATTAAGTGCAAGCATTTTTTAATAGACACCTAAAAGCAATTCACCCCCGACGTTGAGTAAACGTGCATCACGATCAATTAAAAGACCTTTTGAAGTTGACAGTATAAAAAACCCTGCTGTTGCTTTTGGTTTTCATAGAACGATTGTTGAAATATAAATACGTCGTGTGGGTTTTGATATTTGAAATATTTTTTTAATTGCAGGAACCCCCATAGCGTTATACTTTAATAAAATTTTTAAAAAAGTTCGATTTAATTTAGGATCATATCATTCTTGGAAACCTAAAATATACCCTTCCTCTCTTAATATTTCTAATATTGCTATACAATATTTAGGTGTTGCTGAATGTAATAAAATAGCACCCAACCGTGCTTGTTGACCATTATAAATACGCGTAATAAGATCTCCTAATAGATTATGCATTATCAACTTGATTTTTTAACACCGATTAATTTTCCTTGAAATACATATTTACGAAACATTAGACGTGATAATCCAAAGTGTTTATAAATAGAACGGGGTCTATTTGTGAAAACACATCTGTTCTTTATTCGTGTAATAGAACTATCCCGAGCTAACGTATATAATCTAAAATAAGCGACTAATCTTATCTTTGGATCCAAAGATAAGTTTTGATAAATTGTATATAAAAAGTTTCGTTTTTTTTCAAAAAGGTTAAAGAGTACGCGTCTACGTCGATCTTTTATTAATAAATATTTCATTTGGAGACAATCGGGATTGAACCGATGACATCCTGCTTGCAAAGCAGATGTTCTACCACTGAACTATGTCCCCTACATATATCGAAAGGTCTTGTTAAAAAATAGGCTAAAGGCAGAATTGAACTGCCATTAAAAGATTTGCAATCTTCTACATTACCATTTATGTTATTCAGCCGATACAGTTTTTATTTCGGATTTGTTTTGAGCCTAAGTAGACTCGAACTACTGACCTCACGCTTATCAAGCGTGTACTCTAACCAACTGAGTTATAAGCTCTTGAAAACCATATGCCCACAAAAAAAGCATACAAATATAAAAATAAAAAAGCACTCTAAGAAGTTGTTTTAATTATATTTTAAGGAATTTTTATAGAGGAGTGCTGAATGTAACCATTCAAATTGCATACCTAAAAAAGAAAACAAAGCTAAAAAAGAATAAAAGCTCAGAAAACAACCACATAAAGACATAAAAAAGTCTATTTCAATTCATTTTTATTAGAACTACGCGTTATTCTTATTCTATATTCAACCATAAGTATGCAACAACAATAAGAGTTCAGTACAAAGATCCGCTAAATGGGCAATCTTGCTAGCTAACTCTAGTGTGTATGCTGAATTGGGATTTAACATAAAGTAATAATTTTTTATCGAAATTAAATAGCTTTGTGTAATTGATCCCGTATCAGACCAATTTATGTCTTTACCGGAATCTAAAGCTTGATAAATGGGATTTTCTTCTAACAAGTCTGAAATTATACTTTTACTTGTTCTAGCTCGAGGCCATTTTTGACCCGAATTGAACATTGCGTTTAAGTCAAACTTTTGCAAAAGAAGAGTCTCCTCAGGAGTAAACGAAATGTTTTCATACGGATCTTGGGTATTAAACCCCGCTTTAAACCCGGGCGTCCTCTCATAAATTAGATTTGAAACAGAAGAGTCCGGAATTTCTAAACTAGGGTTTCTAAAATACCGATAGGCTGCGTAAGCCGCCACACATGCAAATCCAAGTAAGACGCATGTTACTGGATCTACCGATGTACCCATCGTGTATAAATCCTCCCATAAATTTTTAGAATTACCAGGACCTTCTAGACCAGTAATAGCTTTTAAGACAATAATTTTCGAATTAAATCTTGAACTTTTTTTGATTGTATTAAAAAAAGTTCACATTATCGTGATATTATGCGGTTTAATAATTCCGCTTGTGCATTTATAAATTTAGAACTTTCTAAGTAAAAATGAGCTAAGAATAAATCTGTAGACATCTCAATTACAAAAGTTTCACCTTCTTCATCTCCTAAACCAAATAAAAGAGCTACAAATGCAAAAAATAGAAAATCATCAAATAGGTCTATATCTAATTGTGGCATTTTATTTAATTTGTTGTACTAAAACAAGATTTTATTCTTAATGTCCTACAAAAATATCTTTTAAATACATACAAGTCAAAATAGTAAAGACATATGTTTGTATTAAAGCTACACCAATTTCTAAAAAAATTAAAACAAATAAAATAGCAATAGGAAATATATTTGCAACTAAAAAAAAATCTCCCATTAAAATCATAGATCAACTAAACCCTACAATAACTTTTAATAGAGTATGACCTGCCATCATATTTGCAAAAAGTCGAACAGATAAACTTAAAAGTCTAAATGTATATGAAATAAATTCGATAGGTACTAATAAGAAAATTATAGCAAAAGGTGTTCCATGAGGTAAAAATAAACTAAATAAATAATTTATACCATGTTTTGAGATCATTAAAGTTAATAAACTAACAAATACAGAAAATGCAACTCAAAAAGTAAGCAATAAACTACTTGTTCCAGTATCGGAATAAGGTAACATCCCCATTAGATTATTTAAAAAGATAAATCCAAAAATACCTGAAACTTTTAAAAATAAAGCTCCATTATCTTCAACATCTTTACCTAAATTAGAAATAAAAAGAGGTGCTACAATATCACCAATAAAATCAGATTCTACTTCTTCTAATACAAAATCTGTATCTTCATTTTCTTCAGACCCATTAAATAAAAAGAATGCAAAAACAAAAGATATTAAATTTTCATCTAAAAGTAAAGCTAAGTTAATTTGAGGTACCAATTTTGTATGCATAAAGTGTTCCCCAAGAAAATTTATGTCGATATATTCATAAAATCCCTTTTCAATACTTTTTTCTACAACAACATCAGCAAATCAAAAAGTTAAAAAACCTCCTGTAATAAAATAGAAAAAAATAAAAAAAAACACAAAAGAGAAATTCCCTCCAGTGCTATTTACAATTTTAGTATCTACATGAAAAACCTCTGTGTAAGTACTAGCAAGAAGAACAAATGCTATAAGCGCATAGAAAACTACTAAGTAAAATTGTAAATTAGTAACTTTACCTTGGCTAGTGAATGCAGTAATTTCTGGTGATGTTGAGTAAAATATGTATTCATTAAAATGAACTTTACTTTCTCATAAAGTATCCACTAAAATTCATGTTACAGAATCAAACTGCTCAAATGGTGAGAAGAACACTAGATTTTGTACAAAATTAAAATCCATTTAGAACAATCAAAAAGAATAAAAAAGAATAAAAAAAAATACCCTAAAGTCTACGCAAATCACTTAAGGATACAACTACTTATTCCCAGTATGTAAAGAAGTATGGAAACAACGCATGTCTCTACCACTTCCTTCTCATAGCTTTCTATTTTATATGCATGGAAAGACTTGAACTCTCAACAACCAGATCCGTAGTCTGATACTCTATCCAATTGAGCTACATGCATTTAGATTTACTTCAAGCAGACGCTAAACCTAATGGGATTTTGGTAAGCTTGCAATTTAACTACACAAAGATCCTCACTAGAATAGAGATTTAAATATCAAAGCAAACTACACCTTATAATAAGTGAAAAAATAAAAGAAAAAAAGAAAGAAAACCAGAACAAGTCTGGAATATAAAAGAAATTACAATCAAACATACTCTATACATGTGCTTACAGATCCAGCGTAATGTTTTATTCTTTGTTATAAACAAGGTTACATAAGAAGTCACTGGGGTAACCTAAGATAGCCTAAAATAACCAGCAAACCCGGTACCCTGGGTTATCTGGGTAACCTAGGTATGCGGATTATCCGGTAAGCGGGCAGTCCCGTTATCGAATACTCCGAGCCCAATTCTTAATTTCCTCAAAAATACACAACTAAAAACAAAAAGATTCAAACAACATCAACAAAATGTCAATATCATGCTGCTGTTTCATATCCAATATGTCTATTTGTAGTGTAATGATGTTGGACTGCACGATAAGCTGCTACGATTAAGAAAATTGTACCTACAAGAACATGCATACCATGAAGACCTGTTAACATGTAAAAAGTAGAACCATAAATACCATCTGAAATATCAAAAGGAGCATTTATGTATTCGTAAACTTGACATGAGGTAAACACGATAGCTAAGATAATTGTAATTACTAATCCTGTAATTGTTTCTAAACGATAACCTCCAACTAAAGCAGCATGAGATCAAGTTAAAGCAGCTCCTGAAGTTAATAATAACATTGTATTCAATAGAGGTATTAATCAAGGATTCATTGTTATAATACCTTTTGGTGGTCAAACACTACCTATCTCCGCTACCGGATTTAAGCTTGAGTGAAAGAAGGCTCAAAAAAAGGCAAAAAACAACATAATTTCCGATAAGATAAATAATAACATACCATAACGTAATCCATTTTGAACTACATTTGTATGCACACCTTCAAATGTTGCTTCACGAACAACATCACGTCATCATAAGGCTGCTATTAAAATTAAAATGAATTGACCAAATGCAAATAGATTAAAACCAAGGGTATATCCATGTATATAAAGAGCTAGCCCAAAAAACATAAAAAGAGTCGCTAAAGAAACTAAAATAGGTCATGGACTAGCGTTCACTAAATGAAAAGAATGTGTTTGTAATTTGTCTTTATTCAAATTCATTAAATGTTTTCTTTTGATAAATTTTGTAATGAAACTAAAATAGGTTCTAAATCTGAAAATACATCTTCAAGTACATACGCTGGTAATCCTAAATCAAAAGCTACTATACCTATTGGCATAAAGGCATGATTTGTTCCACAGATTTCACTACATTGTCCATAGTAAATTCCTTGGTATTTAATATATAACGATGCTTGGTTTAAACGTCCTGGACAAGCATCCACTTTAACTCCTAAGCTTGGTACTGCTCAACTATGTAAAACATCATTCGATGTCATTAATAAACGTGTAGGTACTCGAACAGGTAATCCTATATGTTTATCAACAGTGTATAGACGATAAGAAGTTAATCCAACATTTTTAGCTAAATCTTCATCGGAAAGCATATAACTATCAAATGTGGTTACAGATTCATGATCTGTGTTAAATTCTCAATTAAACAATGAAGATAGTGTTTCTGCATTAAAAAATTCATAAGATCAATATCATTGATGACCAACTATTTTAAGTGTTAACAGAGGTTCTACGATTTCATCGACTGAATATAATAATGAGAATGAAGGTATTGCAATAATAATTAAAATAACTGCAGGTATTAAAGTTCATACTATTTCTAGTGTTGATGCATGTACTAAAGGATCTGATTCTCCCTTTTTAACCGTTTCTGTAAAAGCGTACAAACATACAGTTAGTACCACAATAACAAAAAATAAAATAAAAGTTAAAAATACCATAAGATCATCATGAAAGGCTACAATTCCTTCAGCTATAGGTGCCGCTGGTGTTTGAAAACCTAATTGTCATGGCCGTGGGTGTCCTAATACCTCAGCTCCGCAATTGGATAGTCCTACGTTCGAAAATAAATATACCATTTTATTTAAAAGAATTCTGTGAAACTAGGAAAGTTGCATTCCTATGAAAGCTAAAACATATTTTCAATTTGTACATACATCTCCGAAGGCTGGATTTGGACCAGCGACCACTTAGTTAACAGCTAAATGCTCTACCACTGAGCTACATCGGATTTAACGCAAGAAAACAAGAAAAAATAAGCACATAAAAAAGAATATAAGAAATTTATTCTTGCGATTCTTTATAGAATTTTGCTTTCGATACATAAAGTCAAACCACTCGAAATAAAATAAAAAAAAATCACAAAAGAAAGGCTATTGTACAATTGGTTAAAATTTGATATTCAAAAAATAAATAAAAAGCATAGACACAATAAACAAAGAAAACAAGAGAATATCCTGTAAATGAAAGTTGTTCATATGGAACCAGATTGAAAATTAACAAAACAAAAGGCATGAATACAAAAAGAATAAAAAAGCAAGATACATCTCAATATTCAAATAAAAAAGATGCTAAAAAGGTTTCAAAATTCGGTTGGAATTCGAAAATTAAACTAAAATTCGGAACATCCCACATAGATATTCAGTTGGATAAATGTAAATCTACTTTCGTGATTCAAAAAATTATTATTAAAAGATAAAAAAAGAATCCACTAAGCACAGTATACAATGCAAAAGTATTTTTATAGTGCAAATTTGCACTATAAAAAATATATAAAAAAAGACAATAGGGGGTTGTAGATAGAAAACTAAAAAAAAATATTAATGAAAAGTAAGTATAAGAAAAACGTGTTGGATCCATAACATACAAAGGTTCTTCAAAATTCGTTCATGAATAACTGACTAAAAGTCAAGCAAACCAAAGATATAACGAACAAAGAATAAAAAAACAAAAAAAAGAATAAAAGCATAAAACAAAGAATTCATTCACATTCCCCCAAAAATTACGTATACAAAAAAAGAAAGAAAAAAGAAGAATGCAAAAAATCCCTAAAGAAACTAAAAACAGAAAAATTGACTCTAAAGACATTCTATGGAGTGATGGGATTGAACCAACGACCTTCTTGGTGTAAACAAGTTTCTCTACCACTGAGATAACCCCATAATACAATATGTTCTATATAGTTTTCCAATACTTATTGTATACCAGCCACTCCTGCTTTTCACTTACACAAAAAAATGGTTAGAATTCGGGATGAGATCTGGTGAAGAATATATACTATCTTTTAAGAGGAGTTCTCTAGTAATACTATGAAGAGGAATGCTATACTTCTATTTTACCTCGTGTTGTGTTAAAACATGTTCTTGCTAGGCGATTTAATCTTCTCCACCACAAAGTCAGTTTATAATTCAAACTATTCAGTCAAATGTTTCATATACTGGTGATACTGTTACACCAAACACTAATTCAGAGATATCTTTCACCACGATTTTGATGTGTGTTCAAAGGGTATCCATTTATTTAGTGTTTGGTTTGAAACATGAAACTCATAATAAAAATAGAAAATAAATTAAACCTAATGTTGTAATTAAACTACCTACAGAAGCTACTTGATTTCAACCTAAAAAAGCATCAGGATAATCTGGAATACGACGGGGCATTCCTGCTAACCCTAAAAAATGCATAGGGAAAAATGTTAAATTAACCCCTACAAATGTAATTCAAAAGTGTAATTGTCCTGCTACTGTTGGTATTTTTATTGCTGTCATTTTTTCAAATCAGAAATAAATACCTCCAAAAATAGCAAAAACAACTCCCATAGAAAGTACATAATGGAAGTGTCCAACAACATAATAAGTATCATGTAATGCAATATCTAATCCAGCATTTGCAAGAGCAATACCAGTTAACCCACCTAAAGTGAATAGGAAAATAAATCCTATAGCAAATAGCATTGCAGGGTTGTTTAAATTAATAGACCCTCCTCATAATGTTGCAATTCAACTAAAAATTTTAATTCCAGTAGGAACTGCAATAATCATTGTAGCTGCTGTAAAATATGCGCGAGTATCTACATCTAAACCAACTGTATACATATGATGGGCTCAAACAATAAATCCTAAAATACCTATAGATACCATAGCATAAACCATTCCTAGATATCCAAATACAGGTTTTTTAGCATGGTGTGAAATAATATGGCTTACTGTACCAAATCCTGGTAAAATTAAAATATAAACTTCAGGATGACCAAAAAATCAAAATAGATGTTGGTAAAGTACAGGATCTCCACCTCCCGCCGGGTCATAAAAACTTGTATTAAAATTACGATCTGTTAAAAGCATTGTAATAGCTCCTGCAAATACAGGTAAAGAAATAACTAATAAAAATGCTGTAATTAATACAGATCATACAAAAAGTGGTAATTTATGCATAAACATTCCTGGAGCACGCATATTAAAAATAGTTACAATAAAATTAATTGCACCTAAGATTGAAGCTGCCCCAGCAACATGAAGGCTAAAGATAGCTAAATCTACAGAAGGCCCTGAATGGAATTGTATTGACGATAATGGGGGGTATACTGTTCATCCAGTACCTGCTCCACCTTCAACTAAAGCAGAAAAGATTAGTAAAATAAGAGAAGGTGTCATGAGTCAAAAACTAATATTGTTCATACGAGGAAATGCCATGTCTGGAGCTCCGATTAATAAAGGTACAAATCAGTTACCAAAACCACCAATCATAATAGGCATTACCATAAAAAATATCATTAAAAAAGCATGTGCGGTTACGATTACATTATAAAATTGGTAATTCCCAGCTAAAATTTGATTTCCAGTACCACCTAGTTCCATACGAATTAATATAGAAAGTACCGTACCTAAAATACCTGAGAAAGCACCATAAACTAGGTATAAAATACCGATATCTTTATGGTTAGTTGAGAAAAGTCAACGTACTGCTCATTGGTTTAAAGCTTCGTAAGACACTTGTATTGGATTTGTTGCTATGTACGCTTTGAAGGATTCGAACCCTCTTTTGATAGCTTAGAAGGCTACTGCTTTATCCAATTAAGCTAAAAGCGTTTCAAACTAAAGAAGGCCGGATTTGAACCGACGAAGACATACGTCAATAGATTTACAATCTACCGCTTTTGACCGCTCAGCAACTTCTTTCATCGATTTTTTCTTTTCGGGGTAGTGCGATTCGAACGCACGACCTTCTGTTCCCAAAACAGATGCACTAAGCCACTGTGCAATACCCCGCGTACACCAAAGACGTTTCAACAATTGGAAAATGAAAATCAATGCTACGATTAATTTTCTTTTGACAAGAACTCTCCAATTTAATTCTTTTCTTTTAAATTCTGATTCAACCACAGGTTCCCCTACGATTACCTTGTTACGACTTCATCACGGTTATGAATCCGTCCGTCGTGCCGCTACCCTATAACGATTTTAAAATAAAGTTTAGTCTTCTAAACAAATATTTTAAATCTCCCCTAAAATAACTAACATTTCAGGCCGATCTCACTCCCCTGACGTGACGGGCGGTGTGTACAAGACCCCAAGATATTCACCGTAGCGTGCTGATCTACGATTACTAACGATTCCGACTTCATGTAGGCGAGTTTCAGCCTACAATCCGAACTAAGCTTACATTTTTGAGATTTGCTTCGAATTTCTTCTTCGCGACTCTTTATAATAAGCATTGTAACACGTGTATAGCCCAGTATATAAGGGTCATGACGACTTGACCTCGTCCCCTTGTTCCGTTTTATGGCTTTCTTTTGACTTACCTCTCGCACCATGGATGTGTTTCTATAGAGTTCGGCATTGCGGATGATCCTTTGTATTGTCCCACCCCGTCCATCCGGTTATAACGTAATGGGACACATAACATCCGCAACCTCTATAAAAAGAACAAAATCTAAGTTCAACAGCAGTTTTACGCAACAGCGAAATATTTTATCAAATATCAAATTTCGTATTCGCAACTCTCTTTCGAAAGTCCTGTTCAGTGTAGGCATCATCAGCTTACTTACCTTGAAACCAATCTCCTACGCGTCTTCTCACCAAACAAAAGGTTCGAACAACGAGCTCATTACCTCCGCAGTTTGTATGTCCCGCTTCGATGTTCAGAAATGGCCAATAACAGACTTGTCCAAAACACTTTCAATCAAATGTTTATGGAAATTTACATTCTTCATATAAATTTCTGCCGGTGGAACTGTTTAAAATTTTTCGATTCTATTTTCAAGAAAAGAACAATTAATTATACAATAAGGGTTATGCCCGTTACGCCTGTTGTTCACAACGCACATCTGAGACACGGGCTGACGACAGCCATGCAACACCTAGTCAGCACTGGTAAGGTTCTTCGCGGACTATCGGATTAAATCACATGTTCCACCGTTTGTAAAAAGTCCCCGTCAATTCTTTTGAGTTTTAATCTTGCGATCGTACTCCTCAGGCGGAGGGCTCAATGCGTTAGCTCATAAACACCAAAATACTATTTTAACATTTTACCCTCATAAGTCAAGGCATGGACTACCGGGGTCTCTAATCCCGATCGCTCCCCATGCTTTAGTCCTTTGGTGTCAGTTTTGGCTAGTGAGTTGTCTTCACCCGTGGTCCTCTTTCTTCTATCGTCAAATTTTAACTTTATTGAAGAAATACCACTCACCCCTCCAAAACTCTAGAAAAATGGTCTTAGCACACATCCCAGGGTCGCCCTCTGAACTTTAGTTGCTAACTCACAAAGATCCACCTAAAGACGCTTTACGCCCAGTATGAACGAATAACACTTGTCCCTCTCGTATTACCGCGGCTGCTGGCACGAGATTAGCCGGGACTACTTTTCCAAATACCGTCATTATCTTCTTTGGCAACAGAGCATTTACGGCCCTTTATCTTTACAGCCTTTCTCACCCTAGCAACATTGCTGGATCAGGATTTCCCCCATTGTCCAATATTCCCCACTGCAGCCTTTCATAAGTTTGGGCCTTGTCTCAGTCCCAATGTGGTCGATCGCCCTCTCAGACCGACTAAGAATCCTAGGCTTGGTAAGCTTTAAATCTAACCAACAACCTAAATCTGCATAGAAAAATCAAATGGCGGATTTCTCCTTTTTCTTTTATTTTCTCACGAAAACTTAGTTATTCAGCATTTTATCTTAAAAGAACTGAACCATAAGGCATCTTGTCTACGTTTTACTCACCCGTTCGCCACTCCAGAAATTTTTATACAAAATTTCTTTGCGTACAACTTGCATGTGTTAAGCATGTTACAAGCATTCATTCTGAGCCAAGATCAAACCCACTTTATCTATAGAAAGAGTTATTGTGAAATAACCCTATTTTATCAAACATCTTTAAGTTTTTAAACAAAAATTAAATTCAAGTAAAACATAAAACTTCTACTACTTTATTAAAGAAGAAAAACTCTTTTTTTTTTAAAACACTAAAAGAAAACCGTGATCAATTAGCCATGAAAAGATTCGGGCACAATCCGTGGATAATAATGCTAGTTGTTCAGCTAAAACATCATTTCCGCTTATGGCGTCTTCTAACTCCTCATGTGTTAACCCACGGCTTACCCTATAGTGCTCTACAAGAATTTGAAGACACTTATCTTCTAAAGTCATTCCTTCTAACTTAACCCCTTCCCTAAAATATTCAATTAAGGAATCTACGGAATCTTCCTCTTGAAAGATATCACGCAGTTTTTTTGTAATACGGAGATACTCTCCGTGAGGAAGAGCTTCCCGAAGGCTCTCATGAAAAGGAGCTTGCGTCGCCGGATTTACAGCAACAATTTCAACAACATCAACAGCAGGAGGCATATCCGGAGCTCCTTTGGGCCAGTTCCTCGACGCCGCATAGACACCTAAAGCTACTACTAAAACAACACCTACTGCTGCAGTAGGGTTAGCCCATGCCCATGTAGCGACATGAGAGGATGTTAATAACAACGTTTCAAAAAAAGATTTAGATTCTTCGCTAGGTTTATCAGCTAAACCAACCATAGCGTAGATTGTATAAGTAGTTTTAGGTTTTCATTTGACTCCTTCGGCTATAGGTGCCGCTGGTCTTTGAAAGTCTAATTGTTGTGGGTGTCCTAATACCTCAGCTCCGCAATTGGATAGTCCTAAGTTCGAAAATAAATATACCATTTTATTTCTGAGTCAACGTACAGTTTTGTCATACATAAACCATAAATATAATACCTGGGACTCGAACCCAGAACTAGTTATTACAAATACTAGCCGATCCAAATCTTATTATGTTTGGCTTTTTAAAAAAAGAAAAGTCGTAAACTTTTAGACTATAAAAGGGTAAATCCATAATCTAACAAGCGCTGGAACTCAAAACCACAGAGTTCTGCTAACATATGCAATTTCATACATCAAATTTCATTGGATTCAATAAGAGAATCTCATTCTTTTACCGACAACTTGGAATGCACTCTATGATGTAGTAAAAGTATTTTATAAAAAATTTCTACCCGAGCATCATGTGTCAAATTTATAAGATCTTCTCACTTTACCCCATCAAAACCATCTCTTAGGTATTGCACTAATGCGTCAATAGCATCAGGATCCCCCTTAAACCGAAGCGATTCACGCAAATGCTTTAAAATAAATTTATCAGGTGCACCACGACCAAGAAACGGATCATATACATAACCTTGATCTGGTGCTTTGGGGATCACCAGATCTACCACGGGTTTTGGTGCAGATCAAACCTTGGTGATCACGTAAGAGCCTCCAACCAGTACTAGAAGTATAGAGGCCGCAGTTAACGGATTCATTCAGGATCACGTAACAACGAAAGACCCTGCGGCATATACTGAGCTTAATAAATCCACACCACCTTCCAAAGGTTTATCGGAGATTCCCACTATAGCCGAGAGTGGTCAGATTCGTTTAACTATAAACAAACGTAAAAAAAAAATACTATAAGCGCGATAACAAATACCTAAAATAGCCAATAATAAAAAAATTAGGATAAGAAGATACACCTAAAACCCATTACGAAACAAATCACTTTTTTTCTAACAAAATAATCAAAAAAAAATAGCTAAAGAAGAATACTTCTTTAAAAAGAAACTATAATACAAAGCCAAGATCTAAAAGCATAGCATTATAAATTTTTTCGGCCAAAAAATTAAATTCAGCATCAAATTTTAAAGCATCCACAAACTCTCGGGATTTATTAAAATGTTCGCAAAAATGCATTTTAACAATATCTCGAAGTTGTGCTTCTAATTTAATCTCTGGATTTAAATTCGTGATCAATTTATTACGCTTAATTTTCTTAAGAAAAATTTCGACATATAATTTTTCGTTAATGACTTCATAAATGTATTTACGTAGTACGTCCCGACAAAGGGCTTGTTCGCGCGCATTGCTGTAAGTACTAGAAACAGTACTACTAAATAATTCCGCAAGAGGACGGCCAAATAACCAAGCCAAAATATCCCCCCAACTAAAAAATCAGTTAAATCAACTGTCAGAATCTTCAGAAGTATCCTGATTTCTAAAATTGGGTCCAATAAAAATTTTCTTAAAGATACTTTTTAAAAATCCCTCACGAATCCACTGAATAATAGAAATACAACATACCAAAACAGTACCCACAACTAAACCCCCAACAAAATAAAGGAGATATGGCTCTTTTTTTACCTCTGGTATTTCTTTTTGTACTTCTGGCATTATTTTTTGTACCTCTGCTGTTGCTTGTGTTAAATTTTGTGTTAGTGTATACGGTTCTGCGTTTACGAATGCTGTTTGTGTTGGACTTTTAATTAAATTTAGAACTAAAATATTGTCCCCGTAAACTCAATAAATTAAAGTATAAAAAATTAGTGTAAAAAAAATAAAAGGTAAAAGAAATAATTTTAAAAAAGACCCTCAAAGTGACGGGCTTAATGAAGATCTCGCATTTAACTTCAGAAATTGTATATAAGCCTTTAAAGAATATTTCATAAGGGTATTACCTATAAGAGTGTGTGGGTACGACCCCACTATTGTTTTAACAAAAGGACTAATATCTTCTTTTTAAACGAGCACCCTTGTACTTTAAAAAAAGGAAAAGTGTCAAAAATGTGAACTCTATCACGGCAATTTAAAATTAAAACACCAATCCAATCCCCTCGCTAAGAAGTTGTTGAACAATTTCTAACGACATATCAACAAGTTCTTCAAGATCTTCTTGTAAATCTTCATCCCTTTCTAAAATAGATCTTAACTCATCTTCAGACAGACCATACCTCCGTCTATAATGCATGAGTAAGATTTCAGAAAAACGTTCAAAAAGATCACCAGTTAATTCGGGACCCGCTTTCAATTCCATAATTAAAATATCGACCGTATCCTTTTCCTTATATACAACTTCTAATAAATCTGTATATGCCCTATAGTCCCCCCTCGGTACAAATTTTTCAAGAGATGAATGAAATCCTTCGACTCCACGTACTGAAGGCGTTGGTGCTGTGGTTGTTTGTGCGGATGCTGCTCAATTAGCTAATACTTCTCAAGGATTAACCGCAGGTAGGGGTACTACTGGGTTAACAGGTAAGACTTGATCCACAGGTAAGACTTGATCCACAGGTA
>Ga0164294_10002348_pt1 | contig 17128 bp, 16 predicted proteins | sample GEODES005metaG_FD_111479 | JGI IMG/M metagenome (GOLD analysis project Ga0164294, IMG submission 111479) | Oligotrophic lake water microbial communities from Sparkling Lake, Wisconsin, USA - GEODES005 metaG | ecosystem: Environmental > Aquatic > Freshwater > Lake | place: USA: Sparkling Lake...
CCGCATCCCCGGCGCCCGCGCCCGCGGCGGGCACGACCGACCTGACCCGCAGCTGGGCGGGCCGGGTGATCTCCCGCGACTTCTACGATCCGCCCGGCGACCTCCGCTACGGCGTGGTCCCCGGCCGCGTGATCGCCTCCCCGCTCGCCCGCCGCATGGCGGCCGAGAAGGGGCTCGACCTCGCCCGCGTGGCAGGAAGCGGACCCGGGGGCCGGATCGTGGCCGCCGATGTGACGGCCGCTCCGTCCGGTGGCGCGGCGACGACCGCCGCCCCGAGCGGGCGCGCCGACGAGGTGGTGAAGAACACGCCGATGCGCAAGACGATCGCGCGGCGGCTGCTCGAGTCCCACCAGCAGGTGCCCACCTTCTTCCTCACGGTCACCTTCGACCTGTCGGGCTTCGTGGCCCTGCGCGAGCAGCTGAAGGCCCACCGTCCCGACGTGAAGGTGTCGTACAACGACATGACCATCGCCGCGGTGGCCCGCGCGCTGCGCGACCACCCCGAGATCAACGCAAGCTGGGGCGACGGCGCCATCACGCGGCACGGCCGCGTCGACATCGGCGTCGCGGTCGCGCTGCCGCAGGGGCTGATCACGCCCGTGCTGCGCGGCGCCGACCAGCGGTCGTTGAAGGAGATCGCGACCGAGGTGCGGGCGCTCGCCACCCGCGCCAAGGAGCAGAAGCTGCAGCCCGACGAGTATACGGGCAGCACCTTCACCATCTCGAACCTCGGCATGATGGACATCGCGCACTTCACCGCCATCATCAACCCGCCCGAGGCGGCGATCCTGGCGGTGGGCGCGGTCCAGCAGGTGCCGGTGGTGACCGCGGACGGGGCGCTCGGCGTCGGCTGGCGGATGACCGTCACGATGACCTGCGATCACCGCGTGATCGACGGCGCGATGGGGGCGGCCTTCCTGCAGACCCTCCGCACCTACATCGAAAGCCCCGCCTTGATGCTGGTCTGACGCCGCGATGCGACGCGCCCTCCGACTCGCGCTCGCCGCCGCGCTCGCCGCCGGCGTGCTCTTGCTCGGGGTGGGGATCGGCCGGGGGACGCGCTGGCAGGTGGTGGTGGAGGCGGATGTCGACGCCCCACCCGCGGCGGTTCAGGCCCAGCTGTCCGACCTGACCGCCGTGGCGGCGTGGATGTTCGACCCGAACGACCCGACCTTCCGGGACGCGGTCACCATCGAGGCGCGGCCTGGCGGTCCGCCGCGGCGCTTCTCCTGGGACACCCCAGAGACGAACGGCATCTTCACGCTGGTCTCAGTGGAGCCGAACCAGGGGATCACCTACGAGATGGAGATGGAGGACGGCGCGGCCCACGCCGCCGGCAGCGTGCGCTGGACCGCCACGGCCAGCGGCGTCCACCTGGTGTGGACCGACGCCGGCGACCTCGGGATGTGGCCCGTCGGGGGGCTGCTCACGCCCATCCTCGAAGCCAGCCTGCGCGATCACTTCGCGCGGGGGCTCGACCGCCTGGCCGCGCGCGCGGCGGCCGCGGCGCCCTGACCATGCCCCGACTCGGCGTGCGCTGGCGCGTGGTCGCCGCCTGGCTGGTGCTGTGCGTGGTCGGCTTCGGGCCGGACCTCCCCCAGCGGCCCGACCTGACCGACTGGCTCTGGCGCCTGCTCACCGGGCGCTGGGCTGGCGAAGCCCCGTGGGGTGTGGCGCACTTTCAGTGGATGGGCCTGTGGCCGCCGCTGATCGCGCTGCAGCTCGCCGACCGCTGGCGCGCGCGACCCATCCCCGCCTGGCCGTTCCTGCTCGCGTCGGTCGGGCTCGGCATGTACGCCCTCCTCCCCTGGTTCGCGATCGCCCAGACGGATCCGGGCCCGCCGGGACCGCGCTGGACGCGCGGCCGCACCCCCACCGCGGTCCTGTTGGCGGTGGGCATCGCGCTGGCGCTGTGGGCGGCAGCCACCGACGACCTCTTCGCCTACCTGCAGCAGGTCCCGACCGACGGCTTCCTGTGGCCGATGTCGGTCGATTGGGTGGCCTTCGCGACCCTGTGGTGGGCCCTCGCCCGCACCCAACCCCCGAGCCCGGAGCCCCCGTGAGCCACTACTACGAGCACCGCCACCTGACGCACTTCGGCCAAATCACCGACGGCAGCCCCGCGCTCGGCGAGAAGTTCTTCGCCTGGTACAGCGCCGTCTTCGCCGAGGGCGCGCTGACCGCACGGGAGAAGTCGCTCATCGCGCTGGCGGTCGCCCACGCGGTCCAATGCCCCTACTGCATCGAGGCCTACAGCGAGGACGCCCAGTCGAAGGGCTGTGACCTCGAGCAGCTGACCGAGGCCGTCCACGTCGCCGCGGCGATCCGCGGGGGGGCCTCGCTGGTCCACGGCATGCAGATGCGCGACCACGTGCAGAAGCAGGGCATGTGAGCACGCTTCCCCCCGAACACGCCCGCGATCTGGGCGCCGGCGGTGGGCTCTCGTCGCTGCGGGCGCGGCGGGTGCCGCTGGCCGAGCCGACCGTGCAGCGCGCCACCCTCGACGCGGTCCCCTTGTCCGGGGCCGACTTCGACGCCCGACTCGCGGGAATCGGGTACGCGGACGGGTTGCGGGCCGGGACCGTCGACATCCTGCAGCTCAACTTGGGCAAGCTCTGCAATATGACCTGTCGACACTGCCATGTGGACGCCGGTCCCGATCGCTGGGCGGAGACCATGGCGCCCGACACGGTGGCGGCCTGCCTCGACGCCCTGGACCGGCTGGGGGCCCGCACCGTCGACCTCACCGGCGGCGCGCCCGAGCTCCACCCCGGCTTTCGGCCGCTGGTGGACGCGCTGGTCGACCGCGGCGTCCACGTCCTCGACCGGTGCAACCTCTCCGTCCTCCTGCTGCCGCGCAACGCGGGGCTCGCCGACTGGATGGCCGAGCGCGGCGTCGAGGTCGTGGCCTCGCTGCCCCACCCCCGTCGGCTGAACACCGACGCCCAGCGCGGCGCCGGCGCCTTCGACAAGTCCATCGCTGCCCTGCGGCTGCTCAACGACGCCGGCTACGGCCGCGGAGACCCGCGTCGGGTCCTCACCCTCGTCCACAACCCGGCCGGCGCCTTCCTGCCCGGCGCCCAAGCATCGATGCAGGCCGATTGGCGCGCCAGCCTGCAGCGGGACCACCAGCTGTCCTTCGATCGCCTGATCGCGCTGAACAATATGCCGATCGCCCGCTTCCTCGAATGGCTAGAATCGACCGGCAATACCGCGGCCTATCTGGAGCGCCTGCTCGCCGCCTTCAACCCCGCCGCCGTCGACGGGCTGATGTGCCGTTCGACCCTCTCGGTCGGGTGGGACGGGCAGGTCTACGACTGCGACTTCAACCAGATGCTCCAGCTCCCGGCAGATGTCCCCCGACCGCACATCCGCGACCTCACCCCGGACACCCTGATCGGGCGTCGGGTGGCGACCGGGCGGCACTGCTTCGGCTGTACCGCGGGCGCGGGCTCCAGCTGTGGCGGCGCGACCGCACCGTCCTGACCCCTGGAGGCCACCTGTACGCCTTTCCACCCCGGCTTCCGCCCACGACCGCGCCGTACGCCTTCCTCGACCCGGCGGTGCATGCCGGTGCCTTCACCCTGGAGGAATGCCGAGCCATCCGCGCCCTCGGCGGGTCGTTCGAGCCGGGCCGGACCGCCGGAGAGCAGATCACCGCCTACCGCGACGCCCATGTGGCCGGCCTGCCGCTGTCGGACCAGACGCGCTGGATCTTCGACCGCCTCGCCCAGGCTACACGGGTCACCAACGACCAGTTCTGGGGGTTTGACCTCTTTGGCATCGCAATGCCAAGCCTGCAGCTGATCCGGTACCGGTCGGGCCAACACCACGGATGGCACCGCGACGGCTGCGACGGCGACTTCGCGACCCGCAAGCTGTCGATCACCGTGCAGCTCTCGCCGCCGGGGGACTATGCGGGCGGCGCCCTCGAGTTCTTCTGGGAGTCCGAGCCGACGCGGATCCCGACAGCGCTCACCGCAGCCGGGACCATCCTGGTGTGGCCCGCCCACCTCTTGCACCGCGTGACCCCCGTGACCCGCGGCACCCGCTACGCGCTCGCGGTGTGGGTCGACGGCCCCCCGTTTCGGTAGCGCCGCAGGGCGCAACGCACGCCCGCGTCACCGGGCCGGCGGTTTCGCCTGCCCCACGCCACCGCCGTGCGCCCCTCATCCGCCTGGCCCGCCTCCCGCCGGCCCGCACCCGCAAGACCATCCCGGCCAGGTGACCGAGAACCGCAACTGGCCAGGAGGAAGGGCTGAGATCAGCGTCACGCTCCCACAGGTCCCCGTCCGTCGCCCGTGGAGCGGCCCTGGCGCGCAGCGGGCGCTCCGGCGTATGGTGTCCGCATGCGGGGAGCCTAGCACGCGCCCCCGGAGTCGTGATGGGCCGCTTTTTGGTGTTCGAGGGATTGGACGGAGCCGGGACCACCACCCAGCTCGTGCGGCTCAGCGCACGCTTGGAGGAGGCCGGGTGCACCGTCACCGCCACCCGCGAGCCCACCGACGGTCCGGTCGGGCGGGTGATCCGGCAGACCTTGCGGGCAGAGGAAGGCGCGCCCTATCCGGCGACCTTGCCCTGGATGTTCGCCGCCGATCGCGCCGACCACCTCGCACGGACGGTCGAGCCGGCCCTCACCCGTGGCGCCTGGGTGTTGTCCGACCGCTACTACCACAGCTCGTTGGCGTACCAGTCGATGACCCTGCCGATCGACGAGGTCTACGCCCTCAACCGCCGCTTCCGTGTGCCCGACCTCACGATCTTCCTCGACGTGTCGGTCGACGTGGCGATGGCACGGATCGAGGCCCGCGGGGAAGCGCGCGAGATCTTCGAGACCCGCGCCCACCTCGAGAAGGTGTCGTGGGGCTACGGGCGCGTCTTCGACCTGCTCCGCGACCAGGGTGAGCCGATCGCCGTCCTCGACGCAGACAGCGATGTCGACGCCGTCGCTGCCGCCGTGTGGGCCCGCGTGGTGCCGCTGCTGAGCGACGAGGACTGAGTGCGGGCTGCCTGGCTGCCCGGCTTCACCCCCTACGCCGCCGCCCACGCCCTGCAGCGGGCCTGGACCGAGGCCCGCGCCGCTGACCGGGTCGACGACCTGCTGCTGCTGCTGGAGCACCCGCCCACGATCACGGTCGGCCGCGCGAAGGGCGCCGCCGGGAATGTGCTGGCGGCCGATGGCGTTCCGGTAATCGAGGTGGAGCGCGGGGGTGATGTGACCTGGCATGGCCCCGGCCAGCTCGTCGCCTACCCGATTGTGCAGCTGACCGGCGCGCGCATGGATCTGCACCTCCACCTCCGCACCTTGGAGGACGCGGTGATCGCGCTGCTGGACCGCCACGGGCTGGCGCCGCAGCGCGACGCCCGCAACACCGGCGTCTGGCTGCCCGAACCCGATGGCCCGCCGCGCAAGGTCTGCTCGGTGGGGATCGCCTGCCGGCGCTGGGTCACCTGGCACGGCCTCGCGCTGAATGTCGACATCGACCTCACCGACTTTGCGCGCATCCGCCCCTGCGGCTTCGAGGCTGCGGTGATGACCTCCCTGCGGTCCCACGGCGTGCGCGGAACGGCCGCCACCTGGGCCGCCCCGCTCGCCGCCGCGCTCACGGACGCGCTCGGCGGGGGTGCGGCGCCGCTGGTGACCGCTGACCTCGACACCCTCGCCCGCGAGGCGCAGTGAGCCTACTCGGCGGCGTCGGCGGGCGTGCAGCCGATCGCCTCGACCGGGCAGCTCGCCATGGCCTCCTCGCACTGGGCGAGCTCGGTCAGATCGCGCGGCTGCTGAAAGCAGATGTCGTGATCTTCATCGTCAGACGCCCGAAAGTTGCGCGGCGCTGCGTCTGAGCACACCGCGCAGTAGATGCACTGCCGGTCGACGAAGAACCACAGCCGGCGGCCCCCGAGGTCGACGGAGCCGCCCACATTGTCGGGCCACGCGTCCGCGCGGTCGGCCACTACGGCTTGGCCGGCTGAATGTGGAACTCCACCCGACGGTTGCGGGCGCGACCTTCCAGGGTCCGGTTCGTGTCGAGCGGACGGGTCTCGCCGAAGCCGCTCGCCTCCAGGCGACCGGTCTGCACGCCCTTGCTCTCGAGGTACCGGCGAACCGCGTTGGCGCGCTCCCGCGACAAGGTGAGGTTGGCGTCGTCGCCGCCCTCGTTGTCGGTGTGTCCCTCGACCATCAGGCGCATGTCGGGCGCATCCTTGAGCACCTGCGCCACCTGGTCGAGGACCTTGTACGACGACGCCAGCAGCTGGGCGCTCCCCGTGCCGAACTGGATCGTCTCCTGGATCTCGACCTGGGTGCGCGTCACGCGGACCATCTCGGGCGGCGTGTCGGGACAACCGTCGTCATCGAGGTAGGCGTTCTTGGTCTCCGGCTCGGCGGGGCAGCGATCCACATCATCGCCCACCCCGTCTCCGTCCGCATCCGCGGCCGGACAGCCATTCCGAAGCCGATCTCCCTGCTGGTTGGGACATTGGTCGGTGACGTCGGGCATGCCGTCGAGGTCGTTGTCGGGGTCGGGGCATCCGTCCTCGTCGAACCAGGCGTCCATATCTTCTGCGACGAAGGCACACATGTCGCGGAAGTCAGCGACCGCGTCCCCGTCGTTGTCGGGGTCGGGGCAGCCGTCCTGGTCCATCCAGTTGTCTTTGTCTTCGGGGTCGTTCGGGCACTTGTCGGCCGCGTCGACCTTGCCGTCCCCGTCTGCGTCGCCCGACACCTCGGGACACCCGTCCTGGTCGTTGTCCTCGTCGAAGTCTTCGGGCTGGTCCACGCACGCATCGTCGCTGTTCTTGATGCCATCGTGGTCTTCGTCACCGAACGAGTCGATGTCGCGGCAGCCGTCCTCGTCCCGGTCGCCGTCGATGTCCTCAGGCTGGTCGGGGCAGTCGTCGATGATGTCTGCGATGGTGTCGGCGTCGCGGTCGACGCCGCCGCACGGGGTGGCCTTGTCGAGAGCTGCCGTCGCCATGGCCGCTGCGAAGAGGACGTCCTCGCCGGCCCGGCGGACGTCGCCTGCTTCCAGCTCGAGCTTCGTGAAGTCGGCCGCCGACTCCGCATTCGCCAGGTCTTCGGGCGCGCACAGGTTGGCGTGCACCCGATGGGCCGCAGCGATCACCCGCTGCGTTTCCGCAAGTTGCACCTCGATTTCCTGCGGGAGCATGCAGGCGGCGAGGGCCAGGAGCCAGACCGTCATCGGAGCCATCCGCTCACTCGCCGTCCTGTTCGAGGTTTCCGAAGTCGTCTTTCGGCTTCGGGGGGGGTGGCGCGGGCGCGGGCGCGGGCGGCGCTGTCCCGGGGCGCACGATCGGGATCCCCCACATGTCCACCTCGACGACCGGCGCGGGGGCCACCGGAATCACCACGGCGGTCGGCGCCGCGGGTGCGGGCGCGGGAACCGGGGCGCCCCACACCACGGCCGGCCCCGGAGAGGCGGGCACAGCAGCCGGCGCACCCCACGCCGACGCGGGCGCAGGCGCGGCCACAGGAGCCGGCGCACCCCACGCCGACGCGGGCGCAGGCGCAGCCACAGGAGCCGGTGCGCCCCAGGCACTGGTAGCGGGCGGAGCCGGCGCGACCACGGGCGCTGGCGGTGGGGGCGGCGGCGACGCTGGCGTCGGCTGGTCTTCGAAGCCGACCTCCCCCTCGACCTTTCGCCGGTTTTCGACCGAGATGATCGCCTTGTCCGCCCACTCGTACGACTTTTTCGCGAGCCGCTCGCTGGAGCGGTACTGCGAAAAGCCGAGCTTCTCTTTGGACTCCTCGAGATAGCGCGTCGCCATGGTGTACTCGTAGGTCGCCCGCTCGGGCGCCCCGAACTTCACCGCCTCGGCCACCGCGGTATCCGCGGTCGACACATGATAGGTCGCCTTGATCGCCGTACATCCTGAAGACAGGGCCAGGGCGATCGCCAGCGCGGGCAGGGGCCGCATGCGCACACTCCGGCCCCATTTCGCCACGCATTCGCCCCGACGTCAAGCGCGCCGCGTCCCCCCGGATTCAACCGCCAGGGCGCATCCCGCGAAACGGACGTCGGCCCAGCCGAATCCTCCCCCCCGTCCACCCGACGATCGACAGCCTGTACGGTGCCGCTCGGAGCTGTCGCGGTGACTGGATTCTCCCCACCTCTCCACACCCGTGACACCCTCTTCGCGCTCGGCGCGGTGGATGGACCGCGTGCCCGTCGACCGATGGACCCGGTCGCCGCGTGGCTGCTGCTCCAAGCGCCTGCCCTCACGCCGCCCGACAGCGCCCGCAGCGCGCTCGCGGCGTGTCGCACACGCGCCGACCTGATCGACACCTGCGTGGACGAGGCCGTCTGGGCGGCGCGCGACGCCGGTCAACGCCTGGCTTACTGGAGCCTCGGCGCCGGTTTTGACGCCCGGTGGTACCGCGTGCTCGCGCTCCACGGGGATGTGGTGCGGCAGGTGGTCGAGGTGGACGAGCCCGCGCTGCTGGCCCTCAAGCACGCCTTGCTCGACGACAGCACCTACCGCCCGGCCTGGGCCCGGGTCGCGCGCCGCGCGGCCGAGGCCCACGCCTGGGTGGCGGCGGTGGACGCCGAGCCCGACGCCTTGGTGGTCCTCGAAGGAGCAGCCGCACGGCTCGGAGAGGGCGCCCTGCTGACCCTGTTGCGCGATCTGCGCCAACGCGCCCCGGGGGTGCGGGTCGTCCTCGACCTGTGGGGCGCGGAGAGCGTCGCCCCGCCGCCGCCGCCGCCGGGAACCCGCGGTCCGTGGGTGGCGGTCGCCGCCTCCCCCGCCGGCCGACTCCCCGACGCCGCCTTCGCCGCCGCAGGCTATCGCGTCACCGGCGAGGTCTGTCTGGCGGGACGGCCGGAGCTCCGCGCGGCGACCGGCGCACAGGTCTGTCCCGGGGTCGCCGCGATCCGCGTGCTGACCCTGGTCGGTGATCGACCGCTGGGCCCGTGACGCTGGGACGCGCGGGCGCTCAGAACCCGTCGGGCTCGGGGACCTGCTTCAAGTCCGGCGCGGCGAAGGTCAGCGACAGCGCGTGGAGCAACCCCGCCGTCTCTGCGCCCTCACCCACCGGAATCGCGATCCCGTAGTCGAGCGAGGCGCCCCGCCCGGCGAGCCCCAGGCCGCAGGTCGCGCGCTGGGAGGAGGTGGCCCCCATCCAGCGGTAGCCGCCGCGCAGGCGCAGGGTCTGAATGGCCAGGGCGCCCCCCGCGCCGATGTCCAGCGCGTCGTCCTCGGCGCGCCAGTCCACATCGGCGGCCACGCTGCCGATCTTGGGGTGCACCAGGCGCGCGCCGCCCCCCACCTCCAGCCCCTCGCCCAGCGGCAGCGCCGCCGGCACCAGGTTGCGCACCACCGCACCGAGCACCAGCGCGTCCACAGGCTGCGCGCCGAGCCCGAGATCCACATTTCCAGTGGTGCCCGATCCGGTGAGATCGCGCTTGTAGATCAGCAGGTTCGCCGCCGCGCCCAACGCCAGCCGCCGGTCGGCGAAGTGGAGCGCACCGGCCACCCGCAGGTCGTGGTCGCGGCGGCTGTCTTCGAGGGTTTCGCCCGCCAGCTTCCACCCTGGAAGCTCGACCGTCGCCAGCGGCGGGCTGGTCAACCCACCGAGGTACGCGAGGCCAAAGGCGAAGCCCGGCGTGGTCTGACCGTCCATCACGCTGGCGCCCCAGGCCAAATCCGAGTCGGCGCCGAGCTGGCCCAGGGCCTGAAAGTCGTAGCGATCGCCCAGGCCGATGATGCCCGGATTGGCGGCGATGGCGGCGTTGTCGCTCGGATCGGCGTTGGCCACACTGCCCATCGCGACGACGGCGCCGCCTTCGAGATCGGCCGCCAGAACCACAGCCGGGAGGAGGAGGAGCAGCACGAGGGACCTCGGTTTGCAGGTGGACGCACGGCGGTGTACCTTGCGCGGCTCCCTTGTACCGGGTCCGGTACGAGGAGCGCAACGCCCGTCGCGCCGCGCGCGGCGGCAGAAGCCCCCGACCCCGACTGGGGGCGGCGAGGGCAGAGGCAGCGATGGACGAGAAGCAGCTCGAGACCTTCCGGCAACTCCTCCTCACGAGGCTGGAGGAGCTGGCGCGCGAAGCGGGACAGCAAATCGGCGGTTTGGTGGAGGAGCGCGAAGCCCTGTCCGACGCCGTGGACATCGCCTCGGAAGAGTCCAGCCGCGAGTTCGCGCTGCGCGTGCACGAGCACGACGTCCAGCTCGCGAAGGAGATCCGGCTGGCGCTGCAGCGGATCGACCAGGGCGACTACGGCATTTGCATGGGTTGCGGCGAAGAGATCGCCGTGAAGCGCCTGCTCGCGCGCCCCATGGCCACCCACTGCATCGAGTGCAAGACCGAGGCCGAGGCCAAGGATCGCAGCTCCGTCACCCGGTTCACCAACTTCGACGCCTGAGCGCGGGGGGGCCATGTCAGGCGCCCACCCGGCGGGCCCGGGGAGCGGGTATGTGCGGGTCGCGGTCGCGCGGCCCCTCGCGGGCGAGTGGACCTACGCCACGGCCGCCCACCAGGAGGTGCGGGTCGGCGTGCCGGTGCTGGTGCCCTTCGGACCCCACGGCGAGACCGGCTTCGTCACGGCGCTGCTGGCCGAGCCCGACCTCGATCCGAGCCGGGTCAAGACGATCCTCCGCGTGCTCGACCCGGTTCCGGCCTTCGACGCGACCCAGCTCGCCTTCTACCGCTGGATCGCCGACTACTACCTCTGTCCGCTCGGGATGGTGATCGCCACCGCGACGCCCTCAGAGGTCCAGGCGCGGGTGGTGCGGGTGTACGAGCCCACCGAGGCGGGCGCGGCGGCGCTCGCGGCCGGTGAGGTGGCCGATGGGCCGGCGGCGGTGCTGCGCGAGGTGCTGTCGCGGCCCGGGCTCACCCGCCGGGGGCTTGCGCAGCGCGTCCGCGACGAGCTCGACGGGGACGACGCCGAGCGCGCGCTCGACACGCTCGTCCGGCGGGGGTGGGTGGCCGCGGGTGAGCGCGAGGTGGCAGAGTCCAAGGGGAAGATCCGCACGGTGGCCCTGACCGCGCCCGACGCACTGGCGCGGGTCCCCCGGAACGCGGCGCGCATGCGGGCCATCGCCGCTGAGCTCGCCGCCGCGCCCGCGGATGTCGCGGATCTGCTCGCCCGCCACGGCGCCAGCGCCCGCAGCGCCGTCGATCGGCTCGCCGAGCTGGGCGTCGTGGTGCTGGGCGAGCGCGAGGCGCGCGATGCCCTCGCGGCGGCGCCCGCCCTCGGCCCGACCGGACCGCTCGCGTTGAATGCCGACCAACGCGCGGCGTTGGACGCCCTGAACGCCCCCGACGCCGCCGGCACCTACTTGCTCCACGGCGTCACGGGCGCGGGGAAGACCGAGGTCTTCTTGGGCGCCGCCGCCGCGGTGGTGGCGCGCGGCGGCCAGGTGGTCGTCCTGGTCCCGGAGATCGGGCTCACCCCGCAGCTGGTGGGGCGGTTCCGCGCCCGCTTCGGCGACGCCGTGGCGGTCCTCCACTCCGGGCTCACCGGCTCCGAGCGCCTGGGCCAATGGCGGCGCATCCGCGCCGGCGAGGCCACCATCGCGGTCGGCGCCCGCTCGGCGTTGTTTGCGCCCTTCCGGTCACTGCAGCTCATCGTGGTCGACGAAGAGCACGACGACTCGTACAAGCAGTCCGAGGGCGTCCCGTACCACGCGCGGGACCTCGCCGTCGTCCTCGGACGGATGCGGCGCGCCGTCGTCGTCCTCGCCTCGGCCACGCCTTCGCTCGAGAGCTGGTCCAACGCCGGCGCGGCGCGCTACCAGCTCTTGTCGCTCCCCCGGCGGGCCACACCGCGCCCCGTACCCATCGTCGAGCGCATCGACATGTCGGCGCTCCGCGTGCGCGGCCAACCGGCGCCGCTGTTGGCGCCGGCCACCGAAGCGGCCTTGCGCGAGACCTTCGACCGCGGCGGACAGGCGATCGTCCTCTACAACCGACGCGGCTACGCCACCTTGGTCGAGTGCGGCGCCTGCGGCGCGGCCTACGCCTGCCCGTCGTGCGGCTTGTCGATGACGCTGCACCGCGGCGCGTGGCGGCTCGTGTGCCACTACTGCGGCTACACCGTCCCGTACGCCGACACCTGCCCGGTCTGCCACGCCCCGGAGCTCTCCGAGCAGGGTCGCGGGACCGAGCGGGTCGAGGCCCAGCTCGCCGCGCTCTTTCCCGACGTCCCGCTCTCGCGCATGGACGCCGACACGACCGCGGCCCGCGGGGCGCACCAGCACCTGCTCGACGACTTTCGCGCGGGGCGCACGCGCCTGTTGGTCGGCACCCAAATCGTCGCCAAAGGCCACGACTTCCCCGGGGTGCAGACCGCGGTGGTCATCTCCGCTGATCGCGGCCTGCAACTGCCCGACTTCCGGGCGGCCGAGCGCACCTTCGCCCTCATCGTGCAGCTGGCCGGACGCGCCGGACGCGGCGACACGCCGGGGCGGGTGATCGTGCAAACCTGGAAGCCCGACCACTACGCGCTGCGCCACCTCGACGATGTGCCGGGCTTTCTGGAGGCGGAGTCCCGCCTCCGACGCCAGCTTCGCTACCCGCCCCACAGCCGCCTGTGCCTCGTTCGGCTCGAGGCCGTCGAGCGCTCCGCCGCCAGCGCGGCGGCCGGCGGACTCGCGGCGGCGCTCCGGGGGCTGGCCGCCCAGTGGCCCGGTGTTGAGGTGCTGGGACCGGCGCCCGCCGCCTTGCCGCGGCTGGTCGGCCGGTGGCGCTTCCAGCTCGTCCTGCGCGGCACCGACCCGCGTCCCTGGCGCGCCTACCTCCAGGCAGCGCACCCGCTGCTCGCCGCCGCCGCCCGCAAGGGGGTCCGCCTGTCGTGGGATGTGGATCCGCGGCACCTGCTCTAGGGTGGGCTGGATCGCCACCGTCCGCGGGATACACCGTTCCTGGGGGCGCGATGCTGTGGTGGTCCGTGGTGGCGCTGGCGGGCACCTTCGCTGAAGACCAAGCCGCCTGCGAAGCGGGGGACGCAGCCGCCTGCGTCGACGTCGGCGTGGTCTACGAGCGCGGCGCCGAAGGCACGCCGAGCGATCCCGAGTCCGCGCGCCGGATGTACGAGCGCGCCTGCGCCCTCGGCGCCGCCCACGGTTGCGGCAATATGGGCGTGCTGTACGACAACGGGCTCGGGGTCCCCGTCGACTACCGCGCCGCGGCCGAGTGGTTCCAGAAGGGCTGCGACCTCGGCTCGGGCCGGGCGTGCGCCAACCTCGGGCTTCTCCACCAATATGGGCGCGGAACGCCGGTCTCCACCACACGCGCCGCGACCCTCTTTCAGGCCGGCTGCACCCTCCAAGACGGACAGGCGTGCGCCCGCAGCGGGCGGATGCTGAGCGCGGGCACCGGCGTTCCCCGCGACGCTGGCGAGGCCTTCGCCCGCTTTCGCCAAGGCTGCGACCTCGGGAGCGCCGACGCCTGCAACGAGCTCGGCGTCCGCTACGACCACGGCGATGGCGTCCCCGAAGATCCGTACCAGGCCCGCGACCTCTTCCACCAAGCCTGTGACGACGAATACGCGCTCGGCTGCGTGAACTTCGGCCTCCTGGCCCGGATCGGCCGGGGTGGCCCCACCGACCTCGAAGACGCCCAGCGGGCGCTCCAGCGCGGCTGCGACGCCGACTACGGCTCGGCGTGTCGGCAGCTCGGCGACCTTGGCGAGTCCAACGATCCCGCCAGCGCGCTGGCCTTTTGGGGGCGGGCGTGTGCGCTGGAAGACGCCCGGGGCTGCGACGCCCTCGGCGTCGCGCGGGACCACGGCACCGGCGCGCCCGAGGACCTGCCCGGCGCCCGCGAGGCCTTCGCGAAGGCCTGCGACCTCGGCTCGGCCAGCGGGTGTCGAAACCGGGGCATCCTCCTCGAGCATGGGCGCGGCGGCCCCGCCGACGCCGATGGCGCGCGCGCCGCCTACCGCCTCGCCTGCGATGGCGACGACGGCAGCGGGTGCACCCGTCTGTCGCTGCTGCTGGCCGAGGCGCCGGGCGCAGATCCCGCCCAGTGCGCGGCCTTGGTCGCCAAGGCCTGCGAGCTCGGCGACGGGAAGGGCTGCTGGCACTCGGGGCTCGCCTGGAAGGGCCGCGACCCCGCCCGCGCCGACGCCGCCTTCGCGCAGGCGTGCGCCCTCGGCGTGACCGAGGCCTGCCGCTAGCTCAACGCGCGAACCGCCAGCCCGCCCAGGCCGACGCGAGCGCAGGCAGCAACATCGCACACGCGACCACCGCGCCGACGGCGTCCCCCCAGCCGCCGATCACCGCGAGCACCGCCAGGCTGTTGTGGACGATGTGAAAGGCGATCGGTGGACCGATCGACCCGCTCCCCCACCGCAGCCCGCCGAGCACCAGCCCCACCGGCAGGACCGCCAGGCACTGCATCGGGTCCATGTGGTACGCCGCAAACACCAGGGAGCTCCAGCCGATCACCCCCACCGGACCGAGGCTGCGATCGAGGGCGGACCACAGCAAGCCCCGAAAGACGAGCTCTTCGGCGACGGGACCGACGAGACCGATGACCACCCAGAGCGGCAAGCTCTGCCAGGGCGTGGCGGCGGCCTCGATCATCAGCGGTGCGAGCGCCACTCCCTGGCCGGTCACCTCGGCGATGCGGCCGACGACATAGGACGGAAACCAGCCCACCGTCAGGCCCAGTCCGACGGCGGCGAACCACCACGACGCGGGGCTGCGCCCCGAGAACCCCAGCGCGTCCACCACCCGCGCCAGCCCGGTCGCGCGGAGGCCACCCGCGAGCTCGGCGCGGGTCGGGAGCCAGGGCGCGCACGCGAGGGCCAGCCCCACCATCGTGGCGAATTGCCACGCGGTCATCACGGCGAGCGACGTCGGCCCGAGCAGGCCGACCAGCCCGGCGGCCCGATCCGGGGTCGGCGACGACTGCAACCCTTCGACCAGCCAGGCGGCCGCCGCCACCAGCTGCAGCACCACCGCGCCGAGCGACACGACGAGGTACCCACCGACAAAGACCGGGGCGATCCACCACCGGCGGTCCGCGTGCTGCATGCTGCGAACATCGCGGGTCCGCCCCCCCCTGTCAACCCGCTTGCCGAGCGCGTGCCGCGCGCGCACCTTCCGCCATGGATCCCATCCGCCTCCACGGCGCCCGCGCGCACAACCTCACCGGCTTCGACCTCGACCTGCCGCGCGACCGGCTGGTCGTCGTCTGTGGCGTATCGGGATCTGGCAAGTCGACCCTCGTCTTTCACACCCTGCACGCCGAGGGGAGGCGGAGGTACCTCGAGGCGCTGGCCGGATCGCTGCGCGGCCGATCGCTCCCCGCACCCGAGATCGACGACCTCACCGGCCTCCCACCGACGATCGCCTTGGACCAACGCTGGGCGACGCCCACCGATCGGTCGACCGTGGCCAGCCAGGCCGAGCTGATGGACGGGCTGCGGGTGCTGTGGGCGCGGGCTGGCACCGCGCACTGTCCGCGCTGCGACGCCCCGGTGGTCCCCACGCCGCTGGACGCCGCCGTGGGGCGCCTGCTCGCGCTCCCCGCCGGCACCGCGCTCACCCTCGAGGCGCCGGTGGCGGTGCGCGGACCAGGGGCGCTCGACGAGGTCGCCCGGGCCGGCTTTTCGCGCGTGCGCCTCGACGGCGAGGTGATGCGGGTGGAGGAGATCCCGGCGCACCGGATCGGCCCCGACGCCGCCATCGCCGTGGTAGTCGACCGGATTCGCCTCGCCGACGACCGCCGCGACCGCCTGCAGGACGGCGCGCGCCTCGCCGCGCGGGTAGGCGGCGGGATCTGGACCGCCCGCTGGGCCGATGGCGCGCTCGCCTTTGTGGACCGGCCGCTGTGCGCCGCATGCCGGGTGGAGCTGCCCCCCCTCACCCCGCGGAGCCTGTCGTGGGGACACCCCGACGGCGCCTGTCCCCGCTGTGAGGGCGCCGGGACCGACGGAGACGCGCCCTGCGCCGACTGCGGCGGCACCCGCCTGCGACCCGAGGCGCGCGCGGTGCGCTGGCGAGGGTCGACGCTGCCCGACCTGACGCGGCGGACCGTCGCCGACGCCCGCCAGTGGCTGGCCGACACGCCGAGCGACCCCGTCGCCACCCCGCTGGCGGCCGAGCTGGTCCGCCGCCTCGACCTCCTCGCGCGCTTGGGGCTGCAGCAGCTGCCGCTCGACCACCGCGCCGCGCGCCTGTCCACCGGCGAGCAGCAGCGCCTGCGCCTGGTCCGCGCTGCGTCGGCGCGGCTGACGGGCGTCTGCTACCTGCTCGACGAGCCGGTCGCCGGGCTGGGTTCGTCCGAGATCGCCGCGGTCCTCGACCACCTGCGCGCGCTGATCGCCCAGGGCAACAGCGTGATCGCCGTCGAGCACCACCCGGCGGTGATCGCCGCGGCCGACTGGATCATCGAGCTCGGGCCCGGCGCTGGAACCCAGGGCGGCCAGATCGTCTTTCAAGGGTCACCCGCAGCCTTCGCCGCGGCAGACACCCTCACGGCGGGGTGGTGTGCCGGCCGCGCGCAGCTGACCCGACCGCGCCGCTCCCCCGGTCCGCCGGTCACCCTCGCCGACCGGGCGCTGCCGACCCGGGCATTGGTGGCGATCACCGGTCCATCCGGCAGCGGAAAGTCGACCCTCCTGCGCGCCATGCACAGCCGGTTCGACGACGACCCCTCCGCGCGCCCACCCGCCGCAGACGCCCTCCCCTTCGCCCGCTGCGTGCGGGTCGACCGCCTGGGGGTCCGCGCGGCGCGGTCCATGCCCGCCACCTATGTCGGCCTGTGGGAGCCGCTCCGCGAGCTGCTCGCCAGCACGCGAGAGGCGCAGGTCCGCGGCTTTGGTCCCTCATTCTTCAGCCTGGCGACCAAGGGTGGCCGGTGCGAGGCCTGCCAAGGGACCGGCGAGCGGCGGGTCGACCTCGCCCTGCTGCCCGAGGTGGTGCTCCCCTGCGAGGTCTGCGAGGGGCGTCGCTTCGCGGCGGATGTGCGCACCATTCGCTGGAAAGGTCGGTCTCCCGACGAAATCCTCGCCTCCCGCATCGACGAGGCGGCCACCTTCCTGGCGGGCCACCCGAAGCTCGACGCCATCTTGCGGGTGCTGCGCGCGTGCGGACTGGGCGATGTCCCCCTCGGCCAGCCGACCTCCGCGCTGTCCGGCGGCGAGGCCC
>Ga0164294_10002350_pt1 | contig 17118 bp, 17 predicted proteins | sample GEODES005metaG_FD_111479 | JGI IMG/M metagenome (GOLD analysis project Ga0164294, IMG submission 111479) | Oligotrophic lake water microbial communities from Sparkling Lake, Wisconsin, USA - GEODES005 metaG | ecosystem: Environmental > Aquatic > Freshwater > Lake | place: USA: Sparkling Lake...
GCCGTAGGAGAGCGGCGAGAGCGGCGGGATCGACGACATGGGCACCTCGGTGGCGAGCGCCCTCTCGTTTCACACCGCGCGCGCCGCGCACAGGCCGCGCGGCCGCCCGCCTGACCCCCGACAGGCCCCGGGGCTCAGGGGGTGACGGTGGGCCGGTTGTGGCTGTACTCGTGGGCCTCAAAGTCGACCGCCGAGGGCCGGCCGATGCCGTAGAGCTTGAGCCGGGCGCCCTCGTCGCTGAGATCGCGGGCATTGGTGGTGACGCCGGTGCCCTCACGGCTGGTGTCGATTCGGCGGGTGCTGGAGACGTTGCCGGCCTCGTCCTTGCCGGCCACCACGGTGCCGGCAGCGTTGCCCTCGATGGTGGTGAGCATCCCCGTGCTGGAGTCGTAGGACTGCACCATCGTGATGTGGTCGGCGGAGCCATTGTTGGTGTGGTCGATCAACACGACATCGCCAGGGCGGATGTCGAGGGCGCCATAGTTGCCGCCGGCCAGGGCCGAGCGGATGGTGGCGGCGTCGGTCCACCGGCGCAGGCTGCCACGGGTCTGGTGGTAGTCGCGCACCCCCCGCCAGACCTCGCCATCGCGAATGCTGGCGTGAACGCGCCGGCCATCGGGGTTGTAGGTGAAGAAATTGATCACATTGTCGGTGTGGTAGAAGCCGGCGCGCAGATCGCTGTCCATGCCGGCGCTGGCGTAGTGGGCGGCCACGAAGATGCCGCACCAGTCGAGGCCGGCCACCCAGCGGTACTGAAAGCCGCTTTGGTGAACGATCTCATCGACCCGGCCCCGTTGGGTGCCCGAGGTGCTGACCCCGCCCTGGGTCCAGTCGGCGGTGGCGCCGGCGACGGCCTGATCGAGGTGCCCGTTCAGAGTCTCGTCCGGCGTGGGGGGCGCCGGCGCGGCGCCGTCTTCGGCCGGGGCGGCGGGCTCGGCCCAGCAGACGCCGGCCTCTTCGTCGTAGACGCCCAACTCGGTGAGGGCGGCGGCGCGGGCCTGATCTGGGCTGTCGCTCGAACCGATAGCGCGGGCGATTACCTCCTGGAGGTAGGCGTTGCCGCGCAGTTGGGAGAGCCCGCCGCGGGCGGGCGCCGCCTCACAGACGGGGCCCTGGGTGGGCGATGCCGTGGACTGTTGGGTCTGGTAACCAGGCATGGGCGGCCTCCGCGCTCTGTCCAGCGTAGCGCGGGGGGCCGGGGCGCGTCCATGCGCGGGAGCAGCGTGCGGCGTCTCCTCGAGAAGTGACGTCACTGCAAGCCAATGTGTATCTATTATAACACGGCGTTACAGGACATGTTACAGCATCAACAACCTACCGAAAGCCCACCTTGGCCTTGTGACGGCCGTCGCAGAGTGGCTTGTTGGCCGACAAGCCGCAGCGGCAGAGCGTCAGGCGGTCATCGGGCTGGGCCGGGTCGAGGGAGAGGCCGCGCACCGGGGCGTGGAAGCGCAGCTCGCCGCCAGGGATGACCTCGATGGGCGCGGCATGAACGGGGGCCTCCATGGGCGGCAACGGGGCCTTCTCTTCCCAGGTCAGCGCGCCCGAGGGGCAGGCGGCGGCGACGGCGCGAATCTCCATGGCCACGGCGTCATCGGTGGCCAGCACCTCGGCCTCGCGCAGGGCCTTGAGGGGCTTGCAGGTGAAGACATGCATACAGACCCGCGGATCGAAGCGGGTGCGCAGGCGCTGGCCCTCCCAGATGCGCGGGGCGACCGGCTCGGGGCGGGGGCCCTCGCTGGAGAAGCCAGCGGCGTTGTGACTGCCGTCACAGAAGGGGGCGTTGCGGCTCTCCCCGCAGCGACAGAGGTAGACCGTGCCCGAGAGCGCGCGCACCTCGCCCTCGAATTGCAGGCTCTCCGCCTGGGAGACAGCGAGGGGGCCGTTGGGGATGGGCTTGATCTCAAGGGGGGCAGACATGGGGCTCCAGCAGCAGGCATGCTGGCCGTAACGGAGCGCCAAGGCGGCGCATCCCCAAACCGCAGCCGGCGGTGACAGGCGGGCCTACCGCCGGTGTTTCAGGCCCTGCCCCGCGAGGACCCCGATGCTCTCTGTGCTGCTGCTTGCCTGCGCCCCCAAAGGCCCCGCCCCCCTCGTCTCGGCCATCGAGGTTGGGATGCCCGATGGCATCGGCCTCGCCGTCGATGTGCTGCGGCCCGCGGGCGGGCAGGCCGCCCCCACCGTGGTGATCCAGACCCGCTACTGGCGCAGCATCGGCCTCAAGGTGCGGCAGGCGCCCGGCAGCCTGCCCATCGTCCCCCGCGAGGCCATCGCCCGGGCCCTCCTCGACGCCGGCTACAACGTGGTGGTGGCCGACGTGCGCGGCACCGGGGCCTCGGCCGGCGACTGGCCGGCCCCCTGGTCTCCCGCCGAGGTGGCCGATGGATGCGCGCTCCTCGACTGGGTGGTGGCCCAGCCCTGGTCGCTGCCCCAACTGGCCACCTACGGCACCTCCTACGAGGGCACCTCCGCCTTGTTGGCGGCCACCTGCGGCCAGCCGGCCCTGCGCGCCGTGCTCGCCCGCGAGATCGAGTGGGACCTCACCGCCGAGCTGCTGGCGCCGGGGGGCGTGGCCAACACGAGCTTTCCGGCGATCTGGTCGGCCGGGGTCGACGCGCTGGACCACGGCGGCTGGCCGGACTTCTTCCCCCAGGGCCCGCGCCGCATCATCGCGGGCGTTCGCCCCCTCGACGACGATCCCGACCGCAGCGCGCTCAACGCCCGCATCGCCGCCCGCCCACCCCGGCAGGTGGCCGCCGCCGTCGCCGGGGTGCGCCGCCGAGACGACCCCTGGGGCAACACCGGCCTGCGCGCCGGAGACCTCGATCCCGCCGCCCACGTCGAGGCCCTGGCCCAGAGCAGCGCGGCGATCCACATCTGGGCGAGCTGGTGGGATGGGGCCACCGCCGATGGGGCCCTCGCCGCCGCCGCCGCGCTCCCCCAGGCCCGGGTGGCGATCGGCGCCTGGGACCACGAGGGGGAGGCCCACAGCTCGCCCCTGCGCCGCCGAGACAGTGAACCCTCTACGGTGGAGCTGGCCGCCCTGGTGGCCACCCTCGACGCCGCGGTGAAGGGGGCGCCACCGCCGCCCCACCGCTGGTATGTGGCCGGCGCCGAAGGCTGGGAGCAGGGAGCGGCCCTGCCCACGACCGCGCCCCAGACGCGCTTTCTGGCCGACAAGGGGGCCCTCTCCCCCCAACAGACGGCGCTCTCGGCCCGCTGGGAGGTGGACTTCTCCCGCGGGGTGGGCCCCGACAGCCGCTGGACCGCCGGCGTGCTGCGCCCGATCCCACCGTTCACCCGCCGCGGTGAGCCCGGGAGCCGGAGCTGGACCGCCCCCGCCGAGGCCGCCCCCTTGCGCCTCTTCGGAGCCGCCACCCTGGACTGCGCCGTGCAGGCCAGCGCCGGCGACGGCGCGCTCTTCGCCTACCTGGAGCACATCGACAAGAAGGGCCGCGCCAACACGCTCACCGAGGGGGTGGCCCGCGTCACCGGCGGCCCCCTGCGCCTCTCGCTGCGGGCCGTCGCCGCCGAGCTGGCCGCCGGGGAGGCCCTGGGGCTGACCTTGACCGGGGCCGACGCCGGCACCTTTGAGCGCCTGCCGGCCAGCGGCCCCAACACGCTCTCGCTTAGCGGCCCCTGCGCCCTGACCCTCCCGGTGCGCACCGGCGGATCTTCGTCGAGCGGGTGACAGGGCCGCCGCGGGGCGGTGTTTGTGTCGGAGAATGCTCCGACGTCTCCCCCTGCTGCTGCTCCTCTCCCTGGGCCCGGTCTCTCCGACGGGCTCGGCGCCGCCGGCCTTCCTGACCACCCTCTCCCCCGGCGGCCCGGCCTTTGGGGCCACCGTGGTGGCGGTCCTGCCCGCCGGCCCCTACCGCTATGTCGACCTCGGCCCGGCCGGTTGGGCCGTCACCCTGGCATCGGTGGAGCCCGGCGAGGCCGTCTGGGTGCGCCCGCTCGGCCGGCAGCCCGACTTCTGGAGCCGCCGCCTGCAGCGGCGCTTCGACAGCCTGCTCTTCGCCCTCCTCACCCCCGCCCCGGACTGACCATGCTTTTGCTGATGCTCGCCTGCGCCCTCAGCCGCCCCTTTGAGGGCCCCGGCTTCGAAGACGGCGCCTTTGTGTCGGATCACCCCGGCCCCTTTGTGGTGGCCGCCACCTATGCCCGCACCGCGCCGGGCCACAACGCGCCCTTTCAAGACCACGTCGGCGCCATCGACGCCGAGATCGCCGACGCCGAGGGCCTCGTCGGCTATGCCCTGCGCGGCGAGATCGGCGGCCGCGACAACTGGACGATGTCGATCTGGGAGAGCGAAGAAGCGCTCTACACCTTCGTGATCTCCCCGGCGCACCTGGCCGCGATGGGCGAGGCCGACCTGCTGCTGGAAGACAGCGCGTTTACCCACTGGACCGAGGCCGACGGGTCGGCCCTGCCGCCCACCTGGGAGGAGGCCCTCGATCGCCTGGATCGGGCCGACAGCGCACCTTAGCCGCGGGCCTTCTCTTTGCGTGCCGCCGCTTGGATGAGCCGGTGCAGCACGATCTCGCGGACCAGCGACAAGGGCAGCGGCTGATCGTGGGGCACCTGGATGGCCCCCTTGGAAGAGACAAATCCGGTTAGGGCAGCGGCGAAGTGAACAATGGCCTCGGGCCCGGGGTAGAGGCCGATGTGCCGGGCGGCGGCGCCGATGTGAATCAGGTTCTCGCCCTGGTGCCAGGTGGGCAGACCATAGCTCATCTTCTCGGTGGCCTCGGGCGCGGCCTCGACGATGACGGCCCGCAGGGCGCGCAGCCGCTCGCCAACCTCGGCGGGCTGGGACTGGAAGTAGGCTTCGACCGCGGGGATGGGGGGCGGGCTGCTCATGGCGCCGGCACCGCGCGCAGGCCGGGAGCGCTGCAGGACGCCAGAGGGGCGGAGGCCCCTACGCCCGCCCGGAAGGAAGGCAGGAGGACCAGCAGGGCGGTGATCACGGGGACTCCTTCGGGAGCGGGGGCGGGGCACAGGTGTGGCCGTAGCCCGGCGCGCGCCACCGGGCAGCAGCCCCGCGCCTTCGAGCGTTGGCCGCCTTGACCGGGCCCAACCGACACCCATGACGATGGGCCGATCGCCGCAGCGGGAGGGCCTGGAAGACCTTCGGAGCGTCCAGCCAAACCGGATGCGGAGGCACCCCACCCTCCGGCCAGGCGCGCCACACCGACGCCTGCAGCGCAGGTCCACCGAAGAGGCACGCTCCGCCCCGCTCCCCGCCCCAAAGAATGCGTTCACGTTCACCGCGCTCGCGATACGTTTACGGCATTCATGTGGATGGACGATGTTTCACGGCGCCACCGGAACGACCTACACCCCCATCGGGTACGCCGCCCCCCGCGGCGGCAGCCAGGCCGAGGTCTTCAAGGTGCGCGATCCCCAGGGCGCCGTCTTCGCCCTCCAGCGCGCCCGCACGCCGGCCGACAGCCACCGTCTGCTTCGCGCGCTGGAGGCGATCGACGCCCTCGTCGCCGCGAACCCGGCCTGCTCCGCCTGGCTGGTGCAGGCCGTCGACCGCGGCGAGCACGAGGGGCGCGCCTTCTTTGTGACGCCCTGGCACGACGCTTCGCTGGAGGACTGGATGCGCGCCGCCTGGCCGCTCGGGGCCCGGCTCAAGCAGGCCGCCGCCCTCTGCCGCCTCGTCGAGCGCTTCGTCGCCCTGGCCGGCCCGCCTTGGGTTCACCCCAACATCCAGCCGGCCAACCTCCTGCTCGACGACAGCGCCGCCGAGGGCCTGCGGCTCACCGGCATCCTCGGCGATGGGGGCCTCGATCCATCCCCTCCCATCGCCAGTCCGACGTCTGGCTACGCGCCCCCCGAGTTGGCCCTGCCCCAGGGGCGGCAGGCCGGCGCGCAGGTGGACCGCTTCTCCACCGCCGTCCTCGTCTTCGAGCTGATCACCGGCGCTCGGCCCTTGCGGGCGGCGCCCCAATTGTGGAGGGACGAGGGTCTTTCGCTCTCCAGCCTGCACCAGCAGCACCTCGCCGGCGAAGCGCTCGATGTTCACGAAGAAGCCGAGCGGGCCCGCCTCTCGGCGCTGCCCTTGTCGGCCCTGATGCGCCCGGATCGGCTGCTGCTAAACAGAAACTTCGATCGCGCGCTGCGAGAGTCCCTGGGCTCTGGCACGATGGTGACCCAGTTGGCGAGCAGCCTGCGCAGCATGCTCTCGGCGCTGCCCGAAGAGCGGCTGACGCCGCCAGCGGCCCTGGTGCCCTTGTTGGAGGCCCTGGCGGCGGAGGAGGACGGGCGCCGGCCCGGGGGAGCCGCCCAGGCGAGAACAGAGCGCGGAGCGGGGGCGCCCGGGCCTGCAGACGGGCCCGGGATCTCGGTGGGGGGCGCCTCGCTGGACCTTCCACCGACCTCACCGGTAGAAGGCAGCTCCGCTGGAAGGAGCCTGCTGGCGCAGCCTCCGCACGGCGCCCCCCCGTCGCCGACCCGACACGGCCCGCCCGACCGGGCAGAGGCCCGTCTGTCCACCCTTGCCGCGCCCGCGAAGGCCACGCGCGGCCGGTGGATGCTTGCCATGGTGGGGCTGCTCGCCGTCGGCCTTGGGATGACGGGGGTGTTCCTGCGGCGGGCCGAACTGGCGCGGAAGATCGCACGGATCTGGAACGACGCGCCGGCTGGGACACCTCGGGTAGAAGGCGACCTCGTCTGGGTCGAGATTCCGGCCGGGCGTGGACAGATCGGCGACGACATCGACGGCGGCAGGCGTGACACCCCCGCCTTCCTGGTGCAGTTCTCCGCACCCTTTGAGATGTTGGAGACAGAGGTGACGAACCGGCAATACGCCCGCCTCGTGCCCGGCCACCAGCCAGTCAATGACGAGCCCGTGGCCGACCTGACCTGGGATGATGCACGGTCGTGGTGCGAGCAGGCCGGCGGCCGCCTGCCGACGGAGCTGGAGTGGGAGTACGCCGCGCGCGGCGGCGGCAGCGGCCCCTACGGCCGCGGGCAGGGCAGCACGCTCGTTACCGAGGACAACCTCACGGGCTACGCCTGGCTCCGCCCCACCGACAAGGCCCAGCCCGTGCGACAAAAGGCCCCCAATGCCTGGGGCCTCTACGATATGTGGGGCAACGTCATGGAGTGGGCGCTCGACGGCTACGAGAACTCCGCCTGGAGTCAGTTCACCGAAAGCCGCCACTGGAACGCGACGCTGGGCTTTCATCTGGTCCCCGACCCCGGCTTTGTCGAAATGATTGACCACGCACCCCCCGACCACCGGGTCTTCCGAGGCGGGTCTGCCTGGGACTGGAACATTCACGCCCGCTCGAGCAGCCGCTTTGCCTTTGCAACCTCCACCGAAATCACCGGCTTTCGCTGTGTTCGCGCGCCGGACCGCCCGCCGGTACATTTTGTGGACTATCCCTGACCGGCTCGCCGCTGGCTCTCGCCCGCCCACCGAAGTCAGGCCCGGTCGGTCTTCGGTGGTGCCGGGTCTGTCACCGCGATCGCCGACCCGCGGCGGCGGCCAGGCCGAGCTCTTCAAGGTGCGCGACCCTATCGGCGTCTTCGCCATGAAGCGCGCCCGCACGCCCGCCGACAACGCCCGCCTGCGCCGCGCAGCTTGAGCCCATCGACGAGCTCTACAAATAGAGCCCGGCCTGCTCAACCTGGCTGGTGGAGGTCCTCGACCGCGGCGAGCACGAGGGGCGCGACTTCTTCGTGATGCGCTGGCATGACCCTTCGCTCAAGGACTGGATGCGCGCCGCCGCCTGACCCCTCGCCATCTGCCTCAAGCAGGCCGCCGCGCGCCTCTTCGCCGTGGCCGGCTCGCGCATCGTTCACCACGACATCAAGCCGGCCAACATCCTGCTCGACGACCGCGTCGCCGAGAGCCAGCTGCTGGCCGATCTGGCCGGCAGCCGCGGGCTCGGAGGTGTGCTGCGCTCCTCGTCGGTGGCCTGGGCAGCCGCGAAGAGGCGGCCTCCCGCGCGCAGAGACCAGGAGGTGCTCATGCAGCGCCCCTCAAGCGCAGCGCTGGCCGAAGAGGGCCCCATCGGCCCGCGGACGGGGCGCCGGAGCCCCTACTCCCCCGTCCGCAGCACGCCGACGCCGGCCAGCTCGCGGTTCTCGTGGTGGGCGGCGGCGATGCCGGCGAGGGCGCCCCGACCAAGCGCCGTGTAGGCGGCGATGAGCAGGGGGCCGGCCTCTGCGCGACCGAGCCAGTGCAGATCGCGGCCGAGCACCAGGGCGGGCAGCGGCAGCCCAACTTCACAGTCCCGCATCGCGGCCTCGATCAGCGGAGACAGATCGTCGGCACGCAGGGCCGCGCGGCGTGCCTCGGGGTCACCGAGCGAAGTGGGGATCTCCTCGGGGAGCCCCACAGCGCCGGCACCATCGAGGGTCTCGGCGCGCGGCACCTGGGGGCTCTGCTCCTCCGCCTCGACGGTCGCCTCGCGCAGCAGCCGGAGGGCCCAGGAGGCCGGGCCCGCCTCGGCCTGCAGGAGGGCCTCGTCGGCGATGGCGCGCAGCACCCCGAGCGGGCTGCCCGCCGGCGGGAGGAGATCGATGCCATCGTTGCTGTAGTAGGAGCAGACCCCGGCACACTGTTCGGGCACATCGAACCAGAGCCCCCAGTGCAGGCCGTCGCTGCCACCGTGCAGGAAGGTGAGAAACTCGGGCGGATCGCGAAAGTACCGACCGTGCAGGCGCGGGTCGAGGCCCTCGGCGGGCGGGGCGCTGGGATCCTTCAACAGATCACAGAGGCCCATCGGGTGGAGCCCCCGGGCGGAGGCGGCGGCCCGGACGGGCGCGGCGAGGCCCTCCCAGACGCAGAGAAAACGGAAGAAGCTCTCCGGCAGGCGCAGGCCCCAGTCGCGCCAGACCCGATCAGCAATGGCGCCGCGCTGAGACGCCACCCGCGCCTCGGCGGCGGCCTGCCGGGCTTCGCGGAGGGCGGGCGGGTCGACCTCGGCGCACCAGGCGGCGAAGGCGGCGTCATCGGCGGCCCCCTCGGCGCGGCGCCGCACGTCCCAAGCCTGCTCGCTGCGGGCGGAGTCGGCCTCAAAGGTGGATCGATCGGCGCGCCAGCGGGCCTTGGTGGCGGCCCGACGGGCGGCCTCGGGCATCAGGCGCGGGCGAAGGGCGTCAAAGGCCGCGTGGGGGTCTTCGGCTCCCGCAACGGCCTCGTCGAAGAGGGCGTCGGCCTCGGCCTCCTCGGCGTCGAGGCGTGCGCGGCGGGCCGCCAGATCGGCCTTCCAGGCGGCGTGGGCCACCCGCGGCTCGGTCTGCGGGTCGGCCTCCAGCCAGAAGACCTGCTCTTCAAAATACCAGCGGGACTGGCGGTCTTTGTGCATTTCGGCGCGCAGCGCCTGGAGGGCCGCCGGTCCAGGCTCGCAGATCTGCACGTCGGCCAGCGGCAGCGACAGCTCCAGGGCGCGGCCAAAGACGAGGAGGCGCACCGAGACGCTGTCGCCCGCGCGGGCGACCAGCTCACCGCTCTGGCCGGCGAAGGCACCGTGAAGGACCTGGACCTGCGGCATGAACACTCCATGGGGCGCGCCTTGGGTACCGTGGGGGCCGGTGGAGCACAAGGCCCGGCGGCGGCAGATCAGGGCAGCGCGATGGCGTAGACGCGGTCGTTGTTGGCGGGGCTTTGCAGGCCCTGCAGCCGCACATCGGCTACCGCGGCCTCCACGGCGCGAACAAAGGCATCGATGCGGTCGGACTCGGCCGAAGCGGGCCCCCGGTCGACGGTTGCACCGCCGCCTGCGCTGGGAGCGGCCTTGGGTGCGGCGGCGCGGCTGGGAGCGGCGGAATCGGGGGCGCGGGACGTGGACGGGCGGGCGAGCATGGGACCTCCGAGAGCACGCGAGGCCCCTGCGCAGGTTTCGTGCCAATGGACTTTCAGACCCTTTCGCTTGCCCGACCTGTCAGCCGACGACGGTCAACCGTCAGCCTCTGTCAGGGCCCAGGGAGGTGCAAAGGGCGCACACCGACACAGAACGGAGCGCCGAGATCCGCCCTCGCTCCATCGCGGCGCCCATCCGCCCGCGAAAGTGCGTCTGGGCGCCATCCTGACGGGCCCCGGAGGGGCGCGCTGTGCTACGCTGGCCCTGTCCAGGAGCCCCCGTGACCCCATCCCGTCGTCAGGTCCTCCGCGCCGCCGCCGCTGGCGCCACCCTCGTCTCGCTGCCCGGCTTCCTCGCCGGCTGCGGCCCCAAGGTGGCGCTGTCCACCCCCACCCTCGGCGCCAACGCCCACTTCGCCCTCTTCGGCGTCGACGCCCAGGGCCTCGCCGGGGTGATGGCCGAGCTGGTGTCGAGCGGCGCCGACGCCGCCGACCTCTACTTTCAGTACACCCGCACAAATGCCGCCACCCTCGAAGACGGTGTGGTGAGCTCGGCCTCGACCACCGTCGATCAGGGCGTGGGGCTGCGGGTCGTGGTGGGCGACCAGACCGGCTACGCCTACACCGAAGACCTCTCGGTGGAGGCGATGAAGGGGGCCGCCCGGGTCGCCGCCAGCATCGCCCGCGGCAAGGCAGCCCTGCCGCCCCAGGCCTTCACGCCGGTGGGCCAGCCGGCCAGCCGCTACACCCTCGCCCTGCCCTGGTCGGAGGTGCAGCTGCCCCAGCGACTGGAGCGGATGGAGCGCCTCGCCGCCCTGGCCAAGGCCCAGGACCCGGCGGTGGAGAAGGTGGTGGTGAGCTGGAGCGACAGTGAGGAGCGCGTGCTCATCGCCACCCTCGACGGCCGGCTGCTCGAAGACCTGCGGCCGATGTCGCGGGTCTGGTGCCAGGTCACGGCCCGCCGCAACGGGGTCACCCAGTCCAATTCCTCCAACCTCGCTGGCCGCCGCGGCATCGACTGGTACTCCGACACAAACCTGGCGACCCTGGCGAAGCAGGCGGTCGACCGCACCCTGGTGCTCTTCGACGCCCGCCGCCCGCCCGCCGGGGAGATGCCGGTGGTGCTGGCGGCGGGGGCCAGCGGCATCTTGCTGCACGAGGCGGTGGGCCACGGCATGGAGGCCGACTTCAACCGCAAGAATGTCTCCATTTACGCAGACATGATCGGTCGCCGCGTGGCGCCCGAGTTCGTCACGGTGGTGGACGACGGCACCCCCAACCACGAGCGCGGCGCCCTCAACTTCGACGACGAGGGCACCCCCGCCCAGCGCACGGTGCTGGTCGACCGGGGCATCCTCGCCTCGTACATGCACGATCGCATGAGCGCCAAACACTATGGGGTGGCCCCCACCGGCTCCGGGCGGCGAGAGAGCTTTCGGCATCCGCCCCTGCCGCGGATGCGCTGCACCTATATGGAGAACGGGCCCCACAGCCGCGAGGAGATCGTGGCCAGCGTGCAGAACGGCATCATCGCCGAGACCTTCACCAATGGGCAGGTGCAGATCGGCGCCGGGGACTACACCTTCTACATCAAAAACGGTTGGCTGATCGAGGGCGGCAAGATCACGGCACCCATCAAGGATGTGAACATCATCGGGAATGGGCCCGAGGCCTTGCGCAACGTGACGATGGCGGCCAACGACAGCCAACTGGACACGGGGGGCTGGACCTGCGGCAAGGACGGCCAGGGGGTGCCGGTCTCTCAAGGTCTGCCCACCATTCTGGTCTCTCGCATGACCGTTGGAGGCGTCAATGGATGAGCTCCTCGATCGCGCCCGCCAGGCCGTCGCCGACGCCCGCGCCGGCGGAGCCACCGGGGCCTGGGCCCAGGCCACCCGCAGCCGCAAGAGCGAGCTGTCGGTGCGCGACGGCGCTGTGGAGACGGTGCGCTCGGCCACCTCGCGGGGCCTGTCGCTGCAGATCTACGCCGAGGGCCGCTACAGCGCCCACAGCACCACCGACCTGCGGCCCGACCGCCTCGCCCGCTTTGTGTCAGATGCCGTGGCGCTCACCCGCCTCCTGCCGGTCGACCCCTTCCGCGAGATGCCCGATCCCGCCCTCTTCGCCGGGCGCAGCGCCGCCGATCTGTCGCTGGTCGACCCGGCGGTGGGGGCGGTCAGCCCCGAGCAGCGCGAAGCCTGGGCCCGGGCGATGGAGGCCCGCTGTCATGGCGACAGCCGCGTGATCTCCGCCACCGCCGGGGTCACCGACGAGGCCCACGAGGGGGCCGCGGCGAGCAGCAATGGCTTCGAGGGGTCCTGGTCCAGCACGGCGGCCTGGCTCTCGGCGGAGGTGACCGTTCGCGACGCCGAAGACAAACGCCCCGAGGGGTCCTGGTACACCGGGTCGCGGCGCCTCTCGGCCCTGCCCGATGCGGCCAGCCTCGGCGACAAGGCCCTGGCCGAGGCCCTCTCCCGCCTGGGCTCCCGCAAGGGGCCCACCACCAAGGCGACGATGGTGGTCGATCCGCGGGCCGGCAGCAACCTCATCTCCCGCCTGCTGGGGCCCAACAACGCCGGGGCCATCGCGCAGGGGCGCAGCTTCTGGGCGGGGAAGATCGGCCAGCGGCTGCTCTCTCCCCTGCTCACGATCACCGATGAGCCCCTGCTGGCCGGCGGCTTCGGCTCGCGACACTTCGACGGCGAGGGCATCGCCGCGCGACCGCGCGACATCCTGCGCGAGGGGGCGCTGGCCACCCACTATGTCGACACCTACTACGGAAAAAAGGCGAAGCTCAGCGTGAACGGTGGGAGCCCCTCCAACCGGGTGGTGAAGCCGGGCATGGCCGACCTTGGCGCCCTGCTGCGCCAGGCCCACGGCGGGGTCTATGTCACCTCCTGGCTGGGCGGGAACGCCGACCCCACCACGCTCGACTTCTCGCTGGGCATTCGAGGGCATGTGATCGAAGACGGCAAGCCGGGGGCCCCGGTGGGCGAGATGAACGTCACGGGGAATCTGGCCACCCTCTTCGCCGGGCTGGTCGCCGTCGGCAATGATCCGTGGATGCCCTCCTCCACCCTCGTGCCGACGCTGGTCTTCGAGGGGGTCCAGTTCAGCGGAGCCTGAGCCGCAGGTCGACGGAGCCACCTGCGGGCCGCGGGCCTTGAGGGCGGCGCGGGTCGGGATAAAGCAGCGTCGTGGCGACCCCCACCGCTGCAGCCCCCGCGAGGTGCCCCATCGACGCCGCTCCCCTCAGCCCGACTCCGCCGCTCCTGCTTCGACTGGCCCTCGGCCGGATGGCGCCTGGCTTGCGGCCCGCCCTGGGTGAACAGACGGAGCCCGTGCTGCGGCAGGCCGCGCTCCACGCGATGCCGCTGCTCCAGGCCTTGCCCGCGCTGCCCCGCCGCCGCTCCGAGGCCGTGATGCTGCTGCAGGGCGTGGCGATGATGGGCGGCCTCTACCGGGCCCTGCGCGCCACCGGTCGCTCCGACGCGGTCGCCGGCGAGCTGGTGCTGCAGGCCGCCGCCGCGGGCTTCGCCGGGCTGCCGCAGGCCCTGCGAAGCCTCTACCGGTGGTACTTCTTCGCCCGCTTCGGCCCCATCAGCGCCTCGATCTTCGGCGATGGCGATCCGGCCGACTTCGCCGGCGAGGCGCGGGTGGAGGGTGAGGTCTACGCCATCGACTACACCGGCTGCGCCATCCGCACCCTGCTCCACCGCCTGGAGTTGGGCGAGCTCGGGCCCTGGGTCTGTCGACTGGACGATGTACAGAGCAAGGCCTTGGGCCTGGGCCTCGAGCGTACCGGCAGCCTGATGACGGGTGCTACGCGCTGTGACTTTCGGTTTCGCAAGGGGGGCCCGGGCAAGCCGCTGCCGAAGCCGGGGTGACGACCGGGTGACGACACCGGCCCCTGGCCGGGGTGGAGGGTCTTCGGCGTTACCCCCATCCTGTTGCACGTCTTTTGCCCCTTTTGGAGCGCACGCCATGTCGAAGTGTTGGATGAACCTGAGCAGCGGACCGGCCCCCACCACCCAGCGCGCCCCCGCGCCGGTCTGTCCGGCTCCCCAGCGCAGTCAGTCGCGCTATGGCAACTGCTTTCTGCAAGAGCAGATGAGCACCGAGGCCAACGCCTGCGAAGAGACGCCTGTCGTCGACACCTGCGGGCCCGCCGAATCTCTGCCCGAGCCCACCTGCGACGCGCCGCCGCCCGAGCCGGTCGGGCTCTGCACCGCCTATGGCAATTTCCTGGTCTGGCCCGATGAGACGATGGGGCCCCTGGCCGAGAAGGCGCCCGACGGCAGCTTTCAGGTCTTTGAGCGACAGGTCGATCCCCTCCTCGCCGAGCTCGACGCCTTTCACGCCAGTTGCTACGCCGTGCCCAACTTTCAGCCCTCCACCGGCCCCGGCATCTTCGACGCCGGCTTCACCCCCGGGCCGGGGGCCGGCGGCGTGATGACCGTCTCGGTGCGCTTCGCCTTCTCCTTCGTGGCGGCTCAGTCGCCGGGGGACTACCCCACCGCCGACGCCGCCGCCCTCGACTGGGCCGATGACGCCGAGAAGGAGACCTGGAAGACCGACTTCTTCGCGGCGGTCAGCGGGGCCTGGAGCGGCGCCCACCGCTTTGCCGTGCTGGAGCCCTACTGGGAGCAGGTTCAGTCCTCGGTGGAGGTCAACCTGTACGAAGACACCTCCAGCCCGCACTACACCCTCACGGTTCAGAAGATCCCGGCGGGGGAGTTCGCGGGCAGCGCGGCCTCGGCGGCGCGCCCCGGTAGCACCCAGGGTTCGGCCTCCCTGGACAGTGAGGACCTGACGCCAGCGGCCAAGGCGGGCGGGAACCAGCAGCGCGGCGCGGTCCACGAGTTCGGCCACATGATCGGCCTGGGCGATGAGTACGCCGGCAAGGCGGCCCCGCGTCACAACGCCTCCTTTGAGGCGGCCGGGGGCGCCACCATCGCCACCGGCGACGATGACCGCATCATGTCGGGCGGCGAGACGGTGCTCCAGGAGCACTACATCACCTTCCTCGAAGGGCTGCGGGCCGCCACCGCCCGGCCCACCTGGGGCTACGCGCCATGAGCGGCGCCGCCTTGCTCCTCGGGGCGCTGATCGGCTGCGGTGCGGCCAGCGGCGAGCCTGCGGGGCCCGCGCTCCTGGTGGTGGAGAAGACCTCCCTCGGCGGCGAGCCGGAGGCCAACCGGCGCTGGCGGGTAGAGACCGATGGCGACCTCTTCTTCGTCGCCAACCGGGCGCCGGTCGAAGCGGGGGTGGTCTGGAATGTCCCCTTCCCCACCGAGCCCCTGGCCCGACTGGATGCGGCGTCGCTGGCCGCGCTGCGAGAGCAGGTTCAGTCGCCGGCGCTCTGGGGGCTCGAGAATCAGTCGGCGACCGGGGTGGAGGACGGCATGCGGCTGCGTCTCACCCTGCGCCGGGGAGGCGACACAAAGGAGCTGACCTTTGACAACGTCGAGCCTGCGCCGGTGAAGGCGCTGATGACCCAGTTGGGGGCCCTCACCCGGCGGTGACCGGCCGAAGCGTCCCGAGACGCGCCGCACCCAACATTGCAACTCCTGGTTGCAATCGTTAGGCGGGGGCGCGAGGTCGCCCGATGCCCACCCCCCTACCCCCAGCCCTCCTCGTGCTGCAGAGCTTTTTGTCCCAGGCCATCGGCTACTTCGTCGTGGTCGGCGCGATCTACGCCCTGGTCTGGCGCTGGGGCGCGGTCCGTTGGCGGAGCGCCCGCATCCCCGGTCCACGGCGCGTCGACGCCCGGCAGATCCGCCGCGAGGTGGGGCACACGCTGACCACGCTGGTCGCGGGCACGGCCAGCGCGGGGGTCGTGCTGGTGCTGCACGCCAAGGGGCTGGCCCGGATCTCCGAGGCCCCGACCCCCGTCTGGGAGATCCTGGCCTGGGTGGTCGGCGCCTTGGTGTTCAATGACGCCTGGTTCTATGGTTGGCACCGCCTGCTGCACCATCCGCGCCTCTTTCGCCATGTCCACGCCGTTCACCACGGCAGCGTCGACGTCAATCCGTTCACGTCCTACTCCTTCCATGTCGTCGAGGCCTTGCTGTTGGGGGCCTGGATCGTGCCGGCGGCGGTGTTCTTGCCGATCCCGATGGCGGCCCTCGGTCTGTTGCAGGGGATCGGGCTGGCCAACAATGTGATGGCGCACCTGGGCTACGAGTTCCTGCCGCCGTGGATCTTGAAGGTGCCGCTGCTGCGGTGGACAAACACCGCGACCTTTCACAGTCTGCACCATACCCGCTCGCGGGGCAACTTTGGTCTGCACAGTCGGCTGTGGGATCGGCTGTTCGGCACCGAGATCGGAGATTATGAGCGGGTCTTCGTGGAGCGCGGCACCAAAACGGCCGCCTCTGCCGAGGAGGCCCCGTGAGCGAGTCTACCCCTTCGAAGCCCGCCGTGAAGCGCCGCGGCGCGCCGGTGGTGGAGCGGGTGCTGGAGGTGGCCCTGGCCGAGCTGGCGGCGGTGGGCTTTCACCGCCTCAGCCTGCCGGTGGTGGCCGAGCGTGCGGGAGTGAACAAAACCAGCCTGTACCGCCGATGGCCAACCAAGGGGGCGCTGATCGGCGCCGCCCTGCGCGGCGCGATGGGGCACACCGACCCGCTGCCCGACACAGGCGCGCTGCGCAGCGACATGCTGGCCTTCGCGCGCAACGCGGCGGACTGGGCCGACTCGCCGGTGGGCCGGGCGGTGATGCTCTCCTTGTGGATCGACGGCGAAGATCCCGAGGTGCGCGCCCTGGTGGAGGGAATCGCGGGCGGCGCGGTGGCGGGGCCGGTGGCGATCTTCGAGCGGGCCCAGGCGCGGGGGGAGCTGCCCGCGGGAGCGGATGTGTCGATGGCCCTGACGGTGATCGCCGGGGCGGTGTCGCACCGTATTTTTGTGGAGCACCAGTCGCTGGACGGGGACTTTCTGCCGAGGCTGGTGGGCCTCGTGGTAGACGGCCTGGTAAACGGTACCGGCGGTCGCGGATAAAGGGGCGCCGGGTCACCCCGACCGGGGGCCGGCGCCGCCGGTCCACTGGAGGGCCCGGACATTGTCTACCGCCAGCGTGACCGTCTCGGCGATTCGCTTCGCCCGCGTGTCTGGCTTCGTTGCGTTTTGAATCCACTCGAGGATGCCGCGCTTCGCCGAGCGGGGAAAGGCCTCAAAGTGGGTGCGCGCGCGGGGCGGCGCGGCGTCGAAGGCGGCGAGCAGATCCGCGGGGAGCAGGAGCGCCTCGACGGCATCGAGGGCCGCCCAGGTCCCCGACTGGCGGGCGGCTTCGACCA
>Ga0164294_10002351_pt1 | contig 17115 bp, 10 predicted proteins | sample GEODES005metaG_FD_111479 | JGI IMG/M metagenome (GOLD analysis project Ga0164294, IMG submission 111479) | Oligotrophic lake water microbial communities from Sparkling Lake, Wisconsin, USA - GEODES005 metaG | ecosystem: Environmental > Aquatic > Freshwater > Lake | place: USA: Sparkling Lake...
ATCAGCAGCGTCGTGCTCTTCTTGGGCATGTAGGGGATGATCTCCACCTTGCCGCCCCAGCTTTCGACCTCGTCCTTACCGACGACGCCCTCGGGCGTGTAGTCGCCGCCCTTGAACAGCACGTTCGGGCGGATGTGCTTGATGATCTCGAGCGGAGTATCCTGGTCGAACAGGGTGACCGCATCGATCACCTCCAGCGCGGCGATGACGGTGGCGCGCGATTCCTCATTCTGCACGGGGCGCGTCGGGCCCTTCAGCGCGCTGACCGAGCGATCGGTGTTGAGCGCCATCACCAGCCGGTCGACGCGGTTGCGCGATTGAGTGAGCGACCAGATGTGGCCCGGGTGGAGCAGATCGAAGCAGCCGTTGGTGAAGCCTACCGACAGGCCCTGCTTCTGCCAGGTGGCGACCTTGGCGGCGAGTTCATCCCAATTGTCGAAGAACTTGTGGCTGATCGCATGCTCGCGGCGGTGGAGCAGGATCTCGGCGAGTTCGGCGAGGGTGACGGTCGCGGTGCCATATTTCGCCACGACCACGCCGGCTGCGGCATTAGCGATGCGCGCGGCGTCGTCCATCTCGGCCCCGGCGGCCAGCGCCATGGCGAGGCCTGCGACGACCGTGTCGCCCGCGCCGGAGACGTCGACGACCTTGGTCGCCAGCGTCGGGTATTGGGCGATGGTCTGGGCGTCGGTCACCACCTGCACGCCGTGCTGGCTGCGCTTGACGACGAGCGTCTCGATGCCTGCCTTCTCGCACAGCTCGGTCGCGGCAGCGCGGACCGCCTCGTCATCCTGCGGCACCGAACGGCCGACCGCGCCCGACAGCTCGACGAGGTTGGGAGCGATGACGGTGGCGCCGCGATATTTGCGGAAATCCTTGGCCTTGGGATCGACGATGATCGGAACGCCCTTGGCCTTGGCGGCGGGCAGGATCTCCGCGACGAATGCGTCGTCGATCACGCCCTTGAGGTAGTCGGAGATCACGACGGCATCGGCCACCTCGATCGCGGCGATCGTCCGCTCGATCAGCTCGGCGCGCTCGCCTTCGTCGGCGGGTCGGGCATCGTCCCAGTCGAGGCGGAGCAGGTGGGTGTTGTACTGCGGGTTGATCAGGCGGATCTTCTCGGTCGTCTTGCGCCGGTCGGAGGCGACGAGGCTCGGCACCAGCTTCGGATTGCGTCGCATCACCGCGTCGAGTTCGGCCCCGCAGGCATCGTTACCAGCCAGGCCGATGATCATCGCCGTGCCGCCGAGTTCCGCGATGTTGAGCGCCACGTTGCAGGCGCCGCCCAGCGTGGACATCATGCTGTCGCCGGCCAGAACCAGCGCCGGTGCCTCGGGCGAGACGCGCTCAGTGCGCCCATAAATGAAGCGGTCGAGCATCACGTCGCCGACGACCACGACCTTCTTGGCTTCGAACTTCGCCAGAATGTCCGATAAAGGCAATTTCATACTCTGTACCCCTGCAGCCGGCCGTCCAATCGCCGCGCGCCTCTGCTCAAGCGCGCGGAATCCTGCCGTTTTCGGTCCGATGGAATCGCCCCCACGCGTTCCCGGCCCTTCTGCCCGCACTCACCCGAAGTCTCAATGCCCTTGACGGGGTTTCAGTGCTCCAGCGCCCATTCGGCGACGGGGGCGGCCATGCGTTCGGGGCCGAAGGTCGCGGCGTGGGCGATGGCCTTGGGCGCGAGTTCGCGGATCGTGGCGCGGTCGGCCATCACCGCGAACTTCTGCGCGAAATCGATCGCCGAGAAGGGATCGAAGAAGATGCCGCCGTCGCCGATCACCTCGGGGAAGCTCGACGTCATCGACCCCAGCACCGGCTTGCCCAGGCTCATCGCTTCCAGCGCGGGGATGCCGAAGCCCTCGTAGATCGAGGGGAAGATCAGGAATTCGCTGTTCTTGATCAGCCGGTATTTGGCGAATTCGGTGACGAAGCCGGTGAAGATCAGCTTGCTGCGCAGCGAATCCGGGATGCCGGCCATGAACTCATCGACCAGCCAGCCGCGCTTGCCGATCACGACCAGCTTCAGCGGTGAGGCACTGAGTTCGGGATAGTGGAGTGCCTCGATCAGCAACTCTAGGTTCTTGCGCGGTTCCAGAGTGCCGACGACGACGGCATAGCGGCCGAGCTGGATGGGCGTGGCGTTATGCTCCATCAGCTCGAACGCGGCCGGCCAATCGACATATTGGTAGAGCAGGCGCGTCTTGCCGGTCTGGCTGGGGAAGGCGGCCCGCAGCGCCGCGTCGGTCGCCTGGCTGATCGTGAAGGTCACATCGTTGGTGCCGAGCTCCAGTGCCATGTGATCGAGGTGGTAGGCGACGTTCGCCTCCTCGTGATATTCGGGCATCACGAGTGTCGAAATGTCGTGGACGGTGCTCGACTCATAGTCGATCAGCCCACTCGCGGGGCCTTTGACCGAGGGGTAGATGATCGGCGCGTCGCCGCGCACCAGCGAATAATCGTCGAACGAGCGCGCCTCGAAATCGGCGCGCATGAACGATCCGCTGCCCAGGTTCACCGCCGCATCGACGACGGGTGCAGGAATGCGCAGGCCGCCGTACATGAAGCTCAGGTCGAGCCCGCCGTGCTTCTGCAAGGCTGTGACGAGGCGACGGGTAAAGACGGGGATGCCCGTCCACACATGCTCCATCATCGGGCCGATCTCGATGGTGAGCGGCGGCTTGGCGCCACTGGCGATCGACGCCATCAGCGCTTTCCTGTCCGCAACCCAGCCCCCACCGAAACCCTCGCTCTCTTGCTCGTCGACAGTGGCGTTACCATTCCGATCGGCAGGAGCAAAGGCGAAGCCGCGCTTCCGGCAAGCGAAAAAAAGAGCGCCGCAACAGTCGAGTTTACATTTGTTGACTCGGGGGTCGGCGGTGCGCCGGCCTAAGACGAGTCATCGAACGGAGCGAGCGATGAGCCAGCGTCAGATGATCAGGAGCCGCGACACCGACCATGGAATGGGCATGGGTGTCGTGATCAGCGTCCTGCTCTGGGTCATCTTCGCGGTTGTGCGCAGTTATATGTGACAGCTTCAGCCCGGTGCCCCACGCACGCCGGGATGGAGAGGGGGCGTCTGGCGGGGGGCCAGACGCCCCCTTATTCGTTTTAAGACGCTTTTTTCGCGATCAGCCCAGCGGCCGCGCGACATCGAACGCCACCGTCAGCCGCTCGCCCTCCGTAAAGGGCCGCGTCCCATGCCACATCGTCGACGGGAACAGGACGAGCCGCCCCGGCTTCGGCTCGATCACCCGCGTGGGCGGTAGGTCCAATCCCAGTTCGGCCTGCGGCTCGCCGAGCGTGAGCCAGCCTTCTTCACCGTTCATCTCCCCGGGCAGCGAAATATAGAGCGCCGAGCTTAACCAGCCCGCCGGATGGATGTGGTTGGCGTGATTGCCACCACCGCGCAGCCGTACCGACCACGAGCCTGCAAACCGGGGTTCGCGGTCGCGGCGCGGGGCGAGCGTGGGATCGGCTGGATCGTGGGGCGGGAAGATCGCAATATGCTCCTGCACCGCTGCCAGCACCGCGGCCCGAACCGCGGCGATCTCGGGCTCGATCCGGGTGAATAGCGAGCCGTCGGTCTGCGTGCCGCCGCGCACCGACTGATCGAGATGCTGGTCGCGCGCGACATGCAGCGAGCGCAGGAGGTCCGCGAGCCGGTCGAGCGGCGGCAATCGGTCGGCCAGATCGTAGACGCCGACCAGATCGAGCCGTTCGGCGAAGCGCTGCCACCTCGGCTCGCCGCTCAGCCGCGCTACGATCGACAGATACGGCATCACCGCAATGCCGCCGGGCTGCGACGCCCAGGGAAGCGCCCGCTCGCCTGCGCGCTCCACGGCTCCGGTTCGCAACAGGAACCGGATATGGTGAACCGCAAGCGCAAGATCATCGAGGTCGGCCAGTCGATCGAACAGCGGAGCGGCGGCGGCATAGGCACCGCTGTCCGACAGGGCGACCGCTTCGTTGCCGTCGAACACCGGGGAATCGCCGGCCATGCGTCGCCCCTCGGCGATGGCGGCCAGCATTTCGTCATGGCGGTTCGCGTGGACCAGCAGGAAAAGCAGGGAATGCCAGAGGTTGATGTCGCGCGGCGCACCCGCGATCGCGCGTCGCAGGCTTTTGGTGAAGCCCTCGCGATCTCCCATCATCCAGCGCAGGTGTGCGAGCTGCTGTTGGCCCGCCGTCCATCCCGGATGCTGCATCAGGGTGCGATCGATCAGGTCGATCGCCTGTGCGACGTGGCCCTCGGCGACTTGCGCGGCGGCGAGATCGAGCAGCAGGTCTCCGTCGATCGGAGCGAGTTGCGCCGCGCGTTCGAACAATTCGACCGCGGACAATCCCGCTTCGAGCGCGACCCGTGCGCGGCCATGGGCGATCTGCGCGTCATTGGGCGCGAAGCGCGCGGCCTGATCGAAGCAGAGTCCCGCTTGCCTATGCTCGTCGATTGCGCGGTGGAGGAGGCCGGCCCATTGCCAGAGCCGCGGGTTCGAAAGTCGCTCGGCCGCCGCCTTCACCTGCGGCAGCGCGGCCTTCTCCTGCTGGGTCTCAAGCGCCGTCTTGGCGACGCGCGCGACGCTGACAGGATCGATCGGCGCGCCGTTCACGGCCGGAGCAACATCGAAGGGGCGGACTGCACCCCCGGCCCTATCGTCGAAAAACTGCGACGCGCCAAGATCGTCAGCGCCGAAACGGCAAGGGCCGGTCCGCATCGCTGCGAACCGGCCCGACTGTAACCGCTAATTTGGGGAAAGCGGTTCAGCAGACCATGCGGGCACCGCTGCGGGTGCAGCGGAGCATCATGGTCTTTGCCAGTCCGTCCCTGACCGCGGCGGGGCGTGCTTCGGTCAAGTGGAACAGGCTGGAGCTAGGCACCGTTGCCGGCTGCGCGACGGCAGTGCTGAGCGATGCGGTGGTCGCCTGCCTCCGCGCGGCGGCAAGGGCCGGGGCGGTGCAGGCGAGCGCAGCGATCAGCGCGGCGGCGGTGCGAAGGGTGCGAGGAAAAGCGACCTTGCTCATGAGCAGCCTGATAGGCCGGGCGCGTTGCCGCCGCATTTCAACAAAGGTTGCGCGCAGCGCGGTTCTTTTCAAAAATTGTGACGGGGCGGCTTATTCCGCCGCTACCTCGTCCTCGGCCTGCGGTAGCCAGATCCAGAAGGTCGCACCTTCGCCGGGGGCGCTGGTCACTTCGATGATGCCGCCGTGGCGCTGGATCACGGTCCGCACGAAAGACAGGCCGATGCCCGCGCCGCCCGCATCGCGGCGACCGACGCTGGCGAGCCGCTGATAGCGTTCGAACAGGCTGTCGAGCGCTTCCTCGGGGATGCCTCGGCCCTGATCGGCGATCCGGCACAGCACCATCTGCGGACCGCCGACGCTGCGACGCCCAACCGAGAGCGAACAGGTCACCGTCGTGCCGGACTCGCTGTACTTCACGGCGTTGCTGATGACGTTGATCAGCGATCGCGTGAGCAGCGAACGGTCGCCGCGCACCAGATGTTCTTCGTCCTCGCCCTCGGAGACGAGCTTGATCCCGGCTTTCGATGCCAGCACCCACTGATCGTCCATCGCGTCCATCAACAGCGCGGACATATCGAGCAGTTCCTCGGCCAGATTGCGCGCCTCGGCGCGGGCGAGCTGGACGAAATTCTCGGCGAGATCGAGCGTGCGGCGGGCGTAACCTGCGATCCGCGCCTTGGCGCTCGCGGGATCCTCGTCCTTGTTCTCGAGGATCGCGAGGATCGACGCCTGGGGGGAGCGCATGTCGTGCGTCAGCAGTTCCAGCGCATCCTCGCGCTGGCGGACGGCGAGGCGGATGGTGGTGATGTCGGTCAGTCGCGCGATCGAACCCACGCGCTCGCCCTGTGCAGCGAGCAGCGGCACGAGCCGAAAGACGAAGATGCGCCCGTCGCGCGCGCGGATTTCGCGGTCGCGATCGGGGGTGCGTGCGGCGGTCTCCTCGTCGGCAGAGAGGTGCAGCAGCAGATCGGTCAATCCCGGAGCCTTCCCCGATCCGATCAATGGGGTGAACAGGGCCTCGGCCTCGCGGTTCGCCAGCACCACCGTGGCATCATGATCGAGGATCAGCGTCGCATCGGGCAGGCCCTGGACGCTGTCGGCGAAGAAGCGGCGAAGATCGCGGACGCGGGCGATGGCATTGTGCAGCTTGGTCGTCTGCTCCTCGATCGCCTCGTGCGGGAAGCGGAAGGACACCGCCGGCAGTTCGCGGCCCGGCAGTGCGTCGGGCTCCAGCCCGAGCTGGTTGAGCTCGCGCTCCATATAGGCGCTCACCGCCTCCAGCCGTCGCCATGCCCACAGCGGATAGATCAGCATCAACCCGATGAGCCGCGCCGTCACTGGCATCCACACGCCGAGCGCGAACAGGATGAAGGAACTGGAGAGGAAGGTCGCCGCGATCAGGACGAGCCCGAGCAGCAGATTGACCCACGGCGGGAACAGCAGGAAGCCGATCAGCAGCAGCACCACCGGCACCAATGCGAACATCAGCGCGATCTTGGGCTTGGCGGCGCGCACGCTCTGGCCGGTGCGCAGGTCGTCGAGCACGTTGGCCATGATCTCGACCCCCGGCATCGTGCCGTGCGGGACCGCATATTGGTCGCGAAGCCCGCTCGCGGTGCTGCCGATCAGGACGATCTTGTTCGCGAAGATCTCGGGTGGAACCTCGTCCTTCAGCACGCTCGAAAAGGAAATGGTGCGGTAGCTTCCCGCCGGCCCCGCGAAGGGGATCAGGATCTGCGCGCCCAGACTGAAGGCATCGGCCGGCAGCGGCACATGCGCCTTCTCGTACGTGGGCGAGGGGTGTCCCTCGGTCTTGCGATAGAGAACTTCGGCGAAATGCGGCCAGACCTTGTCGCCGCCGCCGGCCTCCAGCCCCACGCGGCGCACGATGCCGTCCTTGTCGGGCTGGATCGCGACATGGCCGATATGCGTCACCGCGCCGAGGGCGGGCAGGGGCATGTCGGGATCGAACGGTGCGCCGTTGGTGCCCGGCACCACGAAGGTCATCGGGACGATCAGCATCGATGCGTTGAAGGCGGACGCGACCAGCGCATCGTCGCCCTCGCTCGGCTCGCCAAACAGCACGTCGTAGCCGATCGCGCGCGGCTTGGCCTTCGTCAGCTTGTCGAGCAGTTCGGCATGCACCTCGCGCGGCCAGGGGAAGCGGCCGATCGTGTGTACGCTTTCCTCGTCGATCGCGACGATGACGATGTCGTCGGCGGGCGTGCGCGTCTTCAGGCTCGACAGCGTGTCGTAGACGACATTGTCGGTGCGTTCGACGAAGGAGGAGAAGGTCAGCCCCCAGACGATCAGCAGCGCGATGATGCTGACGACGAGCCATTCGATGAGCAGCCGCCCCCGAATCCGCTCGTCATGGCTTGTGGGGTAGAAGCGCGTGGGCATCGCGGGACCGGAGCCGTGTTCGTCCGCCCCGCCTTAGGCCAGCTTTTCCAGTCGATATCCGTAGCTGTAGACCGGCAGCAGCCGATAGCCCGCCTCCGGCCGCAGATTGAGCTTCACGCGGATGCGTGAGATGTGCGCGTCGAGCGTGCGGGTCAGCAGATCGGGGTTACGGCCCCAGACCTTCTCCAGCACGTAGGCGCGCGACAGCGCCCGATCGATGTTCTGGAACAGCAGCAGTGCGAGGCCGAATTCCTTCGGCGTCAGGATGATCTCCTCGCCGCCGATGGTGACGCCCGTCGTCTTGGTGTTGAACAGATGGTCGTCGAACTGCTCGACGTCCTTCGATTGCGTGGGGAAGCTGCGGCGGAACAGCGCATTGACGCGTGCCAGCAACTCACCGCCCTGGATCGGCTTGATCACATAATCGTCGGCACCCTTGTCGAGCGCCTGGACGATATCGGATTCCTCGCCGCGGCTGGTGACGAACAGGACGGGTGTGCGCCCTTCCAGATGCTCGCGCGCCCAGACCAGCACTTCGACACCGGTGATGTCGGGCAGATTCCAGTCGAGGATCAGCAGATCGAACGTTTCGCGCTTCAGCTGCGCGATCAGGGCCTTGCCGGTGGAATAATGGTGGCAGATGTGCCCGGCGGGTTCGAGCACCCCAACCAGCCGCTCCGCGAGCGCAGGATCGTCCTCGAGGATGGCAATGCGCATGACGTTTCTTTAGCCCCATCGTTTCGGCGTGCAAGCATATCTCTGGCATGCGCCGCGGCGATGCTTACGCAGAAATCCGGTAAAGCCAAGGAAACGCGGCGGTCCTAATTGCAAACAATCCTTTAGCGCCCCCGTTCGCGCGCGATGTCGCTGGCGGGGACGACATGTTGTGGTTAGCCAGCCTTAGACTTTGTGAAAAATCCTTGAGCCCTTGCCCCCACTCTCTGCGCCCTCCGACGGCGCGGCCGAATTCGGCGACCTGCAAGGGCGCGGCGCAATCGTGCGGACGGAACGGCTAGATGGCGGCCGAGCGCGAGAATGCCCGCATCGACGATGAAGAGGGCGGTCGCGCGCTCCAGATGCTCTGGCTGTGGGTGTTCGCGGTCGTCCTGTATTTCGCGTGGGAGGCGGCCGCCTACCGTGGTCTCTTCGCTTATGTGTCGGAATGGGAGTTCGACAGGCTCGGGCAGGATCTGCCGACCTTCAACTTCACGATCCTGACGATGCTGCTCGCCTGGCCCGCCTTCGCGCTGCTCGCCCGCTTCCGCGATCGCAAGCTGCGCGACGAGGCGGAGGAGACACCGGTGGAGGCGCCCGTGATCCTCGACGAGGAGGCGGCTGCGACACTGCTCGCCCGGCAGCAGCGCGATCACCAGAACCGGCTCGCGATGATCACTGCGCGCGATTACACGCACTTCCTATTCGCATTCACGGCATCGCTTTGGTTCGCGGCAGCGCTGGTGCTGCTCTGGGCACAGGGGCTGCCCGACGACACCGATCACCCCAATGTCTACACGCCGGCCTCTCTGTTCGCGAACAACCAGCGCCCGGTCGAGGGCGCCGCAAAGCTGGAGGGTACGCTGCACTACGGTCGCATCTCCTCGTTCGGGCGCGGCATCATGTTCGCCCGCCGCACCGCGCTCTATGCGCCGCTGATCCCGCCCGAGGGCAGCGACGGTCGTATCCATTATTTCATCGAATTCCTGCCCGCCGAACGCCCGGACATCCGCTCCGGCGGCATCATCACGCACCGTGACGGTGTCCTCGTCCGCGCCGACCTGCCGGGCGCGCTGATCCGCCTCTATCGCTATCTCGGCTACCGACCGGCGGCGGACTATCACGTCCTCTACGTCTCGCCGATCACGCTGCGCTGGCCCTATTTCGTGATCGCCGCGCAATTCCTGATCGGCGGCCTGCTCTTCTTCTTCAGCGCTTTCTGGCAGCGCTATCACCTGCGCAGCCTCTCGCGCCGCATCACCCGCCAGATCGCCGTCGAGAGCCGGCCCGAGGCGATCGGCAAGGACCTGGGCTTCCGCCACGTCTGGTGGGAGTGACGCGTCTCCGGGGAGGGGCTTCCGATCCGGCGCGATTCGCCTCTATGCTGTGCGCACAAGGGGAGAGTCAGAATGAGCGCCGCCGTCACTCACGAACGATCGAGCACTTCGCTCGTCATCGCCGCATCGGCGCTCGGCACCGTGTTCGAATGGTATGATTTCTTCGTCTACGGCACGCTCGCCACCGTCATCGCCAAGCACTTCTTCCCGGCGGACAATGCCTCGGCGTCGCTGCTGATCACGCTCGCCACTTTCGGGGTCGGCTTCGGGATGCGGCCGCTAGGTGCGGTGGTGTTCGGCGTGCTGGGAGACAGGCTCGGGCGCAAATACACCTTCCTTGCCACCGTCGCGGTGATGGGCGGGGCGACCGCGGCGATCGGCCTGCTGCCCGACTATCATTCGATCGGCCTTTCCGCGCCGATCCTGCTGCTGCTGTTGCGGGTCGCGCAGGGCCTCGCGCTCGGGGGCGAGTTCGGTGGCGCGGCGGTCTATGTCGCGGAACATTCGCCCACCCACCGCCGCGGCCTCTACACCAGCTTCATCCAGGCCGGCGTAATCGGTGGCTTCCTGCTGAGCCTCACCGTCGTGCTGCTCTCCAACGCCTTCGTCTCGCAAAGCGATTGGGAGGCTTGGGGCTGGCGGGTGCCGTTCCTGTTCAGCCTCGTGCTGCTCGCCGTGTCGCTGTGGGTGCGTCTCAAGCTCCACGAAAGCCCGGTGTTCCGCCAGATGGAGGAGGAAGGGAAGCTCGCCAAGAACCCCTTGCGCGAAAGCTTCAACACCTGGGACAAGAACAAGCGCGTGCTCGTCGCGCTGTTCGGCATCGCTGCCGGCCTCCCCGTCATCTGGTACACCGCGCAATTCCAGGCGCTCTACTTCGTGCAGAACGCCCTGCGCATCGCGGATACGCCGGCGCGGCTGATCGTCGGTGGGGCGGCGGTGGCCAGCCTCGGCTGGTTCCTGCTATTCGGCTGGGTGTCCGACAAGATCGGCCGCAAGAAGCCGATCGTCGTTGGCTATGCGCTGACGCTCGTGCTGATCTTCCCGCTGTTCCACTGGATGGCGGCGGCGGGCAATCCGGCGCTGGCGCAGGCGATGGCGAAGGCCCCGGTCGCGGTGATCGGCAGCGATTGCAGCTACGATCCCTTCGCCGCCAAGGGGCAGGTGACCCCCTGCGGCAAGGTGCTCGATGCGCTGTCCAAGAAGGGTGTCGCCTACACCAAGCTGCACGGCAATCCCGGCGAGGCGCCGGTGGTGACCATCGCCGGCAAGCTTGCGCCCAGCGACCCCGCCGCGCTCGACAAGGCGCTGGAGGAGGCCGGCTACCGCGTGGAGAAGGTCACGCCGAGCCTGTCCGCGGCGCTTCAGGTCGCGCTCGCCATTATCGGCATCGGCTGCCTCTCGGGCATGACCTACGGGCCGGTGACGGCGCTGCTGTGCGAACTCTTCCCGGCGCGCGTCCGCTACACGTCGATGAGCGTGCCCTACCATATCGGAACCGGCTATTTCGGCGGCTTCCTGCCCTTCATAAGCCAGTTGATCGTCGCCAAGACGGGCAATCCCTTCGCCGGCCTGTGGTACACCGTCGCGGTGGTCGCGATGGCGCTGGTGGTGACCGCCCTGTGGCTGCCCGAGACGGCGGGGAAGGAACTGGATTAGGAGCCTTTAGCTCCGCTTGGGTTTGAACAATCCCGCCAGCGCCTGCTCCGCCATCTTGCCGAGTTGCGCGCCGACTTCGTGCATGTCCACGTCGATCGAGTTCGCCGGGCAGGGCGGGGCAGGCTTGTGCGGTGTCTCCGGCGTCGCGGGGGCAGTGGGCGTCGGCGCCGCAGAGGCCGTTCGCCGCCGCGCCCGATCCTTCTCCACCGCCGCACTCGCCGCCGCCGCGACCATGCCCAGCCCCGCCGCGATCAACTCCCGCCCCACTGGACTCGCCGCCACTTTCACGAGCTTGCTACCCGCCTTGCGCAGTTCCTTCGGCACTTTGATGCCCCCGACGCGCTTGGGGATTTTTGCTTTCTTGTCTTTTTTCGCCATTAGAAGTTCCATCTTGTGTATTGCTTACATAATACACAAGCTCGGTTAGGGATAGCCCTCAAGCCAGCGCGTGATGCGCCAGATCGAAGCTGTGATGGAAATCGCTGTCTGCAAATCCGATCGCCAGGACCTGCACATGATTGCTGTGATCCACGACGGGCAGCGTAGAGGCGTCCGCAGTCGTGGCAGTGGTTGGGAAGTCCAGCGCCGCGACCGGCGTGGCAGGCAGGTTCATCAGCGCTGCGATATCGCTATGTGTGACTTCGAGCGGCGCCGACGTTGCGCTGTCCGCGAGCGGCTCGGATGAGACCGTAGACACGGACACGCGATAGCTTCCTGCGGCGGTGCCGGACATCTCGACGTAATAAACGCCAGTATATTGCGCGGTAACAAATCCCGTAAGCGTCTGCGACGGCGTCGAAACCTGCGTCAGCAAGGTGCCATGGTCATCGTAGACCTGCAGGTTGGTGAGAGCCGAGACGAACTCGGAAAAGGAAACCTTCTGGCCAATCGACAGATTGACCTGAAACCAATCCTTGTCGTTGGCAGTCTCGAAGCGGTCCGTCACGGATGAGTTCAGGGTCAATATATGGTTGGTCTGTTCCCGTCCGAACAGACTATCGCCAACCCGACCTTCATCGGCGCCATAAGCAAGCCAGTGGACCAGCGCCTGATCGGCCGTCAGGTGGGCGGCCAGAAGGTCCGGATTGCTGAGGAGATAAGCAACGCTGTCGAAGCCGCTGATCGGCCGGCCAGCTGCGTAACCGGACTCGATATAATTCTTCTCAGCGGCGACCTGATCGGTGCCGATCGATTTGGCGAGATCAATAGAGGAGGCGGCGTAGAGCAGCGGATTGAAGGTGAGTGAGCGGCCCTCGCCATAGCCGCTGAAAACATAATGGCTCGTAGCCGCCGTCACATCCTCGCCGAAAGCCTTGATGAGATCGCCGTAGCTCGCGATATATTTCAGTGCGTCGAAGCTGGTCGTGCTGCGATTCTCGTCAAAGCCATTGGTGATGTAATGCTGCTCGGCCTTTGTCAGGTCGCTGCCGAACGCCTTGAGCAGATCGGCATTCGACGCGAGATATCCGATCGTGTTGAAACCATTCGTGATCCTGTGTTCGTTGGCTCCGAATAGAATATAGTGGGCATCGCCTTTCGTAGCGTCAGCTCCCAGAGCTTTGATGAGGTCCGGATTCGAAGCGATGTAATTATAAGGATCGAAGCTGATGGTGCTTCGGCCTTCCGCGAACCCGAAGTTGACATAATGGGCGGTGGCTGCCGTCGAGTCCGTGCCAAAGGCTTTGATGAGGTCGGCATTGGAAGCGATGTAGCGTAGCCCGTCAAAGCTTATCGAGCGTCCCTCAAGGAAGCCGTTGGTCACGAAATGCGCTGCGCCCGCAGCCGCGTTCGTGCCGAACGCTTTGATGAGGTCGGGATTGGCAGCGATGTACGACAGGCCGTTGAACGCAACCGCACCGCTCTGCAACGTCGACCAGCTCGTCGAGCTGTCGGCGAAGGTCACCGTCTCAACATTCGACAGCAGCACGCCGTCCTTCGCGCCCATGATGTAATAATTGCCGCTGTCGAGGTAGGTCGTGTAGCCCGACCGCGCGTTCGACAGGATCAGCGTATCGTTGCCCGTCCCCCCGTCGATCGTGTCGCGCCCGCCGCCCGGTTTAAAGGTGTCGTCGCCGCCGTTCCCCGTCAGGACGTTGTTAGCTGCGTTGCCGATGATCGTGTCGTTGGCACCGCCGCCGATCGCATTTTCGATCACTGCGCCCATCGCGATCGTGACATTGCCGGTGAGGCCGCCGACGTTCGAGAAGGCGCCCTGGTTGAGGTCGATCAACTGATTGACGTTATAGCCGGAAAAATCGAACGTATCCTTGCCGCCGGCATCCCACGCAGCGAAGATCAGCGTCGGGTTGAGGTTCGTCGCGGTGTAATAGTCGAGGCCGGTATTTGAGTTCCACCCATAGACCGTGTCGGTGACCCGAGTGGACATGTTTGCGCCGTACAAGCGCTGAATGGCAGCGATGTCGTCGAGCAACGGTGCGGCGGCGTAGCTGCCTTTGAAATCACCGCCGGTATTGGTCTCCGACCAATAACTCATCACCGAATATTGGCGGCTATCCTCGTAATAGACGGCGCTCGTGCTGTAAGTCGGGGTCCCAACACTGGCGTCGTAATTGCCCGGATGATCGAGCCCGAGCGTGTGTCCTATCTCATGGACCAAAGTTTGCCGACCATAGCCCAAGTAGGTAGGCGTCAACTCGTAAGAGAGACTGCTGCTCAGCCAGACGGACGCCTTCTGGTTCGCTCCGGTGCCCGAATAGGTGGTGACGCCGGCGCCGCCCGTGGTCGATGACGAGAAATTGCCGAAGGTGATCTGGCCGAAGTTGTTATAGGTGCTGCTGCCAACCCGTGTGAAAACGACGTTGGCGACGTCTTCCCATGTATTCAGAGCAAGCTCGGTCTGGGCGATCTGGGTAGCATTGAACTGCGTAAAGCCACTGAGCCCGCTCGGCATTGTCGAGGCGGACGCCAGATAGGAATAGGTAAGGTGGGTCGCCTGGGTAGACGTCCACAACGCACCGTCGCGATCGATCTGCGCAGCCGCCTGGGCCACGGTGTAGGAAGGCTTGTTGTTGAGCGTGGTGCCACCGCCGCGTTGGTCGGCATTCAGCGCCCATGCCATGTTCACACTGTCGTCCGACGCCCCGATCACGATCTATGCCCCACGCTACCTGTCCCCAACCTTCTCGATAGGTTATTGCGTGACCTGTGAAAACTTGGTTTCGATCCGAAGTCGCATCTATCGTTCGGCTCGTGGCATATGGAGCGGCTGCTGCGGCGGTTCGGCCAGTTACGGAGGCGATCGCCATATCCACGCCTATGCTTCTCGATGCATCGTCGCTCGCCGGTCGTTGGCGTTTGGATGGCCCACACCAAGTCAACTGCACGATCGAGCTTTCTAACATTCCGTCTGGCAACGGCCTCGCGGCATCCGGTGACGCGACCTGCCTTTCCAAGCTCGGCCTGAATCATCTCGCGATGTGGCGAGCTGCGAGCGACGGCCTGGCGCTCGCCGACTACGATGGTCGAACCATCGGTTTCTTTTCTCGTCGGCCCGATAGCACCTTTTCGTGGGCCGGCCCCGCTGGTGCAGTTATGCTCAGCAAGGACTGACCGTCACCCCGCCCCGTGGGGGTGAATGACGAGATCATAGTCGCCCTGGTGCGCGTCTGTGGCGCCGACGCCGATGTAATAGACGCCGGCGGTGGAAGCGGTGAATGTGGCGCTTGCGGTGGCACCGGTGGTGACGCCCTGGGCCTGTTGTTGGAGTACGCCATGGCTGTCGAAAATCTGCAGCAACGGATCAAAGGCTTTGCCTTGGAGACCGAGGTCGATCTGCTGGCCGGCGGTGAGGATCACCTGGAACCAGTCATGATCGGTGGTCGTGCCGAGCGTGTCATGGGTCGTGCCGTCGGCGGATGTGATATGGCTGGTCTGTTCGCGACCGTAAAGGCTGTCGCCCGCGCGGCCTTCATTTGCACCGTTGGTCAGCCAGTGGATCAGCGCCTGGTCGGGGGTTAAGCCTGCCTTGCCGAGATCCTGATTGCTTAGTTCATATGCAATGGCGTCGAACCCGCTCGTGACCCGACCCTGTGCAAGGCCGAAGTCGATATAGTGATGCTCGGCCGCGAGTTGATCGGCGCCGAACGCCTTGGCGAGGTCGGTATTGGACGCCGCGTAAGCGAGTGCGTTGAAGCTATCGAGCGCACGGTGCTCATTGTACCCGAACGTCAGATAATGGAGTTCCGCGGCAACACTGTCGTCGCCCAGCGCCTTGATGAGATCGGGGTTGGAGGCGAGATATTCGGTCGCGTTGAAAGTCGCGGCGCGGCCCTCGTTCGCGCCGAAGGTGATGTAGTGGTTGAGCGCGGCAGTGGTGTCGGTGCCGAACGCCTTGATAAGATCGCCGTAGCTGGCGATATACTTGAGTGCGTCGAAGCTGGCCGTCTGGCGGTGTTCGTTGATCCCGAACTGCTGATAGTGCGCCGCTGCTGCTGCCGTGTTGGTCCCGAACGCTTTGATGAGATCGCCGTTAGAGGCGATATATTCGAGCGCGTTGAAGCTCCCTGCCGCGCGACCCTCGAGAAACCCGAACTGCGCGAAGTGCGCGGCCGCCGTGGCAGCGTCCATCGACTTCAGGTCGCCATAGGTAGCGGTATATTTCGCCGCGTCGAACGGCATCGCCGTCGCTAGCACCGACTGCCAGCTCGCGACGCCGTCGCTGAACTGTACGGTCTCGACGTTGCTTGCGACCACGCCATCGTTTGCGCCGGCGAGGTAGGTCTTTCCCGCTATCGTGAACACCGAATAGGTCGCACGAGCACCCGACAGCACCAGCGTGTCGGTGCCCGCCCCACCATCGACAATGTCGCGGCCGGGCCCAGGGATCAGCCTGTCATCCCCGCCCAGGCCGTTCAGCACGTCATTGCCTGCGAAGCCGAACAGCGTGTCGTTTCCGGCGCCGCCGGTCATCGTGTCGTTGCCCGCGGTGCCCCAGCCATTGTCTAGGATGGTGAGCAAAACGCTGGTGGTGTCGGTGCCGTTGTCGAACGTCTGGCCGCTGACCGTTATCGAAACCTTGAGCGTTTCCGATCCTTCGGCGACGCCATCCGACACGGCTGTCACGGGCAATTGAAGAACGTAATCCTTCGCGGGCGTCTGCGTGACCGAATAGCTGGATGTCGACGGCAAGCCGCTGATATCGGCCGCTATCGCGGTCGATCCGTTCGGGTCGATCGACGTCGTCACCGTGCCGTTGAACGTGCCGATATTCTTCAGCGTGATGGCAATGGTCTGGCCGCTGACGCCTTCCGTCACCGTCACTGCGCCTGTGACCGAGGCCGTGATCGTATCGGCAAACGGCACCACCGTGGGTTGCCATCCGCCGAGGTTGAAGGCGGTCAACTGGGATGCCGTCACGTTCTGGAACTTCATCAGTGGGCTCCAGCCGGATGCCGTTCCCGCAGCACCATCCTTGTCCATCTGCAGAATCGTGTCGGTGCCGATCTGAACGAGCCGAAGATATCCTGCCGCTCCGAACGGGTTCGTCGTGCCGTCCCAGCCCGAAAGGCCGGCGGTGAGATAACTGTTGAGGTCGAGCTTGTCGCCCGACGCACCAGAAGCGAAATCGGTGACGACGAGGCTGCCGGCGATGCTTGCCGATCCAGCAAGAGCCAGCGTGTCCTGGCCCGCGCCCAGTGTCGCGGTCAGCCCCCCGTTCTGCACAGTCCAGACTGTGAGGCTGTCATTGCCGTCACCGAGATCGATCGACGCCGATCCCGCACGATAATTCTGATAGGTTACCGTGTCGTTGCCCGCGCCGCCTTCGATGCGGACCGTTTCGGTTGTGTTGTTGTTAAGCCGCGAAATGAAGATCGTATCGTCGCCGTTTCCGCCGCGGATCGTGTCGGACCCGCCGATATCCTCGATGTGATCGTTGCCAGCACCGCCATCGATGACGTCGTTGCCGGTGCCGCCCTGGATCGTGTCGTCGCCGTCACCGCCATTGATTGTGTCGTTGCCG
>Ga0164294_10002352_pt1 | contig 17111 bp, 5 predicted proteins | sample GEODES005metaG_FD_111479 | JGI IMG/M metagenome (GOLD analysis project Ga0164294, IMG submission 111479) | Oligotrophic lake water microbial communities from Sparkling Lake, Wisconsin, USA - GEODES005 metaG | ecosystem: Environmental > Aquatic > Freshwater > Lake | place: USA: Sparkling Lake...
CCGCCAACGATAGAGTTGTTGCCGGTGTTGCCGACCAGCACATCGTTGAAACCCGAACCGGTGAGGTTCGCAAATCCGGTAAAGGTATCGCCTGCGGCATCCCCGACAGTACCCGTTCCAGTTGCCAGGCTGACAGTGACGCCAGACGCCGCCGAGCCATAACTCAGCATATTGGTGCCGGCACCGCCATAGAGGAAGTCGGCAACCGCGCCGCCGTCGATCGTGTCGTCGCCGTCTTCGCCGTAGAGCGTATCGACGCCTGCCCCGCCGCTGATCGTATCGCCGCCGAAGCTGCCGTAGATGGTGTTGCCAGTGCCATCGCCTGTCAGCGTGTCAGCGCCGCTGCCGCCGACGAGATTTTCGAAACCGGTCAGCGTATCGCCCGCCGCATCGCCGCCGCTGGCAGCGCCTGTCAGAAGATTGACCGAGACCGCGACCGTGGCCGCCAGATAGCTCAGCGTGTCGATGCCAGCGCCGCCGTCCATCGCGTCGGCCCCGGCCCCGCCGAGGATCGTGTCGTTGCCCCCGCCGCCCTTGAGATTGTTAGCGCTGGCACTTCCGGTGATCGTATCGTCAAAGGCCGAGCCGATCGCGTTTTCGACCGTGCTTGGCACGAAGTAATCCCCTTCCGCATCGCCGCCGGTATTGCCCGCGCCGATCAGGAGGTTGATCACGATGCCCGCCGAAGACGCCGAATAGTCGACCACATCGGTGCCGGCGCCGCCATCAAAGGTGTCGGCACCCGCGCCGCCAATCAGCGTGTCATTGCCATTTCCGCCGGAGAGAAAATCGTTGCCTGCGCCGCCATCGATCGTGTCGTTGCCATCGTTGCCGTAGATGGTTTCGCCGCTGGTCGAACCCACGAAGCTGTCGTTGAAAGCCGAGAGGGAGTAATTCTCGATACCGGCATAGGTATCACCCTGCGCGAGCCCGGTGGAGAGCGCCGCGTTGGCGAGATTGACAGTGAGCGCGCTGCTCGAACTGCTATAGTCGACTGTATCGTTGCCGGTCCCGCCATCGAGCGTATCAGCGCCAAGTCCGGGAGCGAGCACATCGTCGCCCGCGCCGCCGAGGATCGTGTCGGCATTGGCTGAGCCGTAAATCACGTCGGACAGCGCCGAGCCGATAACGCGCTCGATCCCGATCATGATATCGCCATTGGCTTCGCCTGCGCTGCCCGCTGTGCCGTCCATGCGCGCGATGACGCCGCCTGCGGTTGAATAGTCGACCGTATCGAAGCCCGTGCCGCCGTCGAGGGTATCCGCGCCGCCGCCGCCGATGAGCGTGTCATCGCCCGCGCCGCCCATCAGCGTTTCGTTGAAGCCCGCACCGATCAGCGTATCGGCCTGGTTCGAGCCGATCACCTTTTCCACGGCGATGATCGTGTCGCCCTCGGCATCGCCGCCGCTCGAAGCGCTGCCGTCGAGCCGCACGGTGACGCCCGACGCGCTACCCGCATAATCGACCGTGTCGGTGCCGGTGCCACCGTCGATGCTGTCTGCCTGGCTGAACGAGACGAAGGTATCGTTGCCGCCCCAGCCGTAAAGCGAACTGGCCGCAAGGGTGCCGCCGCGCAGAGTATCGCCATAGTTCTGCGAGCCATAAATCACTTCGATCCCGCTGAGCACGTCGCCCGCCGCCCAGCCGCCCGAACCCGTCGAGCCGTTGTTGGCAATGACCACGGCTGCGCTTGAATTGCGATAATCGACTGTATCGCTGCCCAGCCCGCCGATCACCTGATCCGCGCCGAGGCCTGTGACGATCACATCGTCGCCGTCGCCGCCATTGAGCACATCGGCGCCGTCGCCGCCGGTCAGGATATCATTGCCCGCTCCGCCAAGGATGGTCGAACCCGTGGCCGAAGCCACAATCGTGTCGTTCTGCGCCGAGCCGATGACAGTCTCGATATCGAACAGACGGTCGCCGGCGGCATCGCCAGTGCCGCCAAAGCCGCCGTCCATGTAGATGAGCATACCACTGCTGGTCGAAGCGGAGTAATCGACCGTGTCGCTGCCCGCATCGCCGCGATAGATGTCCGCTCCGCCCGAGGCGATGAACAGATCGTCGCCCGCCCCGCCGACGAATTCCTCGTCGGCGCTGCGTCCTTCGAAGCGATCGGCAAAGCCCGAGCCGATCACGCGTTCGATATTGGCGAGCGTATCGCCCTCGGCATCGCCGCCGCTCGATATGCCGCCGGAGCGGATGGTGACCGCCGCGGCCGAAGCCGAATAGTCGGCCGTATCGGTACCCGCGCCGCCATCGATCACGTCGGCACCAAGGCCGCCCGACAAAGTATCGTCGCCGATGCCGCCAAGCAGCGTATCATTGCCCGCGCCGCCGGTGAGCGTGTCGTTGCCATCGAAGCCATCGAACCAATCATCACCCGCGCCGCCGATGAAGGTATCGCCGCCACGCGAACCGGTGAAGCGCTCGACCGCGATGAAAGTGTCGCCCGCCGCATCGCCGCCGCTGGCGATTCCTGCCGCCAGATCGACCACGACCGCCGCGACCGAAGCGGCGTAGGTCACCGTATCGGTGCCGGCACCGCCATCGAGCACGTCGGCCCCGCCGTCGCCCGAGAGCAGATCGCTGCCCGCGCCGCCTTGCAGCACATCGGTGCCGGTGCCACCCGAGATCGTATCATCGCCGCCGCCGCCGACAAGCGTGTCGTTCGAGAACGCGCCGGTGATGGTATCGGCAAAGGCCGAACCGATCACGCCTTCGACCGTGGTCAGCCGGTCGCCCGCTGCGATATCGCCGCTCCCCGCCGAGCCATCGAGCGCAATGGTGATTCCCGCACCGGCACCAGAGTAGTCGGCGGTATCGTCGCCCGTCCCGCCAATCAGCGTGTCGACGCCGGCGCCCGCCACCAGAATATCGTCGCCCGCACCGCCTTCCAGCGTATCGACCGCCGCGCCGCCGATCAGCCTGTCGGCATAATCGGAGCCAAGCAGCCGCTCGATGCCCGTCAGCACGTCACCCGCCGCATCGCCCGCGCTGCCGCTGCCGTTGCCGCCGCCTGCCGCGAGGCTGACGGTGACCGCCGCTGCGGCGAATGCATAAGAGGCCGTATCGAAGCCGTTGCCGCCGGTGATCACATCGGCCCCCGCGCCGCCTTCGATCACATCGTTGCCATCATTGCCGATCAACGTGTCGACGCCCGCGCCGCCGATCAGCGTGTCGCCAAACTGCGAACCGATGATGCGCTCGATGGCGATCAGGATATCGCCCGTCGCGCTGCCGCCCGAGCCTGCGTCGATGCCATTGTTGTAGACAATCACCGCTTGTGTGCTGGCCGAATAGTCTGCCGTGTCGGTGCCTGCGCCGCCGTCGATCGTATCGCTGCCGGTGCCGCCGGTGATCGCATCATCGCCTGCGCCGCCCAGCAGCGTATCGCTGCCAGCGCCGCCGTCGATCACATCATTGCCAGCGCCGCCTTCGATCGTATCGGCACTGGCCGAGCCGGTGATGGTATCGGCTTGGCCCGAGCCGATCACGCGCTCGATCGTGCCCAGCGTATCGCCCTGCGCATCGCCCGCCGTGCCCGTGCCCAGCGCGAGATTGAGCACCACGGCATTGGCCGAGGCGGAATAGTCGGCGGTATCGAAGCCTTCGCCGCCGATCAGCGTGTCCGCGCCGGTGCCGCCGATGAGCACGTCATCGCCGCTCTGCCCGCGCAGGGTATCGGCCCCGGAGCTGCCATAAAGCGTATCGTCAAGCGCGGTGCCGACCAGAATTTCGATATTGGTCAGCACATCGCCCGCCGCATCGCCGCCCGTGCCCGCTGCGCCGTCGAGCCTGGCCGTGATGGCGGAGCTGGCGGCGGAATAGTCCGCCGTATCGGTGCCGAGCCCGCCGTCGATCTGGTCTGCACCCGCGCCGCCTTCGATCAGGTCGTTGCCGTCGCCGCCGCGCAAGATGTCTGCGCCCGCAGCGCCGCGCAGCACGTCGTCGCCCGCGCCGGCCTCGATGGTATCGGCGGTGTCGCTGCCGATGATCGTATCGGCAAAGGCCGAACCGACCGTCCGCTCGATATTGAGCAGCACATCGCCCAGCGCTTCGCCCCCGGTGCCGGAAAGGCCGTCCATGCGCGCCGCAATGCCGCTCGTGGCGGCAGAATAGTCGGCGGTATCGAAGCCCGCGCCGCCATCGAGCACATCCGAACCCAGTCCGCCGATCAGCGTATCGTCGCCCAGCCCGCCCGACAGCGTATCATTGCCCGCGCCGCCGCTGAGCATATCCGCCCCAGCTCCGCCGATGATCGTATCCGCTCCCGCAGAGCCAAAAATGCTATCGGCCTGCGCGCTGCCGATCACCTGCTCGATCCCGCCGAGCACGTCGCCCGCCGCGAGGCCGCCTGCCGATGCCGTGCCGTCCATGCGCACCGTCACCGCCGCCGTGTCCGCAGAATAATCGGCCGTATCGAAACCGGCCCCGCCGGTCAGCTGGTCTGCCCCGGCGCTGGCCACGAACAGGTCATCGCCCGATCCGCCATCGATCTGGTCGTTGCCCGCCGAGCCATAGAATTCATCGGCGAAGCCCGATCCGATCACTTTTTCGATGCCGGACAGGGTATCGCCTTCGGCATCGCCGCCGATCGAGGCCGTGCCGTCCATCCACACCTTTACTGCGGCCAGCGAGGTGGCATAGCTGGCCGTATCGACGCCCGCGCCGCCGATGATCTGATCCGCGCCGATGCCGCCGATCAGCAGATCGGCCCCGGCGTCGCCCGACAGGGTATCATCGCCGCCGCCGCCGGTGATTGTATCGGCCCCGTCGCCGCCCTCAATGGTTTCGCCCACATTCGCGCCAGTGAGCTGATCGGCAAAGGCCGAGCCCAGCAAGCGCTCGATGCTGGTCAGAATGTCGCCGGCCGCATCGCCGCGGCTGCCAGTGGTGCCGTCAAGAAAGACCGTGACCGCCGCTGTTGCCGCCTGATAGCTGGCCGTATCAAAACCCGAGCCGCCGTCGATCACATCCGCGCCAGCGCCGCCGATCAGCGTGTCATCGCCTGTTCCGCCCTGAAGCGTATCGCTGCCACCCAGGCCCGACAGCGTATCGTTGCCCGAGCCGCCGATCAGCGTTTCGTCGCCGGTCGCGCCTTCAAGACTGTCAGCAAAGCCCGAACCGATGATCTTCTCGACGCCGATGAGAACATCGCCTGCGGCATCGCCGCCGCTGCCCGCGGTGCCGGTCAATGAGACCGTCACGCCCGACCCTGCGGACGCATAATCCGCCACGTCATAGCCCGCGCCGCCATCGAGCGTATCGGCGCCGCCGCCGCCGATCAGCGTATCATCGCCGGCATTGCCGGTGAGCGTTTCGTCTGCACCCGCCCCCATCAGGGTATCCGCCTGCGCCGAGCCGAGCACGGTTTCGATCCCCGTCAGCGTATCGCCTTCGGCATCGCCGCCAATGCTCGTGGTGCCGCCCAAAAACACGGTGATGCCCTGGATCGAGGCGCTGTAGTCGGCCACGTCGGTGCCGGCGCCGCCGTCGAGCGTATCGGCTCCGGACCCTCCGACGAGCACATCGCTGCCCGCGCCGCCGCTCTGGATATCATCGCCCAGCCCGCCGATCAGCCGGTCGTTCCCGCCGCCACCTTCCAGCACATCGGCAGAATTGCTGCCGGTGAGAACGTCGGCAAAGCCCGAGCCGACCAGCCGTTCGATACTGGTCAAGGTATCGCCCGCCGCATCGCCGCCGGCCCCGGCCGCGCCGGTCAAACCGATGGTCACGGCAGCGGAGGAGAGGCTGTAATCAGCAGTGTCGAAGCCGCTGCCGCCGTCGAGCGTATCTGCGCCGGAAGAGCCGGTCAGCGTATCATTGCCAGCCCCACCAATCAGCGCTTCGCTGCTGCTGCCTCCGCGCAAGGTATCGGCAAACGCCGAACCGGTAAGCGCTTCGACCCCGGTGAGCGTGTCGCCCGCCGCATCGCCGCCCGTGTTGGCCGCGCCATCAAGGCCAACGTTTACCGCAGCAGTCGAGGCCGAATAATCGGCCCGGTCGCTGCCCGCGCCGCCGTCGATCACGTCTGCGCCAACACCGCCGATCAGGATATCATCGCCCGTGCCGCCTTTCAGGATATCTGCACCCACCCCGCCCGAAAGCGTATCGTCGCCCGCATTGCCTTCCAGCGTATCGGCCAGATCGCCGCCACTCAGTACGTCGCCCAGCGCCGAGCCGAGCACCCGCTCGACGTTTGAAAGGACATCGCCAGCGGCGTCGCCGCCTAGCGAGACCGATCCATCGAGGTTGACCGTGACGGCGTTTGCCGAAGCGGAATAGTCCGCCGTGTCGAACCCGCTGCCACCGTCAAGCGTATCCGCGCCGGCGCTGCCCATCAGCGTGTCGTTGCCCCCGGCGCTGAGCAAAGTCTCTGCGCCCGCGCGGCCCGAGAGGACGTCGCCAAAGTTCGATCCTTCAAGAATCTCGACATTCTGGATCGTGTCGCCTGCAGCATCGCCGCCCGAACCCGCCGCCCCGGCCAGGCCAATCGTGACCCCCGCAGCCGAGGCGATGTAGCTGACCGTATCGGTCCCGCTGCCGCCATCGATCGTGTCGCCGCCAGCCCCGCCGACGATGGTGTCATCGCCGGTGCCGCCCTGAAGCGTATCCGCGCCGAGACCGCCCGAGAGGCTGTCATCGCCCGCGCCGCCCACCAATGTATCGTCGCCGACGCCACCGGTGAGCACGTCGCTATCGGCAGAACCGATCACCCGCTCGATCCCGATCAGGGCATCGCCTTGTGCATCACCGCCGCTGGCCGCCGATCCATCGAGAGTCACGGTGACACCACTGGCCGAAGCGCTGTAGTCGGCGGTGTCGAAGCCTGCGCCGCCATCGAGCCCATCGGCCCCTGCGCCGCCCTTCAGCACGTCATCGCCCGCGCCGCCAAGCAGGATATCGCTACCACCGTTGCCGGTGAGCGTATCGTTGCCCGTCCCGCCTTCGAGCGTTTCTGCAAGCGAACCGCCAGTGATGCGGTCGGCATAGGCCGAGCCAATCACCCGCTCGATACCGGTCAGCGTGTCGCCCTCGGCATCGCCGCCATAAGCAGCCGACCCGTCGAGCGTGATGTCGATAGCCGCGGCGCTTGCGGCGTAATCTGCCGTATCGATACCACTGCCGCCCTCGAGCGTATCTGCGCCGGCGCCGCCTGAAAGCCTATCGTCGCCGGATCCGCCGCGCAGGGTGTCGGCGCCGCCGCCGCCCGCCAGCGTATCATCGCCTGCGCCGCCGATCAGGATCTCGTCGGCATTGCCGCCGATCAGGGTGTCATCAAAATCGGACGCAGTGACTTGCTCGATACCCGTCAGGGTATCGCCCTGCGCATCGCTTCCGCTGCCGGTGCCGGCCAGCAGGTTGACCGTAACCGCGCCTGCCGCCGCCATATAGGTCACCGCATCGAACCCGCTGCCGCCATCGAGCACATCGCCGCCCGCGCCGCCGTCAAGCTGGTCGTCGCCCTGCCCGCCGCGCAAGGTATCATCGCCTGCAGCGCCCAGCAGGATATCGTCGCCCGCGCCGCCCTCGAACGTTTCGGCCCCCGCGCCGCCGGTCAGCCGGTCGTCGAAGGCCGAGCCGACCACGCGCTCGATGCCAGTCAGGGTATCGCCTGCGGCATCGCCGCTTGTGCCTTGCGCGCCGCCTGTGGCAATCGCCACCCCGGCGCTGGAGGCGGAATAGTCGGCCGTATCAAAGCCGGCCCCGCCGATCAGCGTATCGCTGCCGATCGATCCGGTCAGCACGTCGTCGCCCGCGCCGCCGTCGAGCGTTTCGCTCTCGATGCCGCCGATCAGCCGGTCGCCCAGCGCGGACCCGATCACCGTCTCGATGCCGCTGAGCGTATCACCCGCCGCATCGCCGCCTTGGCCTACCGCGCCATCGAGACCCACCGTCACCGCCGCCGTCGATGCCGAATAGTCCGCGATATCATCGCCTTCGCCGCCGATCAGGCGATCTGCGCCCGCGCCGCCGATCAGGCGGTCATCGCCGAGCCCGCCGGTGAGCGTCTCGTTGCCGGTGCTGCCGGTCAGCGTGTCCTTGAAATCCGATCCCACCAGCGCTTCGATGCCGGCGAGTACATCGCCCAGTGCGGTGCCGCCCGTGCCGGCAGTGCCATCGAGATAGACCGTGACGCCGCTGGTCGAGTCGGTGTAGCTTGCGGTATCGATGCCCGCGCCGCCGTCGAGCCGGTCCGCGCCATCGCCGCCTACCAGCAAATCGTTGCCATCGCCGCCGCGCAGCAGATCGGCCCCGATATCGCCATAGAGCCGGTCATCACCCGCTCCGCCGTCCACGGCATCCGCATTGATGCTGCCATAGACCGTATCGTTGCCGACCGAACCGATCACGGCTTCGATGCTGGTCAAAGTATCACCCGCCGCATCGCCGCCAATGCCGCCGCGCCCGTCCATGTAAACAGTGACCGGCGCGCTCGATGCGGCATAGCTGACCGTGTCAAAGCCCGCGCCGCCGTCCAGCGCGTCCGAGCCAGCGCTGCCCAGCAGGATATCATCACCGGCCCCCGCCATAATGGTTTCCGCGCTGCTGCCTCCGCCCAGCTGATCCGCAAAGGCCGATCCCACCAGCGCCTGAACATTGCTGAGCACATCGCCAAGCGCTTCACCGCCCGTGCCCGCAGCACCCGTCAGATCGACCGCGACACCGCTCGCGGCGCCCGCATAACTGGCCGTGTTGAAGCCGCTGCCGCCATCGAGGGTATCCGCGCCCAGCCCGCCGCTGAGCACATCGTCACCGTCTCCGCCAAGCAGCGTATCGTCGGCAGCAGCGCCGGTCAGGTTGTCGGCAAGGCCAGATCCGATCACCTTTTCGATGCCGATCAAGCTGTCGCCCTCGGCGTCGCCGCCGGTCGAAACGCTGCCATCGAGCGCAATGGTGACGCCCGCCAGCGAGGTTTCGTAGCTGGCGGTATCAAAGCCTGCTTCGCCATCGAGCACATCGGCACCGGTGCCACCGACCAGCGTATCATCGCCCGCGCCGCCCAGCAGCCGGTCGGTGCCGCTACCACCAACCAAAGTGTCATCGCCGCCGCCGCCGCTCAGCGTTTCGTTGCCGATCGTGCCGGTCAGCACGTCGGCAAATGCCGAACCGGTAACATTCTCGATATTGATCAGGCTATCGCCCTGCGCATCGCCGCCTGCGGCCAGCGTGCCATCCAGATTGATCGAGACCCCGGCATCGGAAGCGGAATAGTCGACCGTGTCGCGGCCCGCGCCGCCGTCGATAGTATCTGCGCCAGCACCGCCGTTCAGCGTGTCGTTGCCTTGACCGCCAGCGAGGATATCGTCCCCCGCGCCGCCGTTCAGCGTGTCGTCGCCGGTGTTGCCGCGCAAATCATCGGCGAGGGCCGAGCCGGTGATGGTGTCGCCAAAGGCCGAACCTTCGACAATTTCGATGCCGATGAACACGTCAGGCCCACCCGCGCAAGCGCGAAGGGCACGAATTTGAAGGTAATGTCACCGTTATCGAGCGGCAGCGCGCCGCACAGCTGCGCAGCTGAAGCGGGTTTGCCAAGCCGCTGACACAATTCGAGCAGAGCATCGGTAGCAGAAAGAGGACCAAACGCCGGATGCGCATCGCCATAATCGCTGACGTCGGTGCCGCGCCGCGCAGCGCGCGCCATCAGGCGCAAGGCTTTGGCAGCAAGGCTTGGCCTGCCCTGATCCCTTGCTGTCACACCTGGTTCCATCGATTGCGTTTCCCTCTGCTCGCGGCACGCACCGCTTGGTCCCCTTAAAGATCATTAAGGATAATCCCTCGCAAAGGCGGGCCACGTGGTTCTGCGTAAGTCGGGTGCCACGGAAATTAGGGATACCAGTTCGTAAAGAAGGGCACTTGCCCGGCTACCGAAAGCACGACCCGCATGATCCGTACTCTCCGCAACTCGGCGATCCGCGCCATGGGCGGCGCCGCGCTGCTTCAAAATGTTACCGACAGCCAAACCGACATGGTGTTTGCCGGGCGGATCACCCTGCCGACGCCGGGCGCTGCCGGGCTGGTGCCATGGTCGGGGAGGATCCGCACCGAGCGGCCGGCCCGCCGCCTGATCGTCGTCGCCGCGTTTTTGCTTGCGTTCCTTGCCTGGGCCACGTTGTGCACGGTCGACAAGGTCACGCGCGGCGCGGGCCGCGTGCTGCCCTCGGTGCAGAACCAGATCGTCCAGCACCTCGAAGGCGGCATCGTCAGCGATATTCTGGTCTCGGAAGGCCAGCAGGTGCGCAAAGGCGACGTGCTGGTGCGCATTTCAAACGCCGATACCGGCGCTGCCATGCAGACCGTGCAGACCGACGTCGTCGCCAAGCGCATCATCCTCGCGCGCCTGGACGCCGAGATATCCGGTGCCGCAACGTTTCGCGCGCCGCCCGAAATGGCCGCAGAGGCGCCCGAGATCGCAGCAAGTGAGGAAGGCCTGTTCCAATCGCGCCGCATGCAGCGGATGCAGCAGGCGGGCATCATCGGCGAACAGACCCGAGGCCGCTTTGCCGAGGCAACGCAGCTGCGCGTGCGCCTCGAAAACTTGCGCCGCGAGGAAGCGCTGGCCGGCGAGCAGCTCGCCAAACTTGAAGCAGCCTACCGCGAGGAAGCGATTTCAGAGCGCGAAGTGCTCGAGAAGCGCGCAGGCTTGCTCGCGCTGCGCACCCGCATCGCCGATGTCGAAAACCAGATCCCGCAGACCAGCGCCAGCATTTCCGAATCCGAGGCCAAGCACGGCGAGATCTGGACCCATCAGATCGAAGACGCCAAGCAACTCGCCTCGCAGCTCCGGCTCGAACTGGCCAAGGCCGGCGAACAGTACGGCGCGGTGCAAGACCGCGTCTCGCGCGAAGAGATCCGCGCGCCAATGGATGGGGTGGTCAACAAGCTCTATATCCAGACCGTCGGCGGGGTGATCAAGGCGGGCGAGCCCGTCGTCGAAATCGTGCCGCTCAAAGATGCGGTGATGTTCGAAGCGCGCATTCTGCCGCGGGATCGCAGCGAAATCTGGCCGGGACTCACCGCGCACATCCGCATCAGCGCCTACGACGCCTCGCAGTATGGCACGCTCAAAGCCAAAGTGGCCGATGTCTCGCCTGACGTTCTGCAGGATTCCAAAGGGGATGTGTTTTACCGGGTGCGTCTTACCGCCGACCGCGCCGATTTCGGCAAGGGTAAAGCCATCGTGCCCGGGATGACCGGCGATGTCGCGATCAGCGCAGGCAGCCAGACGATCCTGTCCTACATCCTCGGCCCGCTCATCCAGATCAGGGATAACGCGCTTCGGGAGTAGGCATCGCGGCTGGATACGGCATGGTTGCATTTGCAGGCGCAGGCGATAGCGTTGCCTGCCGCTTGCTTCTGGAACCGCTGCTTGGAACCGTTTACCCGTCTCTCCACAAACGCGGCCGCGCTGCCCGCCGCCAATATCGACACCGACGTGATCATGCCCAAGCAATTCTTGAAAGGGATTGACCGGGCCGGGCTGGCGCGCGGGTTGTTCCATGATGCGCGCTTCGATGCGAACGGCGCGCCAAGGCCCGATTTCGTGCTCAATCAGGCGGTAGATATTGGCGCCTTGCTGACAGGCCCCAATTTCGGCTGCGGCTCATCACGTGAACATGCAGTGTGGGGGCTGCTCCAGTTCGGCATACGCGCGGTAATCGGCTCCAGCTTCGCCGGAATCTTTGCGGACAATGCGCTGAACAACGGCCTTTTGCTGATCAGACTGGCGCCCGAAGTGCTAGAGCCATTGCACCGCAAGGCGCAAGACCGGCCGACCCCGATAACCATCGATCTTGAGGCGCAGCGGATCACGATGGAAGACATCGACATAGCATTTGCGATCGAGCCTGCGGCCAGAACCGCATTGCTGCGCGGCCTCGACCGGATCGGCACGACCCTGCTCGAAACCGATCGTATCCGCGCCTTCGAGCAGTCCTATCTGGCCGCGAGACCGTGGCTGACAGAGCTGTCTCAGCGCGGCGCGTAGCTGATCGTTTGCGAGGTTTCGGCGGCGGCGTGAACCGCGGCGGGGGCCATCTCGATCACCTTGAACTGGTCTTTGGCATGGAGCCACACCTGATCGGCCAAATGCGGATTGCCCTTGCCATCGCCGTCGATAGCCAGGTTCTGGCCCCCGGCCTCAATTACGGATTCAATGCTACGCGGCCGGGCGGGATCGAGTTCCATCAGGCCGGTCCATTCATCGCCGCCGCTGTGCGGCACCGCATCCGGCGTTAAGCCCAGCACCGCGCCGAGCCGGGGTCCTGGCGCATCGGGATCGGGAAACGGTGGTCGCAACGCAGATTTGCGGGCGGGATCGAGATACTTCCAGTAGATCGGCTGGCGCCACTCCCCGAGCGGCTTATCGCCAAACTGCGGTCTCAACGTGTCGATGGCCTTGCGCACAGACTCGGCCAGCACTGCATTCTGGCTCCGCCCCTGCCAATAATCGAAGGCAAGCGGCAATCCGGCGGAGCGCCCTTGCAGCGCGCGCAGCAGCAGGCTCGATTGATAGCGCAAGTAGCGGCCTTCATCCGCTTTGCTCCACCAGTCGTCGATGGTCGGGCCGAAGATAAGCTGCGGCGCGGTGGTCAACCAGGCCCGGAACAGTGGCAGCCCCGGGCTGTCGTAATATCCGTCGCTGTCCTTGTCCTCGTATCGGCCATCAAAGGCCAGCATCAACCTGACCGCTTCTTTGGTCTCCGGATCGTTTGCTTGGTCGGCGGCGGCGGCGAGATATAAGGCATAGAACTGGGGCGGCGCGGCGGTGCGGTCAGGCCCGCCAATGGCGGTGTTGATCGCATGGTTGAAGCCGCGCATGTCGGCCAAAGTCACATGATCATTGCTCTGCGCCAGCGCGTTCCCCAGCCACGTGCGAAAGGCTTTGCCAAGGCGCGCGTCATCGCCCTCGCGCGACCAGCCGGTGGCCTTGCTGTTCCACGCGTGGAAATAGCCCTGCGCGGGGTCGATCATATGGGGCCGCTGTGCCAGCGGCAGGAAGCCGCGCCATTCATATTCGCCCGTGCCGGGCGTGGGCAGGCGCGAATCCGCGCCTGGCGCGCGGATCGGGAGCAACCCCGCCTCCCAGAAGGCGATATGGCCCGCCGTATCGCCGTAGCAGATGCCCAGATTCCACGCGACGCGCGCAATACCCTTCTGCTCGAACTCCGCCAGCGAGCGTGCCCGCGCCATGTCGATGCCGGCAACCCAGTTGTCGATCTCATGCCCGCGAACCGCGTATTGCTCGGTGTAAGCCGTGCCGTTTGCCGTGTCCCAAGCGACGACCGGCCCGTGAGTAGTAGAGGCAACTTCATGCGGGACCGGCGCCTCGCCTTTGACCTTAATGGTCTCGATCCGGTGCTGCATCGCGCGCCACGCGCCGTTGAACCAGTATTGGTGGCGGTCGGCGGGATTGAGTTTTTCAGCAAAGGTATCGGTGGTGTCTGCCACACCCGAAGTCAGTAACCAGCCGTGATCGAGCGAGCGCCCCATGATCGGCGGACCCCAGCCGGTCAGCGCAAACCCCGCCGTATCGAACCCTCCGCCATAGAGATGCGACTCCGGCCCGTCGGCGGTTTCCTGCAGCATCAGCACATGCCGGCCGGCCGAGCGCTTAGGGCCGATGACCAGACAGCGGCTGGCCTCGCGCGGGGTTACATCCGTAGCGGGCAGATCGCCGTTCCGGCTAACGCCCTTCATTCCACTGAAAAGTTCGACAGCGCCGGGTTGGGGCAGCGGCTGCGGCGGGGCAAGGTCTTCGCCCGGCGGGATCACAGTCGGCGAATCAGGGTCATTCAGCGGGACCACGTCTTCGAAGATCTGGCGGCCCGCGATCGGCCCATGCCGCGCGATCATCGCCCGCAGAAAGGCCGCGTTCTGGCGTTCCGAGCCGCCCCGGTCATTGGGAAACGAGGCGATGATCGCCAGATAATCGAGCAAAGTCCAACGCGCCGGGCGCACCCCCCATTGCTTGAACTGGTATGGCGTCCGCACCGGCGGCGCAGTGGCAAGCTCGTCCACATAGCGGTTGTAGCCCGCCACGAACGCGCGCAGCATCGCCTGGTGCTCGGCAGGAATGGCGCGGAACATCCGCATCAATTCCCCGGGCGGCAGCATGCGGTCCCGCGCCACGGCGTCGCCTTCGACGGCGGAGGGTCCCAGCACCTCGGCGCGCGTGCCCAGCGCCGCGCGGCGGCGCAATTCCATCGCTGCTAACCGGTCAGCCGCGAGCGCATAACCCAGCCCGAACATCACGGCGGGCGCGGTCCGCGCAAAGACATGCGGCACGCCTTTGGCATCACGGTCGATCTGCACCGGCTCGGCGGCCACTTCAGGCCGGGCCAAGGCCGGGCTGGCAAGACAAGCCGCCCCCAGCGCGAGCATAAAGATCAGCGGACGCGCTCGGCGGGTGGAAGTGTTCCGTAAGGGCATGTTCCGCGCTCCCTGTGGCCTGCTGCGCTTGCGCACATCCGCCGATCGTCCGGGCATGGCAGCCTTGCCCGGTCCGCACAAAGTGTTGCACAAGCAGCGCCTGCGTTCACTTGGAAATCTTCATGCCGCCACGCACGCTTTATGACAAGATTGTCGACAGCCACCGGATCATGGCGCTCAACGCGCAGACCGGCCCGGGCGAGGCGGTGTTGCTCTATGTCGATCGCACGGTGCTCAACGAATATACCAGCCCGCAGGCGTTCAGCGGGCTCCGCGCGGCGGGACGTCAAGTGGCGCGGCCCGGGGCAGCGCTGGGCGTGGTCGACCATGTCAATTCGACCGCGCCGGATCGCAGCGCCCGGTCGGCAGACGTGCAGGGCCAGCGGCAGATCGACTATTTCCTCGAGAACGGGCGCGAATTCGGCATCGAGATCTTCGATGTGCTGAGCCCGCGCCAGGGGATCGAGCATGTCGTGCTGCCCGAACAAGGCTGGGTTGTTCCCGGCACCGTCATCGCGGCAGGCGACAGCCACACGACGACGTATGGCGCGTTCGGCGCTGTCGGTTTCGGCATTGGCACATCCGACATCGAGCATCTGCTCGCCACGCAGACCTTGCACCACACTCGCCTGAAATCGATGCGCGTGACGATCAGCGGTGCGCGCCCGGTGGGTGTGACCGCCAAAGACATGATCATGGCGGTGATCCGCCGGATCGGCGCCGATGGCGCGGCCGGCCATGCGCTCGAATTTGCCGGCCACGCGGTGACTGCGCTCGATGTCGAGGCGCGCATGACGATCTGCAACATGGCGGTCGAGTGCGGCGCGCGCGTGGCGCTGATGGCCCCAGACGAAAAGGTCTATGCCTATATGGCGGGCAAGCCGCGCTCGATTGCACCTGAGCTCTGGGCCGAAGCGCGGCGCGCGTTCGATGACTTGTATAGCGATCCCGGCGCGTTCTTCGATCGCGATATCGCACTGGATGCCGCCGACATCGCGCCGATGGTCAGCTGGGGAACCAGCCCCGACCAAGCCGAGGCGATCGACCGCGCTGTGCCAGATCCCATCCGCTCCGCACCTGACCAGCGCGGCGCGCTGGAGCGGGCGCTGGCGTACATGGGCCTCGCGGCCGGCGCGCCGATCGCGGGTACGCCGATCGACCGCGCGTTCATCGGTTCCTGCACGAATGCGCGGCTTTCCGATCTACGCGATGCGGCGCGGGTGCTGCGCGGCCGCACTGTTGCGCCGGGTGTGCGCGCGATGATCGCGCCGGGGAGCAGCACCGTCCGGCGCGAAGCCGAGGCCGAGGGGCTCGACCGCGTGTTCATCGAGGCAGGGTTCGAATGGCGGCAATCGGGTTGCTCGCTGTGCCTTGCCATGAACGACGATGCGCTTGCCCCCGGCGAGCGCTGCGCCTCGAGCACCAACCGCAATTTCGAAGGACGGCAAGGCACCGGCGGACGCACCCACCTGATGAGCCCGGCGATGGTCGCCGCTGCGGCGGTGACCGGTTGCCTTACCGATGTGCGCGCGCTGCCTTTGCTGGAGCGCTGAGCGATGATCGCTGATCCGCCGTCCGGCGTGTTCGGGCACCCTGACATCCTGCCTGGCTTTGTCTGGGCCGACGTTGCTGCCAACGGCCAGACCATCCGCACCATGACTGGCGGCAGCGGTCCGCCGTTGCTGCTGCTCCACGGCCATCCGCAGACCCACCTCACCTGGTACCGGATTGCCGGGCATCTGGCCCGGCGCTTCAGCGTCGTGGCCACCGATCTGCGCGGTTATGGCGACAGCTCCAAGCCCGAGGGCGGCATCGATCACGTCAACTATTCGAAGCGCGCCATGGCCGCCGATCAGATCGCAGTGATGGCGGCGCACGGTCATGCGCGCTTTGCCGTCGTTGCGCATGATCGCGGCGCGCGCATCGCGCACCGGATGGCGCTCGATCATCCCCATGCGATCGAGCGGCTCGTGCTGATCGATATCGCGCCTACCGCCACGATGTACGCCCAGACCAGCATGGAGTTCGCGCGCCGTTATTTCTGGTGGTTCTTTTTGATCCAGCCGTTCGATCTGCCCGAACGGCTGATCGCCGCCGATCCCGACTATTTTCTCGACAGCCACCTTGCCGCGCAAGGCACCGCGCCAGAGACCATCGATCCGCGCGTGCTGGCGCACTATCGGCGCTGCTATGCCGATCCGGCGACCCGCCACGCCATCTGCGAGGATTATCGCGCCGCAGCCGGGATCGATCTTTTGCACGATGCAGCCGATGCCGATGCACGAATCGCCGCGCCGCTGCTGGCACTGTGGGGATCGCGCGGCACCGTCGGGCAATTGTTCGATGTGCTGGCCACCTGGCGCGAGAAGGCGATCGATGTGGCCGGATTCGCGCTCGATTGCGGCCACAGTCCGCAGGAGGAAGCGCCCGAGGCGCTCATCGCCGCGCTCGACGGCTTTCTGTGACGCCAGAACGGCCAACGAACTTGACCCGAATGCGGCTGGTGATACTCTCGGGTAGATAAGGGCGCGACAGCCCAGGGGAGATGTACCGTGACTAAGGTTTCACACGTGGTTCTGACCGCAACCGAGGCGGTGTCGCTTGGCATGCCAGCGGCAGAGGCAGTAGCCAACATCGCTGAGACCCGCGATGCGCGCCGCGTGTTCATCCTCGCC
>Ga0164294_10002354_pt1 | contig 17104 bp, 15 predicted proteins | sample GEODES005metaG_FD_111479 | JGI IMG/M metagenome (GOLD analysis project Ga0164294, IMG submission 111479) | Oligotrophic lake water microbial communities from Sparkling Lake, Wisconsin, USA - GEODES005 metaG | ecosystem: Environmental > Aquatic > Freshwater > Lake | place: USA: Sparkling Lake...
CGTCGGTCGCGCAGCTCGCTGCGCGAACCCGCCGGGTCCTCTCCCCGCTTTGTTCCCGTCGGTTTCGTGACGGATGACCTCTTCCGGCCCGGAGATCGCGAGATCTCCGGGCCGGTCGCGTTTTTGGGGGCCGGTCGCGTTTTTGGGGGCGCCGATCCGCGGCGTGGATGGCAGATCCAGTCGCGCCCTCGGCCGGGGTGTACTAGGGCCGGATCCAGAGGTCGGCCGCGAAGTCGCTCGGCAGGCGGGCGCGCAGGAGCGCGAGGTCGGGCGTGTCCATCGCGATGCACCCGAGCGTCCAGTCGGTGTCGGCGCCGCCACCGTGGATCAAGATCTCGCCCCCCAGCGCGGTGCGCTGGGGGGGCACCCGCCCGGAGCGCACGGCGTCGCGGAGCTGTGCGGCGGTGGGGGCGTCGATGAGGCCGCTCGCGAGCGCGGCCGCGGCGTCGTCGGCGTTCGGGTAGTGCACGCGCAGCGCGAGCGGAAACTGGCTGGTCGGCTTGTCGGAGATCCGGTACCACCCTTCCGGCGTTCGACGGTCGCCTTCGACGCGTTTCGGCCCGGTGGGGGCGTTCGGCGCGAGCGCGATCGTCCAGCACCCGGGGACGCCGTCGCGGACGGAGATCTGGCCCGCTTCGTAGTGCGCGATCCGGCGGGCGGCCTTGTCGACGACCAGGACCGAGGGTCCGCGCAGGCGGGGATCGGCGCCGAGCGCGTCGACCGTCGGGGGACAGTCGGCGAGGGCGGGGACGGCGAGCAGGCTCAACAGGGCGGTCAACGCGCCTCCAGGGCCGGGCGGGGAGATGGGCGCCTCCTATCTGCGGCGGGCCGATCGTCGACCCGTTATCGGATCGCATGTGGTGGTTCGGTCTGGCCTGGGCGGTCGACGTGCGCGGGATCACGGTGTCGACGCCGACCTGGGGGCGCGAGTGGGGCTCGGACGAGATGGCCGCGACCCTCGACCTGCTGTCTGCCTCCGGGGTGAACTGGGTGGCGATCCACCCCTACGCGGGGATCGACGCGTCGGGTCGGGTGACGCCGTGGGCCTTCGACCCCGCCGATCCCCCGGCGTGGCTGGTGCGGCCGATCGCCGAGGCGCACGCCCGCGGGGTGAAGGTGCTGGTTGTCCCGCATGTGGCCCACTGGGGCAGCCCCTTCGCGTGGCGGGGGGAGATCGCCTTTCCGCCCGGTCCGGCGCGAGACCGCTTCTTTCAGGACTATACGCGCTGGGTGGTCGAGCTCGCGGCGGTGGCGCGGGGGGCAGACGCCTTCGCGGTGGGCTCCGAGCTCGACGCGACGGTCGCGGGGGCCGAGGACCGGTGGCGGGGCTTGATCGCCGAGGTGCGCCGGGTCCACCCGGGCCACCTCACCTACGCGGCGAACTGGGATCGCTTCGACGCGGTGCCCTTCTGGGACGCCCTCGACGCGGTCGGAGTGCAGGCCTACTTCCCGATCGGGGCGGTGGGCGAGCAATCGCCCGAGCGGTTGGCCGCGGGCTGGGACGCGGTGCTCGCGCGGATGCGGGCGGTCCACGCGCGGACGGGCCGCCCCGTGGTGTTCACCGAGCTCGGCTATGACGCAGGCATGGCGGCGCCCGCGACCCCATGGGCCTCGGGCGACGGCGGAGCGGCCGGTGCGGCCGTGCAGGCCGCGTGCCTTCGCGCCGCCCTGGCCGCGCTCGAGCGTGAACCGGCGGTGGCGGGGGCCTTTTTGTGGAAGTGGATGCCGGGGGAGGCGCCAGTGGGAGACTTTCGGCTCTCGACGCCCGAAAATCACGCGATTGTGCGGGAGGCGTGGGCCCCCCGGTGAGCGCGACTACGGCGTGCCGGCGGGCGCTGCGGCGGGTCGCGGTGGCGCCTGCGGGGTGCCGATCACCGCGTCGGTGGACTGCCGGTACAAGGGGCGGTCGTCGACCGTCATCCAGGTGGCGCCGTCCCCCTCGGGGTGCGGGCGCACGGTGATCGTGTGCAGCTCGGGCTCGGGGTAGGCGGAGGCGAGAAAGCCCTGGTCCGTCCAGCCCACCACCATGCCGGTGTTGGTCCACTTGCCTTGGGTGTACTGAAAGGTGCCTTCGGCGGTGAAGACGAGCCGCGTCTGCTGGTCGCGGTCGCGCCAGGTCCCGACGAGGGCGGCGTCGGGCGGGGGGACGGGAGCGGCGGTCTCGGTGGTGCAGGCGGAGAGCCAGGCGGCGATCCAAGCGGTCATCGGTCCCTCTTGCGGTAGGTCACGCCAATGCGCGTCTCGGCGCGGGTGGCGGCTTTTCCGACGCGCGGAGGATACCACCGCCAGCGCGCGAGGGCGGCCTCGGTCTCGCCGACAAAGGCCGGCGGGCAGCCGGGCGCCACGGACACGTGGAAGGGAACCCCCGCTTCGTCGATGCGGACGATGGCGACACAGCGCACGTCTCCCTGGTCTGGTGCGTCGCCCGGATAGACGGGCGCGACCTGTCGTTTCACGGTGAGCGCGCTGTGGTGCAGCGCGACCACGGGGGGGCCGCCCCCGCCGCACGCTGGGCCAACGCAGGGTCCAGCGCCCGGCGTCGATCCGGTTCCACCCACCGCTCCCTGTGGGTCTCCGGCGGCGTCGCCGTTGGGGTCCCCGGCCGGATCGGCGACCCGGTCCGGCGGGGCGTCCGTCAGCGGGGCGGGCTGGTCGGGGGGGGTGTCCGGGGTCGGGGCGGTGTTGGGCTCGGCGGCCACCCCGCGGGCGACGGGTGGCGGCGCGGGCAGGCCGAGGTCGACCCGGGCCAGGTCGTCGTCTTCGACGAGGACGGGCAGCGGCAGGTCGACCGGGTCCGGCAGGGGGACGGTGCCTCCGACCGCCAGGAAGGTGGCGAGGGCGATCGCGCTGCCGATGGCCGCGGTGGTGCTGCCGGTGAGCAGCAGCGCCCACCCGCGGCGCGCCGCGCGCTCGGGGTCGGGGTCCGTTCCGATGGTCTCGAACATCACGCCTCCGAACGATCGGGTGGGGGTCGGTTCGCGATCGTTCACCTGGTCAACGGCGTCGGCGGCGCGCCCTTACACCGGGTGCTAGGGTCTGTGGGGGGACGCATGGGGCGAATCGGTTGGCTGTTGGCGCTGTGGGTGGCCTGTCACGGCGGCGGGGGCGACTCCGGCACGGACTCCGGCACGGACTCCGGCACGGACTCGGGTACGGCGACGACCGGGGCGCCCTGTGCGTCGGGCGCGGTCTGTACCGGCGACGCGGTCTGCCTCGGACCGGACACGAGCGATGTCGGCTGCGGGGTGCCGCCCATGGAGTTCTGTGCGGGTGACGCCGACTGTGGGGGCTTGCGCTGCCACGCGGTGGTGGATTCGTGCTCCCCCGACGGCTTCGGTTCGGACTGCGCTGCGGCCTGCGACCCGACGTCGAACCCGTGCGCGCCGGGGTTGGTGTGCGCGGCGGGCGCATGCGTGGTCGAGACCTGCGTCGACCAGCCCGCGGTGTGCGCGCCGTGGCAGGTCTGCGACCCCGCCGCGGCCGGGGTCCAAGCCCCGGTCTGGGATCAGTCCACCGGCTGTGCGTTCGTGGCGTGCGCCGACGACGCGGTCTGTGGCGGGGGAGCCTGCGTGAATGGCCTGTGCCAGAGTGGCCTCGGGGTCTGTGGAGAGCCGCCGCTGACGCCCCCCTGATCGCCGGCCCCCCGCGCGGGCGGCGCGCGGGCGTATGCTCTCGATCGGGGGGCAGCGATGGCGTGCTGGTGGGCCGCGGTGGCGTGGGCAGATGCGCCAGTGCTCGCGCCGGATCGGCCGGGGTTCGGCAACCAGACCGCGACGCCCGGTTCGGGGCATGTGCTGGTCGAGGGGGCCCTGTTGGCGTCGATCGGCGCGGGCGACCTGTGGATGGGCACGGAGCGGGTGCGCGTCCGGGTGGGCATCGGCTCGGCCTTCGAGGCGCGGCTGGGGTTGCCGGATGTCGTGCTGCCCGCGGGCGGCGTCGGACCGGTGGCGCTCGGCGGGAAGTTCGCCGGGGGCATCGCGCCGTCGTGGTCGGTCGCGCTGGTTCCCGAAGTCCTGCTCCCGCCCACGGGGGGACCGGTGTCGGGCCGCCTCGGGGCGACCCTGGCCTGGGCGCTCGATCCGCTGTCGCTGTGGGGCCAGGTGACGACGACCGCGGGCGGGGGCGGCACCGGCGTGCTGGCGGGCGGCGGGGCGCGGGTGCCGATGGGCGGGGGTGGCGCCTACCTCCAGGCCGCGCGGGACGTCGGGGTCGACACCATGGTCGGCGCGGGCGGGTGGTGGCAGCTCGACCGCCGCGTGCAGGTCGACGCCGGGGTCGACGTGTGGGGGTGGACCGGCGCGACCCGCGTCGAGCCAAAGGTTGGCTTTGCCGCCGTTCTCTAGGGGCTGCCCTGCCGCCGTGGCGGTGGGCTGGCTCGCGGCGTGCCGTCGACGTCGAGCGACTCCGCCCAGGAGCGCCACCGCACGGTGACAGGCGTCTCCGGCGGCGCGGGCGGGCGGGTGGGGCGCGACGCAGGCAGGGGGGTCGGAGGCACGCTGGGCATGGGACACCTCCACCCCATCGTGCGACGGTGGGAAGGGTAGGCTCGGCCAGCCTGGGTGGCCGAAGCGGCCGCCCACCGAGATCCGAGGCTTGTACCGCCGTCAGGGCAACGCGACCGGGACCTCGAGCACCGGCGCGGCGATCGGATAGCCGTCGAGGGCGTGGTGCGCGGCGGTTTCGGGGGTCATGCGGTGGCGGGTGACGCGCAGGGTGGCGCGGGCGGCGTCGGGTGGTCGCGGCGCGTCGAGGGTCTGGGAGGTCCCGGGCATCACGCGGTTGTCCGACTGCTTCTCGGGCGTGGGCCACCAGGTCCACACCTGCCCGACCCGGTGGGTCCAGCCGGGCAGGGCCGAACCGTCGGCGGCGAAAAACGCGAGCTCGATCTGGTAGAAGCGCTCGGGATCGCCGGTAGGGACGGCGTGCCCGGCGACATTGTCGAGGTGCACGCGGACGCGCGCGGCCTCTCCCTCGGCGCGCACCTGGAGGCCCGGCCCCAGCCAGTCCGCGGGCGGAGAGACGCCTGCTTCCTTGGGGATGCCGCCGCCTGGCCAGCCGTGGCGACGGCTCTCCCGCACAGGCCCGCCGATGGCCGACGGCCGCGAGACCACGGGCATATGGCAGGTCTGGCACGGCTGACCCGCGCGCCCGGCCGGACCCGCCGCCCACTCCTCGCCGGTGTGGAAGGTGCAGGTGAACGACTTTCCGGGGTACTCGGCGACGGCCTGGTGGCAGCGCAGGCACACCCCCGCGCTGGTGAGGTTGGCGTCGCGGCGGGTCGGGTGGGCGTCGGTCGGCAGGCCGCGCGGTCCGAGGATCACCCCGTCGCGGATGTGGCAGGCCGCGCAGCCGATGCCCTCGTCGCGGAAGGCGGGTCGAAAGTCAGGGTTGTCGACCCAGATCGGACGCTCCACATCGCCGTCGATCAGCCCCACGGGCCATTGCGCCATCTGGTCGAGGCGGGGGGTGTGGCAGTTGTTGCAGAGCCACCGGTTCTCCGACTTCGTCATCTCCGCCTGGAGCTGCCGGTCGACCCAGGCGTGGGCGTGGGTGCTCAGGCGCCACTCGGCGGCGTGGTCGGGGTGGCAGGTCGCGCAGGTCTCGGCGGTGACGTCGGGCAGGCCGGCAGGTGGGGGTCCGCTGGGCGCGGCCGGCTGCTCGAAGATCGGTCGCTGGGCGAAGAAGGCCTCGGCCTGGGCGCGCGGATCGGCGGACGAGGCGGCTCCCGGTCCCGTCGGGGCGGTTTCGTCTGAAGCGCAGGCGAGCCAAGCGGCAATCCACATGAGGGGTCCCTATCCCCTGCGAGGGTGGCGCGGTATGCAGCGGGGGGCGGCGTGGGGTCGCCCGGGGGAGCGCGCGATGGCCGGCAGTGCACGAAGCCCCCTCGCCGCCCTGCGGGACGAGCTGGCCGGCGGCGCGCTCGCCGCGTGGCTTGACCAGCCGGTCGCGTCGCTGGGGTTGCCGCGGGACGCGACCTCGGGCCTGTCGCGGCCCCTGCGCCAGGGCGCGCTCTCCGCGCTGCTCGACGCCGCCTTGCCCACCTGGCTCGAGCGGCGCCTCGAGGTGGCGATCCGCGCGGCGGTGGCCGCAGAGGCGACCCGCGCGGCGGTGATGGCGCCGCGAACCCGAGGTTCGGACTGGTCGGCCACCCTCGACGCCGCGGGGCTCGGCTGGCTCTGCCATCGGGTGGTGGGCGCGGACCATCCAGCGGGCGACGCCGACGACGCGGTGTCGGTCGCGGCCTTCCTCGGACAAGCGATCCCGGCAGCCCACGGGCGGCGGCGCGAGCGGCAGGCCGAGGTGGAGCGGTGGGTGCTTGGCCTGATCGCGCGCCGGCACCCGCCGGTCACCCTCGCCGGCCGAACGCCGCTGGCGGCACGGTTCGCCCAGCGGGTCGCGGAGTGGCAAACCTCGGCGCCTTCGCCGGTGATCGGGCGGGTGACCGCGCAGGCCGCCGCGCAGCAGGTGCGGGTCGAGGTCGCGGTGCGGAGCTGTGACGGCGGTCGCGAACCCTCCGAATTCCTCCTCGAGGCTGGGATGTTGGTTGGGGCGGCGGTGGGCTGTCGCCACCCGGGCGGCTGCCCCCACCGGCTGGCGGTCTACGCCACCCTGGTCGCGTGGCTCGACGGTTCGGATGCCCCGGCCTTCCTCGCCTTCAGCGACGAGCCGGGCTGGCGGCGCGCCCTCGCCCAGCTCGGACCTGCCCCGAATGACGAGCACGCCGACCTGGTGATCAGCGAGGGTCGCCTGTCGGTCTCGTTGTTTGTCGGCGGCGAGCGGGTGACGGGCGGGTGGCACCCCCAGGCCAGCGCCCTCGGGCGGGCCCTGGTGTCGGCGCAGGAGCCGAGCGCCCAGCTCGCCGCGCTCTCGGCCTTCCCCGCCGTGCGGTTCGCCGGGCGCTCGGTGCGCGTGGACCTCGGCGCCGCGACGGTCGTGGTCGGGGGGGATGCGGCGGGTGCTGTGGTGTCGGTGCGGGTCGACGACGCCGACCTGTCTCCCGCTGACTTTGCGGCGCGACCCCGGTTCGGGGTCTTTGTGTGGGCGTTGGACCGCCCGGATCGGCTGGTCTTCGCGGCGGCGCCGCCGGCCTTGTCCGCCCTGGGCGCGCTCGCGGACGCGCCCGTGCCCTCCGCCGCCGTGGGGCCGCTGGTGGCCGCCCTGTCCGGTCATGGCGCGGCGGTGGACCTGTCGCCGGTGTGGGAGCGGCGGCGGGAGATCGCGGTCCGGCCCACCGCCGAGCTCACCTTCGAGCCCCAGCGGGGGCTGTTCGTTCGGATCCGGGTCGCCGACGAGGACGGCGTGCTGCGGGTCGCCGGCGAGGGACCCGCGGTGGTGCGGCAGTGGCGGGGCGCCCGCTTCGAGACCGTCACCCGCGGTCTGGCCGCGGAGCGCCGCGCGGCGGACGCGATCGCGGCGGCGCTCGGGCGAGACGGGGTCGACCGGTTGCCCGACGAGGCCGACGCCTGGCGGTGCGCTGCGCTGCCGGACGCCGTTCGGGTGGTGCGCGCCCTCGAAGCCCACCCCGATGTCGCGCTCGTCTGGCGCAAGCCGCTCCGGGTCCACCGGGTCGGAAGGGACGCCGTCCGGGTGGCGCTGCGGCCCCTGGGCGACTGGTTTTCGGTGTCGGGGGAGGTCGACCTCGGGACCGGCGAGGTGGTCCCCCTGGCGGACTTGCTGGACGCGGTCCGCGCCCGCCAGCACTGGTTGGCGGTGGCGCCAGGGGTGGTGCTCGAGCTCGCCGCTGACCTGTTCGCGCGCTGGGCGCCGCTGGCCGACGCGGTCGACGCCGACCGCGAGGGGCTCCGGGTGGGCCGGGTGCACGCCGCGGCCCTGGCCGACGCGCTGGGCGATCGGGCGCGGCTGGCCCCGGTCGAGCCCGACGAGGTCCCGCTCCCGCCCGGGCTCGCGGCGGTGCTTCGCCCGTACCAACAAGCCGGCTTCGCCTGGATGGCCCGCCGGACGGCCTGGGCCCCCGGCGTGGTGCTCGCCGACGAGATGGGGCTCGGAAAGACCGCGCAGGCGGTCGCGCTGCTCTGCCACCGGCCCGGACCCGCGCTCGTGGTGGCGCCGACCTCGGTGGCGTCGAATTGGTTGGCGGAGATCGAGCGCTTTGCGCCAGGCCTTCAGGTGGTGGACCACCGCGGCCCGCAGCGCGCCCCGGCGTTGCAGCCCGTGCCGGGGCAGGTCGTCGTGACCACCTGGGAGCTCCTCGTCCGCGACGAGGCGCTGCTGTGCGCCGTGTCGTGGGATGTCGCCGTGTTCGACGAAGCCCAGCAGATCAAAAACGCCCGGACGCGCCGCGCGATCGCCGCGGCGGGCCTGACCGCTGGGACGAAGGTGGCGCTGACGGGCACGCCGGTCGAAAATCGGCTGTCGGAGCTGTGGAGCCTGCTGTCGATCGTCGTCCCCGGGCTGCTGCCGCGCGAAGAGGTCTTCGTCACCCGCTACCAGCTGCCCATCGAGCGCGATCGGGACCCCCGGGTGCTCGAGCGGCTGCGGGCGCTGATCGCCCCGTTCCTCCTGCGCCGCCGCAAGTGCGAGGTGCTCGGCGAGCTGCCGCCCAAGACCGACGTCGTGGAGCGGGTGGAGCTCGCACCCGCACAGCGGGCGGCCTATGAGCAGATCCGCGCGGCCGCCGTCGCGGCGCTGGGCGCCGACCCGGGCCCGCAGGGACGGTTCCGGGTGCTGGCGGCGATCACCCGGCTCCGGCAGGCCGCCTGTGACCTGCGCCTGCTCGACGCGGGCGAGGTGGGCGCGAAGATCCTGCGGCTGGTCGAGCTGCTCCTCGAGGCGACGGCCGGCGGCGGTCAGGCGCTCGTCTTCAGCGAGTTCACCCGCCTGCTCGATCTCGCGGCGGAGGCGATCGCGGCGGCGGGCCTCGACGCGCTGCGGATCGACGGCGCCACCCCGTCCGCCGAGCGCAGCCGACGGGTGGCGGCCTTCCAGGCCGGCGCGGCGCCGGTCTTCCTGTTGTCGCGCAAGGCTGCAGGGACCGGCCTGAACCTCACCCAGGCCACTACGGTGGTCCACCTCGACCCCTGGTGGAACCCGGCGGTCGAAGACCAGGCGACCGACCGCGCCCACCGGATCGGGCAGTCGCAGCCGGTCACGGTGATCCGCCTCGTCGCCGCGGACACCATCGAGGAGCGCGTGCTCGCGCTGCACGGAGAGAAGCGGGCGTTGGTGGCGGGGGTCTTCGACGGCGGGTCGGCGGCCGACCCCATCGCGCCGGCCGACTGGTGGGGGCTGCTGGCGGATCGGGAGGGCGACCCTGGCGTGCTGCCCGCTGCCGCGCCGGCCCTCGCCCTGGCGGAGCGCGTGCGGCTCGCCGCCGCCCGGCTCCCGCAGCTCGGCCTGCCTGCCGCTCCCTGCGCCGCCTATGCTGCGGAAGCGGCCGCCCTCGCGGCGTGGCTCGACGACCACCCAGCCTGCGCGAGCTGGGCGGAGGCCCGGGATGGCTGGCTGGCGGTCCACGATGCGTCCGAGCGGCGCGCGGCCCTCGGGGTGCTCACCGGTCTGCTGCCCTGGACGCGCTAGGCCTGGCTGAGGCTGGCGTCTGCGGCGGGTTATTCTGAGGCGGAACGAGGTTGCCTTGGCCGTGCCGTCCCTCACTCCCGACGTCCTGTGCTGGACGCCTGTGTCGCTCGCCTCCCTGGTCGGGGCCGATGGCCGGCAGGCGGCCCGGTGCCTGGCGGCCGCCGATCTCGTCCGCGCCGCCATCGAGGCGCGTCCGCCCGGGGTGGGGCGGCGGTGGGCCGCGCTCACCGTCGGGGAGCTCAGCCGCCCGGCGCGCGACGGGAGCCCACACGGGCTCTACCTGCTCTGGCTCGGCGACGACCTGCTGTATCTGGGCGGAAGTGCGGTCCTGCCGCTCCACGAGCGGCTCGCCCAGCAGCTCGACGGCGATCCACGGGGCGCGCTGAACACGGTCGGGCACGCGATGGTGCGCCACCGCCGCGCCGACTCCCCGCGGGCCGCGGTCGAGCGCCTGCTGGCCGAGGGACGGGTCTCGCTTGTGCCGCTCGGCGACGCCAACACGCACGATGCCCGCCGGGTGGTTCGGCTGCTGCTGCTGCGCCTGCGGGCGGTCCTCGCCCCGCTCAACCTGACGCGACCGCGGCGGACCGGCGTCGGGCTGGCCGCCCTCGACCCGGCTGAGGTGGTCGCGCTCGACGCACTGGAGGACCGCGCGGTGGCGGCCGAGCGGGTGGTTCGGGAGATCGGCGCCGTCGAGGCAGACACCGAGCTGCTCGATCCGACCGACGCTGCGGGCGAGCTCCTCTTCGTCAAGGTGGACCGGGCCTGGGCCAACGCGCGCAGCCCCGACGTCGTGCTGCGCTGGCCACGCCTCCTCGCGCGGGATCGGGCGGAGGGGGTCCGGTTGGTCGCGGGGGTCGCCGCGGGCGAGGTGGTCGCCGCCTTTCGGGTGGCGGGTCTGGCCGAGGGCCCCGACGGCGCGCTGGGCTTTCGCGCCGAGCGTCCCCTCACCCCGCGGGAGTGCTTGGACCTGGAGCGCCGCCTCTCCGGCCGGCAGCACGGGTGGTCGATCAAGTACCTACCTGCCTGATCCCGCGGGCGGCTCGCCGGATCGGCCTACGGAATCCAGTCGACGTCGATCCGGGGCAGCAGGCGGACCTTCACGAACGGCCCCTCCTTCCGCTGCTCGAACAGCAGGTCGAGGTTGCCCACCCGGGCGCGGTCGAGCATGCGCCTGAGCCGCGCGCGGTCCCACGCGACCGCTTCCACCTGCAGATCCCGGTTGCCACCGAGCTCTACCCACACATTCCACGCCTCGATCGCACTCAGCCAGCCGTCGGCCTCGTCCCGGGCGCGCTGGTAGACGACCAGGGTGCGGACGCAGGAGCCCTGGACGGTGACGCTGGTGGCCCCTTGGCGAAAGGTGGCCTTGAGCGTTCGCAGGTCGACGAGGACCTCGGTGTGCCCATGCCGCAGGTCGATCCGAACGGCGAGGGTCGGTGGGAACGGCGTCGGCACATGGGCGCGCAGGGTGCGCGGGCCGTCGGGCGTCGGGTGCACCCAGTGTTGGCCATCGGCGAGCGCCGCGGCCGGGTCGCCCTCCGCGGCGATCGGCAGCAGCTGGTCTCCGCGCAGCTCGGCGACCTCTTCGAGCGCGGGCCCCTCCACGGGTCGGTCGGCCAGCACATCCCAGGCGAAGGGCTCGGGGGGGCCGTCGTCGAGCAGCTCCACCCACGCGTCGGCGCCCAGCGCGACCCGGGTGCCGTGGTTGGCGTTTCGCTCGAGGGACTGCCAGCCGTCGGCCAGCGCCCGTCCCGTCCCGCGGCTGCGCGCGGGGGCGGCGAGCGGACGCCACTGCCACTGGGTGCCGCTCCAGCGGATCTCCAGCCAATGGGACGGACAGGCCGGGTGGTCGATGCGGGCGAGGCAGGCGGGCGCGCGTCCCACCAGCGTGACGGGCGCCAGGGGGGTGAGGTGACGGCGGTCCGCCCATGCGTACATCAACGCGCCCATGGGGTGGAGCTTTATCGCGTCTCGGCCGGCCAGGAAGGGGTGCGCGCTGGGGCTGGCTGGGACTGTTCCAACGGTTCCCGGCGTTCATCGCGTCGAACGGGGTATTCGTACGACGTCATTCCAGCCAGTCGACGTCGATCGTCGGACGCAGCCGCACCTTCACGAAGGCGCCGTCCTTGCGCTGCTCGAAGAGCGCCTCCAGCCCCCCCACCCCGGCGCGATCGAGCTGGCGGCGAAGTCGGGCGCGGTCCCACGCCACCGCCTCCGGGCTCAGGGCTTCGTTGCCGCCGAGCGCGACCCAGGCGGCCCACGCGTCGGCGGCGGTGAGCCAGCCCCCGTCGAGCGCCTGCGCGCGTCCGTACACGAGCAGGGTCCGCACGCTCGAGCCCTGGACGGTGGTGGCGGTTCCGCGTTGGCGAAAGGTGGCCTGCAGCGCGCCGAGGTCGATGAGCACGTCGACGCCGTCCTGGCGCAGGTCGATCCGGGCCGAGAGCGTGTTCGGAAAGTTCGCCGGCACATGCGCCCGCAAGGTGCGCGGTCCCAGGTCGCCGTGGTGGATCCAGTGCTGGCCGTCCTCCAGGGCCAGGCGCTCGTCCCCCTCGGCCGACAACGGCAGGAGCTGGCCCCCGCGTCGCTCCACCACCTCATCGAGCGCGTCGCCGTCGATCGGGCGGTTCGCGATCACATCCCACACGAAGGGCTCGGGCGGGCCAGCGTCGATCAGCTCGACCCACGCCTCGGTCCCCAGCGCGACGCGCGTGCCGTGCGCGGCGCCCATCTCCATGATGTGCCAGCCGCCCGGGAGGGGGCGCCCGGCGCCGCGGGTGCGGTCCAGGGAGGCGAGCGCGCGCCACGACCAGAACTTGCCGTTCCAGCGCAGCTCGAGCCAGTGGGCGGGGCAAGCCGGGTGCGGGATGCGCGCGAGGCAGGTCGCAGCACGCCCCACGAGCGACAGTGGGCCCAGCGGCGTGACCTGACGGTGGTGGTGCCAAGCGTAGAGGAGCGCGCCCATGTCCCTCCGTTAGCGCGAACCCGGCGTCCGCGTGTCGCCATTGTACTGGGACTGGCCGAGGCTGGAGCGGTCCGCCGGCCCCGCGATCAGGGGAAGCTGGCCTGCCAGATCACGTGGTTGCTGGTGCAGCCGGCGCAGGTGCTGGTGGAGAGGAGCTCGGGCACCCCGTCCCGGTTCAGGTCATAGGCGCGGAAGGTGTCCCACGTGCGCGGGACGATGCCGGAGCCGAGACGGCACCAGCTGCCGTCGTCCCGCCGTTGCAGCACCCGGGCGTCGAGGGTGACGGCGATCAGCGGCGGGGGAGCGTCCGCGCCCGGCGCCGGCGCCCATTGCGCCCAGGGCTCGGGGGGGGCGATGGTCGCCAGCGTCCGCCCCGATTCGGTGAAGGACACGGCCAGATCGCGCAGGGTGGCACCCACCGAGACGCGCACGCGGGTCTCGTCGCCGACCTGCCACGCGCCGATCAGGCCGACCGTGGTGCCGGACGCCTCGCGCCAGATGGTCTTGTGGGTGGCGAAGGTCCCGTCGCCGCGTCCCTGGCGCGCCGCGATCTGCTCTTTCCCCTCCACGAACAGCAGGTCGAGGTGCCCGTCCCGATCGAGATCGATCAACGCCGGCCAGGTGGGGGCGGGGCCCTGAAACAAGGTGGTCGGCGCCGCGAATCGCCGATCGCCCTGGCCGAGCAGCAGGGAGAACGCGTTGTTGTCGGTCAGCGCGGCGATCACGTCGTTGTGGCCGTCCTCGTTGACGTCGCCGACCGCCACATCGGTCGCCGTTCGGCCCACGGGGAGATCGACGGGGTCGACCAGGCTCTGCGCGGTTCCGCCCCAATACACCCGCGCGAGCTCGGCCTGTTGGTGGACGTACAACAGGTCGAGCTGTCCGTCGCGGTCGAGGTCGGCCGCGTCGACGGTGACCGCCTCCTCCGGCCCGAGCCGCCGGTAGTCGGAATACAGGTACTCGGCCTCGCTGCATGGTTCTTGGGCGGCGCCAGTGGGCGTGGGCGGCGGCGGAGCGACGGGCGTGGGGGCGCTTCGCCAGAGGTTGAAGGCGGTGATCCCAAGGGCGCTGGTCGCGGCCAGCGCCGAGAGGCCCGGCGCCGCCCAGGTCTGCGCCCGCTCCCAGCCGCTGGGGGATTCGCGGGGGCGCGGGGCGGGGTTGGGGACGGGCGGCGGGGGCAGGGTGTCGTCGAGTGGGCTGGTGGGCGGTCGAAGCCCCCCTGCGGATCCGCCGAGCGTTGCGCGCCAGCGGTTCAGCCAGGCACCGGCGTCCGCGGGTCGGGCGCCGGGATCGTAGGCGCCGGCGTCCGCGATGGCGTCGCAGAGCTGGTCGTCGACCTCCCCGGCCTGCCGCAGGCGGACGGCCAGCGAATCCAGAACTTCCTTCACATACAAATCGCCGGGCGTGACGCCGGTGCGCATCCAGGCGAGCAGCATCCCGAGGGCGTAGACATCGGTGCCCGCGCTGACCACGCGGGCGTTGGCCCGCTGCTCCGGCGCCATATAGGGCAGCGTTCCCAGCAGCGCACCGGTGCGGGTGTGTCCGCGGGCGTGCAGCCGGGCGATGCCGAAGTCGGCCAGGCGCACGGAGCCGTCCGGCATCACCAGCACATTCTGGGGCTTGACGTCGCGGTGCACGACGCCGGCGGCGTGGGCTGCGGCGAGCACCTCGGCCAGCGTGGTGATCACCCCGCGGGCGGCGCCTGCGTCGAGCGGACCACGGGAGCTGACGTAGTCGGCGAGGTTGCAGGCGGCCAACGCCATCACGATGTAGCCGTGGTCGTCGTCTTCGAAGGCCTCGATCACGCGGATGCAGCCGGGGTGCGCGACGGCCTGCTGCGCCTCGACCTCGCGGGCCGCGGCCTCCCAGCCTCCGGCGGCCCCGGGGATCGCCTTGATGGCGACCTCTTGGCCGGCCTGGGTGTCGAGCGCACGCCAGACCTCTCCGCTTCCGCCCACCCGAATTCGCGCCAGAAGCCGGTACCGCCCCTCGCGAAGTCGTCCCATCACCGCGTGCGGCACCCGCCCTCCTGGGCGTAGCCTACCGCGTTTTCGGCGCCGCGGTGGGTTCGGTGCCCGGAGACGCCGCGTGGGGTGCGTCCAGCGGTCGCGCTGGACGGAGGGCCCGCCCTTCGGTATCGTGAGACGTCGGAGGCGCGGTGGGCCGGTCGGTCGGAGGATGGCTCTGGTTGTGCGTGGGCTGCGGCGGCCTTCGCCCGCTCGGGGAGGCGCCCTGCGACCCCGCGCTCGTCGATTGTGGGCTCTGGACCGACACGACGGGGACGGGCGGCGGCGGTGGCGGTGGCGGTGGCAGCGGTGACGCCGACGGGGACGGGGTGTCCACCGCGACCGACTGCGACGACGGCGACCCCGCGGTCTACCCCGGGGCCGTGGATTCCTGCTTCGACGCGGTGGACGCGGACTGCGACGGCGCAGATTGTGTGGGCTGGTTGGCCGACTTCGAGTCGGGTCTGCCGGCCGAGTTCACCCCGGCGGGCAACGCCGGCTGGGTCCCGAACGGGGCGAACGCGGTCTCGGGTGTGGCCAGCGCGGCCTCTGAGAATGTGGGCGACGACCAGAGCGCGGCGATCGAGCTCTCCGCCACCTGGGTGGTCGACGGCGAGCTGTCGTTCCAGCACACCGGCAGCACCGAGGTCTCGTTCGACGAGCTCAAGGTGCTGGTCGACGGGACCCTGGTGCTCTCCGAGTCCGGGGATTGGCCCTGGACGCTCGCCACCTTCCCCATCCCGGCCGGCGCCCACCGGGTCTCGTGGATCTTCGCGAAGGATGGGCTGCTGTCGGGCGGTGCCGACCGCGTGTGGATCGACGATGTCCTCCTTACCGGCGGGGCGCCCTGATCCGCCTGGACGCGACCGGCTCATATCAGGTACCCTGAGGCGGTGGAGGGCATGTTGGCCAGCTTCTTCGCGGTGGGTTGGCTCGGGCTGATGGCCTGCGGGGCGCTGCGGCCGCTCGGCGCGCCCTCGGCCTGCGATCCGGCGCTGGCGGATTGCGCGGGGGCCACAGACACCGCCGCGCCCCCCGATCCGTCCACCGGCCCGACGCCCCCGACGACCGGGACGTCGCCCACCGCGACCACCCCGTCGACCACCACCGGCGGGACCACCCAGCCGCCGGCGCCCGACGCCGATCAGGACGGCTACAGCCAGACGGTGGACTGCAACGACGGCGACCCCACCGTGTACCCCGGCGCGCCCGAGGTGTGTGACGGCCGCGACAACGACTGCGCCGGCGGCGTGGACGGGGATGTGGACGGCGACGGAGCGGCGGTCTGCGACGACTGCGCGGAGGGGGACGCCGCGGTCTTTCCGGGCGCCAACGAGACCTGTGGCGACGGCGTGGACAGCGACTGCGACGGCGCGGACTGCGCGGTGTGGATCGCCGACTTCGAGGCCGGGATTCCGCCCGACTTCAGTTCGTCGGGCGACGCGCTCTGGGTGCAGAGCACCGCGGCGTCGGTGTCGGGCGTGAGCAGCGGGGCGTCGGGCAACATCGGCGACAGCCAGGCGTCCGGGCTCACCCTGGTCGCCACCTTCTCGGTGGCCGGCGAGATCGCCTTCCAGCACTCGGGCAGCACTGAGGCCAACTACGACTTCGGCTACTTCTATGTGGACGGGACGCAGGTGTTCGGCATCTCGGGGGTGTGGCCGTGGACGGCGGCGGTCTACCCGGTCTCGCCCGGGGTGCACACCTTCGACTGGGTGTACATCAAGGACGGGACGCTCTCGTCGGGATCGGACCGCATGTGGATCGACGATGTCACCCTGACGGGCGGCTACCCCTGAGACAGCGCGACCCGACGCAGCTGGGCTGCGCCGGGTCGGTGGGTGCTGCGCCCGGCGGCGCGGCGATCAGGGAGCGAGGGCGGCGAGCGACTTGCCGATCTCGGGAGCGGACGTCACGGTCGCCTGGAGGGCGGCCAGGCCGTCCTTGAGCGCGGTGAGGGCCTTCGGGCCCTTCATGGCGAGCTTCGGGTCGGCCTTGATCTCGTTGGGCACGCCGGTGGTGACGAGCGCCTGGCCCTCGGTCACGAGGCTCTGGGCGTCGGCGATCGCCTTCTCGACGATCGGCTTGAGGGTCGGGGCGAGCTTCAGCACGTCGGCGTTGCCCTTGCCGGCCTCGTCCACGACGAACTTGGCGAACTGCATGGTCGCCTGCAGGCGGAAGGCCTTCTCGAGGTAGCCGTCGACGGAGGTCAGGCCCGCCTCGGTCACGCGGACGCGGTAGGCGTCGGTGGCGAAGGGGTTCTTCTCGGCCGCGTCGTAGGCAGACAGCGAGCCGTCGAGCTTGGAGGGCATGTAGGCGACCGAGCGGTCGTCCTGCTTGCTCTCCTTCTCGCAGGTCTTGAGGTCCTTGCCCTCGAGGCCGGTGCAGTCCTTGGCCAGCGCGGGCGCGGACACGGTGAGCGCGGCGGCGGTGAACAGCGAGGCCATCATCTTGAACGTCATTGTACTCTCCTCCTGGGCCGGCCGATTAACGCGGCCGGTTTGGCTTGCAAGCGCCAACGCCAACACCTTGGTCCCGCCCCGTCTTCCCCGCTACTCGTCGTCGAGGCCACGCCGCTCCATCTTCACCCGGCGGC
>Ga0164294_10002355_pt1 | contig 17099 bp, 15 predicted proteins | sample GEODES005metaG_FD_111479 | JGI IMG/M metagenome (GOLD analysis project Ga0164294, IMG submission 111479) | Oligotrophic lake water microbial communities from Sparkling Lake, Wisconsin, USA - GEODES005 metaG | ecosystem: Environmental > Aquatic > Freshwater > Lake | place: USA: Sparkling Lake...
GCCGCCACGGCCACACCGGCCTGCCGGAAGACACCATCTCGGTGCATCTCACCGGCACCGCCGGTCAGAGCTTCGGCGCGTTCCTGGCGCACGGCGTCTCGCTGTACCTGACCGGTGACGGCAACGACTACGTCGGCAAGGGCCTGTCCGGCGGCCGCGTCGTCGTCCGCCAGCCGGTCGCCGTGGCGCGTGACCCGGCACAGAACATCATCGTCGGCAACACCGTGCTCTACGGCGCCATCGCGGGCGAGGCCTACTTCAACGGCGTCGCCGGCGAACGCTTCGCGGTACGCAATTCGGGCGCCGTTGCGGTGGTCGAAGGCACCGGTGATCACGGCTGCGAATACATGACCGGCGGCGTGGTCGTCGTGCTCGGCAAGACCGGGCGCAACTTCGCCGCCGGCATGTCGGGCGGCGTCGCCTATGTCTATGATCCGGAAGGCCGTTTCCCCGCGCTGTGTAACGCCGCGATGGTGGACGTGCTCCCCGTCTCGGCCGAGCGCGACGAGGAAGACGGCACCGGAAGGCCACAGCAGCGAGGGCTGGACGTCACCGATTTCGGCATGGGCGACATGCTGCGCCACGATGCGGAGCGCCTGCGCATCCTCGTCGAGCGCCACCACCTCCACACCGGCAGCAAGCACGCCCGCGCGCTGCTTGATAACTGGGCGGAGGCGCTGCCGCACTTCGTCAAGGTCATGCCGCGCGACTACGCCCGCGCGCTGCGCCAACTCGAGGCCGAGCGCGCAGCAGCCGCCAGCGTGGCTGCAGAATAACCTCCGGGCAGAATAATCAGGGTACGAAGAACATGGGCAAGGCAACCGGCTTCCTCGAAATCGATCGCAAGGATCGCAGCTACGACGCGCCGCAGGAGCGTCTGAAGCACTACCGCGAGTTCGTCATCCCGCATGACGACACGACGCTGAAGGGTCAGGCCGCGCGCTGCATGAACTGCGGCATTCCTTATTGTCACAACGGCTGCCCGGTGAACAACCAGATCCCGGACTGGAACCACCTCGTCTACGAGAACGACTGGCGCACCGCGCTCGACAATCTCCACTCGACCAACAACTTCCCGGAATTCACCGGCCGCATCTGCCCCGCGCCGTGCGAGGCATCCTGCACCCTCAACCTTGTCGACCAGCCGGTCACGATCAAGTCGATCGAATGCGCGATCGTCGACAAGGGCTGGAAGGAAGGCTGGGTCGAACCGCAGGTGCCCGCGCACAAGACGGGCAAATCGGTCGCCGTCGTCGGCTCGGGCCCGGCAGGCCTCGCCTGCGCGCAGCAGCTTGCGCGCGCCGGCCACTCGGTCACCGTGTTCGAAAAGTCGGACCGCGTCGGCGGCCTGCTTCGCTACGGCATCCCCGATTTCAAGCTCGAGAAGCACCTCATCAACCGCCGCCTCGTCCAGATGATGGCAGAAGGGGTCGAGTTCCGCACCTCGGTCGAAGTCGGCGTCACCGTCTCGGTCGCAAGCCTGCTGGAAAACTTCGACAAGGTGGTCCTCGCCGGCGGTGCCGAAGATCCGCGCCCCATCGGCATCCCCGGCTTCGAGCTTCCCGGCGTGCGCTACGCCATGGAATTCCTCACCCAGCAGAACAAGCGCGTGGCGGGCGACGATGAAATCCGCGCCGCCCCGCGCGGCACGCTCACCGCCACCGGCAAGCATGTCGTCGTCATCGGCGGCGGCGATACCGGATCGGACTGCGTCGGCACTTCGAACCGCCAGGGCGCGCTCTCTGTCACCCAGCTCGAAATCATGCCGCGCCCGCCCGAAAAGGAAGACAAGGCGCTGACCTGGCCCAACTGGCCGCTCAAGCTGCGCACCTCCTCCAGCCACGAGGAAGGCGTCGAACGCGAGTTCGCTGTGCTGACCAAGCGCGTGCTCGGCGAAAACGACGTCTCCGGCCTCGAATGCGTCCGTGTCGAGTGGAAGGACGGCAAGATGGAGGAAGTCGAGGGCAGCACCTTCGTCATCCCCGCCGACCTGATCTTCCTCGCCATGGGCTTCGTCGGCCCGCGCAAGGCAGGCCTGCTCGAACAGGCGGGCGTCGAACTCGACGCGCGCGGCAACGTCAAGGCGAACACCGCCGATTACCACACCAGCAACGAGCGCGTCTTCACCTGCGGCGACATGCGCCGCGGCCAGAGCCTTGTCGTCTGGGCGATCCGCGAAGGCCGCCAATGCGCCCGCGCCGTGGACGAAGCCCTGATGGGCGCAAGCGAACTCCCGCGCTGAACTCCCGAAGCCCCCTCCTCGTAAGGGGAGGGGGTTGGGGGTGGTGTCAGGCTGTCGCGGCTCCTCGGCACCCTCACCATCAACCCCCGGCTTCAGCGCGACCCCGATCACCACCAGCGCCGGCCAGGCCAGATAGGTGAGCACCTCGAGGTTCTCGCCGAAGCTGTAGAACAGATAGGTCAGCGCCATGGCGAGGCCCAGTTCGCCTGTCTTCCCACGCATGGCCGCAAAGGCTGTCGCCAGCAAAGTCAGCGCCATCGGCACTGCCAGCGCGATCACCCCCAGCAGGCCTTTCACGTAGAGCAGACCATACCAGGTGTGATGGCTGCCGATCGGCATGTATTCCACCAGATGCGGCCCGCGCTCGACGATGCCGTGGCCGAACCAGTAGGCCTCGTGCTGCCAGCGCTCCACCGCGATCCGCCCCAGCGTCGCCCGCACGCGGGATGAGGAGGCGCGCGCGCCGGCAAAGGCATCCTGCGCCTGCTGGGCGAGCGCGAGGATCTGCGGCGCGAACCAGCCCCCCAGCAGCAGCACCGGCACCATGCCAAACAGCGTCGACGGACGCCGCAACCGCCCGATCAGCATGGCCAGCGGAATGATCACCGCCAGCGCGATCAGCGCCATGCGCGAGGCGGTGAGCAGCGCCAGCAGCACCGAGGCGGCATAGCCCGTCCAGCGCCACGCCGCTTTGGCTTCATACCGCGCCAGCAGGAAATGGATCACGGCCACCGTCCCCGCCGCCGGTGCCCAGGGCGCGAAGAACTGCCAGCGCCACGAATGCGTCTCCGGATCGGCGGTGTAGAGGATCACCGTGAAGAACACGTCGCCCGCCCCGCCCAGCGCGGTCAGCGGCGAGACCGAGAGCTTCGAGGGGAGGCCAACCACCGGCGCGAGCAGGAACAACGGCAGCAGGATCAGGGTCTGCCGCCCCAGCCGGCACACCGCGCGGGCGATGACCGCGATCCGGATCGGCAGCACATAGCCCGCCAGCGGAAACAGCGCGATCAGCGCCCAGCCCTTGGCCCATCCCGCCGCCGATTTAAGAATCTGCGAAGGGGGCAGCTGGAAGTTCAGATGCCCGATCACCAGAATGAACAGCATCGCCCCCATGCCGACGAGCCAAGCGGTCACGGCAAGCGGCAAAGGCCCCGGCGGGCGCTCCTGAGGCGGCAGCGCCGGGGCGAGATACCAGGCGCGCACCGATTGCCAGCCCAGAAACCAGCCCAGCGCCGGCCCCACGAAATAGAGCCCGCCGACCAGCCACAGCACATACGTCAGCCCGAGCGTCCAGACGATCAGCTGCTCCGGCGCGGACAATCGGGGTTCGGGGAGTGTCGCCATAGCAATCCTAAGCCAAGCCAAGGCAATAGGGTGGCGAGCAGGGGCGCGGCAAGCGCCATCGTGCGGCGCGGCCTTGCATCCCGGTGTTTCGGCCCGTTTCAGGGTGACACAAGTTACACCGGTGTCACCTACAAAATGGGCATTCAACCCGTTGATAAAAAGCCGTAAAACCAATTCCAGGTGACATCCGGACACTTTGCGCACCTGTCACCCTTCCAGCCTGCCGACACTGTCAAAGAACACCGAAGCCAAAAAGCCTCACGTGGATTGTGGCAGGTTTCGGCGATGTAGGAAAATGATGACGCAGCAGGGGGGCAGGATCGGACCCTGAAGGCGGCCTCGAGGTGGTTTGCAGGCTGGCAGAGGGCGGGAGGATGCCTCCGGCGGGCAAGGGCCATCGGCCCTTGCATCCTAGCACCAATTTCTCGCGTCGATTGTGCTATTCAGGTTGCTGCAAGCATTGCCCCTGCAGCATCAATGCGAGCGAATGGATGCATCGTCGTTGTTTCTTCAAAGGGCAGACATGCAGATGTAACAATAGCTGTAGACCTTCTTGAATCATGTTGTGCCACTGGTTAAAAAACTCGGTGCGCGAATTGGCTATCGGAGAAGCCTAATGACCACAATCTCGGTGCTGGATGCGGTAGCGGACGAGAAGCAGGGTTACATCGATTTTGTGGTGCGGTTGAGCGCACCTTCGGACAGTGAGGTGAGTGTCAATTACGGCACTAGCCCGGTTACTACAGACGAATATGGTGCCGACAATCCGGATGTGAGCGGGGAACTGACTTTCGCGGCTGGCGAGACGGTAAAGACCGTGCGCGTTCTGCTGACGGATGACAAGATTGCGGAGAAGGCCGAGGGCTTCGCCTTCTCTCTCAACAGCGCAGTGGGTGCTTCGATTTACAACACCGAAGCAACAGGCACGATCTATTACAACGATTCCGCCACCACAGCGTCAGCCACGATAAATGGAGGGTTTTTTGCCGACCTGCTCAATGGCACCGTTTTGGCTGACACGATTAACGGAAATGAAAACAATGACATAGTGATCGGCGATCAGGGCAATGACACTTTGACAGGCGGCATTGGCAAAGACATCTTTGTTTTCGGAACCTTCGGCCAAGGGCGTGATCAGATACTCGATTTCGCCCAATCGGAAGATCGATTCGACCTTACCGGCCAGGCGTTCACCAAAGTCGCATACGGCGGCGGGAATGCCACACTGACTTACGCAGGTGGTCAGATCGATATCGTCAATGCCCCCAAGCTCTCCTTGGACCAATGGAATGCGCTTCTCACTGGGATGAAGACCCTGAACGGGACTTCAGACATCTTCAAAGGCAACGCTTCAGCCGATTCTATCAACGGAGCAGGCGGTAACGACACCTTGAGTGGCGTTGGGCGGGACGATCTCCTCGTCGGCGGCGCGGGCGATGACCGCATCAGCGGCGGCACGGGAGTCGACCGGCTTTACGGCGGCGCGGGCAAGGACACGTTCGTTTTCGATGTGCCATCGATTCCGGCCAACAGCGATACAGTCTTCGATTTCGTGAGTGGTCAGGACAAGATTGCAATCAGTCGGGGGGCATTCAAAGCCTTCGCCGGTGCAGCGGCAGGGGCTTTGGCAGCCTCTGACTTTGTGGTTGGTACGTCTGCCAAGACTGCGGCACAGCACCTGATCTACGATAGCAAGACCGGAGTTCTGCTTTACGATGTGGACGGGTCAGGAACAAAAGAGGCGGTGCAGATTGCGCTGCTCGGCGGGCATCCCGCACTTAGCGTTGCGGATATCGTGTTGATCTGACTGCAGGCGGGTTAAGGCGAAATCCAGTACCCGCCGCACTTTCGATTTTCCTACACGCCCTGGATCTGGCAGGCTGAACTCATCGCTCTTTGAACCGTGGACCCGAAGCCGGGCCTGAGGTTGTTGTGACAGGTGCATCAAAAAGCTCCCGGGATGCAAGGGCGATGGCCCTTGCCCGCCGGAGGCTCTTTTCTTCGGGCGTGCCCCTCCACCACCTTCCTTCGACAAGCTCAGGATGAGCGGGTGGTCCCCCTCCCCGTTGCGGGGAGGTATTACCCCTCCGTCGTCGGCTGTGCCGAGGCCACCGCCCCATTTGGGCTTTGCCAGAATGGGGAGGATCGGGCTGGGCCTGGCGCGAGCATCTGCGGGCTCCCTTCGCTGGCCATCGACACGCTCGGGATGCGGCGAAGAGCGGGCTTTGCCTGGGGCGTTTCGGTTTCCGGGTCTGGTTAACGGGGGGGCTTTCGCCGGGATTGCGGGTGTCTTGGCCGGGGTGGTGCCGGTCGGCCGGGGGAGGGCGGATTCAGGCGAAATTTACCGGGTCTGTTTGTGAATGAAGAGGGTTGGGTCGTTAACGGCGGTGGTCGAAACGATTCAGGATTTTGCCAAGATGCCGACGACCACACTCTATGGCGCTGCGACCAATGACTATCTGGTCACGGCCAATGGTGACGATGTCATCTATGGTCTCGACGGCGTGGACTTTCTCTATGGGCGCGGCGGCAACGACCAGCTTTATGGCGGCAACGGCGAGGACAGCCTGTTCGGCGAGGACGGCAACGACCTGCTCGACGGCGGGGCGGACAACGATCAGCTTGATGGCGGGTTTGGCAACGACACGCTGACCGGCGGCGCCGGGGACGACACGTTTACGGTCAACGATGGCATCGACACGATCACGGACCTTGGCCTTGGCCGGGATGTCCTGAGTGTCGGGCCCGGGGCGACGGCGAATGTCACGGTCGTGGCGGCGTGGACCGCGACGGCGGCGACGATCAACGATGGTGTGGCGAACATCGTCACCGCGGGCTTTGCGGTCGATCTGGGCCTTGCCGGGGGCGGGGTGGGCTTCACCGTGACCAACACCGGCGCGGGGACGACGCTGACGGGATCGCTGAATGCCGATACGCTGAAGGGCGGCGCGGGCGCGGATGTGCTGAACGGCGGCGCGGGGAACGACATCTTGACTGGCGGGCTGGGCGACGACATGTATGGCGTGGATTCGCTCGGCGATGTGGTGAGGGAGCTGGCGGGCGAGGGCACCGACACGGTCCGCACGGCTCTGGCAAGCTTCACGATCGCCGACTCCATCGAGAACCTGACTTTCACCGACAGCGCGGCTCACACCGGCACCGGCAATGCGGGGGTCAATGTGCTCACCGGGGGGAGCGGGGCGGACACGCTGGATGGCGGCGCGGGGAACGACACGCTGGTCGGCGGGCAGGGCAACGACACGTTTGTGGTCGACGGGACGGGCGATATCCTGATCGAGGCTGCGGGCGAGGGCACCGATACGGTGCGCACGGCGCTGTCCGGCTATGCCCTTGCCGCCAATGTGGAGAACCTGACGCTGACGGGCTCCGCAGCGATCAACGCGGCCGGCAACGGCGATGCCAACGGGCTGACGGGCAATGCGGCGGCGAACATGCTGACCGGGCTGGGCGGCAACGACACGCTCGATGGCGGCGCGGGGAATGACACGCTGGTCGGCGGGCTGGGCGATGATACCTACCTTGTCGATGGGACCGGCGATGTGGTGGTCGAAGCGGCGGGCGAGGGCAGCGACACGGTGCAGGCCGGGTTTGCCAGCTTCACGCTTGCCGCCAATCTGGAAAACCTGATCCTGACGGGCACGACGGCCCTTTCCGGCACCGGCAACGGCGATGCCAACGTGCTGACCGGCAATGCTGCGGCGAACACGCTGACCGGGCTGGGCGGGAATGACACGCTCAACGGCGGCGCGGGGAACGACACGCTGGTCGGCGGGCTGGGTGACGACACCTATCTCGTCGATGCCACGGGCGATGTGGTGACCGAGGCGGCGGGCGAGGGCACTGATACGGTGCTGGCGGGCTTTGCGAGCTATACCCTTGCCGCCAATCTCGAGAACCTGACGCTGACGGGCGCGGCCGCGCTGGCCGGCACCGGCAATGCGGGCGACAACGTGCTGACCGGCAATGCGGCGGCGAACACGCTGACCGGGCTGGGCGGTAATGACAGGCTCGACGGCGGCGCGGGCAACGACACGCTGGTCGGCGGGCTGGGCGACGATACCTATGCTGTCGATGGGACGGGCGATGTGGTGACCGAGGCAGCGGGCGAGGGCGTGGATACGGTGCAGACGGGGCTCGCCAGTTATACGCTGGGCGCCAATGTCGAGAACCTGATCTTCACCACCACCGCGGCGCATACCGCGACCGGCAATGCGCTGAACAACAGTCTGAACGGCAATGCCGGCGCCGACACGCTGAACGGCGGCGCGGGGGCGGATACCATGATCGGCGGCGCCGGCAACGACAGCTATGTCGTCGACAATGCCGGCGATGTGATCATCGAGAGCGCGGGCCTGGGGACCGACCTCGTCACGGCTTCGGTGAGCTTCACGCTGGCCGCGAATGCCGAGAACCTGACGCTTTCGGGCACGGCGGCGATCAACGGTACCGGCAATGCGGATGCCAATGTGCTGACCGGCAATGGCGCGATCAACGTGCTGGCGGGCCTCGATGGCAACGACTCGCTGACGGCCGGGCTGGGCAATGACACGCTGCAGGGCGGGGGCGGCAACGACCGACTGATCGGCGGCGGCGGCAACGACATCCTGAACGGCGGCGCGGGCGCGGATAGCTTCGTGTTCGACACCGCGCCGAGCGCCACGACCAATCTCGATACCGTGCAGGATTTCGTGTCTGGCAGCGACGTGCTTTCGTGCAGCCGCACGATCTTCAAGGGCTTTACCGCGACGGGTGCGATGAGCGTGGATGCGTTCTGGTCGGGCGCGGGGGTCAAGGCCGCGCACGATGCGACCGACCGGTTCATCTACAACACGACGACCGGCGCGCTGCTTTATGACTCGGACGGCACCGGCAAGGCCGCTGCCGTGCAGGTGGCGACGCTGACGGGGATGCCGGGTCTGGCGTTCAGCGATTTTCTGATCACGGCCTGAGGGGCGTCCCCTCTGCGCCCATCGGGTCAGGGCTGGGTGATCACCCCGTAGAGGTCGTGCGCGTCGGCGTCTTCCACCAGCACTTGCGCGAAGTCTCCGGCCAACAGATCGGCGGGTACGTTGCGCAAGTATACCGCGCCGTCGATCTCTGGCGCGTCGGCCTCGCTGCGGGCGGTGGCGCCGATGTCGCCGTCTTCGTCGGGTTCGCCGACTTCGTCGATGATCACGCGCACGGTGCGGCCTACTTTGGCGGCGAGTTTGGCGGCGCTGATGGCTTCGGTCTTGGCCATGATGCGGGCGTAGCGTTCTTCCTTGATCGCTTCCGGCACCGGATCGGGGAGGTCGTTGGCGGCGGCGCCTGCCACCGGCTCGAAGCGGAAGGCGCCGACGCGGTCGAGCTGGGCTTCGTCGAGCCAGTCGAGCAGGTACTGGAAGTCGGCCTCGGTTTCGCCAGGGAAGCCGACGACGAAGCTGGAGCGGACGGCGATGTCCGGGCAGATGGCGCGCCACGCCTTCAGCCGTTCGAGCACTTTGGCCTCGTTGGCGGGGCGCTTCATGGCGCGGAGGACACTTGGGCTGGCGTGCTGGAACGGGATATCAAGGTAGGGCGTGAGCAGCCCTTCGGCCATCAGCGGGATGACGGCATCGACGTGGGGGTAGGGGTAGACGTAGTGGAGGCGCACCCATGGCGTGTGGCCGTCCGGCGTGCGCAGCTGGCCGAGTTCGCGGGCGAGGTCGGTCATGTGGGTGCGGACTTCGCGACCCTTCCAGGTGCGCGTTTCGTGGCGGACATCGACACCGTAGGCCGAAGTGTCCTGGCTGATGACGAGGAGTTCGCGTGTGCCGGCGGCGACGAGCTTTTCGGCCTCACGCAGCACGGCATCGATGCGGCGGCTGGCGAGTTTGCCGCGCAAGCTGGGGATTATGCAGAACGCGCAGGCGTGATTGCAGCCCTCGGAAATCTTGAGGTAGCTGTAGTGCCGGGGCGTGAGCTTCACGTCGCCGGGATCGGCCTGCGGGATGAGGTCGACATAGGGGCTGATCGAGGGCGGCGCGGCTTCGTGGACGGCTTCGACGACGGCTTCGTACTGGTGCGCACCCGTCACGGCGAGGACGCTGGGGAAGCGCGCGCGGATGGCCTCGGCTTCGTTGCCCATGCAGCCGGTGACGATCACGCGGCCGTTTTCGGCGATGGCTTCGCCGATGGCGGCGAGGCTTTCCTCCTTGGCGCTATCGAGGAAGCCGCAGGTGTTGACGAGCACGACGTCCGCCCCGGCGTAGTCCGCGCTCATGGCATAGCCATCGGCGCGCAGGCGGGTGAGGATGCGTTCGCTATCGACGAGCGCCTTGGGGCAGCCGAGGCTGACCATGCCGACTTTGGGGGCATCGGGGAGAATGATGGGAGTTGTGGCCATGGCGGCGGCGCTTACACGCAATTGGCCGGGACGTCACGCCTTGCCCGAGGGACCCTTCGACAAGCTCAGGGTGAGCGGATAGGGGGAGGCGAGGAGAACGCAAATGGGTCCGGTGAACTGGCTGGCGGTGGTGGCGGCAGCCTTGGCGGCGCTGGTGTTTGGCGCGGCATTGCAGGGTCCGGCGGCGCGGCGGCCTGCGCAAGTGCTGGTCGCAGGGGCGCTGTTGCTGCTGACGGCCTCCATGATGGGGCACATGTTCGCGCGGGTTGGCGCGGCGACTTTGGCGGTGAAGCCGTGGCTCTATTTCATGATGTCGGGGGGCCTCGCGCTGGCATTTGTCGCGCCCGCGCTGGCGATCGGCGAGGCGCGGGGCGGGGCTTCGGCAGGTGCGGTGCTGCGCGGCGCGGGGTTCTGGATCGCGAGCTATGTGCTGATGGGGCTGGTGTTCTGGGCGTTCAAAGCCTGACCGGCAGATAGCGCGCGGGATCGCGTGGAGACGTGCCCTTGCGCAGTTCGAAATGGAGGCTGGGGCGCCTGGCTTCCCCGCTCTTGCCGATGCGCGCGATCACTTGCCGCGCCTTGACCCGCTGCCCTTCCTTCACCCGCACCTGCCCGAGATAGGCATAGGCGGTGACCCAGCCGCCGCCGTGCTCGATGAGGATCAGCTGGCCGAAGCGTTCGGGCTCGGTCCCGGCGAAGACGACTTTGCCGGCGGCGGCGGCGTGGACGGTCATCCCGGCGAAGGCGGCGAGATCGATGCCGTTGTTGGGCAGGCCTTTGACGGGCGCGCCGAACTTCGCCTTCAGCGCGCCGGAGGTCGGCCAGACGAGGCGGGGCGCGCCGGCTTCGCGCGCGGGCGGTGGCGGAAGCGCGCGCCTGTGCGCGGGGCCCTGCGCGGCGAGGCAGGCCGGCAGAAGCAGCGCTGCCGCAGCCAGCCAGACCCGCATGTCAGCCGAGCGGCGTGAGGCGGGCGAGGCCGCCCATATAGGGTTTCAGCACTTCGGGCACATCCACCGTGCCGTCACCCTGCTGGTAATTTTCGAGCACGGCGACGAGTGTACGGCCGACGGCGAGGCCCGAGCCGTTGAGCGTGTGGACGAATTCGGTGCTCTTCGCGCCTTCCGGGCGATAGCGCGCGTTCATGCGGCGGGCCTGGAAATCGCCGCAGTTGGAGCAGGAGCTGATTTCGCGGTAGGCGCCCTGGCCGGGGAGCCAGACTTCGAGATCGTAGGTCTTCCGCGCGGTAAAGCCCATGTCGCCCGAGCAGAGCAGCATCTTGCGATAGGGGAGATCGAGCGCCTGCAGGATCGATTCCGCCGCCGTGGTCATCCGCTCGTGCTCGGCGTCCGAGTCTCCGGGCCGCGCAATCGAGACGAGCTCGACTTTCTCGAACTGGTGCTGGCGGATGAACCCGCGCGTATCGCGGCCCGCCGCGCCCGCTTCGGAGCGGAAGCAGGGGGTGAGCGCGGTCATGCGCAGGGGGAGCGCGGCGTCGGGCAGGATCTGGCCGAGGACGGAGTTCGTCAGGCTGACTTCGGCGGTGGGGATGAGCCAGCGGCGATCCATCGGTAGGGTAACACCACTACCAATAATGCGGTCTACAAACCGCTTTCTAGTCTCCGCATCACGCTCTTGAAACTCCTCTTGGATCCATGTGGTTTCAATCACGCGGCGCAGGTGATCAAGGTTGCCTGACAACGAGGTTTGAAAAAGGTCCTCGGAAAACTTGGGTAGCTGGCCGGTGCCGAAGGCGGCTTCGTCCTTCACGAGGAGCGGCGGATTGCATTCGGTATAGCCGTTCTCGCCGCTCTGCCGATCGAGCATGAACTGGGCGAGCGCGCGGTGGAGGCGGGCCATCGCGCCGCGCAGGAAGGTGAAGCGCGCGCCGGAAATGAGCGCGCCGGTCTCGAAATCGAGGCCGAGCGGGGGGCCGAGATCGGCGTGTTCGAGTGGCTCGAAATCGAAGCTGCGGGGCGTGCCCCAGCGGCTGACTTCGACGTTGCCGGCCTCGTCCTCGCCTTCGGGAACATCGTCGGCGGGGAGGTTGGGATGGGCGGCGAGCGCGGCGCTGAGCTCGGCGGTGAGGCGGCGCTCCTCTTCCTCCAGCGCGGGGAGCGCGGTCTTGAGGTCGGCCATTTCGGCCTTGAGGGCTTCTGCTGCCTGCTTGTCGCCTTTGCCCATGGCGGCGCCGATGGCCTTGGACGCCTCGTTGCGGCGGGCCTGCGCTTCCTGCATCCGCGTGGCGACATCGCGCCGAGCGGTATCGAGGCCGAGGATCGCCGCCGATTGCGGGGCGACGCCGCGGCGGGCGAGGGCGGTGTCGAACCCGGCGGGGTTCTCGCGGATCAGGCGGATGTCGTGCATGGCCCGGGCGCTATGCCGTGTGGCGCCGCCCGGGGCAAGAGTGCGGCAAGCTCAGGTGTGCAGGCCCAGCACGCTGTAGAGCGGGCAGACGCCGGAAATGGCGGTGACGAGCGGCACGATCGCCACCAGTGCCAAGGCGGGATGGCCGGTGATCAGGCTGAACACGATGATCATCGCGGCGAGGGCGAGGCGGATCACGCAGTCTGCGTCGCCGATATTGCGCTTGAGCATGGGATTGGTCCTCCACTGGGGCTTGGTGTGGAGGCCTTATGCGCGCGCCGCGCGGGGCGAACATTGATGCGGATCAAGCGGGGGCTACTCTGCCCCAACTTCGTCACCCGCGCGCGTCGCGAAGCAATCCGGAGCGTCACGCATGGCCGCTCTGGATTGCTTCGTCGCTATGCTCCTCGCAATGACGAATGCTGGGTGTGTGGCGCGTGGTGTCTCGACTTCGCTCGACACGAAGGGGTCTGGGGCTTGATCGGGAGCGCTAGATCGGCCGGTACTTCTCGTGCCCGCTTTGGAGGATCTCGAGGATCGGCAGCGGGAAGGCGGAGGCGGGATCGAACACCGGCTGATCGGGCAGGGGGTGCGACCAGTCGAGCACGTAGTCGCGCCGACTGATGCGCCACTCGCCGCCGCGCTTCTCGAAAGCGTCGAGATAGCGCCCGCCATACATCGTGCCGGCATAGCCGCCCGCCTCGGTGCGGCGGGCCCCGGCGGTGAGGCCGTAGCTTTCGACCTCGGCATGCGATCCATCGGCGAGGCGGATCGCGGGTGGGCTGAGGAAGTGCCAGCGCCGCGCGCTTCGGCGTTCGATGGCCATGACCACGGGGACGAAATCGGCAGCGCTGCCCTTGAAGAAGCCGTAGTCGATGGCCGCATCGGGCCAGAAGCACGAGGCCTGGCCTTCATCGTCGAGCCAGTCGAGCGTGCGCGAATAGCGCGCCAGCACGTCGAGGATCGCGTCCTTGGCGAGCAGGTCCGCGAGCGAACCCGCTGCGCTCATGCCCGGCCGCTCCACCACGCGGGGATAGTGAGCGGGAAGCGTTCCTGCGCGGTCTTGAGGTCCGCATCGGCGTCATCGGGCAGCGGGGCATCGATGGTGGGAGCAAGGCCGCCGCCAGCGCCCTTGACCGGATCGAGGTATTCGAGGCGAATGCCATCGAGCACAGCAGCAAAATCGTGGCCTTCGTGGTGCGGCGACATCTGGTGGCGGTAGAACGTGGCCTTGTCGTCGAACGAGAGCAGGCAATAGTAGAGGTTCGGCTCCTCGCCTTTCCAGTATTCGTAGCGCTTCACACCGGTCTCGGTGGTCCAGGTCTGGTGGGCCATGTCGGCCATGATGGCCTCCCACTTTTCCTCGGTGCCGGGCTTGATCTTGATGTGCGCGAGCAGGGTGGTCATTGGGCGGGCTCCCGTTGGAAGGTGCAGTGAAGCGCGAGCGTGCCGAGCATGATGCCCGGCTGGTGGAGGAAGGTGTTGCCGGGGGCGTAATCGAGGCTGGCTAGCCGGTCGCACAGGCGGTTCCAGGCAATGGTCTGTTCGAGCCGCGAGAGGCCGGTGCCGGGGCAGACGCGCGGGCCGGCCGAAAACGCGAGATGACGGGTGACGGCGGCGCGGTCGAGCTTCAGCGCCAGCGGGTCCTCGAATTCGTCCGGATCGATGTTGGCTGCGCCCCAGCGCAAGTGGAGGGAGGAGCCGGCAGGGACGGGAACGCCCTGGAACACCTCGTCCTGCGAGGTGATGCGGGTGGAAAGGCCCTGCGTGGGCGAGCGCAGGCGCATGCCTTCTTCGATGAACGCGCGGATGAGGCTGCGATCTGCCTTGATCTGGCCGAACAGTCCGGGGCGCTCGATCAGCAGCTGGGCCTGTTCGACGAGGGCATACTGCGTCGTCTCCAGCCCGCCGATGACCATGGCATAGACGATTCCGTCGATCTCCTCGTCGGTCAGCTTGCGGTCCAGCGCCTCGTAATGGACCTGCGTGAGGTAGCTGATCATGTCCTCGCCGGGATTGGCGCGGCGGCGGCGGACATGGGTCCCGACATAATCGGAGAATCCGGCGAGCAGACGGAACTTTTCGGCGGTCTGTTCGGGGGTGAGCACGTTGTTGTGCCCGCAGCCGTGGACATAGGACATGACCTGCGCATTGCCCCAGATCTCGAGGTCCTTCACATCCTCTAGCGGGAAACCGAGCACGCTGGCCATCGTGCGCTGGGGCAGGGGCCGGGCGAAATCGGCAACGAAATCGAACCCGTCGCCCGCGATCCATGCATAGATCAGCGTATCGACGTGGCCGGTGATCATCGCTTCGTGCCGCTTGGCGCCGGGGCCGACCCAGGGATCGGTCAATTGCTGGCGGTGCGCGCGCCACAGTTCCGGATTGGGGCGCAGCGAGGCGATCGATTTCACCATGGCATCGATATCGGGCATCGCGCGGACCGAGGCGGGATCGGCCTTGCGGGCTTCGAGCAGAAGCGCGAGCGTGGGGGGATAGCGCTCCCAATCGCGCACCACGCGGGCGATGTCCTCGTACTTGGAGAGGATGAAGGCGTCCCGATCCGGGGTCAGCCCCTCTCCGGGCAAGCGCAGCACCGGGGCTTCGGCGTGGAGGATGGCATAGGCTTCGTACCAGTGCTCGGCCGCGCCCGGTGCGAAGAGGTCGACGTCCGCCAGCGCGTGCGGACACGCCATCGGGCTCAGCTCGTGATTGACGTGGCGCATGGCCCTCTCCCCCGGCTCTATTCAAATCGCCAGTTGTTGTGGGGGCGATGGTGCATGACCAATGCCGGGCCTGCCATGCTCACTTTTGGCAGCGATAGACGGAAGGGACCGCACAATGACCCGCGTCGCCAAGATTGCCCCCGAGAACTGGGATCCGCGCCTGCGTTCGGCGATCAAGCCGGAAGACCGCACCGAGATCGAGCAAGGGATGATCCGCTTTCTGGCCCATTGCCCCGATCAGGTACTGGGCATGATGCAATTTGCCGGGGCGCTGAAGGTGCATCGCCAGCTGCCGGAAAAACTGGTCGAGCTGGTGCGGCTGCGTGTCGCCTTTTTCAACCAGTGCCGCAGCTGCATGGCGATCCGCTATACCGATGCGCTGGAAGACGGGGTGACCGAGGACCTCGTCTGCTCGCTCGAACGGCCGCAGGAGGCAGAAAACCTGACCCCGGCCGAGAAGGCCGCGATCCGCTTCGGTGAAGCCTTTGCGACGGATCATCTGCGCATCGACGAGGCGATGTATGCGGGCCTGCGCGAGCATTTCAGCGAGTCCGAGATCGTTGAGCTGGGCATGACCTGCGCCTTCTTCGTCGGCTTCGGGCGACTGGCGGCGACGCTCCACATGGTCGAGGAACTGCCCGATGCCTTCCGCCGCGAGGGGGTGGTCGCGCCCTGGGGCGAGGAACGGGTGATCGTGCGATGAGCGACGGATCCGAAGAGCTTGGCGTCAATCTGTTCGACCCGGCGGTGCAGCAGTGCCCTTATGATGCCTATCGGCGCTTGCGGGATCAGGCCCCGGCCTATCGCCAGCCGGGGACGAACATCTACATCGTGACCCGCTACGAGGACGTGCGGTGGGTGCTGCTCGATACCGAGAATTTCCCGAGCAGCCCCAAGACGGCCGGGCTCCAGACGCTCTCGGCCAATGTCGAGCGGCAGAAGAAGGTGGTCGAGCGCTTCAAGGAGCGCGGCTGGCTGCCCGAGCCGACCTTGAGCGGCCGCGACGATCCGAACCACAAGCAGATGCGCGCGATGTTCAACGAGGCGTTCAAGCCGAGCCGGATCAAGGAAATCGATCCGCTGGTGGAAAACCTCGCCTACGAGCTGATCGACGGTTTCGTGGCCGATGGCCGCTGCGAATGGGTCAGCCAGTTCTGCGTGCCGCTGCCGCTCTACATCATCGGCGAGCAGATGGGCGCCAAGCGCGAGGACATGTGGAAGATCAAGCGCTGGACCGACGCTTTCTTCCGGCGCATCTCGATGATGCTGCCCGAGGAAGACGAGATCGAGATGGTCGACCGCGAGATCGAGGCGCAGCATTACTTCCAGCCGATCTTCGAGCGGCTGCGCCAGAACCCGGACGATTCGCTGATCAGCGTGCTGGTCAACACCGTGATCGAGGGCTGGGGGCGGCCCCTCAATGACAACGAGCTTCACGCCGAGATGATGGCCGATACGTTCGTCGGCGGCAGCGAGACGACGACCAATGCGCTCGCGGCGGGGATGAAGCTGCTGATCGAGAACAAGGACGTCTGGCACAAGCTGCGGTCCGATCCCGAGCGCTACATGAAGACCTTTGTCGAGGAAGTGGTGCGGCTCGAATCGCCGGTGCAAAGCCTGATGCGCTTCTGCGCGCACGATACCGAGCTGGAAGGCACGGTGATCCCCAAGGGCGCACTGGTGAATGTGCGGTTTGCCGCCGCGAACCGCGACGAGCGGGCGTTCGAATGCCCGGAAAAGCTCGATCTCGATCGGCCCAAGGCGGGGGCGCATATGGGCTTCGGTTCAGGCACGCACCATTGCCTTGGCGCGCCGCTGGCCCGGCGGGAGCTGACCTGGGGCTTCCAGGCGGTGGTCGACCGGTTCGAGGACATGCATTTTGCGGACGGTGCGAACGACTTTTCGGTCCACCCGCACTTCCTGCTGCGCAGCCTGAAGGCGCTGCATATCGAGTTCGAGGTGAAGCGGGGGTAGGCGCCGCCGAAGTGTCGTCATTGCGAGCGTAGCGAAGCAATCCAGAGCGAATGCGCACCACCGC
>Ga0164294_10002356_pt1 | contig 17097 bp, 18 predicted proteins | sample GEODES005metaG_FD_111479 | JGI IMG/M metagenome (GOLD analysis project Ga0164294, IMG submission 111479) | Oligotrophic lake water microbial communities from Sparkling Lake, Wisconsin, USA - GEODES005 metaG | ecosystem: Environmental > Aquatic > Freshwater > Lake | place: USA: Sparkling Lake...
CGCCTGACCCCGCGCAAGAGCTTCGAGCTCTGGTCGCAGGAAGTCCGCGGCCGCTCCGAACCCTTCTCCAACGCCGAGTTGCGCGTCGCCGAGATGCTGCGCGCCTCGCTGATCGAAGTCGTGCTGCGCCTCAGCGACGATGCCCAGGAAGAGCGCCGCCGCTTCTCCGAGCGCCAGGAGCTGCTGATCGCGGAGCTCAACCACCGCGTCCGCAACATCCTCAGCCTGATCCGCGGGCTCGTCCGCCAGTCGCTCGATCCCGATGCCGACAAGCGCGACACCATCCACCTGCTCGAAGGCCGGATCGAGAGCCTCGCCCGCGCCCACGACCAGATCACCCAGGACAATTGGTCCGCCGCGCCCTTGCTGCGCCTGATCGAGACCGAGGCCGCCGCCTATCTCGCCGGCAAGGCCAGCCGCGTGTCGACCGACGGCCCCGCGGTGCTGCTCCACCCCCAGGCCTTCTCGACGCTGGCGCTGGTGCTGCACGAGCTGATGACCAATTCGGCCAAATATGGCGCGCTGTCGGACAACGGCTCGGTCCATGTCGCCTGGCAGCTCGACCGCGACGGCGACCTGGCGATTGAATGGCGCGAGCAGGGCGGCCCCGCCGTCCAGCCCCCCAAGCGCCAGGGCTTCGGCACCACGATCATCACGCGCTCGATTCCCTATGACCTCGGCGGCCGCGCCGATGTCCGCTATCCGCTGGCCGGGCTCGAGGCCGATTTCTGCGTGCCCGCCCGCCATATCGAGATCGACCCCAGCCGCGCCGCGCGCCCGGCCCCCGCGCCCGAGCCCACGCCCGGCGCCACCGAGGAGAAATTGCTCTCGGGCGTCGTCCTGCTGGTCGAGGACAGCCTGATCATCGCGATGGACGCGGAGGATATCCTCACCCGCCTGGGCGCCAGGCGCGTGGTCACCGCCGGCACGCTCAGCCAGGCGCGCGACGAGATCACCCGCGAGGCGTTCGAGATCGCCGTGCTCGACGTCAATCTCGGCGCCGAGACCAGCCTGCCGCTCGCCGACGATCTCCGCGCCGCCGGCGTGCCCTTCCTCTTCGCCACCGGCTATGGCGAGCAGCTCAAGCTCCCGGCGGAGCACGCCTCGGCGCTGGTCACCCAGAAGCCCTACACCCTCGCCAGCATCTCCCGCGCGGTCGCAGACCTGCTGGCAAAGTAGGATTTCCGGGGATACGACTCGGTTTCTTCGCTGAACTGCGAGGCTGGATCGGATCGATGTTCGCGCGCGGGTTCCACAGACCCGCCGTCACCCTGAACTTGTTTCAGGGTCCAACGTGCCTCAGGCGGTATCGCTGGGGGAGCGTTGGATGCTGAAACAAGTTCAGCATGACGCGTGCGTCTGGGTGCGCCCGCCTCTTCTTTCGAGCAAAGGCCAAGAGGGGGAAATCCAATGCCTATCGGCGCATCGGTGGGGAAGAACGGCACCAACGACCTGGCCGACGTGCTGGTCGTCCAGCACCTGCTCAACGACTGGCTCGGCTATACCGGCCAGAAGCTGCTCCCCACCACCGGCGAGTGCGGCACGCTGACCATCGCCGCGATCACCGGCTATCAGGGCAAGGCGCTCGCCATGCCAGCGCCCAACGGGCTGATCTCGCCCGGCGGCAAGACCTGGACTGCGCTCGCCGCCGGCCAGGGCGCCCGCCCGCCGCTCTCGGGCGCGGACTGGTGGAACGCCAACCAGGCAAAATATCCGAACAGCGCCGCGGTCGCCGACCTCGTCCAGCCCTTCCGTGACAATGTCGCCGCCTTCCTCAAGGCGCTGAAGGACGCCGGTGCCACCGTCGCCATCTCCTCCACCCGCCGCAACCCGACCCGCGCGCACCTGATGCATTACAGCTGGCGCGTCGCGAACGGCGCAGTCGCCCCGAACAAGGTCCCGTCCGTGCCCGGCCTGGCGATCCAGTGGGATCATGGCGACCTCGCCCGGTCGAAGGCCGGCGCCCAGGCGATGGTGAAGCTGTTCCAGATCGCCTACGAACCCTCGCTGACTTCGCGCCATATCGAGGGCCGCGCGATCGACATGACGATCGGCTGGAACGGCACGCTCAAGATCAAGGACAAGCAGGGCAAGGTCCGCGAGATCACCGCGCCGCGCTCAGGCGACACCAACCCCGACCTCCACAAGCTCGGCGCGAGCTACGGGCTGATCAAGCTGCTCAGCGACCCACCGCACTGGAGCGACGACGGGCGGTAATCTCCAAGATCCTCCCTCGCGAAGCGGGGGAGGGGGAGGGGGACCGCGACGCGCAGCGTCGGGGTGGAGGGGGCATCTCCTCGGGCGCCGCACTCGCGGCTACGCCCCCTCCACCACGCCCTTCGGGCGCGGTCCCCCTCCCCCAGACAAGCTGGGGGAGGAATTTAGTCAGCCCCCGCCGCATCGAACTTCCGCCGCGCCGCTTCCAGCTCCGGCAGGTTCGCCGTCACCCATTGCCCCAGCGCGATCACCGGAACGCGCAGCGATTCGCCGAGCGGCGTCAGCGTATATTCCACCCGCGGCGGGATCGTCGGGAACACCGCGCGCGTCACCAGCCCGTCGCGCTCCAGCCCGCGCAGGGTGAGCGTCAGCATGCGCTGCGAGATGCCTTCGATCCCGCGCTGCAGCTCGCTGAACCTTTTGGTCCCGTCGCTCAGCATCATGATCGTCAGGATGCTCCACTTGTCGCCGATCTTGGCGAGCATCGCGCGGACCGGGATGCAGCTCTCATGCCCGCCGCCCGCATGTTCCTCGCATACATTGGTGTGCCTGGGTTCCAGAAATGTGCCTCCTTGTGGGGATGCGCCCACCGCATCATTTGATCCTCTGTTACGATTCGTAACCGGAAAGGGTCGAAATTTCCATGCTCAACCTCGCACTCATCATCGGCAGCACCCGCCCCCAGCGCTTCGCCGACACGCCCGCCCAGTGGATTGCCGCCGCCGCCGCCGAGCGCAGCGACTTCAGCCTCGATATCCTCGATCTGCGCGACCAGAATCTGCCGCTGTTCGAGGAGCCGGTGCCGCCGTCCTGGACGCAGGGCGTCTATTCCAACCCGCTGGCCGAGGAATGGCGCCAGAAGATCGGCAAGTACGACGGCTTCATCATCACCGCCGCCGAGTATAATCACGGCCCCACCGCGGTGCTGAAGAACGCGCTCGATTCAGCGACCTTCGAATGGCACCGCAAGCCGGTGGCGTTCGTCGGCTATGGCGGCGTCGGCGGCGCGCGTGCGATCGAGCAGCTGCGCGGCGTCGCGGTCGAGCTGCACATGGCGCCGATCAAGGCCGAGGTGAATATCGGGATGGAGCCGTTCCTCGGCATCCTCCAGCAGGGCAAGACGCTCGACGATTATCCGCACCTCGTCGCGTCGCGCACCACGCTGTTCGACGAGATCGCGTGGTGGGGCAATGCGCTCAAGGCCGCCCGCGCCGCCTGAGGCCCCTACGAGAAAGGGCCCGGTGTTGCCACCGGGCCCTCTGCCTCCAGCTATCCGCCGGGATGTTAGCGGCAGCGACGGCCGCCGCTATTGTCCTTGTCGATCGCCTGGCCGAGCAGCGCGCCGCCCAGGGCACCGATCAGCGTGCCGGGGGTACGGTCGCCGTAGCGGTCGATGCTGCGGCCCACCAGGGCACCGGCGACGCCACCGATCAGCAGACCGGTCGTGCCATCCGAACGGCGGCAATAGTTGCGGCCGTCGCGCCCGCGCCAGGTCGGGCCGTTATAATAGCCACGGTTGTTGTAGCCGCGATCGTTATAGCCACGGTCATAGCCGCGATTGTCGTAGCGCTGGTCGTAACCACCGCGATAATTGTCATAACCACCACCATGGCGCTGCGCCATCGCAGGGGTGGACAGGGTCGGAAGGGCAACGGCCATGGCCGCGAGGCCCAGAAGCGTCTTACGCATGATATCTTCTCCTCTTCTGGCCGGCGCCTCGGCACCGGGTATGAAAGAGGTTCTATGCGAGTCGGCTTGAGCGGATGCTGAACTCGGTTTGCAGCTTACGTTAACGTAACGAAGGCGCCGGGGAGACGCGGATCGGCCCGTCGGGCGGCAGGCTCAGGCGCCCGGCAACATCTTCCCGCGCAGGTCGGGCAGCGCGAAGCCCGTCCGGCCGTCGCCGCCCCAGCGATTGCCGATCACCCGGAACAGGTTGGGGTAGGTCGTCACCGCCAGCATGCTGCCATCGCATGCCGCCCAGCCCGCGGGCAGCTGCGCCCCGGCATAGGCGATCACCTGCCCGGCATAGCCGCCGCGCGACGGCAGCGCGCCATTGCCGTTGGCCGGGGCCGGCGGGCCGTCCGTGTTGATCAGATAGTGCAGCCCCAGCCCGTCGATCGCCCCCGGCGCCTTGCACCCCAGCGCGACGGTCGGCCCGACGCCGATCGGCGCGGCGCCATTGAGGTTGGGCAGCAGGAAATAGACGCCGGGCGTCCCGCCAAAGGTCGTGCCGATCGCCGCGAACAGCGTCGGGTTCTGGCGGACCGGCAGCATCGATCCGTCGCACACCGCCCAGCCGGCGGGCGGGAAGGTCCCGCCAAACGGCACCACCGCGCCCAGCATCGGCGCGCCAGCATCGGCGTTGACCGCGATCAGCCAGGTCATGCTCAGCGTGTCCTGCGTCATCCGCCCGATCGGGGCACCGCCGATCGCGACGCGCCCGCGCAGGTCTGGCAGCCCGATCTGCCGCACACCGTCGCCGCCGAAGTTCAGCCCGATCACCGCCACCAGCGGCTGGCACTGGGCGATCGGCAGCATCCCGCCGATGCAGTCCGGCGCGCCATAGGCCGGGCCGCTCCCGGCAAAGCTCTCCACCATGCCGATCGTGAACTGCGCGCTGGCCCCGCCCGGATCGGGGAAGCTGCCATTGACCGCGATCAGCTGCTGCATCGCGACCGGCGTCGCGGCCCCCGTCACCGGCAGGGCGCGCCCGCCTCCGGGCGGCGCGCTCCCCCGCCCGCAGAACCACCGCGCGATCCATCCTCTCTGCCAGGCAAGCATGGCGACACCCCTCTTTTATCCTGCAATTTCGTGCAGATATTGCCGGGGTGGGCAACTGCCAGATGGGAGGGGGACGGCCAAAAAGAAACGCCCCCTCCGCACGGGCGAAGGGGGCGTTTGGTCCATCGGTCAGGCGTCGGGCTTCAGCCCAAAGCCGCCTTGAGCTTGGCGAAGAAGCCGGTCGATTGCGGGCATTCGTCGCCCGTCTCGGTCGCGCGGAATTCCTCGAGCAGCTCGCGCTGCTTCGCGGTGAGCTTGGTCGGCATCTCGACGACGAGCTCGACGACCAGGTCACCGCGCCCGCGCCCCTGCAGCACCGGCATGCCGGCGCCGCGCTGGCGCACCTCGCGGCCGCTCTGCGTGCCCGCGGCGATCTTCACGACATGCTTCTCGCCGTCGAGCCCGGGCAGGACGATCTCGCCGCCCAGCGCCGCGGTGGTGAAGCTGATCGGCGCATGGGCGAACAGGTTCGTCCCCTCGCGCTCGAACAGGCCGTGCTTCTTGACGTGCAGGAAGATGTAGAGGTCGCCGGCCGGCGCGCCGCGCGCACCTGCCTCGCCCTCGCCCTGCAGGCGGATCCGCGTGCCTTCGTCGACGCCGGGCGGCACGTTGATCTTGAGCGTCTTGGTCTTGTCGGTCCGCCCCTCGCCGCGGCAGTCGCGGCAGGGCTGCTCGATCACTTCGCCGGCGCCGTGGCAGACCGGGCAGGTCCGCTCGACCATGAAGAAGCCCTGCTGCGCGCGCACCTTGCCGTGGCCGCCGCACTGCTTGCACTGGTGCGCCGCCGTGCCCGGCTTGGCGCCGGTGCCGTCGCAGGTGTCGCAATGGCCCGAGACGTCGACGGTGATCTCGCTGGTCTTGCCGTGAAAGGCTTCTTCCAGCGTGATTTCCATGTCGTAGCGCAGGTCGGCGCCGCGGCGCTGCTGGCGCGGGCCGCCGCGTCCGCCGCCCATGAACTCGCCGAACACGCTTTCGAAGATGTCGCTGAACGCGCCGAAATCGGGCTGGCCGGCATGGCCGCCGCCCCCGCCCATGCCGTTCTTGAAGGCGGCATGGCCGAACCGGTCATAGGCTGCGCGCTTCTGCGGATCCTTCAGGCAGTCATAGGCTTCGTTGATCGCCTTGAACTTGCCCTCGCTGTCCTTGCAGCCGGCATTCTTGTCGGGGTGATATTTGATCGCGAGCTTGCGATAGGCGGACTTGAGCGTGGCCTCGTCCGCGGTGCGCTCGACTTCGAGCAGCTCGTAGAAATCGACTTCGGTGGTCATTCAATAAGCCCTCTCCCCTTCAGGGGAGAGGGTATGGGAGAGGGGCACTTCGCGAGAAATCCACGCATTGCCGCCCCATCTCCCCCTCTCCCCGCCCCTCTCCCCGCAAGCGGAGAGAGGGAGGGGACATCCGTTACGCCTTGTTGTCGTCCACCTCGGAGAACTCCGCGTCGACGACTTCTTCGCCGCCCGCTTCGCCCCCAGCAGCGGCACCCTGCTGAGGCGAAGCCTCGGCCTGCTGCTGCTTCTCGTAGATCGCCTGGCCCAGCTTCATCGCCACCTGGGCGAGGTTCTGCGCCTTGGCCTGCATGTCGTCGGCGTCGCCGCCGTCGATCGCAGCCTTGGTCTCGGCAATCGCCGCCTCGATCTCGCCCTTCAGCGACGCATCGACCTTGTCGCCATTCTCGGCGAGCTGGCGCTCCGTCGTGTGGACCAGGCTCTCGGCGTTGTTCTTCGCCTCGGCAGCGGCACGGCGCTTCTTGTCCTCTTCGGCGAAGCTCTCGGCGTCGCGGACCATCTGCTCGATGTCGCTGTCCGAAAGGCCGCCCGAGGCCTGGATGCGGATCTGCTGCTCCTTGCCGGTGCCCTTGTCCTTGGCCGACACATTGACCAGGCCGTTGGCGTCGATGTCGAAGGTCACTTCGATCTGCGGCACGCCGCGCGGCGCCGGCGGAATGCCGACCAGGTCGAACTGGCCGAGCATCTTGTTGTCCGCCGCCATTTCGCGCTCGCCCTGGAAGACGCGGATCGTCACCGCCTGCTGATTGTCATCGGCAGTCGAATAGACCTGGCTCTTCTTGGTCGGGATCGTGGTGTTGCGGTCGATCATGCGGGTGAACACGCCACCCAGCGTCTCGATGCCGAGCGACAGCGGCGTCACGTCGAGCAGCAGCACGTCCTTGACGTCGCCCTGGAGCACGCCGGCCTGGATCGCCGCGCCGATGGCGACGACTTCGTCCGGGTTCACGCCGGTGTGCGGCTCCTTGCCGAAGAACTCCTTCACGATCTGGCGGACCTTCGGCATGCGGGTCATGCCGCCGACCAGCACCACTTCGTCGATCGCCGCGCCCTTGACGCCGGCGTCAGCGAGCGCCTTGCGGCACGGCTCGAGCGTACGCTGGATCAGGTCCTCGACGAGGCGCTCCAGCTCGGCACGGTTGATGTTCTTCACCAGGTGCTTCGGCCCGTTGGCGTCGGCGGTGATGAAGGGCAGGTTCACTTCGGTGGTCTGCGCCGACGAAAGCTCGATCTTGGCCTTCTCGGCGGCTTCCTTCAGGCGCTGCAGCGCGAGCTTGTCCTTGGTGAGGTCGATGCCCTCGGCCTTCTTGAAGTCCTCGGCCAGGAACTGCACCAGCTTGGCGTCGAAGTCCTCGCCGCCCAGGAACGTATCACCGTTCGTCGCCTTCACTTCGAACACGCCGTCGCCGATCTCGAGCACCGAGACGTCGAACGTGCCGCCACCAAGGTCATAGACCACGATCGTCTTGCCGTCGTTCTTCTCGAGGCCGTAAGCCAGAGCAGCCGCGGTCGGCTCGTTGATGATGCGCAGCACTTCGAGGCCCGCGATCTTGCCGGCGTCCTTGGTCGCCTGGCGCTGCGCGTCGTTGAAGTACGCCGGAACGGTGATGACCGCCTGCGAAACGGTCTCGCCCAGATAGCTCTCGGCGGTTTCCTTCATCTTCTGCAGGATGAACGCGCTGATCTGCGACGGCGAATAATCCTCGCCACCGGCCTGCACCCAGGCGTCGCCATTGGCGCCGCGCACGATGGTGTAGGGCACCAGCTCGGTGTCCTTCTTGGTCACCGGATCGTCGAAGCGGCGGCCGATCAGGCGCTTCACCGCGAAGATCGTCGAATCCGGATTGGTCACTGCCTGGCGCTTGGCCGGCTGGCCGATCAGGCGCTCGCCGTCCTTGGCGAAGGCGACGATCGACGGCGTGGTACGCGCGCCTTCCACATTCTCGATGACCTTGGGCTTGCCGCCTTCCATCACTGCCACGCAGCTGTTGGTCGTGCCCAGATCGATACCAATTACTTTTGCCATGTTCCCTCGTTGGCCCCCAGACCTGAAATCAAACACCTGGCCCCCACGCCCCTGCTTGGAGGCAGCGCGGAGAACCGAACACGTTGCCGGATATAGGTGCGCCGACGCTTGCCGCAAGAAGGCGCGCTTTCTAAGGGCTTTCCCGAATTGGGAGAGAGAGACATGCGGCTGGTTTTCGCGATCGTTTCGGCGACGTTACTTTCGGCCTGCGCGCCCAGGGGCGAGCTTGCGGCCAGCGATGCCTGGGTCCGCCTGCCCGCGGTGAGCGGCCAGCCGGGCGCGGCCTATTTCACCGTCCGCGGCGGCGCGGCGCAGGACACGCTGCTCGCCGTCTCCACCCCCGCCGCGCTCAAGGCCGAGCTGCACGAGAGCATGAAGGGCGATCACGGCATAATGCAGATGGCGCCGCTCAAGGACGTCGCCGTCCCCGCCGCCGGCAAGCTCGAATTCGCGCCCGGCGGCCGCCACGTGATGCTGTTCTCGATCGGCCCGGCGGTGAAGCCCGGCCAGAAGGTACCGCTCACCCTTGCCTTCGCCAGCGGCAAGACGCTGCATGTCGATGCCAAAGTGGTCGGCGCGGGCGATCCGGCGCCCGGCAGTTAAACCCGCCCTCTGTAGAAGTACGAGCGGTAGTATCCCTTAGCATTTTATTAACTACCTATTTTGGGCTCCGGCACGAAAACGTTTCGATGCCGTGGACCGTCTTGGGCCCCGGCTTCGTTTTGGACCATCAGGTCCGGGATTCGGAGCGCGTCGTGGAGCAGGATCGGGAAAAGGTAGCGGGCTTCATGTCCCGGCTGGCGCAGGATCGCCGTGGCAATACCCTGGTGATCATGGCGGCGATGCTGATCCCGCTCGCTGCCTTTCTGGGCAGCGCGATCGACACCGCGCGCCTCTATGTCGTCAAGGCGCGGCTCCAGCAGGCATGCGACGCCGGCGTGCTCGCCGGCCGCAAGTCGATGACCGACACCTCGATCACCAACACCACGCTCGATTCCACCGCCACCGCCCAGGCGCAGATCTTCTTCGCCAACAATTTCCGCACCGGCTGGTTCAGGACCACGGCGTCCACCTTCACGCCGGCCAAGACGTCGGACGCACAGGTCTCGGGCACCGCCACCGCGACCGTGCCGATGACGATCATGTCGATGTTCGGCTTCGCCAATCAGGTGATCACCGTCACCTGCCAGGCGAGCTACGACGTCGCCGATACCGATGTGATCTTCGTGCTCGACACCACCGGCTCGATGGCCTGCCTGCCGCAGGACGACGACACCACCTGCAACAACTATGTCGGTTCGGCCGGTACCGGCACCTACAGCCGCCCCGCGGACGGTTCGGGCAGCGGCAATGACAGCGTCGCCGGCTATCCCGGCAGCACGGCCTATTATGTGCCCGAGAAGAGCGGCTCGCGCATCTCGGCGCTGCGCTCGGCGGTGCTCAGCTTCTACGACACGCTCGCCTCGGCCGCGGACCCGTCGACGCACATCCGCTACGGCTTCGTCACCTACACCTCGACGGTGAACGCCGGGAAGGCGATCGTCTCGATCTCGCCGGCCTATATGGTCGGCGGCTCGGGCAGCGCGAATACCCAGTGGAACTATGAATCGCGCTACCAGACCGGCACCTCGTTCGGCACGCCGACCTGGCGCTACCAGCAGCTCAATTTCGACGTCCGCAACTATGTCTCGGGCATCGCGGTCAGCGATCCCAGCAAGACCACCGGCGCCACCAACCGCTGGGCCGGCTGCATCGAGGAGCGCGCGACCACCGCGGGCACGATGAGCTTCAACCAGAGCGCACTGCCGGCCGATCTCGATCCCGATCTGGTGCCGAACTCGAACATCGACACCCAGTGGAAGCCGATGTGGCCCGAGCTGTTCTACGCCCGCAACAATTACAGCAGCACCGCCGCCACGACCTCGACCGGCGACGTGTCGAGCAGCCCGAACGTCGGCGGGAGCGCATCCTATCTGCAGCTGGGCTATGTCTCGTGCGGCAAGCCGGTGTCGCGCTTGTCGACGATGACGCGCAGCCAGGTGTCGAACTTCGTCAACGCCACCGATTTCCGCCCGATCGGCGGCACCTATCACGATACCGGGATGATCTGGGGCACGCGGCTGATCTCGCCCTCGGGCATCTTCGCCGCCGACACCGCCGCCTGGCCGAGCCGCCAGGCGCCCAATCGCGTGATCGTGTTCCTCACCGATGGCGACATGTCGCCGAACACCGGCGTCTACGGCATGTACGGCAACGAATATTATGACCGCCGGGTCAGCGGCGGCGACTTCACCAATCTCAAGGCCTATCACAACGCCCGCTTCCTCGCGGAATGCGCCGCGGCGAAGTCGCGCAACATCCAGGTCTGGACGGTGACGATCGATTCGAGCGCCACCACCGAGATGAAGTCCTGCGCCACCACCAGCAGCCAGGCGCTGGCGACCACCACCGGCTCGGGCCTGTCCACCGCCTTCGCCAATATCGCCAAGCAGGTGGCGATGCTCCGGATCGCGCAGTGATCCTGCCGCCCCGTCTTGCGGCCCGGCTGGCATGCGACCGGCGCGGCGCCACCGTGGTCGAGTTCGCCTTCGTGCTGCCGGTCATGCTCATCCTGATGATGGGCATGATGGAGCTCGGCTATCAGGCCTATGTCCAGTCGGTGCTTACCGGCGCGGTGCAAAAGGCCGGGCGCGACAGCGGCATCCAGGGCGCAACCGCGGACGCCATCGACGCCAAGGTGATCGGCCAGGTCAGGGCGGTGGCGAAGAGCGCGATCTACGCCAATGGCTCGCCGACCCGGCTCAGCTATTCGGCCTTCAGCGCGATCGCGCCCGAGCCCTTTGTCGATACCAACGGCAATGGCGTGCGCGACGCCGGCGAATGCTTCACCGACGTCAACGGCAATGGCAGCTGGGACAGCGACGCCGGTCGCACCGGCCAGGGCGGCGCCAACGACGTGACGGTCTATACCGTCGCGATCACCTATACCCGGTTGTTCCCGGTCACCCGGCTGTTCGGCTGGCCCGGCACGGCGACGCTCAGCTCCAGCACGACGCTGATGAATCAGCCCTATGCCAGCCAGAACACCGACACGCCTGCAACGGTCTGCACATGAAGCGCTCCCGCCCCCTCGCCACGCTCCGCCGCCTGGCCGCCGACCGGCGCGGCCTCGCGATGCTCGAATTCGCGCTGGCGCTGCCGGTGGTGCTCGCGCTCGGCTGCTACGGCCTCGAGACCGCGAACCTCGCGATCGCCAATCTGCGCGTCAGCCAGATCGCGTCGAGCCTGGCCGACAATGGCTCGCGCATGGGCGCGATGACGTCGCTCTCCACTGTCCAGCTGCGCGAGCTCGACCTCAACAACGCGCTCCAGGCCGCGCGCCTCCAGGGCCAGGCGATCAAGCTGGGCACCAACGGCCGGGTGATCCTCTCCAGCCTCGAGAACATCCAGCAGAGCTACGATACCGCCCCGGTCCAGCGCATCCACTGGCAGCGCTGCTTCGGGCTGAAGAGCGGCACGGGCTATGATTCGAGCTATGGCACCACCAGCGCCGCCGCCGGCACCGATGCGACCAAGGCCAATGCCGGCACCACCTCTACCGGCATGGGCGATCCCGGCGCCGTGGTCACCGCCGCCAGCGGCAGCGCGCTGATCTTCGTCGAAGTGAACTACGACTATCAGCGGCTGTTCGGCGGCACCTTCATGGCGCCGGTGCGCATCCATTATGTCGCCTCGTTCCTGGTGCGCGACCGCCGCGATCTCTCGCAGATCTTCAACCCCTCGCCCGCAGCGACCCGCTCGACCTGCGACAAATATACCAGCTGAGTTGAAGCGCGGGCGATCTGCGCTATCCTCGCTGCAAAGCTGCAGAGAGGCCCGCATGCCCCAAGTCCTGGACCGTTTCCGCTCCTCCACCTTCGGCTGGCTGCTCGGCACGCTTGCCGGCTGGGGCACCTGCTTCCTGTTCCTCGCCGGGCTGATCGGCAGCTTCTATTTCCTCGCCCAGGGCACGCTGGTCGGCGCCGCCTGGGTCGCGCCGCTGCTGCTGGCGGTGGCGGTGGTCGTGCTGATCCTGAAGTGGTTCGAGAATCTCGGCATCGCCTATGAAGTCACCGAGGACCGGCTGATCCTCCACAAGGGCATCCTCCAGAAGTCGATCGACGAGATCGAGCTCTACCGGGTCAAGGACGTCCGCATCGACTTCTCGATCGTCAACCAGATGGCGGACATCGGCACGATCAGCATCACCTCGTCCGACGAGACCACCCGCGACGCCCCGCTGGTGATCCGCGACGTCGCCCAGGCCCGCGCCCGCCGCGAGAAGCTGCGCGACCTGGTCAACACCGCCCGCCGCAACCGCGGCGTCCGCGAGATCGACATGGTCCACGAGGATCTCGGCGAACCGCCGCTGGCTTGAGACCCGCATGCATTCGACGCTCTACTGGATCGACACGCCCTCCACCTTCCGATTGGCAATCATGGCACGGCCGCGCGCAGGCGACTGGCTGGAGGACGAGATCGCGCATTGGCGCGATTCGGGCGTCGGGATCGTGATCTCGCTGCTCGAACGCGACGAAGTCGAAGACCTCGAACTGCAGCGCGAAGCCACACTCTGCGCGGAAAACGGCATCGAGTTCCGCAGCTTCCCGATCCCCGATCGCGGCCTCCCCGCCGACACCGACGAGGCCCGACGCTTCGTCGCCTCGGTAGCGGCGGCAGGAAAGCCGGTCGCCATTCATTGCCGCGCGGGGATCGGCCGATCGTCGCTGTTGGCAGCGGCGATGCTCGTCGGCGACGGTATGAACCCCGCCGCCGCCCTTGCGGCGATCGGCACGGCACGGGGCGTGCCCATTCCCGACACCGATGCCCAGCGCGATTGGGTACTCGCGCTGGCGGGCAACACGACCAGAGGTCAGAATGGCTGAGAAAGACGACGCGGAACATCCGATCCCCCTCGAATGGCGCCCCTTGCTCACCAGAGTGGCGGCCGCGTTCGTGGAAGGGGATTTCGGCCTACAGCGCGGGATCGAAGGCGTAGCTCCGGTCGATACCGAGACACAGGAATGGATCGCGGAATCGATCGACGCCTATGGCGAGACGCTGGCGCCGCTGGATCCGGCCGTATGGGAAAGTTCGTGCTGCGCCTGGGACGGCGCGAACAACCATTGGCGGCTGCTCGTCGATCTGACGACCGAAACCGAGCCGGTGAGCGATCTCGTCCTGCACGCCCGGCTGTCGGACACCGATCCGCCGATGCTCACGATCTACGCAGTGTACGTGCCGTGAGGGCAGCGCTCACCTTTTCTCCTGCAGCGCCAGCCGCCGGCCGATGATCGCGGTCTGCACCACGAACAGCACGATCAGGATCGCCGCAATCGCGCCGACGAACGTGTCGAACGCCGGCACCGGGCCGATATGGTCGCGGCCGGGGCCGACGAGCAGCATCGCCACGGTCATCGCGATCAGCATCAGCCGCAGCTCGGTCGGCCCGGCGGCGACATAGGAAAGGCGCAGCTCGCCGGTGACCCGCGCCGAGAGGAAGGCGTGAACCGACATCAGCAGATATCCGGCCAGCGCGACCATCGCGATGTCCATCGTCACGAACGGCGACAGGCCGATGCCCGCGACGATCATCAAATTGGCCAGCCCGTCGCAGCTATGGTCGATGAAATAGCCATAGGAGGGCCGCTCGATCTTGCGGAACCGCGCCAGGCTGCCGTCCATCGAGTCGCCGAACCACTGCACCGCATAACCGATCAGCGACAGCACCAGCCAGGACGAGGCGAGGTTGCTCGCAACATAGCCGACAAAGACCAGCAGCGCGCCGACCATGCCCAGCGCGGTCAGCTTGTCGGGCGTCACCGCAGGCGGCATCTTCGAGCACAGCCAGATCAGCAGCCGCCGCTCGTGCCGCGCCAGCCAGTTCGCCTGAATCCGCGTCAGCGTGGTGCCATTGCTCGGGGGAGTTGTCATGGCGCGCTATGGGCCAAGCCCCGCCCCCCGGCAATCGAATAGTCGTAACCAAAGCGTCACATGAGACGAAAGCGCGCCAGGCCGCTATTTCCTCGGCGGCGAGAGCTTCGAGGCGCCCCAGAACATCGCGACGCCGACCGCCACCAGCAAGGCGGCGAGCAGCGCCGACTCCATGCCGGAAAGATAGGCATGGGCGTTGCGCGAATAGACCCGCCCGCCGCGCAGCACGAAGACTCCCATCGCGATCCCCATGCACGACGCGAACGCCCCGAAGACCCCGCAGGCGATGGCCGGCACCGGGCGAGGCGGGCGGGGTCGGGAGCGGCTCGGGCATGTCGCCAGTCTGCAGCGCCGCCTCCCGTCACGCCAGCGCGATCTCGCGCGCCACCCCGATCGCATCGAGGAACGCCCGGTCGTGGCTCACCACCAGCAGCGCCCCGTCATAGCCGGCGAGCGCGGCCTCGAGCACGTCGATCGAGTCCATGTCGAGATGGTTGGTCGGCTCGTCGAGCAGCAGCAATTGCGGCACCGTCTCGCCGCCCAGCACACAGGCCAGCCCGGCGCGCAGCCGCTCGCCACCGCTGAGGTCGCCGGCCAGTTTCAGCGCATCGCGGTTGCGAAAGGCGAAGCGCGCGCATGCGGCATGAGCCTCGCGCTCGGTCGCTTGCGGGTGCAGCCGCCGGAAATTGTCGAGCACGCTGGCATCGTCCTCCAGCAGCCCGACATGCTGGTCGAGCATCGCCACCCGCCCTTCCGCCCGGCGCACCGCGCCCTCGGTCGGCGCCAGCTCGCCCGCCGCGATCCGGAGCAGGCTGGTCTTGCCCGCGCCGTTGCGCCCGGTCACCGCCACCCGTTCGGGCCCGGTGATCTCGAAGCGCCACGGCCCGAACCGCCGGTCGTCGCGCACCAGCGCCGCATCCTCGAAGGCGAGCAGCCGGCGATTGCCCGGCAGCCCGGTCGCCGGCAACGCGATCACCAGCGGCGTCACCACTTCGACCGCGCCCTGCGCCGCCGCCAGCCGCGCCTCGGCATCGCCGACGACGCGCTCGCCAACGCCCGCCCCGCGCCCGGCCGAATTCTCCGCCCGCTCCTTCTGCCGGCCGAGCAGGATCTTCGGCGCCGATCCGCTCGCGGCATAGGCGCGCCCGGCCCGGTCCCGCCGCGCCTGCCGCTCGCGCGCCTGCTGCGCGCCAGCCTCGGCACTGCGCAGCGCGCCGCCGGCCCGCTCGACTTCCGCCGCCGCCCGCGCCCGCTCCGCCTCGCGCGCCTCGGCAAAGCCCGACCAGCCGCCGCCAAACACCCGCACGCCCAGCGGCGTCAGCTCGACGATCCGGTCCATATGCTCGAGCAGCGCCCGGTCATGGCTCGCCACCAGCACCCCGCCGGGCCAGCCCGCCACCAGCGCCGCCACCGCCGCGCGGCCCTCTGCATCGAGATTGTTGGTCGGCTCGTCGAGAAGCAGCAGGTCGAGCGCATCGAGCCGCAGCCGCGCAATCCCCACCCGCGTCCGCTCGCCGCCGGACAGCGTCGCCACCCGCCGGTCGAGCGCCATGCCCTCCAGCCCGGCCCCGGCCAGCGCCGCGTCGACGCGCTCCTCCAGCGTCCAGTCAGCCTCGGCAAAATCCGCCTCGCTGCCCTCCCCGGCCAGCACCCGCGCCAGCCGCGCAAGCCCCGCGCGCACGCCGAGCACGTCGTCGAGGCGCATCGCTCCCGGCCAGCTCTGCCGCAGCATGCCGACGCTGCCGGCCCGCGCCACGCTGCCGCCAACCGGCGCGACTTCGCCCGCGACGATGCGCAGCAAGGTCGACTTGCCCGAACCGTTGCGGCCGACCAGCCCGGTGCGCTCGCGCCCGAGCGCCAGCGTCAGATCATCGAAGAGCCGCGCGCCCTCAGGCGTTGCGGCGGAAAGCGAATCCAGGGTTACGAAGCAAGACATGAGGCACCTGCGGGCAGGACGAGACGATCGGGCGAACGACGGTCATTTCCTGGCGCATGATGCGAATACTCCGTGGGGGACTGCGAGCGGGCTATCTGGCGCCACCGCGCGCGGATGACAAGTCCGCCCCGGTGCCAATAGCGGTGGCCGGAACCCGCCGGGCGGCCTAGCTATTGGTCCAGCCGAAGGGGGATCGATGACCGAGAAAGGCCAAGGGCGGAAGCTGACCAAGGGCGAGATCGCGATCGCGCGCTCGATCTATCACGACGCCATCGACCTCTCCGGGGTCGAGATCCGCCGCCGCAAATGGTTTCCGTTCCAGCCGGTCAAGACCACCATGGCGCCGACCGGTCATATCCACTTCCACCCGGACAGCGACAAGTGGCGCGAGGATTACAGCCAGGAAGGCATCGGCTTTCACGGCCTGCTCCTCCACGAGCTCTGCCATGTCTGGCAGACCCAGCGCGGCATCTACCTGCCGCTCAAGCGCCATCCCTTCTGCAGCTACAGCTACGCGCTCAAGCCCGGCCAGCCGCTGACGAAATATGGCCTCGAGCAGCAGGCCGAGATCGTCCGCCACGCCTATTTCCTGCGCAACGGCGTGGTGGTCGAGGGCGCGCCGCCGGTGCTCGCCTATGAGACGCTGATCGCGATCTTCCGCTGAAGGCGGGCGCCGGCCGCAACCGGCGCCGCACCTCCCCCGGACGAACCTCTAGTCGTCCGCCGACATCTTGCGCGGCATCGGCGCAGGGCGCGACGGTGCCGGCGCGGGAGGCGCTGGCGGCGTGTAGCTCGGCGGCGGCGGCGGCGGCGGTGGCGGCGCCGATGCCTGGGGCGGCGGGGTATAACTCGGCCGCGGGGCCGGCGGCGTATAG
>Ga0164294_10002357_pt1 | contig 17096 bp, 17 predicted proteins | sample GEODES005metaG_FD_111479 | JGI IMG/M metagenome (GOLD analysis project Ga0164294, IMG submission 111479) | Oligotrophic lake water microbial communities from Sparkling Lake, Wisconsin, USA - GEODES005 metaG | ecosystem: Environmental > Aquatic > Freshwater > Lake | place: USA: Sparkling Lake...
AACAGCAGGGGAACCTTGTGCTGCAAGGCAACATGCATCGGATAGGAATAGATGCCGGTATGGCAGTGCCAGCAGAAGTCGCCTTTGCGCACAAGGGCCTCGAGCATCAGCCGCTTCACCAGTTGCCAGTTGGGCGTGAAGCTAACGACGTCCACGCCCAGCTTGCGGAAAGTGCGCTCGTTGTTCTTCAGCAGGCCCTGGCGCATGAAGCCGTGGTTGAACTGCACCACCAGCGGCTTGATCTTGAATTCCTTCATCAGGTAATGCAGGGTGAACGTACTGTCCTTGCCGCCCGAGAACGGCACTATGCAGTCGTAGTCGTATTTGCCACGGTATTCCTCGATCAGCAGGCCGAGCTGTTCGCGGCGCCCCGCCCAGTCGATGGCCTGGTCCTTGAATTCTTTCTGGCGGCAAATATTGCAGACGCCACTTTCATCGAATTCAATCGTTTCGTATGTTTCTGGCAGATTGCATGCCGTGCAGTGTTTGAGCATTTCGCCTCCAATACCTTCAACTCATGTCCCCGACGTGGGTCAGATTTCTGATCTCAATGACTTGTTCCGGTGTCCGCCGGCCTGCTGCCCGGTGGTTCCGTATACCTAAATTCGTTCAATTGTCCGGTGCGGCAAAGGTTGCGTCTTTGCGCCGGGCGGGAGGCAGCTGACGACACGTTTGCCGGCTAACAAACCCACCACCATGGCCATAGTGGCGCACCCCACCACAACATCGCTTTCGACCACCTGCGCCAACAGCGTCTTATTCTCGCCAGTGACGATAGGCAGGTCGAATTCTTCCGCCGCCCACATGTACTTGTCAAGCGACTCCTGGGGATGGGGCCGCACGATGATGCGCTCCACCTGCGAACTGATTCGCCCCACATTGGAAAGGAAATAGCGCACGGCGTCTTCTTCCGTGTAGCCCCAATACAGCGGGTCGTTGTACAAAGCCAGCCCGTCTTCACGCAACGGTTCGCACACATACAACAGTACCTCACCGGCGCCGGCCGGCCGCGCAGGCGCCGGAATGGCTAACAGCTCATTCCGAATGTCCTGAAAGTAGGCATTGGGCACCAGGACAGCCTTTGCCTCGGGTACTTCTTGCCCGGCAAGGGCCAGGCCGGGTTCGTCGCCGACCCAGACCTCGTCCGGGAAAGCCCATTGGCTATGCCGGAAAAAGCGCTGGCGGTAATTGATCCAGTGGTCGAGCACCGCGACCACCCGCTTGCCGGCGCTGCGGGCCAGCACAATGGCGCGCCATTCAAGGTCGGACAAAAAGCTGGTTCCGCAAAGTATCCAATCGGAACGCTCTACCAGCTCTTCCAGCGCCAGGTTTTCGACAGGTCCGAACTTGCGCTCGAACACATGGCGCGCCGCGCCCTCGAGCGTGCAGGCGAAGGCAGCCCTTTGCTGCCGTAGCTGGCTGGAAATGATTTCCGCGGCACCTGCATCATGAGCAACGACTCCTAACATCGCACTACGGCATCCGGCCTTGAAACTCCGCTCGCAGAACGCCGTATTCCAGCATGTCGACCCATTCGCCGTCCAGGAACAGGTGACGGCGGCGAGCGCCCTCCTGCACCATGCCCAACTTGGTGGCCAGCTTTTGCATGCCGGTGTTGGTCGCCGCGGTTCCGCAATAGATACGCTTGAGATTCAGCTTGAAAAAACCGTGCCGCAGCAAGGCCTCACCGGCCCTCAGGCCGACGGCCTTGCCCCAATGGTCGCGGTTGCCGATCAGGATGGCGAATTCGGCGTTGCGATTGACAAACGAGATGCCCTGCAGACTGATATTGCCGATGTGGCCGTCCTTGTCGTGGCAAACGGCCCAGACCAGCTGATCCTCGCGGTTCAGGTCCTGGTAGAAAGTCCGGAACCAGTCGGCGTTCTTGGCGAACTTGCCGTGGGAGTTGTACTTGCACACCTCCTGGTCCTCGAACCAGCCGGGATAGCAACCGTCGAGATCGCGCTCTCGCAAGGGGCGCACAGAGTAGCCGTCACCCAGGGAGTAGATCACCGCAGGGCCTCCAGGTTGCGCCAGACTTTCTGAAATCCTGCGATGACCATGTCTACTTCCTCGTCGCTGAAGCTGAAGGAGCAGATGCCGAAGCCGAGGAAACTGCGGTCGTGCAGGTCTTCGGCCACCGAGCAGATGCCCTTGCTGTAGTCAATGTCGCGCTTGCAGATGTCCGAAGTCCAGGGGAAGCCTTTGGTGCCGTAGGCCTGCTTCTTCTGGTACAACGGCAGCAGATGGATGTTCTGGTAACTGGCGGCCAGGGCCGGCACGCCTTCAGCGGTCAGGGCCTGATGGATCTTGGCGCGGTCGACACCGAGCAGGTCGATATCGAGCTGCATCGAATAGACGTAATAGACGTGGGTGCAGTCCGCCCCCACGGCCGGCAAGGTCAGGCCCTTGAGCCCGGCCAGGCCGCGATCGAGACGGTGGGCGATTCTTTGCCGCGAAGCGACCATCGCGTCGAGCTTTTTGAGTTGCTCGATGCCGATGGCGCATTCGATTTCACCGAGGCGCAGGTTGTGCCCGATCATGTTGCTCAGGTTGGTCACACCCTTGTCTTCGACCACCACTTCGGCGTGGTTGCGGATCAGACGAAGGCGATCGGCCAGGTCGTCGTCATTGGTGACGGCAATGCCGCCTTCACCGGTATGAATATGCTTGTGGTAGTTGAGGCTGTAGCCGCCGATGTCGGACAAGGTGCCCGCATAACGGCCCTTGTACTTCGCCGAAGGCGCTTGCGCGGTATCGGAGATGATTTTCAGCTTGTGTTTGTCGGCAATCTTGCGCAGGGCGTCCATGTCGGCGGAATGGCCGGCGATGTCGACCGACATGATGGCCCGCGTGTGCTCACTGATGTTGCGCTCGACCGATTGGGGGTCGAGGCAAAAATGGCTGGTTTCGATATCGGCAAATACCGGAATCGCATTCCAGTGCAGGATCGCCGTCGCACTGGCCGCCATGGTCCATGGGCTGACGATGACTTCGTCTCCGGGTTCTATGCCGACCGCGCCGACCGCGGCAACCAGGCCAGAGGTCCAGGAGTTGAAGGTGACGGCGTGTTTGACGTCGAAGTAGCTCTCACACTGACGTTCGAAAGCCTGAACCATGGGGCCGCCGAAAAAGTCAGGATCCCAGCAACCGAGGAACTGAGACAGCACACCGCTCTCAACCACCTGCTTCGCCGCCTCAACCTCTTCCGGACCGAGCGGGTTGTAACGGGCGAAAGTCTGGTTGATCAACTTGGGACCTCCCAGCAGGGCGAGTGTATCGTTGGCGCTCTGATTGTTCATAGTGATGCCTTCATTTTCAAAAGCGATTCCAGGGTTTGCAGGGCGTCGTCGCCGCTGCACAAATTCGTGGGTTCCCCGCGTAAACGGAGACTTACATTATCCGACACATGCCATTGCAGCGCGCGGCCGTCGGTGGCGATTCTCTCCCCGGGCAGGGACAGGACCGTGTACTCGGGAAAACCGGCATCCGGGCCGGCCGCCTGCCAGAGGATTTTTGCGCCGCCCTGCTCATAGCGCAGACAGCCGTTGGGGCCGACCAGCTGGATTTCGTGGTGGGAAAAATGCTCTTCACTCGCGGCCAGGAAAGTCACTTCGCCGGCGGCAAATGTGACCTGGACGTCCGGTTCAATGTCCTGGGCGCCCCAGGCGCGCCCGGCATTGACGATCGTGAACTTTTCGATGGGCCCGAGCCAGAACTCCAGCAAATTGGAGAAATGCGAGCCGTTGTGCAGCAGGCCTTTGGTGTACCAGAGCACGCCTTTGAGCGGCATGGCGATACGCCCGTCCTGCAGGCGGCGCCTGACCTCGAGCACACCCGGCTCGACCCGGCGCAGGTAGTTCACATACAGCAGGCAGCCGGCTTCGCGGCAGGCCGCCACCATGGCGGCGGCCTCGTCCAGCGCATAGGCCAGCGGTTTTTCGCAGAGAATGAGCCGGGGTTTGGCATGGCGCAGCGCCATGCGCACGGCCTCGGCGTGGTGTTGCGTGGGGGTGGCGATCACCACCACATCGGGACGGACCCCGGCCAGGCCCTCGGCGAGGTCGCTGCCGGCCCAGCCGCCGTAGCGCACCGTGAAGCGGGCGCAGGCAGCGGCATCGGGATCGACGCCGCCGGCCAGTTCAAAGTCGGGGTGGCTGGCAAAAGCCCTGGCATGCGAAGACACGACCCCGGGATCGGCCCCATCGAAGTCGTAGCCCATGCCCACCTGGCCCAAACCGACGAGAAGGACCTTGTGCTTCACGTAGGTCGCAGGTCTTTACGTTTGACCATGTCGTTGACCGCGAGCAAAGCGGGGTTGGCTCGCAGGAAACGGATCACGTCGCCACAGCCGAACAGCGGGTTGTCCTTGCCGAGAATTTCGATCAGGGTACGTATCAGTTCGTAGTCTGCGGGCTCGTCTAGCGTCAGGCCCAGGCCGGGCCAATGCAACGACGGCGGCGCCACCAAGTAGGCGTGCGGGAACAGCTGCGGGTTGTTCACGATATGGCGCGAGACATGTTCGCGATCCAGCGGATCGTCGGTCATGGAGAAGGATTTTTTCAGGGCCTCCAGCGTGATCACCTGGGTGTCCATGCCGTCCGGATAGCTGCTGAAAAACGAGTTGGCGCAGTACGCCACCTGGTGGTGCTTGAACACGCGTATGGTCTGCTCGACCAGGTCGGGATCGATGATGGGGCAGTCACCCGTGATCTCGACCACCACGTCGGCTTGCGCTGATTCGGCGGCGCCGATGACACGCGCCATGACGTCTGCCTCGCTGCCGCGGAAGACGCTGATGCCGTCTTTTTCGGCGAACTCGACCAGCACGTCATCGGCGGCGTTCACCGTGGTGGCCAGCACGATCTCGTCGATCGAGGGGGCCGCCTTCAGGCGGCTGGTCAGGTGCGCGAGCATGGGACGGTCCAGCGCCGGCAGCATCACCTTGCCGGGCAGTCGCGAGGAGGTCATGCGCGCTTCGATGGTTGCAACGATTTTCATGCTTGGTCTCTTATTTTTGGACGGAACGCGCAGCGCGCACCCGGTAGATCGCCTCGGCCAGTTGCCAGTCCTGCTCGTCGTCGATATCGATGGCCGTCCCCTTGGGCAGCGCATAACCGATGAATCCGCTGTCGGAGCCGGCGCCCTGCGACTCGAGTACACGCGCGGCCGGGAAAGCGGCGAAGCTGCCGGCGTCGAAATAGCGCTTTTCGAGGTCCTGCGAGCGCACCGCGAACATGCCGGCCTGCACCGGCGTCAGCGCGCCGTTCTCGCCGCGGCTGAAGGCCCACTCGATCGGGGCCGGGTACTCGGAGACGGCCAGCAGCGGCTGTTGCCCGCCCGAGGCCTCGAACAAGCCGGCGGCCTTGCGCAGATCGTCGGCGTCGACCAGCGGCGCGCAAGCCATCAGCAGCCAGATCTCGTCGAAGGTCTGGCCGCGCCGGAGATATTCTTGGGCCGCATGGCGCAGCACCGGCATGATGGGCGTGTGGTCGTCGGCCAGCTCATCCGGGCGCGGAAATTCAGGCGAAAAACCGAAACCCGCCGCCACGTCGCGAATGCTGTCGCTTTCGGTGGAGACATGGATGGTGGAGAACAGACCGCTGTCGCGCGCCGCGCCGAGCACGTGCGTGATTATGGGCTGGCCGCAGAAATCGCGGATGTTCTTGTTGAGGATGCGCTTGGAACCGCCGCGCGCGGGGATGATGGCAAGACGTTTCATACGCTCACCTCGGTACCGCTCTCGATCAGAGAAAGGCTGCGCTCACCGCAGTTGAACAACATATCAATCGTGGACATATAAGGCATGAAATCGCCAAAAAGTTGCGGGTATTCGGGGTGCTTGAATTCGTAGTACTTGACCGGCACGCCGATTTTTTCAAAGGCGTCGGTTTCGTCCAGGTAATCTTTCGATCCCGGCGGGGAAATGTAGGTGCTGGCACCGAGCTCCCTGCACAGCGAAGCCAGCAACTCGCCCTTGGTACCGCTGCCGTTCAACTCGCTGGACCGCAGCACGCGGGTGGTGATGCCGAGCTGGCACTTGATGCGAAGAATCAGGCTCATGGTCAGGTCGGACAGGCGCGGGCTGGGGTTGTCCAGCAGCGGCAACAACTCGTCCGCATAGTCCTTGAAATAAGGCGTCTTGGCATAGCTCATTTCGATGGTCTTGCGATGCGCCGATGCGAAATTGGCGGCCTTGTCGACTTCGACCTCCGAGATCAGCTGGTCGCGTTTGCCCTTGGACAGGACCGGCACCGACAGCCATTGCACGCCGTTGGCGGCCTTGATCTGGTTGCGCTGCTGCCATGAACGGCGCGCGAACTGCACCGAATCGAGCAGGACAAAAACATCCACGGCGTGCATGAGACCGAAATATCCGCACCACGGCAGATAGGTGGGCTGCATGATCGCGACGCGTGTCATTCCGACACCGCCAGCCCGATGCCCTCGATGCCGTAGTTGTTCCCGTTGTAGAACATGAAGCGCCTGCCGTCGTGTTTGACGACCGCAGCGTATTCGGTCATTTCGCTGTCGAACCCCGAGGGGCTGACGTCGATGCCGGCCAGGTGATCGAGGCGTTCCCAGTGGAGCCCGTCCGTCGATTCCGCGTAGCCGATCCGGTAGTCGGCTCTCTTGTGCGAAAACCACATGCGCCACAGGCCGTCTTCCAGCACCACGTAGGGCCGCGCCAGCGCATGCTCGTTCTCATCCCGGAAGTCGAGGCAGACATGGCCTTCGCGCACCCAGTTCTTGCCGTCCCGGGAATAACCGGTCTTGATGTTGTAGCGCGGCAGATCCTTGTGCAGCCACTCGTGACCGGACACGTAGAAGATGCGGTAGCCGTGGCCGTCGCGAACCACCCAGGGAGCGGTGTTCAGGTAGGGGTCGGTGCGCGTGCGCTCGAGGATGGGCGCGCGCGACCAGCGTTCGAAGGTCTTGCCCTGATCCTTGCTGATCGCCAGGCCGCCGAAGATATGCATGCGCACGGTCGAACCTGGATTCCAGCCGATGTAATACAGGCCTAGCTCGCCGTCCGGCAGGTCGACCACACAGGACGGCGTCACGCCGTTGTCGTCAAAACAGCCCAGTGCGCCCGGTGTTAGTACCGCCTCGGACGGGTAGTCGACGACACGGCCGTCGCGATTCAGGTCCACGATCGCATGGCCGATGTGCGAGCGGTTCAGCGCGTCGCGGCCGGAGAAAAACACCTTCACCAGGCCGTCGCCCAAAACCTGCGGCGTCGGCACCATGCAGTGGGTCTGCGCCCAGGGCAGGCGCCGGTCCGGCTGAATGATCAGCCCGAGCTTGCGCCACTGCTGCACGCTCCTGTTCTGCATCGCGTTTATTCGATGATGATGAAAGTGCGGTCGGTCATGAACTGCGATTTTTTGACGCGGTATTTCATGTCCTTGAAGACTTCCTTGAACGCCCGCGTCTCGCCGGGATAGTCCTTGTTGTTCAACTCGTCGAGCATGACCACGCTGCCCGGCACCAAGCTGGACTTGATCGCCTCGAGAGCGGCCTTGGTCGGCTCATAGAGCGCCATGTCGAAATAGGCCAGCGCGACGATCACATCGTCGTTCTTGGCGAACCAGGCCGGCGCGCTCTTGCTGACGTCGCCCTCGACCAGTTCATGCTTCTTGATCGCGGCGAGAACGTTGTTTTTCTCGTGGTAGTCGATCAGCCCTTCGAGGTACTCGCGGTAGTTCTCCGCGACCTTGTAGCCGCCGATCTTGATGGTCTCGCTACCGCGGTCCTTTTCCGAAATTTCCGGATAGCCCTTGAAAGTATCGAAACCGATGACACGGCGGCTCTGGTTGAAGGGCTCGTAGATCGCGCGCAGGTTCTCGAACAGCACGATATTCTGGCCCCACCAGGTGCCGAACTCGACGATCACGCCGGGCTGGTTGAGGATGAGTTGGTAGGCTTCGTTGACAAACAGGATTTTCGTCAGCGCCGAGCTGCGCATGAACAGGCCCAGGCAGATCAGCAACTGGTCGTCCGGCATCGGACGGTCCTTGAACATCTGGTACAGCAATTCGCGATGCTCGAGGTTCTGCGCGCTTGCCTTGGTTTCCATGGTGTAACCGAAATCTTTATTACTGGACATTCCCAGGCCTCGATCTTTCTTTAAATTTTAAAATACATGCGCTTGAGCGCTTTTGCGCGGCGATCGTCTTCAGCGTAAACCTCGGCCTGAGGCGCCAGGGCGACCGAGCCGTCCGGCATGTCGCGGGCGACAGCCGCGCCCATGGCGATGAAGCAGTCGTTGCCGATCGAGCAGAAGTCGCGAAGCGTGGAGTTTACGCCGAAGAAGTTGCGTTGCCCGATCTTGCAATGCCCCGAAATCACCACATGCGAGGCGATATAAGTATGGTCGCCGATCGTGCTGCCGTGTCCGAGATGGTTGCCCGACCAGATCATCACGTTGTTGCCGATACGCACGCCCGGCTGGATGGTCTGGTTCTCGAGGATGAAGCAGTTGTCGCCAGGCGTCAGCCCCGGCCAGCTCACCGACTTGCTGGACACATAAGACTCCAGCGTATAGCCGGCCGCCCTGGCCTGCTCGTACTTTTCCTGGCGCAGGCGATTCAGGCGCGCATAAGACAGCGCGACGTGCATGCCGTATTCGGCCGGCGGGAAACTTTTGACCACCTCGCTGAAAGGCACCAGCGGCAAACCCTGGAAACTGTCGCCCTCGACAAAACCATCGTCCGCCGTAAAGGCGACGACCCGGTACTCGCTGTCGTGCTCGAAATAAAACCGGGCGAGCTCGGCCATTTCCGCGGTGCCGAAGATGACGAGAGGTTTGCTCATGTGCGGTTCAACGGCACAGTGCGATCAGAAAATCGAGCGGCAGCTTGATCAGTTTTTCGGTCGAGCGACCGGTTTCCACGGTCTCGAACACCTGCTCGCAGTAATGCTGCAGATAGCGCTCGGAGTCGCAAAAGAAAAACTCTTCGCCGTTGCGGAAATCGAAGTCGCGGATGCGGTAACGATGGTCGCCCAGCATCTCGGCGCGCCGGTAGATCTCGTGCTCGGGACCCACGGTGGAGATGTAGACGCCGCCGCCCGGCTTCAGGACGCGGCGGAATTCCTTCAGCGCCGCCAGGAAGTTTTCCTCGCTGCCCTCGTAGTGCAGCGTGTTCACCGACAGCAGCAGATCGAAGTGCGCGTCGGGATAAGGCAGGGCGCGGTTTCTGCCGGCCTGGATTTTGGTCTTGTAGCCGCGCTCGTCCATGATCTCCTGGACCGTGGCAGCCATTTCAGGGTGCAGGTCCACGCCATGGCATTCGCAGCCGATGTCGGCGAAGGGCACCAGGTTGTTGGCGAAGCCGCAACCGACATCGAGCACACGCCATGAAGGCTGCGGCTTGAACGGGGACTTCAGATAATCGCTGCCGCCGAAGAGGATCTTGAGCATGACCTCGTTGGGCCACTTCGGGTACTTGCGCTCCTGCTTCTCGCGCAGGATTTCCTTGTTCCACTCGTCGGTGGCGTGGTTCGCGTCGCTCATTTTGCGCCACCGAAAGTCAGGACGTTCCAGTCCAGCGGCTGGTCCTTGTCCACTGGACAGGTCAGCGTGGCACCGACGACAGCCGCCGCGTAACGGGCGCGCAGGCCGACTGCCGGACGTTTGCTGACGATGTCGGCGGCGCTGATGGTTTCGCCCGCGGCCATGTTACGCGCCAGGTACAGGCCTTCGCGGCGGCCGAGTTCGCGTTCCTTGGGGAGCATCTGCTTCTCGCCGGATCCGAGCGCTTCGTGCGCTTCCCGCACGCCGGTGACATAGGCTTTCAGCTCCTGCGGCTCGAGCGCATAGAAGTGATCCGGGCCGGCGCCCGTCTTGTCCAGGGTGTAGTGCTTCTCGAAGACCGTCGCACCGAGACCGACCGCGGCGATCGCGGCGGTCAGGCCCAGGGTGTGGTCGGAGAAACCGACCGGGCAATTGAAGCGCTGCGCCAGCGACTGGATCACACGCAGGTTGACCAGTTCGTTGGGCAGGGGATACATCGCACCGCATTGCAGCAGGGCGATCTGGTCGTTGCCGGCGCCCAGGCAGGCATTGACGGCTTCCTCGACATCGACCATGTCGCACATGCCGGTCGAGATGATCACGGGCTTGCCGGTCGAAGCCAGCTTGTGCAGGAATCCGAGGTTGGTGGTCTCCGAAGACGCCACCTTGTGGGCCGGCGTGTTGACGGCTTCGAGCACGTCGACGGACTTCAGGTCGAAGGCAGAAGCCAGGAATTGCAGGCCCTGGTCGCGCGCGTGCTTGTCGAGCACCGGCACCCACTCGGGGACCAGCTCGATGGACTTGAATATGTCGTGGAGTTCGCCGCCGTTCGGGTACAGGAAATCGGCGCGGAACAACTGGAACTTGACGGCATTGGCGCCGGCCTCGGCGGCCACGTCGATGAGCTTGCGCGCCTTGTCCAGGTTCTTGTCGAAATTCGACCCGATCTCTGCGATCACATACGGTGCTGCTGCGCCGCCAACCGGTGTACCGGCAATCTTCAACTCGTTCTTTAACAAGGTAGCTCCTTCTTTATTTCGTCAAACAGGCGTTGTGCGCCCACCCCATCCACCAATGCACTGCCGCGCGCCGCCATTTCGCTGCGCAAGGCGACATCGCTCAACAATCTTTCGGCTTCCCTGCTCACGGTCTCGGCCGTTATGCCGATGCCGAGGTGGGCCGCCGTCTTCTTCGCCGCGAACGGGCGATTGACCTCGTCGTGGTGCGCGTCGATGGAAAACAGCAGGGACGGCGTTGCGGTCGCCGCCAGCTCGTATTTGGTGAGCCCGTTCGCACCTATCGCCAGGTCGCACCACAGCATGTCGTCCCGTAGCGAGGACGCCGCCTTCACCAGGGTGACCGCATGCCGGGACGCGTCCACCAGCAGCTGTATTTGATGCTGCAGCGCCGCGCCGAACATCGGCCCGATCACGACCCGGACCTCGAGCCGCCGCGTCAGGCGCTCCAGCCCACTCAAAACCTCGGCAGTGTACCCCTTCGGGTCGCTGCCGCCGCAACTGACCAGCACCCGGCTGGCGTTGCTGCGCTGGGTGCGCGCCGGCAGGCCGGCGTAGTCGGGGGAAAGCAGCGCGTAACACGCGCCCTCGAGGAAGAGCCAGCGGCGCCCACACGTTTCCACGGGCAGCGCCACATAGGGGCTAACCAGCAGATCGGCGGGCACCTCGGGGAAACGCCGCGCCAATGAGGCCTCGCCCAACACGTCGATGGCCGTCAGCAGGAGGCACAGGCCGCGCAGGCGCCCGAACAGTCCTTCGACATCGCTGCAAACGCGCTCAAAGCCCGGGAAAATCAGGTCGGCCATCACCACATCGGCCAGCAGTTGCGCGGTTTGCGGCCAATGGCCGGCGTTAAGGGCCGACTCATCGAGCCGGATGCAGCCGAAACCGGCCGCCTTGACGCGATCTTCCGCGGCCTCGCCGCCGAATACCAGAAACCCGATATCAGCATGGCGCTTTTGCGCATGAGCCGCCAGCGCGAGGCAACGGCTCAGGTGTCCGAAACCGATCGCCTGACTGGCGACGGTCACGAAGAGGATGCGCAGGGAGGCCAGATCGGTTTGCATGCCCGACGTTAGCTGTTTCTCAGTTCAGCCGCTTGAAGCCGGCATGGCAGATCGGGCCCTTGAGCAGCGCCATCACGTCACGTCCCTGCTCGCACTCCTTGATCAGGCCGAAGATCGGGTCCAGCGCGTTGAAATAACCGTCGACCACCTCGGGCGTATGCGCCAAGCTGGAGAAGATCAGGTTGCTGGCGAGGTAACCCTTGCCCAGCATCTCCTGGGTGATCAGGGTCTTGTAGGCCAGCGCGTTGGGGCCGTCGAAGCCGAAACTGGCGATCGACGGCAAGCCGGCCACATTGACCTTCAGGCCGTGCTTTTGCCCCAGCGTCTGCCAGCGCGCCATGATGCCGGTGCCGGTCTCGGTGATGCGTTCCCAGGACTTCTCACGCTCCATGACTTCCAGGGTTTTCAGCGCCGCGGTCGGGCCGATGCGCTCGGTCCAGAAGGTGCTGCTAATGAAGGTGGACTGCGCGCTTTCCATGACTTCACGACGGCCTATGGTGGCGGTCATCGCATAGCCGTTGCCCAGCGCCTTGCCGAACATCGCCATGTCGGGTTCGACGCCGTACATCTTGTGAATGCCGCCGAAGGTCTGGCGGAAGCCCGAAGTGCATTCGTCGAAGATCAGCACGATGCCGCGTCGGGTCGCGAGGTCGCGCACGCGCTGCAGGAAGCTGTCCTCGGGGCCCTTGTTGCGCATGACCTCCATCTTGATCACGCCGATATCGTTGTTGTTGACGATCTCTTCGAGTTCGGCGTAGTTGTTGTAGTTGAACGGGTAAACCGTGCCGCGCAGGTTCTGCGGCACACCCTTGGGGTCGAGGCCAGGCAGCAGATGGCCGGCCAGGTGGTTGTCGTCACCGAGGTTGGCGGCCAGGTACCAGTCGTGCCAGCCGTGGTAACCGCAGATGGCGACCTTGTCCTTGCCCGAGGCGGCGCGCGCGATGCGGATCGCGATGGCATTGGCTTCGCCGCCGGAGCGGGCGAAACGCGCCATCTCGGCCCACGGATGGATCTCGACCAGCTTCTCGGCGAGGTAGACCTCCTCGGGGCAATTGAACGTCGACATATTGCCGGCGGCGACGGTCTTCATGACCGCGGCGTCCACTTCCTCGTGGTTGTAGCCGAGGGTGTTAGTGCCGATGCCCATGATGCACATGTCGGTGTATTCGATGCCGTCCAGGTCCCAGACCTTGCAGCCCTTGGTCTTGCTAAAGTAGGCAGGCCATTGGTCCGGCAGGAACATCTCGGCACGCTTGGACAGCAACATGTTGCCGCCGGGGATGATCTGTTTCGCCCGCCTCCAGAGTTGCTGGCCGGTGCCGTTGGGGTTTGCATTCATGTGAGGCTTTCTACTAAAGGCTCGGCCAAATAGCCGGGTTAATCAAATCTTCGGAATCACAACGCAGTTCGGGCAATTCGTGGCTCAAGGGCCGGGCCAGCACCTGCAAAATCTGCCGGAACTGTTGCGCGCTGTCCGCACCGACAACGACCCTGTCGATCTGCGCGAACGACAGCGGGAAGGCCAGGCAGGCCTGCAGCGCCGTGGTGTCGGCGGCCCGCAACCACTGATGCCAGCGGTCCCACAAACCATTCCAGCGTTCGAACTTCGAAGGGATCCCTGTGCGGGACATCAACAATAGGCCCTGCAGGAAGGCAGACCGGGTATGGACTTCAACGTTTTTTTGCTTCAGGCGATCCAGCCACCCGCTGCTGCTCATGCGCTGGTCCAGCAAATTGAGCGGCGCCTGCACCAGGCCGATGTCGAAGCTGGCCGTCAGGAAGTCCAGTTCGGTGGGTTCGTAAATCGACACCCCGATTTTTTCGACCAGCTGCCGATTTTTCAGATCAACCATGGCCGCCCATAGCGCCACGCCATGGGGCCCCGACAAATCGGAGGGCCGGTGCAGCAGCAGGCCGTAGACCCGCGTGAGCCGCAAACGAAGCAAGGCCTGCGCGAATTCTTTTTCAACCCAGGACCGCACATCGACAAGGCCAGCCGGCAGGCCCGGGAGTTTGGTGACGACCTTGAGGCCGGTCACGCCTATGTTGCCCAGGCAAGCTTCGCTGTCGCCATAACCGATGGCGGTGTCGATGGTGTCGACACCGGCGAACCTCGCTGTCTGGACGATTGCATCGGCCTCGGCGGGGCTCACCTGGCCGCCCTGGTTGGCAACGCCATAAGCGAGGCCGAACTGGACGCTACCCAGCGCCAGGCGCGCGGCGTCGGCAAGCGTGTTCGCCGGAGCGGTGTTGGCGGGCATCAAGCCTGCAACGCCTGGGTCAACGCAGTAATCACCTTGTCCTGCTGGACTTCGGTCATCTGCGGGTACATGGGAAGGCTGATGGCTTCTGCGTAGTACGCCTCCGCCGCCGGAAACTGGCCCAGCCTGAAACCCATTTTTTGATAATAGGGTTGGGTATGGACCGGGATGTAATGCAGGTTGACGCCTATGCCGTGCCCGCGCAAGGCATCGAACAGGCGGCGATGCGATATACCTGCGCTGCCCGAAGCGGCGCGTATGACATACAGATGCAGGCCCGAATAACCGTCCGGATGCTGCCAGGGCGTGGTGACGGGCAAGCCCTTGAGCTGCTCGTCGTACCTGGCGGCCAGCTCATGCCGGCGGGTTACATAGGCTTCAAGCCGCGTCATCTGACTGACGCCCAGCGCCGCCTGTATGTCGGTCATGCGGTAATTGAAGCCAAGCGCAATTTGCTGGTAGTACCATGCGCCGTCAGGTTCGTGCGTCATCTGCGACGGATTCCTAGTGATCCCATGGCTGCGAAACAGGTTCATCGCCTGGGCCAACGCGGGGTCATTGGTCATCGCCATTCCGCCCTCACCCGTGGTGACCACCTTGACCGGATGGAAACTGAAGACCGTGATGTCGCTGAACCGGCAATTGCCTACGGGTTCGTTTTTGTATCGGCCGCCGATGGCATGTGATGCATCCTCAATCACCTTGAAGCCGTATTGCTCGCCCAACTGGCGGATGGCAGCCATGTCGCACGGCTGGCCACAAAGATGCACCGGCACCACGATCTTCGGCAATCGCCCCACCGTCTGCGCCTGGGCGAGTTTTGCCGCCAGGGCTTCGACGCTCAGGTTGTAAGTCAGCGGGTCGATATCCACGAAGTCTACCTGCGCGCCGCAATACAGCGCGCAGTTTGCGGATGCAACAAAAGTGATAGGGGTGGTCCACAACCAGTCACCGGGGCCGAGACCCAGCGCCATGCACGCGATGTGCAATGCGGATGTGGCACTGTTCACCGCCACTGCGTATTGGGCACCTGTATGTGCGGCGACAGATTGCTCAAAACGCGGCACCATCGGGCCCTGCGTCAAATAATCAGACTGCAATACCTCAATCACAGCGTCAATGTCGGCCCGGGTGATGTCCTGACGTCCGTACGGGATCATCGGTCAGATGCTCCCGATGTCGTCGGAATTGGCATTCATCCACGCCTGCAGTTCCGCGTTGCTCATCCACTCGGGATTGTTATTGCTGGTGTAACTGAAACCCTCCGCCACCTTCACGCCGTTCTTGATGCGCGCAGGACTGTCAGACCATCCATTGATGGCAGGAAGGATCTTGAAATGATCGGTATATTCATACGTGTAAAACGCATCTTCTTCACTGATCATCTGTTCGTGCAGCTTTTCTCCCGGGCGGATGCCGATGAACTCCAGTTGCGCCTGCGGTGCGACGGCTTTGGCCAGATCAGTTACCTTCATCGAAGGAATTTTCTTGACATAAATCTCACCGCCGACCATATCGTTGAATGCATGCCAAACCAGCTCGACGCCTTGCTCCAGCGTGATCATGAAGCGCGTCATGCGTTCGTCGGTGATCGGCAAAACGCCTTTGTCTTTGATGGACAGAAAGAACGGAATGACCGACCCGCGCGAACCCATGACATTCCCGTAACGGACGACGGCAAAGCGAGTGTCATGCGCCGCCGCGTAGGAGTTTCCGGCAACAAACAACTTATCTGAGGCTAGTTTGGTGGCTCCATACAGATTTATAGGGCTACTGGCTTTGTCGGTCGAGAGTGCGACGACGCGCTTAACGCGCTTGTCTATGCACGCGTCAATGACGTTCATGGCGCCGTTGATATTGGTCTTGACACACTCGAAGGGGTTGTACTCCGCCGTCGGGACAATCTTTGTCGCCGCCGCATGCACGACGTAATCGATACCATCGAGCGCGCGATACAGGCGGTCACGGTCGCGCACGTCGCCGATGAAGAAACGAACCCGTTCGTCATTGCCGAAATTTTTCTGCATCTCCCATTGCTTCATTTCATCTCGGGAAAAGATGACGATTTTTTTGGGGTTGTACTTGGCCAAAGTCATCGGCACAAAGGTATTGCCAAACGAACCGGTGCCGCCCGTGATCAGTATGGATGCGTCTTTTAACATAGTGCTTAGGGCTCGTTATACGAAATCGAAATATTATCTTCAACCAGTTCTTTATAGGTACCGGTGCGCTTTATCTCGCCATTTGACAGTTCGACGACCAGCGAGCAATTTTTGAGGGTGGTAAGGCGGTGGGCGATGATGAGTACCGTCAACTCGTTACCGAGGGCTTCAATAGCCTGCATGACTGCTGTTTCAGTTTCGCCGTCCAGCGCGCTGGTGGCCTCGTCGAAAATGATGACATTGGCCTGCTTGTAGAGCGCGCGCGCGATACCGATGCGCTGCCGCTGCCCGCCCGAAAGACGAATGCCGCGTTCACCGACAAAGGTGTCGTACTGCTTGTTCCAGGCTTCTATCGTCTCTGCGATTTGTGCCCTTCGCGCCGCGACCTGGACCCTTTCAATATCGATTTCACTGGGGGGCACGCCGAATGCGATGTTCTCGGCGATGCTGGTATCGGCAAGAAAAATGGCTTGCGGCACATGCGCGATGTGCGCTTGCCATGCACGCTGGTTTTGATGATTGACTATGACTCCGTCGATCGCCATGGTTCCCTGGTTGGGCTGTAGCAGTCCCATCACGACGTCGAGAAGCGTGCTTTTGCCGCTACCGGTTGCGCCGATAAACCCAATCCGGCCACCTTTGGGAAGGGTGAGGTTAATCCCCTTCAACACCCACGGCGCTTGCGGCGAATAACGGAAAGCCAGATTGTTTAGCGTGATGGCCTGGGTGAACGCCAGCGGGGCAGATGGCTGCTGGTCGGCATGCTCGGGGAGCGGCTGATCCAGCAGATCGAGCGTATCCCTCAGCGAATCCTGGCCGCCACGAATCGCCGTCCAGCTCGAATAGCACTGCTGGAGCACCGGCAACAGGCGCTGTGCTCCCATAGCCAACACACCGAGAATCGGAATGGCGCCTACCACCCCTTCCTGGCGGATCGCCAGCGAATATGCCAGCACGGAGATAAACACCATGCCGAGCGACTCGACCAAAAACCGCGGGCTGGCGCTGATAAGTTGAATGTTCGCCTGTGCACGCCGGAGTGGGATGTCCGCATCTCGATAAATATTGCAGTA